>Ga0134121_10003343_pt1 | contig 13425 bp, 11 predicted proteins | sample KB301_FD_96463 | JGI IMG/M metagenome (GOLD analysis project Ga0134121, IMG submission 96463) | Terrestrial soil microbial communities without Nitrogen fertilizer from Kellogg Biological Station, Michigan, USA - KB3-0-1 | ecosystem: Environmental > Terrestrial > Soil > Unclassified ...
AAGTTCGAGCTGGTCATCAATCTCAAGACCGCCAAGGCGCTCGGCCTCACCATCCCGCAGTCGGTGCTGCTGCGCGCCGACCGAGTGATTCAGTGAAGCCAATGAAGCCGGGTACGGCTGTTAGTTGACGTCGATAGCGCTTTCGCTGCCGGAGGCGCGGCGGCTAGCGGTTGCCTCCCAGGGATTCGGACCCAGGCCCGCGAAGCCCACGATCGAGCACCTGCGCGAGCTCGCGGCGCGTATCCACGCCTTCCAGATCGACTCCGTCAGTGTGCTCGCGCGAGCGCATTACGTGTCGCCGTTCGCGCGCCTGGGCGCCTATCCGGTCGATGCGCTCGACGTCCTTGCCTATGAGAAGCGCGAGCTCTTCGAGTATTGGGGCCACGCCGCCTGCCTGCTGCCGGTCGCGCTCTACCCACTCTTCCGCTATCGGATGGACAGGCACCGCGAGTGGACCGAACGCTTCATGCGCTCTGCGCGCGGCGCCTACATGTCCGCGGCATACGCCGAGATCGCCGACCGCGGGCCGATCGCCGCGTCCGAATTGTCGAACGCGGGCAAGCGCAAGGGAAACTGGTGGGGCTGGAGCGTGGGCAAGCTCACGCTCGAGCATCTTTACGACACCGGCCTTCTCGCCATCGCCGGCCGGCGCGGCTTCGAGCGCCTCTACGACATTGCGGAGCGCGTCATTCCGCAGTCGGCGCGCGATGCCCCGGCACCGCCGCGCGAAAGCGCGATGAAGGAGCTGATCCTCCTTTCCGCGCAGGCGCAGGGCATTGGCACGGCCGAAGACCTGCGCACCTACTTCTACGTCGATGGCTGGAGCGATCGATCCGGCCCCGTTCCCTGGCGCTGGACTGCTCGGCGCGGGCGCACAAAGCCGATTGCTCCCCGGCTGTTCACCGAGCTGGTGGAAGAGGGCAGGCTGGTGCCGGTCGCGGTGCAGGGATGGAAGGAGCCGGCGTACGCGCTGCCGGGGTTCAAGGTACCGCGTGCGGTGAATGCCCGTGCATTCGTCACGCCGTTCGATTCGCTGGTGTGGGATCGGGCGCGGTTGAAGCGGCTCTTCGGCATGGACTACACGATCGAGATCTACACGCCGGTGGCGAAGCGCAAATACGGCTATTACGTGTTTCCGTTCGTGCTCGGCGACAAGATCGTCGCGCGTTGCGACCTGAAGGCCGATCGCAGCCGAGGCGCGCTCGTGGTGCGCAGCGCCCATCTCGAGCCGGGACAGGATGCGCGGCGGGCGGTGCCCGCGATGGCGCGCGAGCTCGATACGATGCGAAACTGGCTCGAGCTCGACGGCATCGAGGTAGCGAACCGTGGCGGTCTTGCTGCCAAATTGAGGCGCGCCCTATGAAGCCGCAAATCCTTACGCTCGACCGCGGTGTCGAGATCTACACGCCCGAGCGCTGCTACATCACGGAGCTCGCCAACACGCCGGACGACCCCGCGGCCTCCATTGCGCTCGCCCGCGTCGTGCCCGGCGTCACGACGCGCTGGCATCGGCTGAGCGACACGATCGAGCGCTATGTGATCGTCGAGGGACAGGGCCGGGTCGAGGTCGGCGAGCTGCCGCCGCGCGAGGTGGCCGCGGGCGACGTGGTGATCATTCCGCCGGCCTGCCGGCAGCGCATCACCAATATCGGCAGCGAGGACCTCACTTTCTTCGCGATCTGCACCCCGCGCTTCCAGCGGAAGAACTACGAGGACATCGAGAACCCGTAGAGCCGCTCGGGATTGCGCGCGAGGATCGCTTCGCGCGCAGCCGCATCGGGCACCGCTTCGGCGAGCACATCCAGCAGCTCGCCCGCATCGAGCTCGCGATGCGCGAGGAGCTCGTCGCCGTGCACTTGCTGGCGCTGATGGAAGCCGATGTTCGGCCAGTCCGAGCCCCAGAGCGCGCGCTGAGGAGCGGCCTGCGCGAGCGCGCGAATGAAGGGGACCGCGTCCGAAAGGCGCCCGGTGCTGCGCGTGATGCGGTCGGCCCCGGCCAGTTTGACCCACGCGCCCTGGGCGACGAGCTCGAGCACCGTCTGGAAGATCGGCTGCTGCAGCCCCTGCGCGGCGTCGGGCATCCCCATGTGGTCGATCACGACCGGCACGCCGCACTTCCCGATCGGCGCGGCGAGTGCGGCGAGCGTCGTCGGATCGCAGAAAAGCTGCAGATGCCAGCCGAGCGGTGCGACCAGCCGCTCATAGGTCCTGAGCAGCATCGAGGGCTCGCCGATGTGGCGTCCCGAGAAGGTATAGAGGTTGAGGCGCAGGCCGCGCACGCCCGCCTTGTGCAGTCGCTGCAAGTCGGCAAGCGGCGCCTGCGGCCCGACGACCGCCACGCCGCGTCCGCGGGGCCCGATCTGGGCGAGCGCCGCGAGCATGGCGCGGTTGTCGGTGCCATGGCCGCTCGCCTGAACGAACACCGTGCGCTCGAGCCCCACCTGGCGCTTCATGCGCTCGTGGGCGGCGAGCGGCGCCTCGGCCACGTTATAGGCGCGCTCGGGCGCGAGCGGGAAGTTGTGGAACGGACCGAACACATGCATGTGGCAATCGGCCGCGCCCGCGGGCAGCGGCTGCTCTGGCTTGCGATGCTGCCGGTCGAGCGCCTGCATTGCCCTATGATACGGAGCGATGAAAACTTTGCTCGCCGTGCTGTTCGCGCTGGCCGGGCCCGCCGGCGCGCAGGATTACCCCAACAAGCCCGTCCGCGTCGTCGTGCCCTACGTCGCCGGCGGTAATGCCGACATCTGGGCGCGCGTGCTTTCGCAGAAGCTCGCCGAGAGCGCAAAGCAGGCCTTCGTCGTCGAGAACAAGCCGGGCGCGAACGGCGGCATCGGCACCGACTTCGTCGCGAAGAGCCCGCCCGACGGCTACACGCTGCTCGCGGTGGCGAGCGGCCCGATCGTCGTGAATCCGGTGCTGTACTCCAAGGTCACCTACGATCCGGTGAAGGACCTGGCGCCGGTGGCGCAATGCGCGGTCTACCAGTACGTGCTCGTGACGCGCTCGGACTCGCCGTACAAGACCATCGCCGACCTCGTCGCCGCCGCGAAGGCGAAGCCCGGCGCTCTCGCCTATGGGTCGACCGGCATCGGTGGCGGCAACCACCTCGCGGCCGAGCTCTTCGGGCTCACGACCGGCACGCGCTTCAACCACATCCCATACAAAGGGAGCGCACCGGCGCTCGCCGATCTGCTCGGCGGGCAGCTCGCTTTCATGTTCGATACCGTGCTCACCTCGGTGCCGCACATCCGGTCCGGCAAGCTGCGGGCGTTTGCCGTCTCGAGCGCGAAGCGAGCACCCTCGCTGCCCGAGGTGCCGACCATGCAGGAGGCCGGCTTCCGCGGCTTCGACATGTCGCAATGGCAGGGCATCCTGGCGCCGGCCGGGACGCCTGCGGCAGTAATCAGCAAGCTGAACGGCGAGATCGTGAAGGCGATGCACGCGCCCGACGTGCACGAGCGCATCGCGGTGCAGGGCGGCAACGATATCGTCACCGGCACGCCCGAGGAATTCGGCGCGCTGATCCGCGCGGATCTCGAGCGCTACGGAAGGCTGATCCGCGAGGCGAAGATCAAGGCCGAGTAGCTACCCGCGCCCGACGAACGGCATCTTCGTGGCCATGATGGTCATGAACTGCACGTTCACGTCGAGCGGCAGGTTGGCCATGTGCAGCACCGCGTCGCCGACGTGCTTCACGTCCATCAGCGGCTCGGGCTTGATCGAGCCGTCGGCCTGCGGCACGCCCTTCGCCATGCGCGCGGCAAGCTCGGTGAGGGCGTTGCCGATGTCGATCTGGCTTGCGACGACGTCGTTCTTGCGGCCGTCGAGCGAGATGCACTTCGTCAGGCCGGTCACCGCATGCTTGGTCGAGGTGTAAGCCACCGACATCGGGCGCGGCGTGTGCGCCGAGATCGAGCCGTTGTTGATGATGCGGCCGCCCTTCGGCTCCTGCGCCTTCATGATGCGGATCGCCGCCTGCGTGCAATAGAACATCGCGTTCAGGTTGATGTCGACCACCGCGCGCCAGGTCTCGGCCGGCAGATCCTCCATCGGCACCGCCGGCGCGCCCATGCCCGCATTGTTGAACAGCACATCCAGCCGGCCCCACTGGTCCTTCACCTTGGCAAACACCGCGTTCACGTTCTCGGGCTTGGTGATATCGGCGGGGCAGACGAGCGCGCGGTCCTTGGCGCCGGACTCGGCGGCGGTCTTGTCGAGCATTTCCTTGCGGCGGCCGACGAGCGCCACGTGGTAGCCGTCCTTCAGCAGCGCGAGGGCGGCGGACCTGCCGATACCGGTGCCGGCGCCGGTGACGATTGCGACTCTTTTCTGGCTCATGGAAATCTCCGTTTGAAAGATTATTCGGCCTTGGCGCCTGAGATCTTTACGGCGCGCGCGCGGCTCTGGCTGTCGTGCTTGATGTAGGCGGCGAATTCCGTGGGCGAGCTGCCGACGACGTCGTAGCCCTTGTCGATCAGCTGCTTCTGCCGGAACTCCGCGTCGTCCAGGATCTTCCTCGTATCGGCGTAGAGCCGCTGCACCGCCTCGGCTGGCGAGTGCGCCGGCAGGAAGAAGCCGAACCAGGCGTGCGTTTCCACCTCGGGGTAGCCGAGCTCGGTGAACGTCGGCACCTGCGGCAGCAGTGGCGAGCGCCGCGGGCCGCCGATCGCCAGCGCCTTGATGCGGCCGGCCTTGAGCTGCGGCATCGAGGTGGCGATGCCGGCGAAGGTGAGCTGCACCTCGCCCGCCATCACCGCGGGCACGGCAAGCGAGATGCCCTTGTACGGCACGTGCACGAGATCGATGCCGGCCTTGTACTTCAGCATCTCGCCCGAGAGGTGCGGCTGGCTGCCGCTGCCGTAGGACGCATAGTTGATGGTGCCGGGCTTCGCCTTCGCGAGGGCGATGAGCTCGGCGAGCGTATTGGCCGGCAGCGCAGGATTCGCCACCAGCAGCTGCTGCAGGAGGACAAGCATGGTGACGGGGATGAAATCGCGCTCGGCGTCGTAGGGCAGCTTTGCATACAGATGCGGATTGATGGAGAAGGTCGCATCCGTGGTGAAAAGCACCGTGTAGCCATCGGGCGCGCTCTTCGCCACCGTGTCGGCGGCTAGGATGGTGTTGGCGCCGGGCTTGTTCTCGACCACCACCGGCTGGCCCCACATGCCGGTCAACCTTTCAGCCACTTGCCGCGCCATGACGTCGATACCGCCGCCGGGCGGGTAGGCGACGACGATGCGCACGGGTTTCGTTTGCGCCGCCGCTGCGGTTGCGAAAGCGACGAGCGCTACCGCGAGAATTCGTTTCATCGTCTGCTATGGTAGCAACCCATGCAATCGAACATGAAGCTCCTCTCGCAGCACACGCTGAACGGCCACGGCGGCATGGGCGAGGGGATGTCGCTGCAGCTCGCCCGCGGCGGGCGACGCGTCCTGTGGCTTGCGCACGAAAGCGCGCCGAAGAACTTCACCGGCGTCGACGTGAGCGATCCGCGCAAGCCGCAGGTCATCGTGCAGACCGACTTGCCGCACGCGCGGATGCGCTCGAACTCGCTGGAAACCTCCGGCGACCTGATGGCAGTCGCCTACCAGGTGAGCGATTGGGGCGCGAAGCCCGCCGGTTTCGAGATGTTCGACATCTCCGATCCCGAGCATCCGCGCTCCATCTCCAGCTTTGATGCCTCCGGGCCCTATTCGCGCGGCTGCCACCAGCTCTGGTTCGCCGACGGCACGACCGTGCACATGGCGTGCAGCGACCCGGAGCTGAAGCCGCGCAACCTGAAGGACGACCAGATCTACCGCATCGTCGAGGTCAGCAATCCGTCGCGCCCGACGGCGCTCGGGCGCTGGCACCTGCCGGGGACGATGGAAAGCGATGAGGCGCCATCGCCGGAGCGCCTGCCGGAGAAGTTCGATGCCGGCTTCCGTGCGCACAACACCAACGTCTATCCGGAGCGTCCGGATCGCTGCTATCTCGGCTACCTCGACGCCGGCATGATGGTGCTCGACATCTCCGACAAGAGCCGGCCGAAGATGATCTCGCGCTGGTCGAATTCGCCGCCGTACAACGGCTTCACGCACACCGTGCTGCCGCTTTTCAGCCGCGATCTCCTGGTGGTCACGGACGAATGCATCCAGGACGACGGCAAGGACTGGCCGAAGCTCGTCTGGCTGGTGGATGCGCGCGACGAGCGGAACCTGGTGAGCATCAGCACCCTGCCCGTGACCGGCGTGACGCCGCTCCTGCACCGGGGCGGGCGCTGCGGCGCGCACAACCTGCACGAGAACCCGCCGGCCAAGGGCGCGTGGCGCTCGGAGGACTATGTGCTCGGCACCTTCTTCAACGCGGGCGTGCGCGCCTACGACATCCGCGACCCCTACCAGCCGCGCGAGATAGGGCATTTCATTCCACCGGCGCCGAACGGCGCACCCGCGGGGACGGCGCAGATCAACGATGTCTTCGTCGACGACCGCGGCATCGTCTTCGCCGTCGACCGGCATGCAGGCGGCCTCTACGCCCTGGAGATGAATATCTGAAACCCCTCCTGCCGCAGCATAGCCGCTACGACTACGTGCCGCTGCCGGAGCGCAAGGACTACAGCTGGCCTGATGGCAAGCGCCTCGCCTTCGTCATCACCACCAACGTCGAATGGTTCGCCTTCGGCGCCGGGCTAGGGCACGATCCGGCGAAAACCGGCGAGCCGCAGACGCATCGGAACTATGCGTGGCGGGACTACGGCAACCGCATAGGCGTGTGGCGGCTGCTTGAGCTGCTTGATGAACTGAAGCTGCCCGCGGCGCACAACACCAACAGCCTGGTCTACGACTACGCGCCGCAGGTGATGGCGGCGATCAGGCAGCGCGGCGATGAAGTCGTGGCGCACGGCCGCACCAATGCCGAAAACCTGCGCGGGCTCTGGCAGCCCGACGAGGAGCGCATCCTGCGCGAGGTCACCGAGACCATCACCCGCCACGAGGGCGCGCCGCCGGAAGGCTGGATGGGCTCGGGCGCCTACGAGACAGGGCACACGCCTGACCTCCTGAAGGAGCTGGGCTACAAGTACCTGATGGACTGGCCGATGGACGACCAGCCGGTGTGGCTCAAGACGCGCGCCGGGCCGATCCTGGCGATGCCCTATCCGATCGAGCTGAACGACTCGCAGCACGTGGTGCATCGCAAGCAAGGGGCCGAAGAGTTCTGCGACATGGTCGTCGACCAGTTCGACGAGATGCTGGAGCAGAGCGAGCGCCATCCGCTCGTGATGAATGTCTCGGTGCACACCTATGTTTTCGGTCAGCCGTTCCGCCTGCGGCGCCTGCGCGCTGCCTTGCGTCATTGCAAGGAGCGGGGCGGCGCGCGTGCATGGTTTACACGGCCGCGCGACGTAGCAAGATTCTGTGAGCGGCAGGAACCAGGCATCATCCCGGGTCGCTGAAAGCCACGGTATCCTCCATGGATGGGAGGAAGGCCTGAATCGCCGGAGGAATTGCTCGGCAGCGTAAAGGTGCTGCTCGTGGAGGACGAGCGCGCCTCCGGCATGGTGATCGAGCAGCACCTTGCCGCGATCCGCTCGGTGCGCTGCCACACGCAGCTCGTCACCACTCTGAAAGAGGCGCTCGGGCGCCTCTCGCGCGAGCGCTACGACCTCGTCATCGCCGACCTGCACCTGCCGGATTCCGCGGCGAGCGAGACCATCACCGCCCTCGTTCGCGCGTGCGACTACCCCGTCATCGCGCTCACCGTCGACGAGAGCCCGGAGCTGCGCGCGCAGGCTGCCGCGAGCGGCGCATACGACTACCTCCTCAAAGGGCAGCTCGCCGACGGCTCGCTCGAGCGTCCGGTGCGCCTCGCCGCGCTGCATGCGCGGACGCTCGACTCGCTGCGCCGCAGCGAGGAGCGGTTCCGCAAGCTGACCGAGCTCTCGGCCGACTGGTACTGGGAGCAGGATGCCGAGTTCCGGCTCACCTTCATGTCGAAGTGGCTCGCGGAGAAGACTGGGCTCGACGCCTCGGTGTACCTCGGCCGGCGCCGCTGGGACCAGCCGGCGCTGAACCTCACCGACGCCGACTGGAAGCGCCACCGGGCGCAGCTCGAGCGGCACGAGCCGTTCCGCGACTTCGAGATGCAGCGTCCTTCATCGGACGACGGCACCCGGTGGCTGTCGATCAGCGGCGAGCCGGTGTTCGATGCCGAGAGCCGCTTCCGCGGCTACCGCGGCATCGGTCGCGACATTACCGAGCACAAGCGCGCCGACCAGCGCCTGCGCCTCGAGCATGCGGTGAACCGCGTGCTCGCCGAGGCCGACAGCGTCTCGGCCGTGCTGCGGGGCGTGCTGCAGGCGATCTGCGAGGCGGAGAGCTGGGAGGCGGGCCGCTATTTCACCATCGATGCCTCGGGCGCGACGATGCATCTCGAGGAGGCCTGGAGCAACGGTACGCCGGAGGCCGATCGCTTCATCGCCGCCTCGCGCAAGCTCGAGCTCGTCCCCGGCGCGGGTCTCGTCGGCACGGTGTGGCAGGCCGGCGAGCCGCTCTGGGTCGCCGACGCCCAGACCGACTCCCGTCCGCGGCTTCCCGAGAACCTGCGCTCGCGGGCCGCCTTCATCTGCCCGGTGCATTCCGAGGGCCGCATCGTCGGCATCCTCGCGCTCACCTCCCGCAACGTGCGCGCGCCCGACAAGCGCCTGATGCAGGCGGTCGTGGTCATCGCCGGGCAGCTCGGCCAGTTCGTGCAGCGAAAGCAGGCCGAGGCGGTGATGCGCCAGAGCGAGGAGCGCTTCCGCAGCCTGGTCGCCCTCTCCTCCGACTTCTACTGGGAGACCGACGCCGAGCATCGCATGACGCGTACCACGCACGCCGACAAGCACCGTCCGGCGAGCACACCGGTGCTCGGCAAGACGCGCTGGGAGCTGCCCTCGATTCATCCCGACGCCGCCGGGTGGGCTGCGCACCGCGCGACCCTGGACGCGCGTGAGCCCTTCCGCGATTTCGAGATCGGCCGCATCGATCCCGACGGCGAGGCAAGGTTCCTCTCGCTTTCCGGCGAGCCGATGCTCGGCGCCGGCGGTGAGTTTCTCGGCTATCGCGGCGTCGGCCGCGAGGTGACGCAAAAGCGGCGCGACGAGCGCCTGGTGGCGCTCGAGCACGCCGTGGTGCGCCACCTCGCCGAGGCGAAGAGCGTGCCGAGCGCGCTGCGCTCGGTGATGCAGGCGATCGGCGAGACCGAGAACTGGGACTGCGGCCGCTACTTCCAGCTCGACGAGACCGCCAACGTCATGCGCTGCGACGAAGTCTGGTCGAGCGGCGTCGGGCCGCTCGCCCGCTTCGCCGAGACTTCGCGCGGCGCGAGCATCGGCCCGGGGCAGGGCCTGGTCGGCGAGGTCTGGGAGCGCGGCGAGCCGCTGTGGAGCTCCGACGTGAGCCAGGATCCGCGCTCGCTCGCCAACCCGCGCGTGCGCGAAGCGGGCGTGCATGGCGCCTTCCTTTTCCCCGTCACGCTCAACGCCCGGACCATCGGCGTGCTCTCCATGTCGAGCGCCACGGTGCGCAAGCCCGACGAGCGGCTCGTGCGCACCATGCGCCTGGTCGGCGCGCAGGTCGGCCAGTTCCTGTCGCGCAAGCAGGCCGAGGCTGCGCTCGCCGCGAGCGAATCGCGCTTCCGGCAGACCTTCGAGCTCGCCGCCTCGGGCATCGCCCACGTCGATCTTGGCGGCCGCTTCACCGACGCCAACCGCAAGCTCTGCGACATGCTCGGCTATTTCGAGTCCGAGCTGATCGGCCGCTCGGTCAAGGACATCTCGCACCCCGACGATCGCGACAAGACCGACGACGAGCGCGCGCGCATGCGCGCCGGCGAGGTGCCTTCGGTGCAGTTCGAGAAGCGCTACCTGCGCAAGGACGGCTCGGTGCTGTGGGTCAACCTGACCGTGGCGCTCGCGCGCAACGCGCTCGGCGAGCCGCAGCACGAGATCGCCATCCTCGAGGACATCACCGCGCGCAAGGAGGAGGAGGCGACGCTCTCGCGCTTCCGCACCGCGCTCGATTCCTCGGCCGACATGGTGTTCCTCTTCGACCTCGACGCGGGACGCCTGCTCGACTTCAACGAGACCGCGTGCAAGCAGCTCGGCTACACGCGCGCCGAGCTCCTGAGAAAACGCGCGCGCGACATCCGGCCGGACGCGAGCGCCGGGACCCTGCGCCGCGAGACCGCCGAGCTGATGGGCATGGCGGGCCAGACCAACACGGTGATCACCGAATACCGGCGGAAGGACGGCTCGACCTTCCCCGTCGAGAGCCGCCGCAGCCTCCTCGACACGCCGCAGGGGCGCGTCCTGGTGGTGAACTCGCGCGACCTCTCCGAGCGCATGAGCGCCGAGAAGCGGCGCGCCGCGCAGACGCGCTACCAGAAGAAGATCTCGCGCCTGGGCCAGGCGGCCCTCTCCAAGCGAAATCCCGCGGAGCTCATCGCCAAGGCGGTGCAGAACGTGCAGGATGGCCTGGGCGCCGGCGTGGTCGCATACTTCGAGCGCGGCAGCGGTGAGCGCGAGATGGTCCTGCGCCGCGTTGCAGGCCTCGGCTCGACGCCGACCGACTCCGCCGTCGTGCGCATCGAGCGCGACAGCCCCTTGGCGCCGCTCTTCGATTCACCCGATCCGGTGGTGCTGAACGGCCCGTGGAAGGAAGGGTTGCCGCTGCCGCTCGAGTGGCTGCGCCGCCATGGCTCGCTCGTCGCGGTACCGATTCCCGCCGAGGGCGGCCCGCGCGGCTTCGTCTGCGCGGTGGCGGATGCGCCCGGCGCTTTCGGCCAGGAGGAAACGCGCTTCCTCACCGCGGCGGCGAGCATGGTCGCTGCCGCGCTGCACCGCCTCGACAGCGAGGCGCGGCTCGCCTATCTCGCGCAGTTCGATCCGCTCACCGGGCTGCCGAATCGCACGCTGCTCGCCGACCGCTTTTCGCTGATGATCGTGCAGGCGCGCCGGCGCGGCGTCTCGCTCGGCGTGCTGTTCATCGACCTCGACGACTTCAAGCTGGTGAACGACACGCAGGGCCACGCGGCCGGTGACGAGCTCCTGCAGGAGACGGCGAAGCGCCTGCAATCGACGCTGCGCGACGGCGACACCGTGGCGCGCATCAGCGGCGACGAATTCGCCGTCGTGCTCGCCGACCTGGCAAGGCCCGACGACGCGGCAATCGTGGCGCAGAAGATCATCGGCCGGCTCGCGGCGCCGGCGAAGATCCAGGGCCAGGAGTTGGTGGTCACCGCGAGCATCGGCATCTCCACCTTCCCGGCCGACGGCGACGATGCCGAGGCGCTCCTCGGCGCCGCCGATGCCGCGATGTATCGCGCCAAGCAATCGGGCCGCAACGCCTTCCAGTTCTTTACCGCCGACATCAACACGCGCACGCGCGCGCGGGCGCAGATGGGCCTCGAGCTGCGACGCGCGCTCGAGCGGCGCGAGTTCAGCCTGCACTACCAGCCGAAGATCGACCTCACGAACGGCAAGCCGTGCGGCGCCGAGGCGCTTCTGCGCTGGAACCATCCGGAGCGTGGACGCGTCGCGCCGGTGGAATTCATCCCGGTGCTGGAAGAGACCGGCCTCATCGTCCCGGTGGGCGAGTGGGTGCTGAAGCGCGCGTGCGAGGACCTGAAGCACTGGCAGCGCATCGGTGCGCCGAAAATACCGGTGGCGGTGAACCTCTCGGCGCGGCAGTTCCGCCAGCACGACCTCGAGGAACGCATCCGCGCCATCGTCGCCGAAGCCGGCATCGATCCGTCACTGATCGAGCTCGAGATCACCGAAAGCCAGCTGATGCACGATCCCGACCACGCGATCAAGGTGCTGCGCGCGCTCGGCGACGCGGGCGTGCGCGTCGCGATCGACGATTTCGGCACCGGCTACTCGAGCCTCGCCTACCTCACGCGCTTCCCGCTCGCCTCGCTCAAGATCGACCGCTCCTTCGTTGCCGACGTCCTCGACGACGAGGCCGACGCGACGATCGTCCGCACCATCGTCGACATGGCGCACACGCTGGGCTTCACCGTCATCGCCGAAGGCGTCGAGCTCGATTCGCAGGCCGCTTTCCTGCGCACGCTCGGCTGCGAGCAGGCGCAGGGCTTCCTCTTCGCAAGGCCGATGCCGGCCGACGAGTTCGGCTCGCTCATCGGCACTCCGGTCAGCGCCGCCGGCATCCGCGCGCGGCGCGTCGGCCGTCCGCGCAGGAAACCGGCCCCCTGATCAGCCGCTCAGACCTGGCTCAGGCGCTGCAGCACCTGGCGGTGGGCGACTGGCAGGCGGCGCATGAGATCGTGCAGCGCGACGAAGAATCGCCGCTCGCCTGCTGGGCGCACGGCATCGTGCACCTCATGGAAGGCGATCTGCCGAATGCCCGCTACTGGTACGGCCAGGCGAAGCGCGCCTTTCCGCCGCAGCCTGCCGTGGCGCAGGAGATCCAGGCCCTGCAGGCGGCAATCAATTAATAAAGATAGCTAGTTGACAAAGCTAATTCAGCGGGCCGAGAATCCCCGGCTGCCATGGCCCGTCCCCGCCGCCGCAGAGCCGCACCGGCGTTCAACGCCGCTCCGCCGGTCACCGTGTCGCGCGCGGCGCTCCTCATCGAGGGCTCGGACGCCGAATTCCGCGGCCTGATTCACGACCTCATCGCCTACGGCCACCGGCTCGATACCTGCCGCGACGCCTTCGCCGCGATCGTCGGCATTTCGGGGGCGCAGTACGAGATCCTGATGCTCGTCTCGCGCGCGGCGGACCTGCTCTCCGTCGGCGAGGTGGCGACGCGCCTGCATCGCTCCGGCGCGTTCATCACCATCGAGGCGAACAAGCTCGTCGCGGGTGGCATCCTGGAGAAGGCGGCCGACCCGGCCGATGGCCGCCGCGTGCTGCTCCGCGCGAACCAGAGGAGCCGCGAGCTTCTCGAGCGCCTGGCGCCGTTCCAGCGCCGGGTGAACGACCAGTTGTTCGAGCGCCTCGACGCGAGGCGCTTCCGCCAGCTGCGCGCGCTTGCCCGCGACCTCGTCGAATCGGGCGATCGCGCGGTGGCGATGCTCGAATTCATGCTGCACGACTCGAAGGCTGCATGAGCGTTTCCTATTTCGTGCGCTACGACATCCAGGTTGCCGACCTGGAAGCATTCCTGCGCCGCTACCGCGAAGTGCACGTGCCGATGGTGTCGCGCTGGCCGGGCCTGCGCCGCATGGTGCTGCACACGCCGCTCGCCTGGCGCGATCCCTTTCCGGTCAACCCGGGAAGCGCGGTGCTGATGGCGCAGCTCGAGTTCGAGGACGAGGCAGCGATGAACGCCGCCTTCGCGTCGCGCGAGCGCGCCGAAGCGCGCGAGGACTTCAAGCAATTTCCCCGCTACGAGGGGAGCGTTGTGCATCAGGCCATGGCGCAGCAGGAGGTTTACC
>Ga0134121_10003344_pt1 | contig 13423 bp, 12 predicted proteins | sample KB301_FD_96463 | JGI IMG/M metagenome (GOLD analysis project Ga0134121, IMG submission 96463) | Terrestrial soil microbial communities without Nitrogen fertilizer from Kellogg Biological Station, Michigan, USA - KB3-0-1 | ecosystem: Environmental > Terrestrial > Soil > Unclassified ...
CGCCGAATCGGTTGCGCATTCCAAGGTGCCCACTCCGGAGTGGCCGGCTCCGGTGACTTCTGAGTAGAAGACGCGCCGGCATGCTCTTTGCTTCCTATGTCCTCATCGCCGGCACAGCCAGCCGGGCAGAGGAGCGATGGAATGCAAACCGCAAGCGGCCGTTTGGTGTTGGAACGAGCCCTCAACCGAGGCGATCCAATTCTCGCTGCAAAGTTCTTTCACGAGATTTGCGATTTGTATCCTGAAACCATGGAGCGCATAGCCGCTCTTTACTCCCTTCGCGCAACACGCCGACCTGAGCCGAGGTCCGCGCCGCACAGCGGCTAATCCGGCGTGAAGCCTCTGTCGTTCATAGAGGTTCAGGAGCTTGCGCGCGCGGTGGTCGCGGTAGGCGACTCGTTCTGCTGTCGCCGCTTGCTCCAACGGCTGGACCGCGGGGAACTCGAGCTGCACGAGGTGCTGGTCCGGCTCAGCGCTTTGCGGCCTAGAGAGTCCCACAACCTTCGACCGGGCGGCCCTGAGCGCTCGATCCGCCCCAGAGTCGACGCGTAGGTAGATGCCATTCAAAAGTAAAGCGCAGCGCCGCAAGTTCGCCCAACTGCTGGTCGAGGGCAAAATCTCGGACGGCACTTTTGAAGAATGGAATCGCGAGACAGGGTCGAAATCGCTACCGGAGCGCGTATCAAAAAAGAAGCCTGCTCAAGAAAAGAAGGCAGTACGTCGACGCGGCGGCAAGCAGAAGGCCCGTTCAAAGTCGTGAGCTAGCGCACGACGCCGGCCAAACTGACTTCCATTCGCGCGAGGCGTATCTCTTCACCTAACACCCGGCCACGACCCGCAGGAACGAGGGATCGGCGTGTCAGGGCACTACCGCAGCAACCCCGGGAGACGGATCGCTCTCGACACCAGACCCGTTGACCGCCGTGGCGGCGAAGTAATACGTGCCGCTCGCGAGATTTTCGACGACGTATGCGGTGATGCCCGGGTTCGTGATTCCGATCGAGCTCGTGTAGCCGCTCGGCTGACGCCCCCAATAGAGCCGGTATCCGGCCAGATTTGTGAGCGCGGTGCCATCGGTGTTCTCAGTGGGCGGTGTCAACGAGACCGTAACGGAACCGAACGAATAGGCCTGGACGGCGATTGAAAATGCGGGCAGGCGTGCGGTGGCCCGTCCGTCGCTAACGCTGATCACGATGTTCGCGTACGTTGCGACGTCCGCAGGGCCGGGTGTTCCGTATAGGGTTCCGGTCGCCGCATCGAAAGCAGCCCACGCGGGGCGGCCTGTGATACCGAACATGAGCGGGTTGCCGTCCGCGTCGCGTGCCGAAGGCACGAATCTGTAGGGCGTACCTACCGGCACCGACCTAGCCGGCGTACCGGTAATCGTCGGCGCTGTATTCGTCGGCTGCGGCTGCCCGACTTTCCTGCCGGCTGGAGAGCTCCTCTTCTGCGCCAGGGCGGCCGGCGAGGTCGACATCAACGCGAGTCCACTCAGTATGGCGATACCCAAAAGCGAGTTTCGTGGGTAGTGCACGGCCCATTCCTCCCTTCCGGCTAGCGGCAAGCCGAAGCGAAGAGGCCGTTCTCGGGGATCGCAGGAGCGAGCGTGACTGACAGTCGCCGCGCAGATGGCGGTTCAAGCGGAACGATGCATGCGCGTCGTTCGACTGGCAACCCCGCTGTCTTCGTCACGAAGACCGGTGGCTTTGCGTCCCGACCTCACGATCGGTTTGCCTTTTGCAATCGAGTCAACTACTGGATGGAACGTACCAGGGTTTGCGGAACGGTCCAATGTGTCGCCAAGCGCAGACGGCCAGTGCGCCATCGCAGCATTTGCTCGGCAAGGTATTTCACGATGGTCTCGCGCTCGAGCGCGCGAGCGTCGACAGCTCGCGGGCAGGAGGCTGCCACGATCATCACCGGCAACCGTCCTTCATCACGGTGAAGAGCGCGAATCCACACGTACAACGGCCGCAACTCCGGACGCTTGATCCACCACGGGATCGCGTCCGGCATCCATAGTCGAGCCGCGGCGACGTGCTGCGCGTGTCGGCGGCTCGGGTTCGCGGTTTGGCCGACATACCGAACGAGCCGTACGTCGCGCGGATCCGATAGCGTGTAGATGGCGAACCCCCACGGTTCTGTACGCGAATCGTCGAAGCGCAGCGATGGCAATCGTCGACGGACGTCCAGAGTCAGCGGCCCGCGCGCTTCGTCGCGTCAAAATCGACTTCAGACCGCACGAGTAAGTAGTCCAATCCGCCGACTCGATACCAGCGGTAGCCGTAGCCCTCCAGCACGACATTGTGCCGACCGTGCGCGTCGGCACGACTGTGATCATCGGTCAGCAAGTTTGCGAGTTGATCGCCGCGGTCGCCCACGCCTGCCTCGAATTGCACTTCGAGCGGCTGTCCGCTGAAGTTGTGCAGCGTTAGCACGGAGTTGTTGAGCCAGTCGTACCGCAGTCCCAGCACCGCCGGGTTGCCCGTCTCGACGACCGCGAAATCGCCCCAGCCGATCTCCGGCACTTCCTTGCGCATGCGAATGATGCGCTCGGTCCAGTTCACCATCGAATTCGCATCGCGACGTTGCCTCGCCACGTTGACATGCTCGTACCCATATGGGCCGTCAGTGATCACCGGCTTGATGGGACGGGCGGCCTTGGTAAATCCGGCTTGCGGCTCCGCCGACCACTGCATCGGCGTGCGCGCGCATTCCCGCTCGGGCAAATCCAAGTCGTCGCCCATACCGATCTCGTCGCCATAACGAATGACCGGCGTGCCCGGCATCGTGAACAGCATGCTGTATGCGAGCTCGAGCCGACGACGGTCGCCTTTGAACATGGGCGCCAGCCGGCGGCGAATGCCTCGGTCGTAGAGTTGCATGAACGGTTCCGGCGCGAACGCGGCGAACACGGTCTCGCGCTGCGCGTCGGTGAGACGGCCGAGGTCGAGCTCGTCATGGTTGCGAAGGAATTGACCCCATTGCCCGGTCTGTGGTCTCGCCTTGGTCTTCAGCAAAGCGCGCACGAGCGGGCGGGTATCTGCGGATGCGAGCGCATAAAAGAGATTCTGGTTGACCTGGAAGTTGAACATCATGTGCATCCGATCACCGTCTTCCCCGAAGTAGTCGAGGTCCTCGCCGGGCTTGACGTTGGCCTCGGCAATGATGATCGATGCGCCTTCTCGCCATTGCAAAAATTCGCGCAGCTCGCGGAGCATGTCGAACTGCGACACCGGCTTCTTCACGTCGCGACCTTTGGTGCCGATGAAGAACGGCACGGCGTCCATGCGAAAGCCGTCAACTCCTAGCTGGATCCAGAAGCCCATGATCTTCAGGATTTCGGCCTGCACCTCGGGATGCGATGTATTGAGGTCGGGCTGGAAGCGGTAAAAGCGATGGAAGTACCACGCCTTTGCGGTCTTGTCGTAGCTCCAGGTCGATGACTGCACCCCGGGAAAGACAACACCGTCCTTGCTGTGGCGCGGCTTCGTTTTCGACCAGACATACCAGTCGCGATAGCGGGAGCGGGGATCGGCGCGGGCGGCTTTGAACCACGCGTGCTGGTCGGACGTGTGGTTGACGACGAGATCGATGAGCACTCGGATGCCGCGCTGCTTCGCACCGTGTGCGAAGTCCACGAAGTCGCCGAACGTGCCGAAACGCGGATCGACCGCGTAGTAGTCGGCGACGTCATAGCCGCCGTCGCGTCTCGGCGAGGTTTGGAAGGGCATGAGCCACAGGGTCGTGATGCCGAGCCCGTGCAGGTAGTCCAGCCGTCGGGTTAGGCCGCGGAAATCACCGATCCCGTCGCCGTCCGAATCCATGTAGGTCGCGACGTCGAGGCAGTAGATGACGGCGTTCTTGTACCAAAGGTCCTTGATCATACAAACACCCGCAAAGAAACCCCGCCGGAGCGGGGTCTCTGTTTACGGCGCAGGAATCGCAACGAGGTCGCGAGCTGCGTTCGTTGACGACTACGGCTTCTTCGACTCTTCGTTGATCTTGTCCTTGATGCCGCCGACCGTGTTCTGCACCTTGCCTTTCACTTGATCCGCGCGCCCTTCGTTCTTGAGCTTCTCGTCTCCTAGAGCTTTGCCAGTGGCCGTTTTGACCTTGCCTTTGATGGTATTCGCGGCGCCTTCGACTCTGTCCTTGTCCATGATCAATCCCTCGTTCGTTGGAGAACGTACTCAAAGGTGCAAGAGCTGTGCCGTCAGAGCGTGCCTTCGCCCCCCGGGCCCGAGCTCGATCCAGACCGGGGCATGGTCGCTCGCTCGTTGCTGCGCGCGAACGTAGCTGTCGACGCCGGAAGCGCTGAGCCGTCTCGCAAGATCCGGCGTCAGCAACATATGATCGATCCGCAAACCTGCGTCCCGCGCGAACGCATTGCGGTAGTACTTCCAGAAGGTATACACACGTTCCTCGGGGCGGCTGAATCGCAGCGCGTCGGTCCACCCTTGATCGACGAGCGACCGGTACGCTTCCCGCACTTCGGGACGAAACAACGCGTCCTCTCGCCAGCGCTCGGGTGCGTAGACATCCAAGTCGGTCGGGATCACGTTGTAGTCGCCGGCGAGCACGGCGGGTTTCCCCGCTCGAAGGAGCGTCGCCGCGTGCTGCTGAAGTCGTGCGAGCCAGCGAAGCTTGTATGAGAACTTGGGTCCCGGCGCCGGGTTGCCATTCGGCAAATAGAGGCAGCCGATGATCAAACCGTGCGCCTCGGCTTCGACATATCGGCTATGCGAATCTTCGGGATCACCCGGCAACGCTCGTCGCCGCTCCGTGAGGCCCGAGTTTTTCGCGAGTATCGCGACGCCGTTCCAGCTCTTTTGCCCGTGCCAAATTGCGCCGTAGCCCGCCGCACGAATGGCGTCGATGGGGAACCGCTCTTGCGGCGCCTTGAGCTCCTGCAAACAGACGACGTTCGGACGCGTTTCCGCCATCCACTGCAAGAGCGACGAAAGTCGCGCGTTGATGCCGTTCACGTTGAACGTCGCGATTCTCATCGCCAACGTGCGATCGAAAGCCGTCCAGCGTCGTTAAGCGATTTCAGACTTTGCGTTTCACGATTAGGATACCTCGCGTAGAGATGCAGCATGTGTGCCACAAATTGGAGCGCGTTCTCGGTATCCCACGGGCACCGAAGACCGCGCGGAGTTGGGCGGAGCTGCAGGGGCAGTGAAATGGGGACCGACGTCGACGCGCTATTCAAGTTGCCACTCGGGGAATTCACGTCGGCGCGCAATGCTCTCGCCGCGCGGCTCAAAAAGGCCGGTCAGCAGACCGAGGCAGCCGAGGCGAAGGCGCTGGCGAAGCCTTCGGTGTCCGCGTGGGTCGTCAATCAACTCTACTGGCGTCACGGCTACCTCTTCGCTCGACTCATCGACGCCGGCGAGCGATTGCGCCGCGCCCAAACCACTCAACAGACGAGCAGCCCGGCGCGGGAGCTCGTCAACGCCAGGCGGGAGGTGGTAGCTGCGCTCATGACGACCGCCGCGGATATTCTTCGCGAGGGCGGCTACAGCGACACGCGCGACGTCGTGCGTCGCGTCACGAGCACGCTCGAAGCGCTGTCCGCATACGGCTCGCTCACTGGGGCGACATCGGCGGGCCGACTCACCGTTGACCTCGAGCCGCCCGGGTTCGAGACATTGGCCGGACTTGTACCGCGCAGGGATGCCAGCAAGCTCCGGGCAACGGAGAGTGCCCCCACCGTGCGGCAGTCGAGCGCCAAGGAAGCGAAGCGCGGTCACGAGCAACAGCGGCTATCGGCAGCGGCGAAGAGTGCGGTGCGTGAGACGGAGCGCGAGCTCAGCGTTGCTCGGAAGCAAGCAGAGCGCGCGGCAGCGAATCTCAAGACTGCTGCGACGCACGCGAAGAAGAGTGAAGGGCAGCGCGCCAAGCTCGAAAAGCAACTCGCCGCGGCTGCGAAAAAGGCCGACGCTTCGCAACGGAGTGCCCGTGCGGCGGACGCCGAGGCCCAAGAAGCGAATCTGGCTGTGGAGAGCGCAGAGCGGCAACTCCAACTTGCGCGCAGTCGACTCGAGCAGCTCGTGGGCACGCGAGATTAGCTGGCCGTGGCGCGCGACGAAGTAGACGAATCGTGGTCATGAACGTCTCCATCCACCTGTCCGACGAAGTGCAGCCCGAGGTGCGCGATGCAATCGTCGGTCCGGTGGTCGCCTACAACACGCAGAGAACGGGAACGAACGATCATCGGCCGCTCGTTCTCACGGTCCGTGACGAAGACGGTCACGTCGTTGGGGGCTTGTGGGGACGCACCGCTTTGGGCTGGCTGTTCGTTGAGCTGCTCTTCGTTCCCGAAACGTTGCGTGGCCGTGGCGTCGGCGCCGAGCTCATGTCTCGTGCAGAGAGCGAAGCAATCGTCCGCGGATGTCACCACGCTTGGCTCGATACGTTCGAGTTTCAAGCTCGTGGTTTCTACGAGCGTTTGGGTTACCGCTGTTTCGGGGAGCTCAACGACTATCCGACCGGGTTTGCGCGCTACTTCATGAAGAAGGCATTGGACACTTGATCGGAGTATTCTTCGGCTCGGCGTCGTTCGGATCGATCGATCCCGACCGCTTCCGCAATGGAATGCCGTACGAGGGTTGAGTCATGTCTTCAGTCGTATCCCCCGCTACCACCGCACGGCAGTCCTTCCGTCTGTCCGTCTACTTTTGGATCGTCATCGCGATGGCGTTCTTCGTGTTCGGTGGCTTCGGCCTGCGCGCGATGCAACGCTATGCGACCAACGACCCGGCGCTGCCGCCCGTCGTTCACCTGCACGGCCTGATTTTCTCCGGCTGGATGACACTTCTCATCGTCCAGACCTATCTGATCAACGTTAGGAACGTCGCGTTGCATCGGCGTCTAGGGACCTTCGGTATCGGGCTCGGGACTGCGGTGATCTTCATGGGTGGCCTGATCACGGCGCTCGGTTTTCGCAGCGCTCCGACCACCACGCCCAATTACTACGATCTGATTTACCTCTCTTTGATGGCGGTGTTGGCCTTTGGCTTCCTGTTTGCGTTCGCGATTTCGCAGGTGCGCAACCCGGAGAACCACAGGCGGCTCATCCTGTTCGCGACGATTCCGCTGTTGCCGCCCGGGATCAATCGCATGTACCAAGTCGTTTTTCAGCTCTCGTACCTGCCAGTCTTGGCCACCTACCTGACGATGGCCGCGATCGCCGCCGCAATCCTGGTCCACGACTGGCGCACCAGTCGAAGAATCACCTCGGCGTCGATGATCGGTGCGGCCGTCGTTTTCGGCCAAGAGCTACTGCATGCGCCCATCACGAGATCGAACGCCTTTGCAGAGGTTGCGAGCTTTCTAACCGGTCTCGTGTATTACCGTTGAGCTCTCAGACGGCTCGGGTCGTGAAGATCAGGACGAAGTGGATCGTCTTTTCGGCTGGCGCAGTGTTCCTCGCGCTGACGACGTTCGTCCAGCGTACGTTCCAACCCCAAAGTGCGCATGTCGGGGATTCGTCCCCGGCCGCGGAAGTGCCCGACGCCCCCGACCAGCATGCGGAGGCGACTTCGTTTGCCGGGGATCGAAACGCTGATGCGGAACCGATCGAACATCACGTAGACGATCCGACGCCGCCGATTCGGCCTGCGGTAATCGCGCGACCGTTGGAGCTATGGAGGGACCGCGGGGCTTCGGCGCCCATGCTCGCGGGGATGGACATCGCGTTCGCCAACGAACCCGTCGATTCGCTCTGGTCGTTGCGGATGGAGGGTCAGATTCTCGGCGAGGTGGCACAGATGACCGACGAGAATCTGGTCAACGTGCAAGTCGAGTGCAGAACGAGTATGTGCAGAGTACAACTGACTCAAGGCCTATCTCTGCAGCTCGAGGAGGTCGGCCCAACGGCGATGCAAATGCTTACCAAGCTATTCGCGAGGCTCGACTACGGGCCTCCGACTCCGCCAGTGGCCATGGTTCGCGACGGTCCGTCGGCATTGACCACAGTCGCTTATCTTCGCCGAGTCGGCGCTCGCTGAGCCTCTACGGATTTATGTAGGACGACGGTCCCTTTCAACCTTTTGAGTTGCGGTCACTAAGTAGCGCGCCCCCTTTCACGTGAGAACGAACAGCAGAATGATCGCGGCCGTGACAACGGCGAAAGCAAAATGCAAATCGAAATCCGGAATGAACGGACGAACACGATTCATATAGACCCCCGTGCTGCCTCGTCGACGACTAAGCAGCATGTTTCGTGCCAACAAAGCGATCATTGGAGAGAAAAGCCGGGTGGACCAATAGTCGGTTGGGGGCACGTTACGAATCGTGCAGCCCCGTAAGCTGCATGCATGACCGCTGATGCCCGTCTACCTAACGGCCTGTCGCCGACGCCCGAAGAGCCCGCTCCAGCCGGCTTCGTGATTCGGAACAAGCCGCTGATGGCGTTGACGGTGATGGCCGCCGTCGTGTTCCTACGCTGGGCGCAAGACGTGTTCATCCCCATCACGCTCGCCGTGCTGCTGACGTACGCGTTGACACCACCTGTGGCGTGGCTCAACAAGCGGCTCCGACTTCACAAAGCGATTGGCGCGGGGTTGTTGCTGGTTGCGATTCTCGGCGGGTGCGCGTTCGGCCTCGTTGCCTTGCAGCCGCAGGCGCTGAATCTCGTCGACATCATTCCGCGAGCCACGCAGAAGATTAGCCGGGCATTTCGCCCGATGTCGCGAGGTGACGGCGGCGCTCTAGCGAAGATCGAGAAGGCTGCGAAAGAGATCGACCGGGTCGCGAACTCCGCGGGGGCGCCGTCAGCGTCGCCTCCCAATGCGCCTCCCGAAACGCCTCCGTTCAGAGTCCGCGACTACATCCTCGTCGGTACCGTGGGTCTTTTGTCTGGCGCGGCGCAGTTCGTCGTCGTCGTGGCGCTCGTCTATTTCTTGTTGCTCGCCGGAGACACGTTTCGCCGAACACTTCTCAACACGATCAACGAGCCTCTGTCGAGAAAGAAGGAAACGCTCGAGATGCTCGACGAGATCGATAGCCAGATTCAACGGTTTCTGATGGTTCAAATCGCGACCAGCGCGTTGTTGGGCGTGGTTGCGTGGATCGTCTTCGTCAGCGTCGGTTTCGATAACGCATTGGCGTGGGGGTGCGTCGGTGGCGTTTTGCATTTGATACCGTACGCCGGGCCTGCCGCATTCGTCGCGATCATCGCGTTGATGACGTACGTTCAGTTCGACAGCCTGGAGCAGGTCATCGGAATCGCCTCGGTGCTCGTGGCAACGATGGGAATCATCGCGTTGTTCATCGTGCCTTGGCTCACTCACAAGACAGCGAGCGTCAACGCCGTCACTTCGTTCGTTGCGCTTCTCATCGGGGGCTGGCTCTGGGGCATCTGGGGTTTGCTGCTCGGGGTTCCGATCGTGATGGCGATCAAGACCGTTTGCGATCACGTCGAAGGCTTGCAGCCGGTCGCGGCGTTTTTGGGGAACCCACCGTCGAGACAGAAGCCTGACGACTCGGCCGACAGTTAGTGTTACGTTCTGCGCGGCAACAATCGTCGGGGGAATCGAATGGCAACCTTCGTGCTCGTGCACGGGGCATGGCACGGCAGCTGGTGCTGGAAGCGCGTGCGCAAGGCGCTTCAAGCCGCGGGCCACGACGTGTTCACCCCGACGCTCACCGGCGTTGCTGACCGTTCGCATCTCGCGTCGCCGAAGGTGGATCTCGAGACGCACGTTACGGACGTGGTCAACCTGATTCGTTGGGAAGAGCTCGACGACATCGTGCTCTGCGGGCACTCGTATGCCGGCTGCGTGATCACCGGCGTCGCGGATCGCATGCCGGAGCGACTGCGCGCGCTCGTCTACCTCGACGCTTTCATCATCGAGAACGGGCAGGGCCTGCACGACACACTGCCGCCGCCCGCGCGCGCGGCGCAGGTCGAAGGCGCGAACAAGGACGGCGAGGGTTGGCGAGTACCGCCGATTTCGGCCGAGTTCTTTCACGTGAACCTGGCTGACCGAGCTTGGGTCGACTCGCAGTGCACGCCGCAGTCTCTCGCGACCTTTACGCAGCGGCTTTCACTGCGCAGCCGCATTCCGCCCGCGAAGGTCACGCACGTGCTCGCGACCGGCTACGAGGGGTCGCCCTTCCCGCCGTTCCACGAGATCGCCAAGAAAAAGGGATGGCACACCGTGACGGTCGATTGCGGACACGACGTGATGCTCGACCGGCCGCAAGATCTCGTGCGCATCTTGTTGGACGCCTCGCAACGTTGACATTTCGAGGCGCGGCATCGCGCGTTCTCGTACCGCTTGTCGTTTCGCTCACCTGTTCGGCGGCGGCTCCATAACACTTCGTAACAATTGCTTACGTTGCGTCGCGTGACGCGCTTCTAAATTCCCCTCCGAGCGATTCGGCGCCTGCGCCGAAGAGCGAGTGCGCGCCAAAGACCGGCACGCGCTCGAGGCGCCGAGCCAACAACGCCAACGCGCTTGCCGCGCCGGCACAGGGAGGATGTATGCGTTACAAGGTCTCGTCCGTCTTGATCGCCGCCGTTTTAGTCGGCTTCGCGATCTCGGGTTGCAGCAAATCACACGGCAGCGGCAATGGCAGCGTGAAACCGCTGCTGGCCGCATTCAACGCGGCGTCCGACATGCCGGACGTAACGTTTCTGCGCGTCGAAGAGGTGTGGTCGAGCATGCCGTTTGCGTCGGGCACGGCCTATCGCTCCGTCGATCCCGACACCTACACGGTCAACTTCGACTCGCTGCTGCCGGGCGACGCGACGACCTCGTGCCAAGGCGACGTGAACAAGAACGGCGTCAAGGACACGAACGAATGCACGCGCGTCGCGACGGAGTCGGTGAACGTCGTGAACGGCCACGAGTACCTCGCCGCGTTGACCGGCAAGTACGGCGCGCTCGCGGTTCGCGTCTACGACGACACGCCGCACGTCTTCGACAACATCACGACCGACGGGAACGGCGTCGATACCAACTTGCAGGTCCAGATCTTCAACTGGTCGAGCACGCTCGGTCCCGTGGATGTCTACCTCGAGCCGCCGGGCGCCAATCTCTCGGTTACGCAGGTCAAGGCGACGCTCCAGCCGGGCGACGAGTACAACGGCCTCGTCGACTCGGGCGACTACGTTCTCACGATCACGCCCGTCGGGAACCCGAGCTCGCCGGTCTACACGTCCGACAATGTCACGCTCTCGCAGCAGACGCGCGTCGGCTTCGGGATCTTCGACGGCACGAGCGACACGACGTCCGCCGTGCGCGTGACGCGGTTCCGCGATCAGGGCGGCGACTTGCTCGATCGGCGCCAGCCGACACTGTTGCGCGCCGCGAACGTTGCGCCGAGCGTCGGCACGGTCGACATCTACGCACAAGAGGACTACACGCACGCGCTTTTTTCAGCGCTCGCTTTGAATCAAGAGACTCAGTACGTCACGCTCGACCCGACGTGGCTCGCCATGCTCGAGCTCGACGTCACTCCGACGGGCAACGTCGGCGTTTTGCTCAAGCGCGACGAGCTCTCCTTCACCAAGGGCCAGCGCACGACCTATTTTCTGGCTCAGACCTCGACCGGTGCCTTCAACAGTCTCACGGGGGTGGACGCGACGCGCCGGCTCGCGCCATACGCGCAGCTGCGGACGGTCAACAGCTTCGGCTCCAGCCTCGACTTCTACATCATTCCGCACGGGAACAACGTGTTCACGTCGACGATCAATGAATCGCTCTCGACCGCGTCGGTCGGCGTGTCGCAGCAGTTCGCGCCCGGCAGCTTCGACATCATCATCGCGAAGAGCGGCACGGACACGTTCGTCTATGGCCCGCAACAGGTGACGCTTGCGGGCGGCGGTATCTATACGATCGTCGCGGTGCCGACCGACCAAGCGTCGCGCGCGAACGTGCTGATGCTGGACGACTTCGCCAAGTAGGCGCGGCCGTGATGAGTCGACGGATTGGTATGCCGGCGTCGAGCCTACGAGCCGTCTCGGCGCGACGGGCCGGCGTCGTCGCGGCGTTCTTGCTCGTGGCGTCACGGGCAGCTGGCGCCGCCGAGCCCACGCCGATAAAGGCGCCGCTCGGCTCGCGCTTCTACGGCGGCGTCGATGTGGCGTCGGTCCACTACGACGACGCTTATGGCGACGTCGCGTTCAACGGCTCGTCCATCGGGCTCGGGCTCTACGGCGGCTTTCGCGTGAACGACAAGCTCTCCGTCGAGCTCGCGTACAACGAGACCACCGCGATCGACAAGCACAATGTCGCGGGCAGCGGCGTCGTTTACTTCAACGTGGAAACCGAGCTGCACACCGTCTCCGCGAGCGTGCTGCGCCAAGTCTCGCTTCGCGACCTGTTCAATCTGCCTCGTGACTGGCGTGTGTACGGCATGCTCGGCGTGTTCGACAGCAACCTCGATCGGACCGTGACGGATCTAGCGTCGCATGCACAGGTATCGGTCCAAGAAAAGAACGCGGGCGTGCTGGCCGGCGGCGGGATGCTCTATCGGCTCGGCCGCGTCGAGCTGCGCGGCGGCCTGCGCTTCTGGGGCGACGCGCGCGACGTCGATCTCGCGGCGCAGGTTCGCTTCTAGGATTCGAATCCCTTGACCCTCACGCCGCGTCAGCCCTTAGATTGCGCAACCGATGCAATCACGACGCCACTATCAAGTGAAGGAAGTCGCCGAGCAGAGCGGTGTATCGATTCGCGCTCTGCATCACTACGACGCGATCGGCCTGCTCGTCCCGAGCCTGCGCACGGCGGCGGGTTATCGGCTGTACTCAGAGGATGATCTGCTGCGCTTGCAGCAGATCTTGATCGGCCGCGAGCTCGGCTTGTCGCTCGAGGAGATACGCCGCTCGCTCGACGATCCGAGCTTCGATAGGCGACGTGCATTGCTGGGGCAACGGGAGGCGCTCACGCGCCGCGCCGAGCAGACGTCCGAGATGTTGCGCGCGATCGATGCGTCGATTGCGATGCTCGACGGCGCAAGCTTCGACGACGACGGCAAAGAACGAGAGGATGCGACGATGGACAACGACAAGATCAAGAAACTCTTCAACGGCTTCGATCCCGCGAAATACGAGGATGAGGTGAAGCAGCGCTGGGGCGATACCGAGGGGTACAAGCAGAGCGCGAAGCGCGCGGCATCGTACACCGAGGAGGACTGGAAGCGCTGCATGGCGGAGCAGGGCGAGGTCTACGCCGACGCGATCGCCGCGCTGAAGGCCGGCAAGTCGCCGACCGATCCGGCCGTGATGGACGTTGCGGAGCGGCACCGCCTCGCGATCGACCGCTGGTTCTATCGGTGCAGCACGACGATGCACTGCGGGCTCGCGGACATGTACGAGGCGGACGAGCGCTTCCGCTCGTTCTTCGAAGGGCACGCGCCGGGCCTCGCTGCGTTCTTGTCCGCCGCGATTCGCGCGAACGCGGAACGC
>Ga0134121_10003345_pt1 | contig 13422 bp, 8 predicted proteins | sample KB301_FD_96463 | JGI IMG/M metagenome (GOLD analysis project Ga0134121, IMG submission 96463) | Terrestrial soil microbial communities without Nitrogen fertilizer from Kellogg Biological Station, Michigan, USA - KB3-0-1 | ecosystem: Environmental > Terrestrial > Soil > Unclassified ...
CTCCCACATCCACGGGAACATCTGCTCCGCGGTGAACCATCGCTCGGTGGCGACCTCGTCCGGCACGAGGCGCGCCGCCGACCACCGGGTCGCCACACCGTCGGCGTACGACGACTCGTGGAGCGTCGCGTAGATCGGGTTGCGCGTGAAGCGCTGCGCGCCCTCGACGTCGTGGAGGAACGCGGGCGAGCCGAACGGCAGCTCGAGCACGTGGTGCAAATGCTCGAACCCGGCGCTGTCGCCGAGCCACAGCCCGAGCTGCCGGAACCGCCGGGAGGTGAGGCGATCGCGCGAGGGCAGCCGGACATCTTCGGCGTCGAGCCGGCGTATCACCTCGCGCGCGCGTGCGCGATCGCCGGGGTAGCGCTCGAAGTACGCGCGGTTCTTCTCGACGAGCCGCACGTAGGTCGCGCGGTAGATGTCGTCGACCGGCCGGCCGATGGGCGACAGGCCCCCGGTGATGAACGCCTCGCGCAACCCCTCGGGCGCGAGCGAGAGGTAGGTCATCGCCGCGAAGCCGCCGAAGCTCTGGCCGAGCAGGCTCCACCGATCCACCCCCAGCTCCCGGCGAATCAGCTCGGCGTCGCGCACGATCGAATCGGCGCGGAAGTGCGTCAGGTACTCGGCCTGCGCATGCGGCGTGTCGCCGGGGAGGTGGCTTCCGACGGGGCTCGACCGCCCGGTCCCGCGGTAATCGAGCAGCAGCACGCGATAGTCGGCGAGGGCCCGCTTCATCCAGCCAGACGGTGGGCTCGTCGACCGCGCCGCTTCGAACCCCGGCCCGCCTTGCAGGAACACCAGGTAGGGGCGGCCCATGCCGTCGGGCGCGGCCACCTCGCGCGTGAACACGGTGAGCATGCGGCCATCCGGCGCGCCATGACGCAGGGGGACGCTGTGCTCGCGCTCGGTGAAGACCGCGCCGGGGACCCGATATGTGACGGTCATCGCGACCGACGATAGCGCAGGTCGAGGTGCTATGGCGTGTCAGAGGACGACCGCGCACGCGGCGTCGGCCACCGCTTCGATCGCGATCGCGATCATCGCCGCGCAGTAATCGAGATCGATGTTTGCCATCGTGTCGAGCGTGTCATGATAGCCAGTCCGGTTGATGTCGTAGTTCTCCATGAACAGCACGACGGGCACGCCGAGATCCGAGAACACCTGGCCATCGGTGTTGTAGAGCGTGGAGTGGGGCTCCCATTCGATGCGCACCTCGCCGTGCAAGGCCAGGTGCGCGAACGGCGGCGGCGGCGTGGCTCCATCGGGCATTCGCCGAGCGCGCGCGAGCCCCGTGCGCTGCGCGTTCCACGCGGCCGCCGCGCGATTCCAGCGCTGGTTCGCGCGCTGCGCCCGCCACGCGAGCCGCATCGCCGCCGCGCCCTCGCCCGGAGCGATCTGAAACACGTCGCGATCGTGGTCCGCGTTGTGGCCGATCATGTCGAGCACGTAGACGCCCGCGATCTCGACGCGCGAGACGTCTCGGCGCGTGCCGTCTTCGGCGGTGAACGCGAGCCGCTGCTCGACGAGCGCCTCGCAGATCGCGCGCGCGCCGAGCGAGTCGGACGGGAACTCCTCGCCGGTCAAGTGCACGAGCCAGACGTCGCGGGCCAGCTTGCCGGCGCGCGATAGCGGCAGCAGGTGCTCGGCGGCCATCAGCAGCGCCGTCGTCGCCGAGTGATTGTCATCCGCGCCGCACGCCGGTGCGCGCAGCTTGTCGCCGCCGCGGTCCGCGTCGTAACAGTCCTCCATGTACGCGGTGTCGTAATGGTCGGCCATGATGACGGCCTGGCCGCGATCGTTGCCGGGGATCATCATCACGATGTTGCGCTCGCTCGGCGCCGCCTGGTTGTTCGCCCAGCCCGCCATCCACGGGAAGGTGAAGTCGGTCGACCACCGAAACACGTGGTCGACCACCTCGGCGCGGCCGGTCATGTCGTGCGCGGCGATCAACGTGCGGTAGCGGTCGTGCAGAAAGTTACCAAGCGCCTCGAGATCGCGGCGCTCGGCGACCTGCACCCGCGCCGCCTCGGCCGCCGGACCGCCGGTCTTGCCGCGGTTGACCGCGATCCCGTCGGAGTTGGCCTTCTGGCGGAACGCGCCTTCGGCGAGGCTCGCGATCGTGTGCCATACCTGCTCCTCGAACGCGCGGTCGCCGAGCCGGTCGAGCACGACGGGCGCGCCGAGATCGCCCGCCGGGCCGATGCATGGCCGGATCTCCGAGATCGCGCCACGCAGGAAGTCCTCGAAGCGCGCGAGCTTGGGCAACCGCAGCAGCGACCGCGCGAACGACGGATCGAGCGGCCCGCCGAGCAAGTCGTGCACGTCGAGCAGCTTGCGCACGTTGTGGCTCAGCGTCGGGCGTCCGCCCAGCGGGCCAGGCACAAGGCCCGGCCCGGGCACCAGCTCGAGCGCCGCGGCCACGACATGCGCCGGGCGCGCCAGCCGCTCGGGCACGAGGCGGATCGGCGCGGCGCCGCCCTGCTCGGCAGTCAGCACGCCCACCGGTGTCCCCGGGAACCGCTCGCCGGGCTTCGCGATCACCGGCACGTGCCAGAACAGCTCGCGTAGCCCGGCGAGCATCGGCGGGAAGTACATCCGGTAGCCGAACCGGCCACCGGCGCGCACCGCCTGCTCGGCGCGCGCGATCGCGGCGGCATCCGCACACGGTCCGTCGAGCAGCAGGCGATAGTCCTCGGTCCAGATCTGCGCGTTGCGCGCCAGCGGCTTGTCATACAGGCCGAGCACGTCGGGCTCCGTCGAGAACAGCGCGGTCGATACCTTGTCGCGAAACGCGGCTTCGGGGATCCCGGCATCGCGCGCGATGCGTTGCCAGCGATGCGTGCGAACGATGTCCGGTACGATGTTGTGGCGAGGCCCCCCGGCCGGCGCGCCCTCGTCGAGCCAGCCCGACTGCGGGATCCGGATCGCGTAGCGATCCTCGCAGCGTGGAAACAGGTGAAGCAGCGAGATCTGCGTCGCGCGCGGCAGCTCACCGGCGAGCACGCGGTAGCGCGGATGGTGAAAGAACACCAGGCTCGCCGGAGTCGGGACGATGCGTAGCGTACGCGCCAGGTACGCCGCGCGAACGGCCGCAGGGAGCTCGGCGAACGGCGTCCACGTCACGATCGTATCGATCCCGGCGAGCGAGGCTGCATCCGCATGCGCCCACCGCGTGCCACCGGCCCAGCGGACCAGCGCGGCCTCGTCGAGCCCCTCGAGCGCGAGCGTCGCACCCGCGTGGCTTGCGCCGAACAACGTCCAGCGATCGTTGCCCTTGTCGTCATGGGTCCGCGACAGCGCCAGCGATAGCGCGATCACGAGTGGCTCGCCGGCGAGCTTGCCATCGCGCGCGGCCTGGGCGAGCTCCACCGGCCATGCCGGATTGCCGTCGAGCAGCGTGTCCGACAGCATGTGGCGTTCGCCGCGCATCAGCTTGCCGATCTCGGCGAGCACGTGCTCGGCGATCCACCCGAACCCGGGCACCAGCTCGTGCGCCCACTCGTACTCGTCGATCTCTCGCGCGCCGAGCGTCGCGACGTGGCGCCCGCGCCCCTGCGCGCACGGCTTCCAGCCCACGAACTGCGCCGGCATCAGCTCGGAGTACGCGCGCAGCGGAAACCGGCCCTCGCCTCGCCACGCGGCCCTCGCCTCGTCTTCGATCAGCGACCAGAACGCCGCGTCATCCATGGCCGAACGCAGCCATCGCCGAACACCGCCGGCGGGTCACCCCACCGGGATTTCCTCGCGCCAGGGTGGCGCGAGGCCCCTGCCCCGCGCTCGATTGATCGCGCTCGATCACTTGATCGGGCTTGCTTCGAGCGCCGGCTTCCAGATCGCGACGCCGTAATGCTCGACGTGGTGGTTGTCCTTGCCCTCGATATCGTGCCAGCGCTCGTCGAGCTCGGCGTCGGTCAGGTACCCGCGCGCCCCCGGCAGCGATGGATCTTCGAAGTAGATCCCGTCGGCGTCGTATCCGATCGCGACGATCCAGTGTCCATCGTCCCAGTCATCCGCGTAGGACGGCGGCGCTGGATCACCCCACGCCTGCACCATCAGCATCACCGGGTGCCTGCGGTCGAGGCACGCGCGAACCTGCTGCGTGGTCATCGGCCGGAACTCCTCGTGCGCGAGGCCATACTTCGCGACCGCGCGCAGCACGTGCTTCGGATCGCTGCCGGCCTTGCCGAACCGCATGTCCTCGACGACACGCCGCTCCGAGCGCGGCCCGACGGCGTAGTACCGGCAGATCGCTAGCAGCGCTGCCGCACCGCACGTGTAGCCCTTGGTCTGCACGACATTGGGCAAGTCGAGCTTGATCGCGGACGCTGGGATCGGTCGCGTGTCGGCCATCAGGTCACGAACACCTCTCGCGGCAGTATACCTCACGCCTGACGTTCCGGACCGCTGACCCGACGGCCGTCACCGGTGCGGCTGGACGAGCCAGCCCAGGTAGGGCTTCACCGGCTTGCCCGGGAGGCCGAGCTCATGGCGCTGCGAGGACGGGCAGTGATACGTCCCGAACACAACGTCGGTCCACGGCGCAAGGTTCGAGAAGTTGTGGAACGTACGATCGGCGAGCGCGTGGTGCCAGTGATGGAGCTCGGGCGCGCCGACCAGCACGCGCAAGGGGCCCAGCGGCAGCCGGACGTTCGAGTGGATGAACGTCGCCCACACGCCGCGGAACACGATCAGCCACGCAAGACCGCCGAGGTCGACCCCGAGCACGAGCGCCGGCAGGTTCATCGCGAGCTGGGTGAGGAAGCCGTCGATCGGGTGCTCGCGGTGCGCGGCGAGCCAGTCGAGCTCGAGCGTCGAGTGGTGCACGCGATGGAACGCCCACAGCCACGACACGCTGTGTGACGCGCGGTGGTACCAGTAGGTGAGCATGTCGCCGGCGATCACCAGCTCGAGCACTTTCAGCGGCCATGGCTGCGCGCCGAACACGCCGGGGATCGCGGCCGGCACGATCGCGACGAGGACCGCGCGCACCGCGAGCAAGCCGGCGAGCTCCGCCGACAGCCACACCAGGTGCTGGCCGAAGTAGAACGCGAGATCCGTGATGAGCTGGGGCCGCAGGCGCCTCTGCTCGGGCCGGTTCGGAAAGCACCACTCGAGCGAGCCGAGCACGAGGCCGAGGCCGCCGAGCTGGAGGACGGCATAGCCGAGCTCGGTCATCGCAGCGGCCCGGCAGCCTTGGTGGCGGGGAAGAAGCGCGGCTTCGGCGGCGGGTTCTCGGCGGCCGGCTTTGCGGCCTGGCTTGTCTGCTGGGCCTCCGGCGCCGGCGCAGCCTCCGGGGCCGGGTTCGCCTGCGGGGCCTGCGGCACCGCCTGGTTCGACGGGGGCCGCACCGCCGAGCGTTCGCTATGGCACATGGTCAGCCCGAGGCAGGCGATGGCGACCGCGAGCACGGCAGCACGCACAAGCATCGGTGGGCGTCGGCTCATCGCCGACGAGGCGCGAACGTGAGAGGTCGATTGCATGCCCCGGAGGCTAGCGATCTGCCGCGACCTGCGATGTAAGCCTTGTGCAAGGAGTGGCTTTGCCGTCGAGCCGCGCGACGCTCAAGGCATCGTCGATCGTCGTGACACCGCCATTCATCGTAGTCGTCGAGCGTAAGGAGGATCAGATCCGGGTTCGGGTCCGGTCCGACACCCCATCACGCTAGCGCGGGCTGGCTTCCTTGATGGCGTCGAGCTCCTGCCAGCGCGCGAACAGCCGCTCAACCTCGGCGCGCGCGGCGTCGAGGTTGGCGATCAGCGCCTGGACCTCGGTCGGGCGATCCTTGAACACGCTCGGATCCGACAGCGTCGACTCGAGCGTCTTCACCCGATCTTCGGCGGCGGCGATCGCGTCCTCGATGGTCTCGAGCTCGCGGGCCTCCTTGAAGGTCAGCTTGCGTGGTCCCATCGGCTTGCTGGCGGTCGATGGCCGCGTGTCCTTCGACTCGCGCTTGGCACGCTCGGCCACCGGCCGCGGGCGCCGCTCGGCGTAGAACGAGTAGCTGCCCTCGTAGAGCGTGACCTTGCCGTCGCCCTCGAAGGCGAGGATGGCGGTCGCGACGCGGTCGAGGAACCAGCGGTCGTGCGAGACGATCAGCGCGCAGCCGGCGAAGTGGACGAGTCCCTCCTCGAGCGCGCCGAGCGTGGGCAGGTCGAGATCGTTGGTCGGCTCGTCGAGCACCAGCAGGTTGCCGCCGCGGCGCAAGAGGCGCGCGAGCTGGACCCGGTTGCGCTCGCCGCCCGATAGCTGGCCCACCTTGGTATCGGAGACCGAGTCGGGGAACGCGAGCATGCGGAGGAAGCTCCGCACGTGGATCTTGCCGTCGGGCAAGTCGACGTAGTCGTAGCCGTCGCCGACCTCGTCGATCACCGTCAGCTCGTCGCGCAATTCGCTCCGGCCCTGCTCGAGATACGCCGGCCGCGTGTTGGCGCCCACCACCACCTCGCCGGCATCGGGCGCCGCGAGCCCCAGGATCGTCCGCACCAGCGTGGTCTTGCCCATGCCGTTGGGACCGACGATGCCGATCCGATCGCCCGGCTTCATGACGAGCGTCAGATCTTTGAAGAGCAACTTGCCACCGAGCGACTTGGTCACGCGAGACAGCTCGACGATCGTTCCGCCCAGCCGGGGCCCGCTCGGCAGCCGCAGCGCCATGGTCGCGGCGCGCTTCTCGTCTTCGGCCGGCGCGGCGGCGACCGCGGCGTCGAACCGGTCGATGCGGGCCTTGGCCTTGGTCGTCCGCGCCGGCGGGCCGCGGCGGATCCAGTCGATCTCGCGGCGAATGAACGAGGAGCGCTGGTACTCGACCTCGGCCTCGGCGGCCAGCCGCTCGGCCTGGATCAGCACGAACTCGGCGTAGTCGCCCTCGTAGGAGTAGACCTTGCCGCGATCGACCTCGAGGATGCGCGTCGCGACGCGATCGAGGAAGTAGCGATCGTGGGTGACGACGATCAGCGCGCCCGGCCAGGCCGCCAGCCGGTTCTCGAGCCATTCGACCGTGGTTGCGTCGAGGTGGTTGGTTGGCTCGTCGAGCGCGAGCACGTCGGCGCGGCCGAGCAGCGCACGCGCCAGGGCGACGCGGCGGCGTTCCCCGAGCGACAAGGTCGCGATCTGCTGGCCGAGCGGCGGGAGCTCGAGCGCCGAGGCGATCGTCGCGATCTCGTGATCGGGCACGCCGTCGCGCGCGACCGCGGCCCCGACCGTGGCGCCCGGGTCGAGCACCGGCTCCTGCGCGACATACTCGAGCGCGAGATCGCGCTTCCAGGCGACCAGGCCCGCATCCGGGGCGAGCGTCGGATCATCGCCGCCCATGGCACGGTGCACGACCATCTCGAGCAGCGTCGACTTGCCGGCGCCGTTCGCGCCGATCATGCCGATCCGATCGCGCTCGTGCACCGCGAACGACGCGCCATTGAGCACCCGGCGGGTACCGAACCGCTTCTCGAGCCCTTGTACCGTGAGGATGGCCGTCACGACAGTCGCGAGAGATCGGTCTGCACGAGCAGATAGGTGAGCCGTAACAGGTTTATCCGCGCCTCGGGCGATCGCACCTTCGCCGCCAGGTCGCCCAGCCGGGTCTGTCCGTCGAGCAAGCTGTAGACCTTGAGCAGCGCGTCGCCCAGCCCGAACTGCGCCAGCTCGCCATCCTGGATCGGCTCGCGGACGATGAACGCCTTGCTGTTGGTGGACAGCCAGTCCTCGATCAGCGGCTCGCCGAGCTGTGCCGCGCCCGCGCCGATCACGCGGAACGCATCGAGGTGCAGCGAGCGCGCCTTCCACGGGTTCGGGTGGCGCGGCGTCCACGTGTAGCGCCCCTTCTGCCACGAGAACGTCTCCATCAGCTTCGCCGCGACCTGCGTGGCGAGCAGGCGGTACGCCTCGAGCGGATCGAGGATGTCGAGCCCGACCAGCGTGTCGGCGAGCCGGCCGCCGAAGTGGTGCACCACCGAGGTCGCGCGCGCCAGGGCCTGCGGGGTGAGCGCGCCTTGCTGGACCAGATAATTTCCGAGCCGCTCGCCCTCGATGTTCGAGCTGACGAACTGCGGCTGGCCATCGACGAAGTACGCCTCCTTGAACACGCCGGCCCGGCCCTCGAGCGCCAGCATGCCGGTCCCCTTGGCCTTGGCGAGCCGGTAGACCACCCGCAGGGTCGGATGCTGCGTGATCTCGCCGACCTCGCGCGGCCCCGACGGGATGTCGACGTCCTCCGCGGCGACGTCATCTTCGCCGACCTGGATGATCCCGCTCGACTCTTCCCCCTCCATGATCGCCGGAACGCCTGCTCCGGAGATGAACTCCGCCCGCGCGCGCGCGGCCTCGACCTCGGCCTGCGCCTGGCTCATCCGCGTCAGCGGCCCCGACAGCGCGCCCGGGTCATCGTTCTCGGTGGCGACCACGCCTTCGAGGTCTGCGGTTGGCGCGTTGATCACCTGGCCGAGCAGCGTGGCGAGCTCGCGCGACGACACCCGCGTGGTACGCCGGAGCCACTCGTCGAGCGCATCGCGAAACTGCGCCGCGCTCTGCCAGCGATCCTCGGGCCGGCGCTGCAAGGCGCGCGTGGTCAACACGCGGAGCTCGACGGGGAACTCGGAGGCGTACTTGTGCAGCCGATCGAGCCGCGCGTCGCGCACCATCAGCAGGATGTCGAGATCGTTGGTCGACGTGAATAGCCGGCGCGCCATCACCATCTCGGCGAGCAAGATCCCGACGGAGAACAGGTCCGAGCGCGCGTCGATCTCGCTGCCCGACACCTGCTCGGGCGACATGTACCCGTACTTGCCCTTGAGCGTGCCGGCCTCGGTCTTGTGCCGGCGCTCGGCGGCGCGGGCGATGCCGAAGTCGGTCAGCTTGACGTCGCCGCGCCATGACAGGAGCACGTTGCCCGGCGAGATGTCGCGATGCACGATACCGAGCGGCCGGCCCGACGAATCGAGCGCGTTGTGGGCGTAATCGAGCGCATCGAGCACGTCGCGCGCGATCAGCGCCGCCACGTCGGGCTGCAAGCGAATCTGGGCGCGCGCGCATTCGCGGAGCAGCGCGAGCACGTCGAGCCCGTCGACGTACTGCATCGCGATGTACGGCGTGTCGGCGTCGGTGCCCAGCTCGAAGACCTGGACGATGTGGCGGTGATCGAGCTGCGCGGTGATGCGCGCCTCGTCGATGAACATCTCGACGAACGACTTGTCGGTCGCCAGGTGCGGCAGGATCTTCTTGATCGCCACCAGCTTCTCGAAGCCGTGATCGCCCGTCAGCGTGGCCTTGAACAGCTCGGCCATCCCCCCGACCGCGAGCCGGTCGAGGATCTGATACCGCCCGACCGCCTTGGGCGTTGAATCAATCACGGCCCGCTCACTATACATGGTCGGAGCCGCTGCCACTTTGACAGGGCCGCCGTCGCTGCGATCGCACGTCTGACAAGCGCCGTTCCCTCGGTCATGCAAGCCTGCAGGGTTACCTCGTGGCACGCCCCTTGATGAAGCGCAAGGCGGCCATCATGCAACCATTCACGCTTCAGTCCTGGTTCGGGGGGCTCGTTCGTCGGACCTGGGTCGTCACCGCCATCACGGTCATCTCATGCGCCGCTTTTGCTGCGCATGCGGCGACCTCGCTCGTGGAAGCAGACTACCTCGCTCCCAGCGCCCATGGCGGTGCGAGTTTCCCTCAGCCGGCCCACCCGGCCCACCCGGCCCCACCTGCAGCCCACCCGCTACGAGCCACGGCCAACCAGCTCGTCGAACGCAACATGTTCTGCTCGTCGTGCGCGCCGGCCAGCGCACCCGGCCCGGCGGACAGCCCCACGCTCCAGGCAGCCGTGCTGATCGAGACCAGCCTCGGCCGTGAGGCGCGAGCCACCGTGCGCGTGGTCGCCAGCGAGGTCCAAGGCAGCTGGGGCCTCGGCGACACGATCCCCGGCCTCGGGGCGGTTGACCGGATCAGCTCGACGTGGATCGAGGTGGTCGACGGCGCCGGCCATCGCGGGCGGCTGTCCCTCCGCGAAACCGTGGCGGGCCTCGCTCCGGGCACGCCAGCGCCCGCTCCCTCGGCTCCCACCAACCCCTGGGCCGACCGGATCAAGAAGCTCGACGACCAGAACTACGAGGTCGATCGCACCCTGGTTCGCGAGCTGGTCACCAGCGCTTCCAAGCCCGGCGGCATGCGCTTCATGCCGATGCTCGACCACGGCCAGATCAAGGGCGTGAAGATCCTCGGCGTGAAGGAAGACTCGATTCCGTTCCAGCTCGGCCTCAAGACCGGGGACTCGCTCGAAGCGATCGACGGCGCGCCGCTCAAGGACGCCAACCAGCTCCTCGACCTCTACGCTCGGCTCGACCAGCTGAGCGCCGTCGAGTTCTCCGGCAGCCGCGCCGGCAAGCCGCTCGTCCGCACCCTGCGCCTGCGCTAGCCTTGGTGCAGCTCGGGCTATTCCGGCATGGCTCACCAACGTCGGATTCGCGGCCGGAGATCGAACCCGCGGCTCTGACCTGCGCCTTCGTCCTCAGGTCACTGCGCAAACTGCTGGAGAAAGAAGCTCCATACATCGGCGGTGGTCACGAAGCCCTGGTCGCGCGTCGAGCCAACGCCGTGTCCGGCGTCGTCGTCGGTGCGGATCAGGATCGGTCGCGTGCCGGTGGTCGCCGCGCGTAGCCGCGCACCCATCTTGGCAGTCATCCACGGCGACACCCGGTGGTCGTTGAGGCCGATCGTGAAGATCACCGCGGGATACGCGGTGCGTGGCTTGACGTTGGCGTACGGGTCGAACGCGAGCATCGCCTTGTAGTCTACCTCGACGCGAGGATCGCCGAGTTCGCCGATCTGGTTCGCGCCGTTCTCGGCGTTCAGCATGCGCAGCGGGTTCATCTCGCCAACTGAGATGTGCGCAGCGGCGAACAGGTCCGGACGCTCGACGAGCGTACGCCCCATCAAGATGCCGCCCATGCTGCCGCCTTGAATGCCGACGCGCGCGCTGCTGGTGTACCGGTGGTCGATCAGGTACTGCGCGCACGCGATCACGTCGCGGATGCCGTTGAGCTTCTTGGTCTTCACGCCGTCGTCGTGCCACTTGCGGCCCTTCTCGCCGCCGCCGCGCACGTGGCAGATCGCGATCACGCCGCCGCGCTCGAGCCACGCCAGCCGCGTCGGGGCGAAGGACGCGGTCTGGCTGATCCCGTAGCCGCCGTACCCCTGGAGAATCGTGGGGTGCGAGCCGTCGAGCGGCAGATCTGCGAAGTGGAGGATCGACAGCGGCACCATCGCGCCCTCGGTGCTCGGCACCTCGACCTCGGTGGCGACCACGTGCTCGTCGATCACCTTGCTGCGTGAGGCCAGCCCGGTGGGCGACGGTGTGCCGGTCGCCGGATCGTACGTGAAGTACGCGTTCGGGCGTAGCCAGGTCGAGAGCACGAAGGTCACGCCGTCGCGGCGCTGATCGGCGATCACCGCCGGGATCCAGCCGTTGCCGGGCAGCGCCACCGGCGCGGGTGCGCCGCGCCACGCCCACCGCGAGAGCTTCGCGAGCCCGCCCTTGTTGTGCACGAGGTAGAGGCCGTCGCGCGCCGCGCGCACTTCGGTGAGATCGGCCAGCGGATCTTCGGCGATCTCGACGCGCGCCTTCGCGAGATCCGGCGCGGCGAGCGGCACCGAGACCACGCGGTGGTTCGGCGCGTCCTTGAACGTCACGAGGTACAGGCGATCACCGTGCACGAACGTGGCCTGGATGCCGTCGGCGTCGGTCGCCACCATCTTCCACGGCGTGCGCGCGCGGTCGGACAGATCTAGCTCGGCGCGCTTGGCGATCGCGACGCGCTGAATCACGCCAGCGCCGCCGGAGATCGCGACCAGCCATGACGACGTGGGCTCGGCGAGAACGGTCGGGAAGCCTTGAGGTGGCATCGCGAACGTCGAATCAGCGTCGCGGCCGATCACGGTGACGTCCGTCGCGGCCGGCGTGCTGAGCACGTGATAACGCGCGATCATGTTCTGCAGCGGATCACCCCCCGGCGGCGGTGGCGTCATCTGGGTGTAGAGGAATGCCTTGCCATCGGGCAGCCAGCTCGGCGCGAACTCACCCCAGATCGAATCGATCACGTCGCCGGTCTCCTTGCCGGTCGCAACTTCCATTACATGGATCTGGCCGACCTCCCCTCCGCCGGTTGCAATCACGTAGCCCACATACTTGCCGTCGGGCGATAGCCGGTACGCATTGAGCGATGCGTGGTGCTCACCGCCGATGGTCTCTGGATCGATCAGGATGCGCTCGACGCCGTTGTCGCGGGTGGCGAGCTTCGCGAGCTGCGCGTTCTCCGGCAGCGTGGTGTAGATCGTGCGGCCACTCGCGATCTGCACGCCGCTGACTCCCGACGAGCCGAGGCCGAGTTCGCGGATCCGCGCCAGCAGCGCGTCGCGTTCGGGAAGCTTCGCCAGCTCGCCGCGCGCCCATGCGCCCTGCGCCGCAAGCCAGCCCTTCAGCTCGGGGTTGGCGTTGCCTTCCATCCAGCGGTACGGATCCGGGACGTCGACACCGAACTGATGGTCGACGACATCGACGGTGCGGGCGACCGGCGGGCCGGGCGGAAGAGGCGGCACCGGTGGCGGCGCGTGATCCAGCGATGCTGGCGAGAGCGGCGCTGGGGGCGACGACCCGCAGCCGGCGAGGACGAGGATCGCCAGGAAGGTTCTCATCACGCGTCCAGCATCGCGCGAGAGGCGTGTCGTGTCATCCGGACTACCGCCGCAACTTGGGGAACGGATTGCGGAACACGCGGCACACCTCGATGCGGCCATATATCGGTCCTCACCGATCACGCCGCGTCGTGGAAGATGATACCGGCGGTGTGGCGGCACCCCGAGCGCACGCGGCTCACGCCGTGGCGGAGGTTGACGCGATAGATGCCGCGCGTGCCGTGCACCGGCCGGTGGTGCACCGCGAACACCGCCGCGTCGCCCTGGCCGAGCGGTAGCACCATCGGGCGCGATTGCATGCGCGGCCGCTGTTCGGTCATCACGAACTCGCCGCCGGTGAAATCGCGGCCCGGCTCCGACAGGAGGATCGCGACCTGGAGCGGGAACACGTGCGCGCCGTAGAGATCCTGGTGCAGGCAGTTGTAGTCACCTTCGCCGTACGCGAGCAGCAGCGGGGTAGGCCGGGCCTGCCCCGCTGCGTGGCAGCGCTCGAGGAAGCCCGCGTGATCATCGGGGTAGTCGATCGCGAGGCCCAGCTCGGCGCTCCAGCGGTTGGCGATCGGCACCAGGCGCGGATAGAGCTGTGCGCGCAGCTCGGCGATCAGCGTCGGCAGCGGGTACGCGAAGTACTTGTACTCGCCGCTGCCGAACCCGTGGCGCGCCATCACCACGCGACTGCGAAACGCCTCGTCATGCGGGTACAGCGCCGCGAGCGCGCGGCACTCGGGAGGCGTCAGGAGCCCC
>Ga0134121_10003347_pt1 | contig 13420 bp, 11 predicted proteins | sample KB301_FD_96463 | JGI IMG/M metagenome (GOLD analysis project Ga0134121, IMG submission 96463) | Terrestrial soil microbial communities without Nitrogen fertilizer from Kellogg Biological Station, Michigan, USA - KB3-0-1 | ecosystem: Environmental > Terrestrial > Soil > Unclassified ...
ATAGCAGCAGGGTCAGCCGTTGGCTGAGTGCCTGTAAAATTCCCCATAGGATCATAATCAGTTAATTCAGATAGCCGGGGCATTTGGTTTGACTACCTCATGATATTTACCATTCCGTTGCACGTAATGCCGACCATCAGCAGCTTTCCGCGATCCCGGCACCTCAGGCAGGCTATCAACATCATCTGCCGCGCCCTCTGGTAAGCCTATTGGCTCCCCGCCGTTATGCATGCCTTGAAGCTGCTCAACCTCCTCAGGCATATCCGCTCCCGGTCCTCCAGCCTGTAAAATCTCCATTAGGGTAGCGCGAATGATAGGTTGAAGCTGCTGTATAGAAATTCCGGGGCCAGAATTGCCAACAGCCATCAACCTATCGGTTAAAGCCTTAAAGTCCTCTCGTATCTGCTCAACGCCTGTTTTAGTCCAAGCCAATTCTTGGGCAGCTTCCTTAATGCTTAATTCCCTATTTTTATCTTCCAAATCCTGATTTAACTTAGCAATAACAGCCAATTGCTGTTCAATTTGCTGAGCAGCTTTATTCATGGTATCTTCAATTACAGGATCAATACCATCACCTGTAATGTTCTTTGGAATAATCTTGCGCCAACGTTGTGCCAATACCTGAGCTTCAGGGAAATCAGCAACCTTCCAAAGAATATCGCCAGCAATACCCATAAACTGCTCATTCTGAGCAGCAATTTGAGTAAGAGCATTGAAGGCTTCTTGACGCCTAGTAGCGAATGAAGGTCCGGTATCAGCAATTACGTCATACATACCCACATTAGGATTGAATATCAAATCAACCATCTGCTGCGAATTATCTGTGGGTATTTCACCCTGAGGTTGAACTTTCTGCAACGCTTGATCTGCATTAGGATCAATCGTAACATTCATGATAGTATTATCTTTAGCCTCAATACGCATAACTCGTTTAGTATCATAAATCTTAGGAATAAGATCAATTAAAATTTTACCAGTAAAACGAATAGCTACAGCTTGATTATCAATGAAATGATAGGTAGCTCTATCGCCCTGACGTTGCCTAGCATTAATAGCAACACCAGACTTAGCATTTTCATTCTCCCCCATCTGAGCCTGATACTGGCCAGACACCATCATCATTTCATTTTGAGCAATCTCCATTTGCTGCACATAAGCAGGAGAAGCAACAGGAGGAGGAATACGGCTAGGAGGGCTAAGCTTCCTACCTTCTTCATCATACTCATTGTAAGGAAGCACTGATAGATTATCAAGATTAGCTCTACCATATAAATCTTCAAAGCCTTCCATTGCAGCAGGAGAAGCAGCAATAGGAGATTTGGTCTGTAACGCTCCAAATTCAACGTTAGCAGAGCTATTCACATTATAAATACGTTGAGGGTCTAAAAGCGCGCGAGTGTGTCCCTTGCAATCCCAAATGCCATCAATAACTGTTTCAGTACCAACCAATCTTACAATTGGAATATATTTACCTAGCCAATCATTACGTTCAATAATTTTATTACCAGCGATTTTATACCATTCAATTTTTTCAGTTAGTTCATCTTGCTCTTGATAAGTACGCTCCTCAGGAGGTAAATTACCTTCTCTGGCTTTAATTTCTTTAAATATATCTTTAGCTTCTGCGGGAAGTTCACTCCATAAAATAGGCCCTATTTCTTCTCCAGTGGCAGGCAAAATAAAATAAACTAGTTTATCATCATCTTGTGTCTTACGATAATATTCGGCAACCCTAACTGTATCCTTTTGTAGCCAGCTATCTTGCATATTTCCAAATGCAACGTTACCCACATCCTTAAACTTAGGATGTTGAGCTTCATACAAATCGCGCGGCATATCGTCAAATACGAAACCGAACCAAGCGTCACTACCATCAACTTCATTAATGTTAGGATCAAGGTAAACTGAGCGAGGGTCTTTAATACGTCTAATGTAAATTTCCTTATCAAACGTTCCCTTAATTTTTTCAACAGTAACGCGCCAGTAACCCCAACCTGCCGTTACCTGATAAACAGCAGCATTATCATAAACATTTTCAGCACTAGAGATATATTCAATATGTCTAGTGACTTCCTGAAATACTTGAGCAGCTTCAAAACTAGCATCATCCCCAACAGGACGAATGTTTACACCCGGCTTATTCTGCTTTCCATCATTGATAATTTGTAAGCAATGCTGCATAGTTTTATTAATAGTAAGACATGGCCGCTGTAAGGTTATTCTATCCCCTACTACCCAATTATCCCACTGATACATATTATTACTATCAGCATTAGCAAACTTATAATCATAATCAAACCACACGCGGGCCTGAGCTTCCCAATCCTCACAAATTTTAAATCGCTTCTTGGCTTCAAGAATGATTTCATTGTCCGCTTCCTGCTTAGGATCAGACGTACCACCAAATGAGGATGACCAAGCCATATTATTTCTTCTCTAAACATTTAGCTGGAATAAGAACTTTACCATATGCTATTTCACATTTTGATAATTCTACTTCTTTAAATTCTTTAGGAGTAGGAGTAGCTAACAGTATTAAAATTAATGAGCCTTTAAACATTTTAACTATGCCCCATCCATGCCCTAGGCTGATTAGGTGCTTTAAAAGTTGGCTTCAACTTCTTTTTCTTGGTATCTTCTTCAGTTCTCAACGATAATGCAAAGGTTTGAAAGCCATCCGCGCCGTGGCTCCAAGGTGTATCATGGTCAGGCTCTCTTGAAAAGTTTCCTGTTTCCTCATTCACCTTGTATGCATAACGCGAAAGACATTGCCAGCCGTCTTTAGTGTTTTCTTCATCGAAGTTGCAAAGCTCAAATACAGTTCTAACAGCATTAATACCAACAGCTTTCTTAGCAGGACGTTGAACAACAATAACTTTAAAACCAGCAGCCCTAGTAAGAGCAGCAATAGACCTAGAGGCTAGTGTTTCATTATCAGCATCATGAGGTTGATAAACAGTCCCATAATTATAACCTAAGCTTTTCATATGCTCCAAATAATGAGGAAGTTTTTTCAGCCTATTCTCATAGTAATTAATGACATTATATTCCATACCCACACGCTGTATGAACCAAATAGCAGTACGGTCAGAATGGCCTAAATCCCAAAATGTATAAACAGGTTTGAATGGATCATAGGCAACCTTTTTCCTACGCCCATCAATAAGGGTTTGTCTTAATTCATCAGCATAGATAGCACCATCTAAGGTTTGCTTGGTGTAGCCTTCCCACACTTCAAGATACTTAGTCATATTGTGAGCTTTTAAAAGCTCCATTTCTCTCCTAAGATCAGGAGGAAACCATTTATTATCATAGTAGTTAACCTTAACTACATAGGCGTATCGTTTACGCTCTATTTCATCATACTTAGCCTGCTCCTCAGCAGGTAGTACTATGCTGCTTTCTGTAACTCTATTAAACCAAGTCTGCTCCTCTTTAGGAACTTCAGTAGAAATCCAGTCAGGAGCGTACATTTCCTTTTTAACAATATAACGATCATACGTTTCATCATCATCTAATTCAGGGTTGAAGCTAATCCAAACCTCAGGCCCTAATCCAAAAGGACCACCCAAACCATCCTTAGAGCTTTCATGCTTACCTCGAATTGTGGGCATAAGTTTATCCCAAGAAGATTTAGAAGCGTTATTAGCTTCCTCAACCCATGCTATATCGATCTTGGCAAGAGATTTAATAGAATTAATTTTGTATCGCAAACCTGAAAAAATAAAGCGCGAACCGTTCAAAGTACAGGTAATAGACTTATCTTTAATATCAAAGGCCCATTCCAAGCCATACTGAGCAATGTAGCTTTCAATAGTTTCCTTAACACTCTCCTCAATAGAATTTTGAATTTCACGCAAGCAAAGAACACGCAACTTGCGTTGCATAGTTAGGATAATTAAAGCAATAGCATACCCATCAGTTTTGCCAGCACCGCGCCCACCATAGGTAATTTTTAAGCGGGCTGGTTTAAATAGAAATGCTAGCTTTTCATTAAATTCGATTTCCATTACCTTACCAAAGCATCTAATGAAGTTATTTGCCCTTGTGTTAGAGCTTTATCAAAAATCATTTGTGCTCTACCAGAATACAAAGCGGCATTGCCATTAGGATAATAGCCTGTTGTATTATTATACAAACCTGCATCAGTTCCAGACATAATAACATTAAAGTTTGAGCTAATGCTTGGATTTGGATCAATTTGACCAGTAAGAGCATCAGTGGTAGGAACTAAATTTGGTCCGGGGATAACTAAGCCAGTTTGTCCACTTCCTACAACTGCATTAGCGTAGGTTAAAAGCGTTGTACCATCAAATGTTCCAGCTATAGTATTAAAGGCGGTAGCACTAGAAAAAGTAGCCGTAGCTGTTTTTGTTTGTGTCTGATCATATAACCTAAATTCTGCACCACCGGGAGAACCAGCAGTGTGAGATAATGTCATCTGATTGCTAAATTGGCCAGATATGAAAAAGTTTGCTATAGCAGTTCCGGGTTTTTGATAAGCAGCAAACATTGTTATTTGGGTTTTACGTCTAATATTATTTAAGCGGCCACTTCCATAATACCCATATGATGTATTAGTTCCATTTACCCATGCTGGTTTAGAACTAATACCAGTAGCGTTATAGGTAGTATTAGCAGTTCCAGCAGTATAATCACCACCGCGCGGTAAGCGTGTAGTACCCATATCAAATATTTTAGTAATCACACTTCCACTTTTAACAACACAGAAATCAGGCATAGTAGCAAATAAAAGATTGTTAGATAAATTATTTGAAACTAACCACGTATCAAATGCATTAATCATGGTCCGATTGCATGTCGTCATATCCGCGCCACCCGCTGAAGCACGGGTGTAATGGGCATTAACAAATGCAGAGTCACTTGAACACCATGTATTAACAACTCTATTTTTTTGCTCAACCCCACTATGTAAATAAACTAATTTATAATAAGTAATAGAATTTAAAGTCATACCACTGTCAGTTGCGGTGGTTCCTGTAAAGTCCCCAACTAAAGTTGTTTGACTGCCAGCAGTAGTACCTCTATAAAGACGATAGGTTTGCTGAGGAAGTGAATTGAACCATGTCAGAGACGCAACGGAACTAGCGCAGCTAGCTTTTACTCCTATAGGAGCAGCAGTAGCAGCCGCGCTAGAATTAATAATTTCTGTATAATAATCTACACTCTGTTCCTCTAAGCCACCGCAAGCAGCACCTGTAATTGTAGTTGAGGCAGCAGTTTGAGAAATATCAACAGTATATGTACCTATGCCACCAGCAGGACCAGTCAATTGCCCTGTGATCTTAGTGCTGTTGTTGATGGTCCCGCCAGAGATTTGCCCTCCTACAACCACACTGTTAACCAGCAGAGCGCTAACGTTTAGTGTAGTTCCAGAAATGTCTCCAGTTACTGAAAAGTATCCATTTTGCCCTCTAGCTGGAGCAACAGATAAACATGCGCCATTATTTAAATAAGTAGCTCCAGCAGCTACACCTAAACCGGGAGTACCTCCTCTTGGAAATCCAGTGTTAGCATAATAATGAGCCACGCCATCTTCAACATAACCAGATGTAGCATTAACATACGTAGGGCCGGGGTAAAGTCCCGCATAAGGAGCCGAAATATTTACAATAGATGGAGATGAAATAACATTAAGATTAGCATCTATTGGAGACCTTGAAACCCATTGATTGCCAATACGAACACTACTTACCATAGTATTAGTGTGGGTCATTGCCCAATCTTGAGCACCAATTGTTACAACTGGCGGAACACCAGCTTCATTACTGAATGTCGCCGTGGCCTGAGTGCAGGGCTGATTTCCAGTAATACCGCCTGAGTTAGCAGGAATGCAAGCGTTCATTAAAGATGGAGAAGGTGGAGACCATCTTAATCCATCCGTACTAGTCCATTTACCATAACCATAACCAAAACCAGATTGAGGGAAATTACCAGTAAATCCAGTAGAATACCAAGTATTAACACCAGTTCTGACCACTCTCATATAGCCAGCAAAACCACTAAAGTTATAACTAACAAAAGCTGGAACTGCCGCAGACCAAGTAATTAAATCGGCAGATTTAGTTAAACCAGTTTCTAATCCGGTACTAGAACCAGAACCTTCAGAATATACATAAAATGGAAATGAACCATCATCAGGATTACAAACAAGATAAGGAGTAGCACCAATGGAAAAATTATTTTGACTTATAGTCATAGTCTGAGAAGCAACATTTTGTGCTGCTCCATCTATAGTATATGTGCCAATTCCACTAGGCGTACCTGAAGGTTGCGCTGTGATAGTAGCTTGTGTTACGCCTGATCCAGTAACAACAGAATTACTATTTACGCTAATGGCTCCACTAATTCCTGTAACAATTAAACTATTTCCCGCCCCTCCTACTCCATTTCCAATAGAAGCAGTTACAGTCGCAATTTGTGCTAAAGCTGTTATTAGATATCTTTGATAAAAAGGTGTCATAGTAGCAGGAGGCACACCCGGATCATTACTATAGCCTATCATTAAAGATGAGCCATCGGTCCAAGGAGAGCCGTCACTATGATCTGGCGACATCATCCATACATAGCGTCCTCTAGAAGCAGCGATAGAAATGCCAGTAGCACCACAAGTGCTATCTAATAAATCATATGGCCTTAACCAATACGCCCCATCTGAATGATAATAATCAGCAGTACTAATAGCCGGATTACCAGTACCGGGAACATAATAAGTAACTGGATTTTGCCAAGCTGCTCCTGTTAAGCCAAAAAAGTTTTCTTGCCTTAAATTAGGATTTGATTGAGCGTTACCATGCTTAAACCAAGCTGAGCTATCGCCTGCCCACAATAAGCAAAAACTTACTATTAAAATTTTAATAAATTTCATGGAGTTTGATCAGTTCTGATTGTTATTGTAAATTGCGGATTAGTCCCACCACCTAAAGCGCTAGGAACACTTGGAGCCATAGGGGTTTGTACCCACACTGCATTAGGAGGAAAGCCATTAGTACTGTTAATTGTATCTCCTGAGCAACCTCCTGATATAGGTCCACCTCCTGTATCGCATGTAACTCCACCGGGGGTAATAACTCTTATTCCAGTTTGCTTTAAATTAATTGTAGGAAACCAATCAAATTGCGTCCAAGTAGATTGATTAATTGTAAAATTATGAAACTGACCAGTAGGATTTAAAATAGCTGCTGGAGCACCACCATAAGCAACAGTCACGTTTATTGTTAAACTAACAAGCTTGCCAATACCAAATATACTACCCAAATTTGAAGATGAAGCTGATGGAGTATAGGAACGAACCCCACAAGTCATCATAGGAGCTAACGCAGTGCACCCATTTTGGACATTCATAGCAGTAAAGCTAGCGTCACCAGTACTAGCATCACTAGTAAATTGCTGAGCACCGTTAGTAGTAAACCATGCTAAATTATTACTACTACCTGCTGTAGTAAAATTAGGAAAACCTCCAGCTTGATCAGTTTGGACAAACGTATTTGTAGGGTCTTGCGTCACTCCTAAAACAGTAAATACACCAAGGCTAGTAATACCACCAGTCGAGTAAAATATAGTTTTGCCAATAGTAGACGCCCAACGTTGAGCAGGGCCGGAACCAGTAGCAGCGGTATTAGCAAATGAAATTATCCCGCTACTCATAGAAAATGGGGATGGATTATCATTTTGAAAAATACCGCCATTCTGCCATGTAGTGATATTGCAGCGTGTACAAATCACCGTTTGCGTATTGCCATAAGCGTAGGTTCCCGGTCTAAAATCTGCAATTGTAACATCAGTTAATTCAGAGCGTTTACCTCCACCTTGAAGTCCACTAGAAAATGTTGTCCCATTTCTAGCAACAAATAAATCAACACTGTTACTTTGAAATTGAAGTAATGTTAATGATGAATTATCTAAAATAAATGTACCAATCATTTTATCAACTTCAATAACAGCATTCCAAGCTGTATTGATAGCTGTAAAAGTTTCGTTCTGTGTGGGAATGGCTCCTAAACCTGTACCAGAAGGAAAAGTAACATTACGATAAGTAACATTGCGGCCATTAGCATATATTTGGCCGCTCTGATAGAATGTTAAACCTCTATAATCAAGAGTAGTGTTCCAGCTACTATTAGCTACTCCAGCGCCAACCGTCCATATTGTAGCAGGGCCGCCGTTATCTGCCTCTGTATTACTGCAACCTGTACCCGGTGAAACACCGGGAGGAGAACCAGAATTATAATTAGGCCATGTAGAAAGAAATGTTTTAGTTAGTGGGCGATCAAGAGTAAGTACACCTGTTCCAGCATTAACATTAGTGATTTGCCGCCATTCAAAATAAGTTGGGTTAGGTGGGTACCCACAAGCGTAGTTCCATTGCCCCTGCACATCTAAACCACCAATCATAATCCAGTCACCATTAGTGAAGCGACTAACATAACCAGCCGCAAGCGATGCTGCTGTCAACGTGACGGTGCTATTGCCGGGGATTGCAGTTTGAATACGGGCAGAACACCCACTAGCAGAAGTAAGGCCAACTTGGCAGACACCACCAGTGCCTAGCCAATATCCAGCAGCACCAGCGCGAAGAATTGCACCAGTACCTTCAATTATAAGATTATTAATTCCAGCAACAAAAGTATTTTGAACACCAGCTAATCTACCTCCAACAGTACCAGCGTTAGTACTAAATAAGCAATCACTACCATTAGGAATAGTTAAAACAACTTGATTAGTAGAGCCTTGATTAGCTAATGCCCATGTACGAAAGGCCCAAAAAGCAGGAGCCGTATCAGCTACACCATTACAAGTAGCACCAGATGTACAAGGCCCTCCAACACTAGCAACACCTGTAACTAGATTACAAGTGATCTGAGGAGTTACTTGACCATGAATAAAGCGAGCTTCTGCACTAAATGTAAAGCAGACAGCAATTAAAACTAGTAACCACTTCATTAGCCACCAATAATCCGACCACCACCACCGCCGCCGGATGGACCAGTGCAGGTGCCACCGTTGGCCAATGTGTTGAGCCCGAGATTAAAGCAGTTTGATGCCGTCAATCCTGCTGCTCCAGATGTAATGATCGTATGCAATGCAACCCAAGTCCCCGTACTCGCGGCCCCAAGAGACAAGGTAGCTGTCGCATCAATAGCGTTGGACGATAGATTGACAACTGATGACGAAGAACTACCAGTCAAGGTTAGAGCGCCTGTGATAGTTTGGGTGTTGCCGTTCCCGAAATAAAATGTATTAGGTCCGTTGATTGTGAGAGAGGCAAATGTGCTGGCCCCTGTCATTAAAACAGTTCCGCCACCGCTGTTAGCGTTAAACGTGGTTGGGCCAAACGAAAAAGTTCCTCCAAGAAATCCTCTACCACTTCCGGAACCAGCAGTTCCCGAAAGCACCCATGTGGCGGAATTGAAAGTTGACCCCTGATCGTTAGTCGCAGTGTTTAGGGCAAAGAAATTACCGAACGGGCCATTTTGAGTTATCGTGTAAGTGCCACTTCCACCAATCCATTTACGCGTACCGGAGCCGTTGCCATTAAGATTTGTTCCGTTAGTTGCTGATAGCGTGAAATTGGTGTTGTTGGTGTCGGCCTTGATGATGCAGCCAGTTGTCGAAGCGGTGCATGCGCCCCAAGTGATCGTAGCGGCAGAAATCGTCACTGCACCGGTGGTGATGGTGCATGTGGTGCCGCCGACGCAGGTAGCGGCGTCGAGAGTTACGTCATCGCCAGCAACTGGATGGGTTGTATTGTTTGCACCCCCACTAGAGAGAGACCAAATCGCATCGTTGGTGTTGTCCCAAGTGCATGCCGTTGAGCAGAGCACGAGAAATTTGGCTGTTGCCTGTGCACTTCCGGGCACAAAGAAGGTAAGCCATAATGCAATTAAAAATAAATATTTTTTCATATCAAGGAGCCTGTACATAATTAATACCACCAGCTAAAGGGGTACCGGCAGAAGTAATTAAACATAACCCAACATTAGTTCCAGCAGTTTGAGCGATAGATGATTTACCACCAGCCTGTAACATAACGCCACCATTAGCAGCGAAATTAGGTCCGTTAGCAGCAGTGGTGCCGCCAATAACACCAGCAGTACCAGTACCGCAAGTACCGCCTGTACCTTCCACTATGCCCACATTATCAGCAGCAGCAGAAGTTAAGAACAATGAGCAAATGTATGTTTTATTGCTAGCTGAAGCTGCTACAATTTGAGTAGTGGTAGCAGTTGTAATGCTAATAGGCGCATATGATTGAACGATACTTTCACAAGGATGTAATATTCTAGCCCTTGTTCCATCACTATCCCTAGACCAAGACGGATTGGTTTGAGACAGAACCGCATTACCCTGTAAAATATTATTAAATAGGCCATTAGTGGCAGATAAAACAGCGTTGCCTTGAAGAATGTTAGTAAATCCACCGTTAGTAGAGCTTAATGCAGTACCACCTTGCCTAACGTTTACGTCGCCAATTAAATTAGTACCTGCTGGAATAGCACTAGTTGCAGCAGTATTTAAAAATTTAACCAAGGCTTGGAGCGTACAAGTACCAGTAGCAGTACCGCAAATAGCGTCAGCCTGCGTGCCAAATACAGTATTAATAGCAGTCTCTTGAGTAATTTGAGAAGTCTGGTTAGCTGCTGTAGACAATGTACCCACAGTACCAATATTGGCTGTAACTGTTCCGCTAACAGGTTGGGTAACAGCAGAGTTGTCTACTTTAACTGCACCACCAGCGCTAACGCTAGCACACTGAGAAGGAGTGGTTAAATCGCAGACAAACTGTTGAGCGTAATGAAAGCCACCAACAATAACAGAACCAAAAGTAGTTCCTGCTCCTTGCGTCATAGTATAGTTGCCTATCGCAACTGCACCACAAAGCCCTAGCAATGCTACCAATGATAAATAAAAGACCCTAAAAATTTTAAACATTTTACATCCCTATCATTGGTAGAGGGCAACCCTCTGAAGCGTCAATTGTGCCTGTACAAGCTCCACCGCCTCCACCGCCATTACCAGCAGATTGCCCTACATGCAAAAGCAACATACTGCTAGTTGCATAGGCTGCGCTCATACCCACAATAATTAACAATGCAGATAAAAATATTTTCATGGATTTTGCTTTTTAAAATGCACGTTCACAATATAGGTTGATGCACCGGGGGCACTAGCATCAGCATCAGCAATGCCAGTAGTAATACACATTACAATACTATTACCGTATGCATCACCATTAATATTAGAAACGTTAAAACCTCCACCGCTGGAGGTTGCGCCAAATGGGATCATATAGCGAGCTTGTGGAGTACCAGTACCACAAGTAAATGCCGCTACTGAAGCTGCTAGTATGTTATATAATTTAACATAAGCAATAACACCACCATTATTAAAAGCATCTACTGAATACACAGTACCAGCAGTAGGACTAATAACAATGGGGGTGACGTTTGCGGCTGCTATAGTTGATCTAACTTGAATTTTAGCATCAGCTAAAAATGTATTCTGAGCATAAGCTACTGTAGAAAGCAGCATAAACCCTAGAACTAAAAATATCTTTTTCATTCTTTAAAATCCTAAAAGAATGCCTGCCCCTTTTGGGAGCAGGCTTCTAGGGAAAATTTTATGCAGTAACCAAGCGTTGCCAAAAGCCAGCTTTGATACAGAAAAATTTAGCTGATACCAAGGTAGCCATAGTGATACCAGTAGCAGCAGCCGCATAAGTAGTGCCGGTAGTCTGAATAACGTCAGTGCCAGCACCATAAACTTTAGTGGTATTGGCACTGTTATTTAAAATATTAATTTCAGCACCCGGCAAAGCAGCCGGAAGCTTAACACCTGCGTTATTGGCTGAACCAGCTAATACTTCAAAGTTACTGCCGTTGATTAGTGCAGCATCAGCCTGAGTAGTACCAGCAGCAGCGATGCCCTGAGATGAAGTAAGAGCATCTGTTAAAGCATTGGCCCAATCACCCGGAAGTAATTGGCGACTTGCAATAAATCGCTGTGTTAGAGTGGTTCGATTTGGAAAAGCCATATCAGTAATCCTTTCTTTGTGTGGGGATTACTGAGTGCGGAACCAAACGCCAGCAGTTGCGCTTGTCTTGCTGTAAATAAATTCAAAGCAGGATGCTGCGCCAGTAACAACAGGAACAAGCATTGCAGTAGGCTGAGTTGGGTTGAAGGTGTTGCCGGTGCCAGCACCTAAGGTAAGAGCAGTTACAATCTGCGTACCGCACATACCAAAACGTTGACCATTTACCATAGTAGCAGAAGCAGCAGGAAGGTTAACAGTTAAAGCAGCGATACCGCCCGCAGGGTTAACAATCAACTGCCTAGTAAAAGCATCAATAGTAATGGTATCACCAGTCAACGGAACGTTTAGAACAAACTTACCGCCACCAATACCCATAACAGGAGTATTAATAGTCTGAGGAATACTACCAGCAGCAGTATGAGTATCCGCGATAATAGTCTCAAAACCATTTAACGCAGTAGGACCAGCAGGAGCAAAGGCGTTACAAACGCCACCATTACCAAAACGCAAACATTGCGTATCAGCAGGAACACCTAATGTAGGATAACCAAAGCCAGTACCGCCAGCCTGAGTAGCGTACTGAGCAAGAGCACCACCAGCAGAAAGTGCTAAAGCAAATAATCCAAGTCCAATCTTTTTTAACATATCATAGCTCCTTTTCCGCATGATTGCGAAACTTGTTAAACCAGAACCCATTCAACTAGCCTTAACCAATTTTAAACTAACTGGAGAAGGTGTATTCACATTCAAGATTTCTGATTTAGCATTCGGAGCTTCAATAGCGGCAATCTCAGTAGCTTTAGGCTTAACTAAAAGAATTTTCATTTCATTATGATTAAAAGTCTTAGTAGAGTTATCAATCTCAACTTTACCAGTATAGCCTAAAATCTCAGAATATAATTTAAAAGCGTTAATACGTTCTTTAGGTTCTATTGTGGGGAGCAGCATCCCGTTGCGCTCAACCTTTTCGCCCTCAGCTAATGCGAGCACCTTAGCTGCAAGTTGTTCCCTGTCAAGAGGCGGGGAACTCAATTTTAAAGTTTTTAAATAAACATCCTTGGATGCTACTACAATTGGATCATTCACCCAATTAGCTGATACCCACAATGCTTTACTGGTATCCTCGCCAAAAACCTTACATCCTGCTTCGAATGGATTGACAGTCTTAGCTAGCTCTATACCAAACTTCTTTTTTAAATTTTCATCAATTTGATAGGCTTGAATTGGCTGAGTGGCAATTGCTCCAGCAGCCCACGGCGATACAGGGGGCATGATCGTACCCCAACCACCTTTAGGCATGAATTTATCAGCCTCAGGCTTAGGGGTAGGCTCTACCTTGAAATGAAAATCTTTTGCCCAACTCAT
>Ga0134121_10003348_pt1 | contig 13417 bp, 8 predicted proteins | sample KB301_FD_96463 | JGI IMG/M metagenome (GOLD analysis project Ga0134121, IMG submission 96463) | Terrestrial soil microbial communities without Nitrogen fertilizer from Kellogg Biological Station, Michigan, USA - KB3-0-1 | ecosystem: Environmental > Terrestrial > Soil > Unclassified ...
CGTCTGATTGGCTTGGCGCCGATGTTTATCGATCACATACGGCTTGGATTTATCACCATCAGATTGGCAAAGCGCGTTGGGTCAGATTTTACGCTGACGATGTTTGCGTTGCCTTTAGCGCCAAACCATACAGAGGCTATCTATCGAAGGCTGGTCGAATCGTTGATCGGGAGTGAGCAATGCGATGCGATCTGGTTTGGTTTCATGCCCGGCGACGATCTAACGACTGCAGGCTTGCGCGATGCATGTCAATCGCTTCGAGACCTTGTTACCATTGTGCGTGATGCACCTGCTGGGCCTCATATCTTATTTAACTTGCCGTCAAATTTTGATTTGTATTTGGCCGGTTTAGAAAAACGACAACGTCAGAATTATCGTCGCGACAAGAATTTACTCGACAAGAATTTTGAAATGCGCGGAGACGTCCTCAAAGATCCGTTGGAGACGTTGGCAGCATTCTTGGAGTTTAAGACGCTGCATACCAGTCAATGGGAGGAGGAGGGAAAATCCGGGCACTTCGGCGATTGGCCGGATTCGGAAGCGTTCAATGCAGATTTGGCAAACGAACTATCTAGATTGGGCCGGTTCCGCATGGTTCGCATGTTTGCAGGTGAGGAGGTTGTAGCTTTGCAATATGCTTTTATATTCGGAGATTGCTGTTATTGGCGGCTCCCGGCGCGAACTGTGCGATCAGAATTCAAACGCTTTGCCCTTGGCCGGCTCGGTCTGATACAGTTGATCAACACAATGATCGACAACGGCGTGTGCCGGATCGAAGCGGGAGCAGGTCATTACGAGTACAAGTTGAGGCTCGGCGGCGAAGAGATGATGCTTCGCTCTATTTTAATTGCAGCTAACCGTGCCGGGTCTGTCCTGCGCGCGCGGCTCTTTTTACGGCTATCCGGTATCATTCACCTAACTTACTACCGAATTTGGTTCGGGCGAATTGCGCCCCATCTGCCGTTTAGGTGGCCGCTTTGGCGATATTGGATTCGCTTGAGGATGTAGGGGTACCATGTATTGCGGCGAAATGGGTCGTAGTCCATTTGAACTTTTTGCGGATTGGCTGAGCGGCTCTCAGTTGCGGGGATTTGCGCAGTGGGCCGAGCAAGAAGTCTTTTTTACTGACTCTGGCCGAGCGGCTATCCGCCTTGCGGCAGAAATATGGAACATTGGCAATAATGATGATGTCATCGCGCCCGCTTACAATTGCGGCTCAGAGATAAGTCCGTTTCTAGCTGTCGGCGCGCATATAAAAATGTACCGCGTGGACAGCAACGGCAAAATTGATGTCGATGATCTGGTGAGCCGTATTACTCCACGCACCCGTGTTGTGATCGTTACGCATTACTTCGGTCGGCCTAGCGAAATCGGTGCATTGTTAGACATTTGCCGCGAGCGGCAAATAATGGTGCTTGAGGATTGTGCACTATCGCTTTTTAGTAAGGGGATTGGCCATCTGGGTGATGCCGCTATATTCAGCCCACGCAAATCATTGCCGGCGTGTGATGGTGGGATTCTGGTGCTGCGTCACGCCCCTGCCGGCGAATACTCTTTAAAACGTGCCGCGCCCGTGGCTACGGCCCGAAGTGCGTTGTCACTGATGAAAAAATGGTCGCAACAGTGGCTGCCCGCCGTGCGTAGGTCCTCGCAGCATGACGATACGAATTGCGTCTCCACAAATTCCGCACTCCCCGATATGCCGCAGTCATACTACTGGAACAATGGCTCATTTGTTCGGAGAGGATCGCGGTTTGGGCGTGGTGTGCTGAGCCGGATAGATGCGATTGAAGTCGTCCGGAAGCGTAGGGAGAACTACGCCCATCTCAGTCGGCGTCTCTCCGACGTGCCCGGCATAGGCTTTTTATGGGGAGGAGAATCGTTGGCCGAGGGCGTTTGTCCACTCGGCTTACCGATTCTCGTCGACGATCGCAGGCACTGGTGGGGACGCTTGAATGCTGCAGGTGTTTCCGTTTCATGCTGGTGGGAAGGTTATCACCGTGGAATTGATTGGAGCGAATTCCCGGAAGCGCGCATGCTGAAAGACCGTCTTATTTTGTTGCCGGTGCATCAGGGTCTAAACACACACCATATGCAAAGTGTGGCTGAAGCGGTTCGCACTGTCAGCGCGGGACCAAACTCCAAGCGTCACATTTAGCGACGATTTGCCGTGAGTCTTTGATGTCTATTGACGAAATTTGCATGCTCACTGACCGGAGCAGGCATCTGTGGGCAAATGACGGTCGTTTAAGTTGTTGTAAATAAGGGCAAAACTTGGATGGTATTTTTATCGGTAATTTCTATGCATTTGAACCGCTAAATGGCCAAAAAAACGCCTTAGGCTGCTCTCAAGTTAACCTTAAAGGGTGCCGAGATTTAGGGGCTGCGGGGCTCTCTTCTCGCCTTGTAGTTAAGGCCCAGATCGAAGGGTCATTCTCGTAACTTCGTTCAGGTTCGGAGACCTGGCAGCGTAAAATTTTACGGTCTTACGATACCGCTTTTTGAGACGGGGAAACTAAGCTGCTTCGTGAATGATTTGGAGCAGCCCGCTTTTGGGGGACAGTTGATGCCTATCAATTTAAGTGATGGTTCGGCAAATGCGCCATCAGGTGCGTCGCAATTTTCTACTTTGCTAAACGGTTATGCGGCTCGCCCTGCGTGGAACGTGGCAGGTGTCGACTACGCGGTTGGCTATGCGGCCGGGACCGTGCTCAAGGACCCGATGACGGCTGCGCTTCCTGCCGGTGTCACGCGTGATGCCGCCAACCATACGTTTCTGATTACGGGAAACAATGTCGTTTTGAGCGGTTGGGATTTTTCTTTGGAGGGTGGTTGGCAAGTGATGGCCACCAACGCCAATAATCCAATTATTTCGAATAACTACTTCAAGATCGGGGCAAATGGTTTGCAGCCGATCAGTCTTCTTGGCGTCCCGAATGGATATACCGGGCAAGGCGCCACGATCGTCAATAACGTGATCGACGGAAACAACGTCGATATTGGCGGTCAGGCTCTCATTGCCACCTCGCGCGGCGGCACATTTGTCATTCAATATAACTTGATTCAGAATTCCGGTTGCGATCTGATCGACGCTGGCGCCGACACACTTGCGAGCGGCGTCGTTACAACATATGACGTTCGCTATAATGTGCTAAAAAACGCGGGACAGCAGACCAGCGGCCACCCGGATTGGTTTCAAACTTTCGCGAACAACCACTACAATAATATTACGATTGATTACAATACTGTCATTCAAACAGGTTACCCGCCCGGCGGCGGATCACAAGGGTTTACCCTGGACGGTAACGCCAACGCCCCGCTGGCCACATTCGATGGCGGCAGCGTATCGAACAACACCATAATTGTCACCTCGACGCCGGTGGGTGCGACCGGTTACGCAATGCGGTTCTCTACCGACCTCATCAACGGCACATTCACTGTCGCCAACAATTACATAGACGCGAGCGGCCTCAGCAACGGCGGCATAAACTATGACATCCGGCAAAGCATCGCGGGCGGCCCCTATCACGGCACGATAAAGAGTTTCGGTGACGTCAACATGGTTACAGGGGCCGTGATCGCCCCAAATGGCTTTGAGAACAATACGACTGCGGTCAACCCGCCGCCATCGGGGGTCGTCGCCCCGACCATTGCCTTGTTCACGACCGACAGCGGAGTTGCAGGTGATCACATCACCAACGACAGCACGCTGACGCTGAGCGGCAACGCCGTTGCGAACAGCACAGTTAATATCTTTGACGGTGGGAAACTTCTCAACAGCGTGGTGGCCACTGCCAGCGGAGCCTGGAGTTATACGACTACCACCCTGACAAACGGTGCTCATAGCTTTACCGCGACGGACATGGTGTCTGGCGTGACCAGCGCCGCGTCGGGTGCTCTCAGCGTGACCGTCGACACAGCAGCGCCTGCTGCTCCCGTTATTATCGGCAACACGATTGTCAATACGAATACGGTGCAGTTAACCGGCACGGCGGAAGCCAACAGCAAGGTGACCGTGTTCGATGGTGCAACAGCACTCGGGACGGCGACCGCGAACGCCAGTGGTGCATGGAGCTATACGACCGGCCCGCTTTCGGCTGGCCCCAATGCTTTCACCGCTAGGGCGGCCGATGCGGCTGGCAACACCAGTGCGGCGTCGTCGGCCTTGACGGTCACTGTTACGGCGCCATCGGGCACTGTTACGCCGCCATCGGGCGTCGGCGCCCCAACGATTGCCTCGTTCACGACCGACAGCGGAGTTGCAGGTGACCACATCACCAACGACAGCACGCTGACGCTGAGCGGCAGTGCCGTTGCGAACAGCACAGTCAACATCTTTGACGGTGGGAAACTTCTCAACAGCGTGGTGGCCACTGCCAGCGGAGCCTGGAGTTATACGACCGGCACCATGGCGAACGGTTCCCATAGCTTTACCGCGACGGATACGGTGTCTGGCGTGACCAGCGCCGCGTCGGGTGCTCTCAATGTGACCGTCGACACAGCGGCGCCTGCTGCTCCCGTCATTACTGGGGACACGATTGTCAATACGAATAGGGTGCAGTTAACGGGCACGGCGGAAGCCAACAGCAAAGTGACAGTGTTCGATGGTGCAACAGCACTCGGGACGGCGACTGCGGACGCCAGCGGTGCATGGAGCTATACGACCGGCCCACTTTCGACTGGCCCCAATGCTTTCACCGCCACGGCGGCCGATGTCGCCGGCAACACCAGTGCGGTGTCTCAACTCTATGATCCGATAGTTGGTGGAACAGTGATCGAGGGGAAAGGCGCGATTAGTCTGACCCAAGTTGGAGATCAATATTATCTTGATGCCAGCACAGGTGCGATCCCGCCAACGCTGAAGATTTCCGGTATCGATCATTTGGCGAACATGGCTGGCATAGCAGGGCAGTGGACACCGATTGCCGCGGAGACGACGGCGACCGGATACGAGGTCGCTTGGAAGGGTGTGGGCACCAATCAGTATACGGTGATGAACACCGACAACAACGGCAACTACGTCTCAAGTATCGGCGTTGTGTCGGGCAACAGCAATGCGTTGATGTCGCTGGAGAATAGTTTTCACCAGGATCTCAATGGCGACGGGCACATCGGGGTTTCCGGCACCGGGGGCACCGGGGGCACCGGGGGCACCGTGATCGAGTCAAACGGCGCGACCAGTCTGACGCAGGTCGGCGATCAATATTATCTATATGACAGCAAGGGTGTTGGTCCGTCGCTGAAGATTTCTGGTGTCGATCATTTGGCGAGTGCAGCTGGCATAGCCGGGATGGGTGCACCGATTGCCGCCGAGAAGACGGCAACTGGATATGAAGTTGCATGGAAGGCCACGGGAACCGATCAGTATACGATTTGGAATACTGACAACAATGGCAATTACGTTTCGAGTATCGGCGTTGTGTCAGGCAATAGTCCGATATTGCAAGCGTTCGAGAACAGTTTCCATCAGGACCTGAATGGCGACGGACGAATTAGTCCTCCGGTGACCGTTCTGGATGGACACCTGGGCAACCAGACGCTGACCGCGGCCGGCGGCCCGACGGTCTTGGTTGGCGGCCCAAGAGATACTCTCAATGGCGGCGCTGGCGCCGACATGTTCGTGTTCCCACAGAGCTTCGGAGCGGATACCGTCAAAAACTTCACACCTGGCACGGACGCATTGGTATTTAGCCAAGCAATGTTCGCTAACGTCGCTGCAGTGCTCGCTGATGCCCACCAGGTTGGCTCAAACGTTGTAATCGCGCACGATCCGCAGAACGTGGTCACGCTGCAGAATTTGCAGCTGACCAACCTGCACGCGTCCGATATACATATCCTCTAAATCCGTCCCCATAGATCAATGGTCGCCGCTGCGACGCGCGCACAGAAGTGCGCGCGTCTCAGTTCCGGCACGATGTACACCGACCGCTATTAGTTCTTTGAATTCATAAGCATACAACGACCGGCCCGGGAGGAGGCGCAAGCCCGCCAGGTGGCCCGATGTTGTGGCCACAATTCAGCCACAATACGTTAACCTAAATTTGCCGCTATTATTCGGGCACTATTGGTGCAGGGACAGGGGGCACAGGTCACTACACGGGGGACGGGGCGGGTATATCTGTTACTGCGCACGCAGCCACTCAGAGACATCCGGCCTTCCAGGTTAGACAACAAAAACATTCGCACTGTGTATGTGCGCGATCAGGGTTGACTGGGCTCAGGCGACTTTTGCACTGAACGGTTCAGTGTCAAGAAAATGGCCCAGCCGATCCTGCATCAACAGAACGGGCGGGCGGTGATCAAATTGAAGACCTTGGGCGGCAATCAAAATACTGGCCGATTTGGTTACGCGCTTAACACTGCCTTGGCGTTCGGTGACCACGTATTTTCGCAACTTGGTCTTGCTGGGGTTATGAATGTTAAGCCAAACGGTGGACGCGTTTGGTTGCTTGGCGCCGTCTCCAAATCTGATGCCACATCGGAAACGACGCAGCCAACAGTCCGAGCTGCCTTAGAATCGTGCCGCAACGTATTTCTAAGCCTCGGTTTGATCAGTGGTGTCATTAACGTTCTGATGCTCACCGGCTCGTTTTTTATGTTGCAGGTCTATGATCGAGTGCTTCCAAGTCAGAGTGTGCCAACGTTAGTTGGACTCGCATTGCTTGCAACGGTTCTATATGCCTTCCAAGGCGCCCTCGAGGTGATACGCAGCCGCGTGAATGTGAAGATCGGCGCCCATCTTGATCAGACACTAAGTTCGCGCGTTTACAATGCGCTGGTCCGCCTCCCATTAAAGGCACGCGGCGATGGCGATGGCCTGCAACCGCTTCGGGACCTTGATTATATCCGTAGTTTTCTCTCCAGCGGAGGGCCAGCTGCGTTCTTTGATTTGCCGTGGCTGCCAATTTATCTGGGCATATGTTTTCTCTTTCATTTTTGGATCGGAATAACGGCTTTAGTGGGCTCGCTTGTCCTTGTCGTGCTTGCCTTGTTAACCGAATATCGCATGCGGGCGCCCACCAAAGAAGCGGCGCGTTTTGCGGCGACACGCACCGCTTTCGCTGCGGCTGGGCGACGCAACGCTGAAGCATTACGCGCCATGGGCATGAGCGGCAACGTCGGCGATCGTTGGAGCGCGGCTAATCGCGAGTACCTAATCGCGAATGAGCAAGCAAGCGATATTGCGAGTGGACTTGGCGGAATTTCAAAGGTTTTTCGTACTGTGTTGCAATCGGCTGTTCTGGGAGTCGGTGCCTACCTCGTAATCCATCAGGAATCGACTTCGGGAATTATAATTGCAAGTTCAATCTTAATGTCACGAGCGCTAGCACCAGTTGAGTTGGCTATCGCCAACTGGAAAGGCTTTGTGGCGGCTCGCCATGGTGCGCATCGTCTCTACCAACTGCTTGAACTCTTGCCTGCTGAACAAGAGCCCATGAAGCTGCCAAAGCCAAAATCGGTCCTATCGGTTGCCAATATTGCAGTCGTGCCGCCAGGCGGGAACAGGCCGACGGTCAGTGACATTTCCTTCGAACTCAAAAGCGGCCAGGGGCTAGCGATTATCGGTCCGAGCGGTTCGGGAAAATCCTCGCTCGCGCGTGCGCTTGTCGGCGTGTGGCAGCCCGCCCGCGGTAGTATTCGCCTTGACGCGGCAGCGCTCGATCAATGGTCGTCAGAAGTTCTCGGCCAGCACATCGGCTATCTGCCACAGGACGTCGAGCTGTTTGACGGGTCGGTGGCCAGCAACATCAGTCGCTTTGATGCGAAGGCAAAACCGGAAGCTATATTGGAGGCAGCGCAAGCGGCGGGTGTGCATGAGTTGATTCTGTCCTTGCCATCGGGGTACGCCACTCCGATCGGCGAACTTGGAATGGCTATTTCGGGCGGACAACGCCAGCGGATCGCGCTTGCGCGCGCTCTCTATGGAGATCCGTTCCTTGTCGTGCTCGATGAGCCGAGCTCGAATCTTGATTCCGAAGGCGAGGGGGCCCTGGCGCAGGCCATTATCAACGTTCGCGCACGGGGAGGCATTGTGGTCGTAGTCGCACACAGGCCGAGCGCCCTGGCCGGTATTGATCAAGTATTGATTATGCGGGACGGGCAATTGCAGATTTGTGGGCCCAAAGAGGAAATACTTAACAAGTTGATGCGGGCGCAGGCCCCACTCGCGTCGCCGATCAGGGCGAGTGTATGAGGCTCAGGAAGGCCACATGAGCGACGCCGCGCTCACACCCTTGCAATCTATACAGCGATCTTTGACTGCTGCATTCATCCTCATTGCCATACTTGTGTTTGGAATTGGTGGATGGGCTGCAACCATTCCCCTTGAGGGCGCCGTGGTCGCGCAGGGATTACTTGTTGTCGATTCGAATGTAAAAAAGGTTCAACACCTTTCCGGCGGTATAATTAAGGAAATTCGTGTCCGTGAAGGTGACCATGTCAAGGCCGGCGACATTTTGGTGCGCCTCGATGAGACACAAACCAAAGCATCCAATTCGGTCGTCACCGCGAATCTGGATGAACTTGTCGCTCAACAGGCCCGTCTCGAGGCAGAAAGAGATGGCGCCGATCACGTGGCGTTTCCAGCCACGTTCGCGGAAAGGTCGCGCGAACCAAACTCCGATGCTCCGCGTACGATGGCTGCAGAACAGAAGCTCTTCGAGTTACGACGGGAAGCCCGAGATGGGAAAAAAGCGCAGCTCAAGGAACGGGTCGCCCAACTGAAGAAAGAGATCCAAGGATACGTCGGACAGACCGCAGCGAAAGAACGCGAAATTAGTCTCATAAATAAGGAGCTCGAAGGAGTCAGGGAACTTCGCGAAAAGAACTTGGTCCCTCTGACCAGACTGACTGCATTGGAGCGAGATGCAGCTCGAATAGAGGGTGAGCGCAATCAGCTGATCGCAGCCACAGCACAGTCTGAAGGAAAAGTGACCGAAACCGGACTTCAGATCATCCAAGTTGACCAAGATCTTCGAAGCGAGGTCGCTAAAGACCTTGGCGAAACACGTGCAAAAGTCTCTGAATTTATAGAGCGAAAGGTCGCAACTGACGATCAATTGAAGCGCACAGACATCCGTGCTCCTCAAAATGGAGTGGTCCAACAGTTAACCGTCCACACCGTCGGTGGGGTAATCGCTGCGGGGGATGCAATCATGTTGATTGTACCCGACTCTGATACACTTATGGTCGAAGTTAAGATTTCGCCGCAAGACATCGATCAGTTGTATCTCGGACAAGTTGCGACTTTGCGGTTTACAGCATTCAATATGCGAACGACACCTGAGATCAAAGGTACTGTTAGTTTTATTTCTGCAGATATAACTCAGGATCAGCGAACGGGCGTGGGGTACTACGTGGCTCGTGTCATGCTCAGCCCGTCGGAAGTTGAGCGACTTGGTGAGGTTAAGCTCATCCCCGGCATGCCGGTCGTGGCTTTCATTAAAACAAGCGAGCGCACTATGCTTTCCTATCTTGTAAAGCCTCTTCGTGATCAGGTTGAAAGGGCTTTTAGGGAGAAGTAGCCGCTACGCGGGCGCCTTACCAAAGCTTAAGCTAAGTGATCGTCTGTAGGCACTCGCTGCTGGCGGTCATTTCGTTAACCGGAACGAGCGGTAGCGCGCTTCGCCTACCAGACCTGAAGGCTTACGTCAGGAGTTTCTGTTGATGAGCGCGCAAGCAATGGTTGGTCAATTCCCCTAATCTGCTTGTCAAAAAAAGCCAAGACGTATTGGCTAATGAGACGCGATGCCCGCTCAGGATCAAGCCGATTGTGCCTGAGGGGGGAATAAAACGGAAAATCAAAAAAATTAGAGTGGTATGCGCCATGGATGATCATCCAGTAGCCACCATATTCCGACAGGGACTGTTTCATTTGCGCGAATTGTTCCGACGTGAAATTCAATTCGCGACGCTTAGCGGGGCCCAAGCGCAGATGATTGGCTTGTGAGGCGTACGGGCCCGCTTCATAAGTACCTTCAAAAATAAAAAAGAAAGGAACCCGTGTACCGTGTGTAGCGGACTGGCCCGCTACCATTCCTCCCATGTCTATGCCGGCCTTCAGTCTTTTATCAAGCCAACAAGTTTCGGCGGCGACGGTACCGCCAAAGGACGAACCAAAAATTCCAACACGGTCAAAATCAATTCGTCCAGTCAACAATCCCTGAGGATCATTGGCATTCAGCTGGTCAAAGTAATTCAAAACGAATCGGACATCATCCGATCTAATCTCTACCTGTTCATTTGCGGTTCTCACGAAGTGCTTAAAAGCCTCCTCGGAAGAGTAGTCTTCATCGCCAATGAACTTTCTCCGGGCAATTCGCCCATCAGGGAAAACCGTTGCGAACGAGCTGTACGGGTGATCAATTCCGACCACGATATATCCGTGACTTGCCAATTCCTCAACCTGAATGGTGCTTTCGGTGCGTATTCCGCTCCACGAATGCTCGTAAATTAATAGGGGATATCGAATTTGTGAGTTCGAGAGTTTTTTGTTCGATATGAGAGAATGCGATTTTACGAGAGCCAAACGGGCATTCCAGAACGTGGTTATTCTTTTGTCGACATAAGGCGCGGATGCACCTTTCTCAGATGGGTCGACGGGATACCAAATCTGAATCATTAATTCCCGAAATCGATTGTGATCGTCTGAGAACGGGTCGCGACGACCCTCGTCGACAAGATGCCGAATTTCAGAAGCGACTTTGTAAGGTCCAGAAGTGGTCGGAAGAATAAAGATGGGAAGGGCGGTACTCAGCAAGATGGCAGTGACTTCAAACAGAAGAGCCGTTATGCCGAGGTAGTAGGAGTTCTGTAAAACAAAGGGCGGTCGTGCGCATTCGTAAATAACGAGAGCAATTGCGAGACCGTACGCGGGAGCCATTTGCCACCGATAGCCTTCTATCGCCAAATGGCAGATGATCAATACTGCTGCGATAAAGGGGAGGAAATTGAAAATCAGGCTCTCACCCCGGGAGGGCGAAAGCAGATGCACAATGTATGGTAGGAGCACGACCGTTATCAAAAGTTCAAGTGGTCTCATTGCTGGTCTCGTGATCTCCGGCAAGCTATGGCCTATCCTAAACCCTTTCGTGTCGGGGCGGAGACTTGATGCAAAAAAAATGGTACCGAAATCCAGCCAAGTCGTCCGAGGACATTGCTGGCAATCTTAACTGGGGTCAGTTGTTGCGGGCTTGCGTAGTGAAAACGTCTGATAGTGGGCATCTTTCAGCCGGGAAATGTGTGATTGATGATTTCGCGCGACCTCCAGTCAATCCTCCTGGCGGGGGTGTGGCAGTTTGTGATGTTTGGACAGTAGTTCGCGCCGATGGCGGTTGCTTTGGGAAAGCAATGTTTTGTCACGTAACGAACCACGCCGTCACCTGATTCTACTTTGACGGACTACGGAGAGTCGCCATCCGTGATGCTAGAACGCGGAGAGCTGTCGACACGTTTGTTTGAAAACGCGGGCAATTTCGACGAGAGCTGCACCGAACTCAACGCTCCGAGCTTGGCTTTAATGCCGAAATCCTACGAGATTAAAAATAGTGACGACCTCGCCACGTCCGACTGCTTAAGCGCGTGGGGTCGCCGTGTTTGCCGTTGAATCATAAGAGAGAGTCTTATTGCGCGAATACTTACGCAACCGAAAAACGAGCAGCAGGAATAGTCTCGATCTGGGACGGTAGAGATTCGTGCGGCCGCAATGTGAAAAGTGAGCAAAAGGGTCGGGACGTTCTTCTAATTATCCCGTCGACGAGGCTTTTCGCTTCAACCCGGTCATCCCGAGTGAACTTTTCTTTATCTTGGCGACCCGAGAGCGTAACGGAATGAGACCCCGCATAACTTCGGATTTAGCTACTTCGACGGCAGGCCGTCTACCTAAAGCACAGGGAGGCATTCCAAATGTGCGAAGATAGTGATTAAAAGCGCGCACGCGACCTAACCCTCGCATGCTTTCCGTTTCAAAAACCATTGTGTATGAGATGGATCGCGATGCACCGGTTTCGACCCAATGGGGGGCATTTTGCGGCTGATGAAATCCTTTGCCCGCCGTTAAATTGAAGACATGTTCGCGTGTCGAATCGCGGCCGTCGAGTTCCACCGGTGCAAGGGTAACCGGTCCGCGAGCGCAAAAACGTTCTAGTTCCTCCTCCCTGACAACGGTTGGGGAATAAACATGGTACGCCTTGTCGCCTTGTATCTGTGAAAAGAAACCAACTTCTGGATCGTAGTGAAACGGCGTTATTGTAGCTGCAGACGTGATCAAGACGCCTGACTCTAAGCGCACAACCTTTTCTCTGCCAAAGTCACGGAGGGAGTCTTTAACTTGCCGGAACAGCGTTTGGATCAAATCTTTGAAGTCTGAATCGTAATTCTCGGCACGCTTTAGCAGAATTCTATATCCGCCTCGATCCAAGTTCTCAATTGCTTCGTGAGCTTTGCAATCAATCGAGGGAACTGAGAAAAATTTTGTCCCTGCAGACGAGGCTCCCCCGGCTACCATAACGTCCCGAGGTTGATTGGACATCTTTTCAGCAAGCCGATGCAGCGCATCAACCTTAAACATACCAAGTTCGTGCAGATTGTGCGTAAATCCCATTGGCTCCCGATCAAAGAATTGCCGGAGTTCTCCTTGATCAATGTCGAGATGTGCAGCACCAGACATACAATCCTCCTGGGTCGCCCTTCCGATGACTTTATTCGCCGCGATTGCCGAAGACCGAAGTGCACTCAGCCACTACGCTATTCCACGCGCCAGCGATGCGCTTAAGAATATATACTGAGGCTCGATATTGTTCGAGGCTTGGAAAAAATTGCCCGGGCGGGACACAAGGGATTTTCGCTCGATGTAATAAGGTTAATATTATAATCCCGCCGCAAACTCGCCATTAAATTGCATGTTTAACCTTTTGCAGCTATTGTACTTTTCTGGATACCGTTCAGCCGGGAGGCTAGGTTCAATAGGAATGATACGGTAACCGGTGGGTGGGCGACGAAGATAGCCGGTGAGTTGTACCAATGGCAGGCGTGCCCCTATATCTGCGGCCAAATGTAATGGCCGAACCGCTCGTAAACGGCTGGTATGCGTGGGCGCACCTAATTCCCCCGGCTACGACCGCAAGGAACCTGACTGAGCGCCATCTCAAAATTATGGACTCATACATTGCGGCCCCGGCGTCGCACCAATTGGCGGTACAGTCGCCAGCCATGGCCGGTGGTCCTTTCATGGATTTTGACCGGGATCGTACCGAAGATGTTAAGGCGCTTCGTGATCGAACCGCGCGCGACCGAACCAAACTAATAGAGCTTTCTCGCGCGATCGGCGATCTTGATTCACTACTAAGGGAGAAGGCGAACGGGTATAGTTTGGAATCTTTGTACGCGGAAGTGCCGACATGCCTGCAAGGCTATGTAG
>Ga0134121_10003349_pt1 | contig 13416 bp, 10 predicted proteins | sample KB301_FD_96463 | JGI IMG/M metagenome (GOLD analysis project Ga0134121, IMG submission 96463) | Terrestrial soil microbial communities without Nitrogen fertilizer from Kellogg Biological Station, Michigan, USA - KB3-0-1 | ecosystem: Environmental > Terrestrial > Soil > Unclassified ...
GATCGGATTTCAGCGAATTGCTGCACACGATTTCTGCAAGGTGAGTGGTTTTGTGTGCCGGAGTCGCGCGCACGGGCCGCATTTCGTAGAGCTTTACTTTTACTCCGCGCACGGCAATCTGCCAGGCCGCTTCGCAGCCCGAGAGCCCACCGCCGATGACGGTGACTACCGGCATTTGCATAACTTCGATCCAGATTCTGGGAATGCGCGCACAATCCGCAGGATTGGCAGGTCAATGGTCACTGGGCCCTTCTCAACCGTTCCACCGTACGCTTCTGTCCCACCAGCGCCATCACATCAAACATGCCTGGCGATGCAGTCTGACCCGTGAGCGCAACCCTCGCGGCGCCCATTAGCGCTCCAGGCTTGACTCCCACTTCGGCCGCGAGTTCCCGAAGCGTTACCTCCGTCGTCGCCAGCGTGTAATCCGGGAGTGCTTCCAGACGGTTCGCCAGTGTTTGGAGATGCGGGATCATTGACGCATCGATTGCCACATCATAGTTCAGATCGTTGCCGATATAGATGCGCGCCTGGCGAACGAAATCGAGAAGCGTTTTCGATCGCGGGCGCAGAAGTTCCAGTAATTGCCGGAACCACTCGGACTCGGTCGATTCGAATGTGTCACGCCACAATCCGCCTTTCAAGAGTTCCGGCTTCAGATGGCACGTCAGCCGTTCATACGGCAGCTTCGCGATATATTGGGCATTGAACCACGCAAGCTTGTCCGGATTGAACACGGCATTCGTTTTCGAAACGCCTTCAAGAGAAAACGCCGCGATGAGTTCTTCACTTTCGAATATTTCCCTGTCCGTGCCCGGAGACCAGCCCAGCAGCACCAGAAAATTCCGGAAGGCTTCGGGGACGATGCCTTGTTCCTGATACGACATCACCGACGTCGCGCCGTGCCTCTTGCTCAGCCGCGTCTTATCGGGGCCGAGAATCAGCGGAACATGGGCGAAGATTGGCGGCGGCGCTCCGAGTGCCTGGTATAGCAGAATCTGCTTTGGGGTATTCGAAATGTGATCGGCGCCTCGGATGACGTGCGATATCCGCATCTCGATATCATCGACGACGACGCTGATGTGATACGTCGGTTGTCCACCGGATCGCAGCAGGACGAAATCTTCGATCGTATCGCTCTCGATCGTGATATCTCCGTACACCGCATCCTTAAATTGAACCGGTCCTTCGGGTACCCGAAATCGAATCGCGCCGCCTTCATGGTACGCCAATCCGGCCTCCAGCAGCCGGTTGGCGGCAGACTTATACAAGTCGATGCGCTGGGATTGGTGGAACGGGCCTTCATCCCAGTCGAGTCCAAGCCACGTCATGGCATCGAGGATGCCCTGGGTCATTTCCGCGCTGGAACGCTCGACGTCCGTATCCTCGACGCGCAGGATCAGAACGCCCTTATTTTTTCGTGCGAAAAGCCAGTTGAACAGGGCCGTTCTCGCGCCGCCGACATGCAGGTATCCGGTTGGAGACGGCGCAAAGCGCACGCGTACGCCAGTGGTCATTGGGCATTCATCTGGCGGATGGCATTGGCCGCTTCACGGATCACGTCGGAATTGGGGTCGTTTCGGAGTTCTTCCAGCGGCACGCGAGAAGAGGAGTCCCCAATCCGGCCCAGGATACGCGCGATGCGAGCACGAATCTTTGGATCGGAACTGCGCAAGTAACCATTGAGCAGGGGAACCCGGCCCTTATACTTTCCCAATTCGTAAATGTAGTTTTCCGCCTGGCCGCTAAGCCTGCTATTGAGGGCATTGGCAAGCTCGTTGAAAAAATCGTCGTGCTTCGAGGACACCAGCGCAAAGGTCATGGCATTGCGGACGTTCGCCTTTTTTTCCGTCTTCAGAAGCTCGGCGAAGCTTGCGGCATCGTAATCCAGGCGTGCGAGACCCTCGGCAGCTTTCTCGCGATAGAAATCGTTTGTGCTGGAGATAAGCGCTTCGAACAAAGGTTTTCCGGCCGGGTCACGAAACATGGCGAGGGATTCCAGCGACTGTTCCTTCATCTCGCGCCGGGAATCGTTTCGGAATATTTCTTCAAGTTGCGGGCGTGCCGGGCTGTATCCCATGAGTCCGACCGCGATGATGGATTGCTTCATGATTGCGGCGTCCCTGTCCCTGAGGGACTTCTGCAATGTGGGTCCGGCGGAGGTATCGCGAATCACGCCGAGGCTTTCGATGATTTCCAGCCGCACCGCCTTGTGTTCCTGGTTCTGCGGATCTTCGAGTGTGGTTATCATTACCGGGACATAGTCGCGTGCCATCAGCGTCCCAAGCGCACGTGCTGCTGCGGCTCGGACTTCTTCGTTGGAGTCCTTTTGCATGGCGGTGGACAGCGCATCCTTCGATATCTTGTCGACCACCGTGCCGTTCGGAATCATGGGGCGGTCGAGTTCCACAACGACGGACTTCACTCTATTGAACAACGTCTGGACTGGTCCGGTCTGATCGGCGAGAAGGTACAATCGTTGAATGGATTCAATGGCCTGAAGGCGAACATCCTTGTCCAGGTCGCCGGAAAGACTCATGGCCAGTATTGGGGGCACACCGGGCCCACCAATCCGAACCAGCGCAGCCAGGATTTCTTCGCGCACATCGCTCTTCGGTTCCTTCTTCAATGCTGCAGCCAGCGGCGCAACTGCTTCGTCATTTCCGGGTCTTGCCATTTGGTCGATGGCGGCCAGGCGCTCTTTGGGGCTTTCGCTATCCAGGGACGGACCTTGCAGGAGAATTGCAGTCAGAAGAAGGGCGCTGATTTGTAACATTCCGAATTTACCTCGCTGAATACCAGGCGCCGAGATTGCAGTCGCACGAATCCATGACTTGTTCGGCAGCGCTGGCGTCTTCGATTTGGACGGTTGTGTGATCTATCTTGAATTTTTCCCGCGCGAGTTCCTTGACCTTCGCGAGTATGGCGCCGTGACTGGCGACACTATCCGCCATCACGACGTGACAGCTCATGGCGAGAACGCCTGAAGTGAGAGTCCACACATGGAGATCGTGGACAGACCCTGCTCCAGGTATCTGCTTCAGCTGTTCCTGAAGATTGACAATGTTCACATGAGACGGTGTGCCTTCGAGAAGAATATCGACGGCATCCCGAATCAATATCCAGGAGCTGCAGAGAATGAGGACGCCGACAATGGCGCTGATAATAGGATCCGCCACCTGGTAGCCACCGAACATGATGGCCACACCGGCAATGACAGCCCCCAGAGAACCCACGGCGTCACTCAGGACGTGAAAGAACGCTCCGCGTACATTGAGGCTTTGGGAGCGGTTTCCGAACAGCAGGTAGGCGCTGAAGATATTTGCGGATAACCCAAACAAGGCCACCACCAGCATCCACCCTGCCTTGATTTCCGGCGGATTCTTCATGCGGCCCCAGGCTGCATAAAAAATGTAGAGGGATATCAATATCAGGAAAACGCCATTCAACAGTGCCGCCAGGATTTCGACCCTGTAGAAGCCGAATGTCTTCTGCGGCGTTGCGCGCCGGGTTGCGAAAAATGTTGCAGCCAGGCTCAGGCTGAGGGCCGCGACATCTGTCACCATATGGCCTGAATCAGCGAGAAGAGCCAGGGAGTTGGTATAGAGTGCGCCGGCGAACTCGGCCACCAGGAAAATGCTGGTGATAATGAGTGCCAGCTTCAGGCTTCCACGGGCGCTGCGTCCATACTCCTCGGAATGATGATGCCCGTGATGTTCCATATCGACCGTAGTATATAATACGCGGTTTTCATGAGCACTCCACTTACGGTCCTATCGGAAGACGAGCAACTGTTTCGCGGGTCCTGCCGCGCATTCGCGGAAGCGCGCATCAAGCCGGGAGTGCGCCGGATGGACGACGAGGGGAAACTGGACGCATCGATCTTCCCGGAACTCTTTGAAATGGGACTGATGAGCATCCATATCCCGGCTGAATTCGGTGGAGCGAACGGAAATTTTTTTATGTCCGTCATCGCCGTCGAAGAAATATCGCGGGTGGACGCATCTTTCGGTGTCTTCGTGGACGTTCAGAATACGCTCGTGAATAACGCCATCATGCGCTGGGGAAGCGCCGAACAGAAGAAGACGCATCTCCCGAAGCTTGCCTCGAATCAAGTCGGCGCCTATGCCTTGTCGGAGGCGGGTTCCGGAAGTGACGCATTTGCCCTGGCGTGCAGGGCGGTCGACGCGGGCGGCCATTATGTATTGAATGGACGCAAGCTGTGGATCACAAACGCGGCAGAAGCCGGCTTGTTCATCGTTTTCGCCAATATCAATCCCGAAGCGGGGTATCGCGGCATTACGGCATTTCTTGTGGATCGGGAATCTTCAGGATTCTCCGTGGGGAAGAAGGAAGACAAACTGGGCATCCGGGCCTCCAGCACCTGCGAACTGATTCTCGAAGATTGTGTGGTGCCGAAAAGTAATGTGCTCGGCGAAGCCGGCAAAGGCTACAAGATCGCAATCGAAACGCTCAATGAGGGCAGAATCGGAATTGGCGCCCAGATGGTGGGTATTGCTCAGGGCAGCTGGGAATGCGGAGCTGCGTATTCAAAGGAAAGAACCGCATTCGGGAAGCCGATCGCGGAGTTCCAGGCGATCCAGTTTCAGCTTGCGGAGGCTGCAACGCAGATTGAAGCAGCCCGACTTATGGTATACAACGCCGCACGTTTGAAGGATGCAGGCCTGGATTTTCTCAAGGAAGCCGCAATGGCAAAGTATTTTTCATCGCAGGTTGCGGAGTCGGTGACGTCGATTGTGGTGGAAATCTTCGGAGGCTACGGTTACACAAAGGACTATCCTGCCGAGAAGTTCTTCCGCGATTCGAAGATCGGGAAGATTTACGAAGGAACGTCGAACATGCAGTTGCAGACTATAGCCAGGCACCTGTTACGGTAAAGATGAAGAAGACATGATGAAAACGCTGCGCGTCCTATATCACGATAATTGCTTCGATGGGCTGGCATCGGCAGCTGTATTTTCGCGGTTCTACTCGACTGTCATTGCGCCAGGCGCGGAAATTGAATACGAAGGTCTCGCTCACAAGGCCGGTCAGCTGATCAATGAAGATCTCTTTGGATCCGGTGACAATGTGATCGTGGATTTCAAATACAGCGCTTCGGAAAAGCTGACCTGGTGGTTTGACCATCATGAAAGTGCGTTTCTTTCCGAAGCCGACGAAGCCCATTTTCGCCGCGATGTCAGCGGGCGCAAGTTTTACGATCCCGACTCTCGTTCCTGCACGAAATTCATCGCGACAGTTGCGGAGAAGACCTTCGGCTTCTCCGATACCGGCCTGCAGGAGTTGATTTACTGGGCGGACCTCATCGACGGAGCCGTGTTTCCCAGCGCTCAGGCGGCTGTGGAACTGAAGGAGTCCGCCATGCGACTCATGCTGGTGATTGAAACAACGCGTGACCGCCGGTTGTTGCATAAGATCATCGGTTTGATGCAGCAGAAACCGCTGGATGCGGTTCTGAACGAGCCGGAAGTGAAAGCGGCGTTTGAAACCATGTACGAAAATCATGTCCAGTCGATCGACGTGATGCGCGAACGCGCGAAGTGTGCGGACGGCGTTATTGCATTTGATATCAGTGATAAGAATCTCGACGGGTACAACAAATTCATTCCGTACTATCTGTTTCCTGAAAGCATATATTGCGTCGGTGTGAGCCGGTCTGCATCGCGAGCCAAGGTTTCGGTGGGAACCAATCCGTGGAGCCGGCACGAACGGAAGCACAATCTGGCCAGACTCTGCGAAAAGTATGGCGGCGGCGGCCATGCGGTTGTGGCCGCAATTTCGTTCAAGCCGGAAGATCTGGAAAAAGCTCAAGCCGCCGCGCGGGAGATCGCGAAGATTCTGCGAGCGGGATGACAGACGAACGTCATATCGAGTTCCTTCAGGCGTTCTGGACGCGGCGCGCCGTCGTTACTTACGTCATTTTCGCGGTCAACATCGTGATTTTCGCGCTGATGGTTCTGGCAGGTGGCGCCGCGATGCTAACGGCAAGTGGCGCCACAAGCGAAGTCACGCTTCTGGCCTTCGGCATGAAGGACAATGTGCTGATCGATCAGGGCGAAATCTGGAGAATGCTGACGCCCGTTTTCATTCATATCGGGTTGCTTCACATCTTCTTTAATTCCTATGCAATCTGGATCGTTGCCCCGCAGGTGGAAAAACTGTATGGAAGCGCCCGCTTCACCATCATTTATCTCGTGACAGGAATTGCCGGTGTTGCCGGCAGCTACTGGTATCATCCGGAAGCGCCTTCCGCGGGCGCATCGGGCGCCATCTTTGGATTGTTTGGCGCACTGCTGGTATTTGGATTCAAGTATCGAAGCTCTATTCCGCCCGAGTTTCAGAAAGCGGTCGGCAAGGGCGTGTTTCCGGTCATCGCGATCAATCTGTTTATAGGATATGCGATCCCGGGTATCGACAATTCGGCACACATTTCGGGGTTGTTGGCCGGCGCGCTGCTCGCAGCGGTCATTCCCTATCAACGTCCGGGTTCGTCCACTTCCATTTCGTTCAAAATGATTCAGGCCGTACTTATTTTTGTTGTTATTTTGTGTTTTTATGAAGTCGCGGTTCACTACAACGGACCCGCCATTTCCTTGCATAACCTCTCCCGAATTGTGGAATAATCGGCACCTCACGACATGTGGACCACCGAAGCACTTCTAAGAATCAGCACAGAAGTTGGCGCCCCTGTTTCGCGCGTGGAAGCTACGATAGGCCTGCTTGAAACCGGAGCCACCGTACCCTTCATTGCCCGCTATCGCAAGGAGGCAACCGGAAATCTCGATGAGGTGAAGATTCGCGACATTGACGAGCGGCGTCTCTATTACGAAGGGCTCGAGGAGCGCCGTAAGACCGTACTTGGGACAATCGAAAGTCAGGGAAAGCTTACTGAAGAGCTGAAAGCGCAAATCCTGGCCTGCTTTGTTCGAAGCGATCTCGAAGATATCTACCTTCCATATAAACCACGGCGAAAAACAAAAGCTGCCGCTGCCGTTGAAAAAGGGCTGGGCCCTCTCGCCGAATATATTTGGGAACAATCGGGCGCGGATCCTGTGGGTGTCTTTGCACTGCAGTTCATCCCTGTACTCGTCGTTCCCTATGCCCCAAGGTCGCCGGTCAGCGTTGAAGAAGCCATCGAGGGTGCTCTTCATATTCTTGCCGAACGCATTGCTGAGAATGCGGTCTTCCGGAGGCAATTAAGAGAGAAGCTGCAAACCGAAGGCGTCGTTCGCGCGAAGGTGGCAGCGGGCAAGGAATCGGAGAAGTCCAAGTACGAGATGTACTACAAGTTCGAAGAGACCGTGCCGAAGATTCCCTCGCATCGCATGCTTGCCATACGCCGGGGAACTCGCGAAAACGTTCTATCGTATGCCATCGAGACCGACAGCGAGAAATTCATTGAGGGCCTGATTCCCCAGGTCATCAAGGAACCCGCATCGCAGTTTGCCCCGTTCCTGGAAGTCGCGGTGCGGGACAGTTACGAACGACTTCTGGCGCCGTCATTGCAGAACGAGGTGCGCTCGATGTTGCGCGAGCGAGCCGAAGACGCGGCAATTCGAGTATTCGAAGAGAATTTGCGCTCGCTTCTGTTGTCGGCTCCGGCCGGACCGATCGGGCTAATTGGCCTGGATCCGGGAATGAGAACCGGGTGCAAAGTTGCCGTCGTTGACGAAACCGGAAAATTCCTCGAGAACCAGACGATTTATCCAACCGAGCCCAGGAAGGACGTCGAAGGAGCCGAGAAGATTCTGCTGGAGCTGGTCGTGAAGTACAGCGCGCGCGGAATCGTAATTGGCAATGGAACCGGTTCCCGGGAAACGGAATCGTTTGTGCGGGACGTGGTGGCGAAACATGGTCTTGCGGCATTCGTTGTTGTGGTCAATGAGGCTGGAGCGTCTGTATATTCGGCGTCTCCGCGCGCACGTGAGGAATTCCCAAATCTCGACCTCACGGTGCGCGGTGCGATCTCGATTGCGCGGCGACTGCAGGATCCGCTGGCGGAGTTGGTGAAGATCGAGCCGAAGTCCATCGGAGTTGGGCAATACCAGCACGACGTGGATCAGAAGAAACTCAAAGTCAGTCTCGGCGCCACGGTGGAATCCTGTGTCAACAGAGTCGGCGTCGACTTGAATACGGCTTCCGTGGATTTGCTGAAATACGTGTCTGGTATTAACGATACGCTGGCAACAAACATCGTTGCTCGGCGCACCGAAAGCGGCATGTTCCGCTCGCGGACGCAGCTTGTGGAAATCGATGGGTTTGGTGAGAAGACATTCCAGCAGGCCGCGGGCTTTCTTCGAATCAAGGATGGCGAGAATCCGCTCGATCGCACGGCGGTCCATCCCGAGTCCTATCCGATTGTGGAACGGATGGCGGCATCGATCGGCGTCCCCATATCCGAGTTGATAGAGAATCGGGAACGTATCCAGTCGGTGGATTTCAAACCGTTCGAGGCAGAGGCCGGAAAATTCACGATTACGGATATTCGCGAGGAACTGCTGAGGCCGGGCCGCGATCCCCGCGATCCGTTTGCGGTGGCGAAGTTCCGCGATGACGTCAAGGAAATGGGCGACCTGAAGGAAGGCATGGAGCTTGAAGGCGCCGTGAGCAATGTCACCAACTTCGGCGCTTTCGTCGATATCGGCGTTCACCAGGACGGTCTTGTGCACATTTCCGAACTCTCATACCGATACATTCAAGACGCGCGGGAAGCCGTAAAGGTTGGCGATATCGTGAAGGTCAAAGTGATCGGTGTGGACCCAAAGGCGAAGCGGATCAGCCTGTCGATCAAGGCGCTGCTGCCGAAGCCCCAGCGTCCTCCGCTTCCAAAGAAGAAGCCCGCGGTACAGATGACGGCACAGCCCGTGCAGCCCGTTGTACAGCCCGTTGTACAGCCCGTTGTGAAGCCTGCTTTAAAGGTGGTACAGAAAGCAGCCCCGGCGCAATCCCGTCCCGTCAAGGAGAGAACAACTCCGGTTCCAAAGCCAGTCGTGCAGCCTCCGGTACAGACGATGGCCGAAAAGATTCGAGCCCTTCAGGCGAAGTTCGGTAAGCCGTAGGGGGTCGGGAAAAAGAAATTTCTATACCCTCACCCGCCGAGAACTCCCCTGGAACAGGAGGGGGGGCCGAAGGCCAGGGTGGTAGACCAGGAATCGCTCCCTCCCCTACTTCAAGTTCTTACTCAGAAAGACCAGCGTTCGCGTCCAGGCATCTTTCGCGTCCTTCGGGTTGTAGACCTCCTTGCGTGTGTCATTGAAGAATGCATGATCGGAGTCCGGATAGCGCACGACTTCAGCCGGCTTGCCCGCGGTTTGCGTGAGGCGCTCGAGCCGATCGATTTCGCTTGCCGGAATGTGGTGATCCTTTTCGCCGTAGATATACAGTATCGGAGCGCTCAGTTTGCCGAGCATCGCATCCGGCGGGACGCTGCCGTAAAACGCCACCGCCGCCTGAATATCTCTGTTATTACACGCCAGACTCAGTGACAGGAATCCTCCCATGCAAAACCCGATCACACCTACGCTGGACACGCGCGGGTCTGCCTGAAGTTGCCTCACCGCGCCGTTCAGCTTTTCCATTGCGGCGGCCCGATCCATGGCCATCATGAGTCGCCTGGCTTCCTCGGGATCCTTCGTCACTTTGCCGTCATACATGTCCACGGGCAGTGTCACAAAGCCTTCGCCTTCCAGGCGCCTCGAAATATCCTTGATGTGATCGTTCAAGCCCCACCATTCCTGAAGCACGAGTAGTGCGGGGCGTCTATTGGACGTTGTGATGTTCTCCATAATGGGCCGGAATTCTATTGCTATACTCTCGTCATGACAAAGGAAGAGATTTTTGAGCAAGCCGTAGAGGCTTTTGGAGACGATAAGCTCGACGAAGCCATCGAACTTTACCGCAAGGCCCTGGAGATTGATCCGAACTATCAGGACGTCCTGCACGGGCTGGGTATGGCCCTCTTTAATCGCGGACGCTATGACGAAGCGGTCGAGGTGGCGAAAAAGCTCATCGAAATCGACAGCGAGGACGTTCTCGCCCATACCAGCCTGTCGATGTTTTATCAGGCACAGGGGCTGATTGAGGCGGCCGAAAAAGAGGGGAACGTCGCGAAGATCATGGGGTGGAAGCATGATCTCCGCAAGGACTCTAAGTAGTTTCCATGCTTTGACTTTCGCTTGTCCGGAGTGGGAGACTAACCAGACGCTATTCGAATTCCCGGGAGTAATTTGCGGTAATGCCTGTATTGACGACGGAATCCGGTCAACTCGTCCAATTTCTGAAGAACGTCAAGCTCTTCTCGGAGCTTAGTCCCGAGAGTCTCGCCACGCTGGCATCCCGCCTGAAGACCGTGGATTTTCCCGCCGCCGAAGTGATCGTTCGCGAGGGAGCCCCCGGCGTTTCCATGTACATCATCAAGTCCGGCCTGGTCGAAGTCCGGAAGAAGGATCCGGCCTCGGGCATCGATTTCCTCGTTGCTCAGCTCAGTGAGGGCGCTGCTGTAGGAGAAATGTCTCTTCTAACCGGCAAGCCGCGTTCTGCGACGGTAACGACGGTTCAACCCACCATCGTTTTTACCCTGACGCGGGCCGACTTCAGGAATCTGCTGACCCGGCATCCGGAGATATCGCTTGGCCTGGCGAGAATCCTTGCGGAACGTCTTGAAGATGCCACAAGGCATGTCGGAATAGATTTCGTCAGTCTCCAGAAAGCGAATTTCGATCCGCGGGTTGTCGGACTGATTCCGCAAACGGTGATACTGCTCCACAAGGTCATTCCTGTAGCCTACGTCAACAATGCTCTAACTCTGGCGATGGTGAATCCTTCGAACCTTGTTGCATTCGATGACGTTCGCCGATACGTCAAGGGCGCCATCATCGAGCCGCGGATATGTACGGAAGATGATTTCCGAAGGTTCATGGATACCGTCTACCCGCAGCTGATGGGTCTGGACAAGGGACAGCGCAGTGAACTGGAAAAGAAATCCTCCGACGACCGCAGAGAACGAAGAGACGAGCGGCGCAAGCAGTCGATGTCGGATATTCCGATCCAGAGTCTCGAGGACTTGCAAAACGAGATCCTCAGCGGCATGGAAGTTCAGAACGACGAAGAAGAAAAGATCAATACCGTGGAACTCACTTCGGCTGCCGAAGACGCTCCGGTTGTGCGGCTGGCAAACAACATACTGGCCATGGCCATTAAAAAGGGCGCCAGCGACATTCATATCGAGCCTCAGGAAGAGGGCGTTGTATTCCGATTGCGCGTGGACGGCATCCTGAAGGTTGAGAATGTCCTTTCAAAGAAGATTCAATTGCCACTGGCCTCCAGATTGAAAATCCTCGCCCGGTTGGATATTTCCGAGCGCCGAATGCCGCAGGATGGCCGTATCTCCATTAAGATCGACAACCGGTCCATTGAGTTTCGCGTATCCACGGTTCCTGCGAAGTTCGGTGAGAAAATTGTCATGCGCGTTCTCGACAAGAGCGAAGCGCTGCTGCCGCTCGATCAATTGGTGCTCCATCCCGAGACGGTCGACCTGGTGTACCGGATGATTCATCAGCCTTTTGGCATCATCTATGTGACCGGACCCACGGGATCGGGAAAGACAACGACGCTCTACAGTGCTCTGAGTGAAATCAATTCACCGGACGTGAACATCTCCACAGCGGAAGATCCCATCGAATACGATCTTCCCGGCTTGTGCCAGGTCCAGACACACAAAGACATCGGTCTGGATTTTGCGCGTATCCTTCGCGCCTTTCTGCGCCAGGATCCGGATGTGATGCTTGTCGGTGAAACGCGAGACATCGAAACAGCGAAGATTTCGGTCGAAGCGGCGCTGACGGGGCATCTGGTGTTCACCACGCTGCATACCAATGATGCCCCCGGGTCGTTTACTCGTTTGCAGGAGATGGGAATCGAGCCGTTTCTCATGGCGAATTCCACCATTGGTATTATTGCTCAGCGTCTCGCCCGGCGGATTTGCCGGCACTGCAAGAAGCAGGTCGAAGTGGATGACACGATGATCGCGTTTTTTGGCTACACGCGCGAAAATGCGCCGCCGTTCTACAAAGGCGAAGGCTGCGATCGATGCACTAATGGCTACAGGGGCCGCGTCGCGATATTTGAAGTGCTTGTAATGAACGATGAACTCAAACGTAGTGTCGCCTCGGGTGCGACTTCCGATGTTCTGCGTGAAGTGGCCTTGAAGACCGGAATGAGAACGCTGAAGGACTATTCAAAGTTCCTGATGGAACACGGCTTCACCACGGTGGAAGAAGTCCTGACCAATCTGGTGATCTCCGACTAGCCCTTCATCTCTTCTGCGCCTCTCGCGACGGGAGCCTATTCCACCAGCTTGATCGTCCAAAAGTCGTCTGCCAGATCTTCATTGATCAGATACGCGTATGGCAACGTAAAGTAGCCTTTCATTCCCCAATCCGTTCCCCACGAATTCCGAATGATAAATCGCTTCTGCGAATCGTTGTATCCCACCGCCAGAATCGCATGGCCCCCAAGATTCTTCTCCGTAGCCTTCGGCATCGGCACATTGCCGGTCTTCGCCACTGCCGCGCTTTCAAAACTCTCGTAGACAGAAATGCCGAAAACAAATGGGAATCCTGCCGCCAGGCACCCTTTGAGTTGATCCAGTTGCTGATCCACGCGCTGATAGAGAACCGCCTGATACTTCATGGCGTGCGAGTACGCAGTCGCCGTTGGCTTGTCTCGGAATTTACTGATGACGTACGGCCAGTCTGGAACTTCCGGCGGCGCTCCCAGCTTGGCGACGGATTTCACTCCATCGCGGATCATCGCACCGGCATCTTCGCTGACGGAATGTTCCATGACGCGTTCGTTGTAGTAGATGAATAAGCGCGAGGGTGCAAATGCCTTCTCACCCTGTTTCATCTGATTGAACTGGAGTGCGGCGCCGATTGCATTCGCCGTGCAACTTCCCAATTGGCCCTGATCGTAAACAGGAGGGCAGTTCGGACGTAGATCCACTTTCGTCGGCATTGCTTTCAGAATGTGCGCTGGCGCCGAATAGATTTTGTCGCGCTGATCGGGCAAGTCCGGAACCCATCCGTACCACTGGACGGAACGGGATACCAGCTTCCCCTTTGTCGATTTTGATTTTTTAGCCATAGCGATCTCCTTCAAAAAAGTTCCAGTGATAATACAGGAAATGCAAACGGGGAACCTTGGCTTAGTGCCAAGGTTCCCCGTTTGCTTAACGAAACAGAAATGTCAAAGGAACTACTTGTTATTCTTCGCGCGCTTCCGGCTCAACAGTGCGATACCAATCAGGCCAGAACCCAGTGTCAACAGAACGGACGGCTCTGGAGTCGAAAGAGGCGCCTGGATCAGCAATGCACCAGCATCGAAACACGTGGTCGC
>Ga0134121_10003350_pt1 | contig 13415 bp, 11 predicted proteins | sample KB301_FD_96463 | JGI IMG/M metagenome (GOLD analysis project Ga0134121, IMG submission 96463) | Terrestrial soil microbial communities without Nitrogen fertilizer from Kellogg Biological Station, Michigan, USA - KB3-0-1 | ecosystem: Environmental > Terrestrial > Soil > Unclassified ...
GACGTGGCCCTGCACGATGTGACCGCCGAGGCGCGTCGCGGGCGTAACCGCGCGTTCGAGATTCACCGGCGAACCTTCTTGCAAACTGCCCAGCGTCGATCGGAACAGCGTCTCTTTTGAAACATCCGCGCGGAAGGAATCGGGTTTCACCTCCAGCGCCGTTAGACAGACGCCGTTGACGGAGATGGAATCGCCGTCATGCGAGCCGTCAGTGACCGTGCGCGCTGCGACGATGAGGCGCGCGTCTTCACCGCGTTTTTCGATTGAGCGCACGCGGCCGAGTTCTTCAATGATTCCAGTGAACATACGGTGCAGAACCTCTTGCGGTAGCAAGTGGGTTTTCAGTTTACCCTGCTGTTGAACCCTTGCGGAGAGTGACCCGCTCGCTACCGCAAGCGGTTCCGCACCGCCTTCGCATTAGCGAAACAGCCAGAATGCGAGCAGGATCATTACGCCGATCAGCGGCACACCGATTGAAAACCCGATGATCCACACCGCTTCGCGTTTGAAACTGAACTGAAGAATTCTCATATCGCTGTTCGCTCTTGCACAATCATCATCATCTTCGCGAATACATCATTGATGTCCATGCCGGTTGAATCGACAATTATCGCATCTTCGGCGGCGATCAAAGGCGAATCCTCGCGGGTCGTATCCCGGGCGTCTCTTTCCGTAATGTCCGCAAGTGTTTGTTCGTAAGTTGCCGCCTGATTGACTTCACGCTCTTCGGCCAGCCGGCGTTCCGCTCGTTCTCGGATATCCGCGTCCAGATAGAACTTTACGTCAGCGTCGGGAAAAACAACTGTGCCGATGTCGCGCCCGTTCATCACCGCGCCGCGCTTGCCCAACTCTCGCTGCCGGCGAACCATCGCGCGGCGGACGGCAGGAATCGTTGAGATAATCGAAGAGACGTGCGTCACATCTTCCGCGCGAACTCGTTCCGTCACGTCTTTGCCGTTCAGCAAAACTCGCAGCGAATCAGGATCACCGCCCAGGTCGATATCAATGCGCTCCGCCAGCGAGCCGACCGCTAAATCATCACTCTGGTTGACAGTTGATTCGATCACCGCCAGCGCCACTGCGCGATACATCGATCCAGTGTCGATATAGAGCAAGCCCAGCTCGCTTGCCAGCATGCGACCGAGTGTCGATTTGCCGGAACCTGATGGACCGTCAATGGCAATAATCAGGGGATGATCCATTTCGCGAAACGCAGCATATCACTCCTCGCCAGACAACGAATATCCGCGCGGATTCATCGTCATAAAATGGCGTGACTTTCACTCGTCATTGGCATAGGCTTCGAACACAAAGGATGATGCGGCCATGACTTTCAAAGTACTTCTCGCTTTCGTACTTTCCTTGTCGATTGTTATCGCGGCCATCGGGCAACAGCCCTCTCCGACGCCCCCAACTCGCCAATCCGAAACCGATCAAAAACCAACCACGCCCGATGTGGATACGCAGGACGTCGTCAAGATCACGACAAACCTGGTTCAGATCGATGCGGTAGTTACGAAGGATGGCAAAGCCGTCACAGATTTGCAGCCGGGTGACTTTGAAATCTCTGAAGATAACAAGCCCCAGGCGATCACCAACTTTTCGTACATTTCGAACCTGGCGAACGTCGCCGCGACAGTGCCTCCTCTTAAGTACGCTAAAGACAACACTGCACCTCCGGTGCCTCCGGCAAAGATCAATCCAAACGATCAGAGAAGGATCGTGGCCCTGGTCGTTGATGACCTGGGAATCTCGTGGGAAGGCATATCGCCGTTGCGCAGCCAGGTCCGCAAGTTCCTTGATACGCTGGCGCCGAATGATTTGGTGGCAATCATCCGTACGGGCGGCGACGTTGGCGCCTTGCAGCAGTTCACCAACGATCGCCGCGTGCTGCAAGCGGCAGTCGATCACCTGCGCTGGAACCCCTGCAGCCGCGCGGGCATGCACGTATTTGCGCCTATCGGTTCGCTTGGGCCGAACACCGGTCTGTGCTCGCAATACGTCATCAACAGTACGTTCAAGTCGCTCCAGTTCATCGTCAGAGGAATGCGCGATCTGCCGGGTCGTAAGTCGTTAGTATTCTTTTCCGACTATCTTCCGTTTCAGGATCAGGAACCTTCTGCCTACGAAGAGACGCAGAACTCACAAAGTGATTCAGCCGCGCCGGATAACAACTCAACGGACCCGAGCCTGCCAGATCCAGGCATTGGCTATCGTTATCAGCTCCAGAAAGTTGCTGAGCTGGCGATTCGCGGATCGGTAGTAATTTATTCAGTCGATACGCGTGGACTGCAATACACCGGACCCACGGCGGCAGACCGGATCACTTTTCCCTCACGTCAAAATGTAAACCCGAACCAGGTGCTCACTGACATCATGGGTGCGCGGTCGCGCCAGCTCACCGCTGGGCGCGAAGGATCGGGGTTGATTGCCAGGCAAACGGGTGGTTTCCTGGTCCGTAACTCAAATGACTTTGGACTGAAGCGAATAATGCAGGACCAGGAAGGCTATTACCTGATCGGCTTCCGCCCTGCGGAAGAAACCTTCAATCGCAACTTCCATCACATCAAGGTTAAGGTAAAGCGCGGTGGCCTATCGGTGCGCACGCGCGAAGGTTTCTATGGCTTCACCAATGAAGAAGCCCGCCCGAAGAATCTCTCGGCGGATGATGAAATGTCGCGGGCGTTAATGTCTCCGTTCAACGCCAAAGACATCAACGTGCGCCTGACGTCTTTCTTTATCGACGATCCAAAGGACGGAGCGTTAATCCGTTCGTTTGTTTTTTTGGATTCGCACGATCTGAATTTCACCGAAGCCGATAGCTGGCATTCGACGAACCTGGATATTCAAACCGTGATATTCGGCGACAATGGCCGCGTGATCGCCAAAGAGGATCGGAATGGCCGTTTACGATTTCGCGACAACGCTTACGAGCGAGCGATGCGCGAGGGAATAGCTTACAGCTTTGACATTCCGGTCAAGACTCGCGGTGCTTTTCAGTTTCGCGTTGCCGTTCGCGATCTGACTTCGAACAAAATCGGATCTGCCGGACAGTTCATTGATGTGCCGAACCTCCAGGCCGGCGCGTTAGCCCTGTCGGGAATCGTCGCGCGAGAGCTTCCTGCTAACGGCGTAATTCCGGATACGGAACCAGTCGCGAGTGGGCCCGGTGTGCGTCAGTTTCGCCAGGGCACGACGGTCGCCTTCGCTCACGCTATCTACAATGGCGTGCGGCAGGGACAGCCCGCCCAATTGTATGCGCGCATCCGACTGGTTCGGGATGGCAAGATTGTATTTACTGGAGAGCCGACTCCAATCACGATTAACGGGCAGGCAGATCCGCAAAGGCTGACGAATGTGATGAAGCTCCAGATCGGTTCGGACCTGATACCCGGCGATTACGTTTGCCAGATCGTCGTTACCGATGCTCCCGACAACAGCAAACCGCGCGTAGCGTCGCAATGGATCGATTTTGAGATCGTGAAGTAAGAAGATTTAGCTTTGAAAGACACGAACACCCGCAAGCTTTCATTCGAGCCTGCGGGTGTTGAAACGTCGCTAACCTTCGGCTGATTAATGACTGAGCAGAATTACATCCCAAGCCCACCGCCCGGCGTGCTGATGTTTGGCATCGCCCACCTTCGCGCGATAACGGAATAGGTTTCCGAACTCGTCCGTCCGCTTGGATATTTTATAATCGAGTGAAATTGAATCAACGCCAAGCTCCGCTAGAGGGTTCAACTCCGACGGCTCTGAGACGCCGTTGTGATTTAGGTCCTGCCACAGGCGTAGGCGTGAGAAGATTGCATCCGCCTTGCTGATGATTCCATCAGCGTTTCCGCCGTTTTCACGTTTGTCGTATGCAGCGAGCGCGATAAATCCGTTTGGCGCGTTGGGAGCGGTTTGAGGCGTGAAAGTCCCGAAAAGTTCGCGGCCGCTATCAACCGTGCCGTTGCCATTGCGATCCAGGATGAGCCACGCGTCGTCGGAGCCGACGGTGGTCCACGCTAACTGCTCGCTGATCCCATCGCCATTAATGTCAAAGTTGACTCCATTCGCAGCATTTGTAAGCGAGAAGCCGTTCCCCCGCAACATCCACCAGGACTGGAGAGGTTGTTTCGCATTGGCAATCTGCGTAGCTCCACGCGTACCCAGTATCGCAAATGTCCGGGTCCTGCGTGCACCCAGATGTTTCCTCGCAACTATAGCTGTTCCAGTAATAACCATTGTCATAACATTCCTGCTCGTCAGTTATTATGTAGCCGCAGGGTATCACTTCGAAAACACTAATATTGGTGGTAGTGCAAGCAGTTCCGTCGCTTTTCTCACATCTAGTCGTGGATAATTGCTTGCGGGCATTTCGCTCTCCAAGGAATTGTATTTCATCTGAAAAATTTCTTTGAATGTAGCTGCAACCGCTGCCGGTCTCGCCACAATTCACATGATAGGTGAAGTTATATTTTGTATTGCAGATAACTCGCGCCGGAGTTTGTGCGACGAGCGAGCCGGGTACAGATCTAACGCGTAAATTTGGCGAATATTCTCCAGAAAAAGTTGCCAGTTGAACCAGCAATGGCGACTGGTCAGCTGACGCTGCAAAGGAAGCTGCCTGGAAGTGATGCTACGCCTGTCCCTTGTTTGTAGGATACTTCGGATTAATCCATCGCATTGGGTCAGACGGATCGGGATAAAGTATCTCGCCGGCCGTCCACATTGAACGATCCGCAAAAATGACCTCGTCAATCAGGAGTCGAACCCGATCGGTTTGGTCTGAGTAACCTAAGGCTTTTAAATCTGATTTAATAATTGGGATGTTCGCTTCCACCAACTTCGCTTCCACTCGCTCGCCGGGACGTATTAAGTTCAAGGCTTCATTTTTCAGATCCGCAGGATCTCGTCCCCACATAACTCTCGTCGTATAAGTAACCTGGTTTTCGGACGCGCCGTCCGGCCTCGGAAAATCCAACCGCAGTACCACGCGAGCAATGGCCTTCTCAGAAACATTTTGCACAGTAGCAGTGAATCCTTTTAGCCAGTCATCGTCATCTTCAAACTTCTTGCGCAACTCGACCGTGCCAACCTTTGTTTTTAACTTCACTATCCTGATCGGTTCTGACCGCCACGATTCTTTCTCGATTAGTCGCTCTCGCGCTTGCGAGAAGCCGGTTATGCAAAAGCAAGCAATGACGATCATGTGCATCATCGATCTTCTCAAGAAAGTAGATATCATTGTGTCCTCACCTGTGCTGTTGCTGAATGGGGTAAGGCTGACTGTCGGAGACATCCGATTGATGTGGGCGGCAGGGAGCCGGGTTAATGGCTCACACCTTACTCCCGAGAATTCGCGTCGTCAAGGAGTTTTCTGCAAACCCCGTTAGCGTAAATTGCTGTTTCCAGTGAGTGTTTGCTGTCTCGTGGAAAACTCTGCGAGCGATCGCGATCTCAGGCTGTCACTTTGCGTCCGGCGGCACTGCGTTCGCGTTTCCGTTCAGGAAACGATCGAACCAGTAAAGCTGCCAATTCAAGCTCTCAACCAAATGCTTCGGCTCGCCGGTACGGGTGAGGTTGTGGTTCTCGCGCGGAAAGAAAACTATCTCAGCATTCACCCCGTAATGCTTCAACGCGCGGAACCATTGCTCGCCTTGTTCAATCGGCACGCGATAATCATTGTCTGAATGCAGAATCAGCGTCGGCGTCTTCACCTTGCTCGCATACTTCAAAGGCGAGCGGTCCCAATACAAATCCATTTTCTGGAAAATATCGCCGCCGAAATCCGCTGAGTGACCGTACGCGCCGTCGCGCGTGCCGTCATCTGAAATGAAGTTCGAGAGACTCCGCAGCGTCACCGCCGCTTTGAAGCGATCGGTGTGGCCCACGATCCAGTTCGTCATGAACCCGCCGTAGCTGCCGCCGGTCACGCCCATGCGCTCCTGATCGATCCACGGATATTTCTTCAGTGCGGCATCGAGACCGTTCATGATGTCGAGGTAATCTTTGCCGCCCCATTCGCCAACGATGCCGCGTTCGAACTTCTGGCCATAGCCGGTCGATCCGCGCGGATTCGTGAACAGCACCGCGTAACCCTTCGCGGCGTACACCTGAAATTCGTGATACCAATCGACGCCGTATTGACCCGCCGGTCCGCCGTGAATGCTGAGCACCAGCGGATACTTTTTGCCCTCCTGCCAACCGATCGGCTTCACGAAAAACCCGTCAACGTCCCAATCGTCCGCGCTCTTGTAAGTAAAGCGCTCGACATCCGCGAACTCAAGCTGCTGCCAAAGCGCTTCGTTGAGATTCGTCAGCTTGTGTTCGTTCTTGCCATTCAGATCGGCGGCGTAGAGATCGTCGAGATGTTTGAAGTCATTGGCGAGATACACCATCTTGCCGCTGCGGAAATTGAAATCGATGCTCCGCACCGCACGGGGACCGGTCGTTACTTGCGCGACAGATTTCGTGGACACATTGACGCGAAACAGATGGTTCTCGCCTTTGACGCCGGTTTCGAAATAGATCGACTTGCCGTCGTCCGACCATTCCAACTGTCCCGGAATCAAATCGAGTCCGTTCGCCGCGAGCGTTGAAGATGCTCCACCCGACGATGGCGCCAGCCAAATCTTCGGATGATCCCGATCGTGAAGTTCGCCGGTGAAGGCGATCCATTTTCCGTCCGGCGACCAGCGCGGTTGATTGTCGGCCTCATCATGATCGGAAATCTTAATCAGCCGTTCGCTGTCATCGACGTTGATGACCCAAACATCTGTGTTGCGGTTTTCGTCATATTCCTTGCCCGTGCGATTAGAGACAAAGGCGACACGCTTGCCGTCGGGCGACCATTGCGGATCGCTGTCATTCCAGTCGTTGCCATGGGTAATCGGTCTCGCTTCGCCGGATTTCACGTCAACCACCCAAAGGTGCGTCCGCCGATCGTCGAACCAGCCAGTGTCGTTGAATTTGTAAGACGTGTTCTTGTAATGACGCACGTCGCTAGTGCGTTTGTCGACTTGCAGAGGAATGTCACTCGGCCCGATCCGGCTGACTACGACGAAACGACTTCCGTCAGGCGACCAGCGAAAGAGGCTGACGCCATTTTTCAAGTTCGTGAGGCGCTTCGCTTCACCGCCGTCCATCGATAAGACATAGACCTGATTGCGAGGTTGTTCCGCGGCTGCGCCCGCCGATACGCTTGATGTGTTCGCATCCGGCCGCGAGGAGAGAAACGCGATCGATTTTCCGTCCGGACTCCAGCGCGGCGAGCTTGATGACTGTGGCGAAGTCGTAAATTGCCACGGCGCGCGGCTGCCGTCCGTCGCGGCCATCCAAATTGAAGAGTTGCGCCGGTTCTGCGCGCGATCGATTTTGGTAACGACGTAGGCGACGACCTTTCCATCCGGCGAGATGTTCGGGTCGCTCGCGAACTCAAACGCGAAGTAGTCCTCCGGCGTGACGCCGCGACGCGTTTGAGACATCGAGACCGAGGCATTGATGAGAACGAAAGCGAAAAGGACGCAAACAAAACGGGCATTAGAGAGTCTCACCATGGTTAATCTCCAAACGGTTCTTCAAGGCTGTTGAGCGCCGCACATCATACACGAATGCCACTCGTGAGATGAGTTTGCGAAGTGATAAGCTACGCGCGCCAAATCTCATCCGACTGGAGTCTCGCTCGATGCGAATCATTTGCTCAATTGCTTTTGTCTTGTGCGTTGCCCTGACGACGTGCGCCCAACCCAATCAGCCGCAGCGAAATTATCCGACGCCCGTGGAAGGCGATTACGTCATCAAAGACTTTCACTTTCGCAGTGGTGAAACTCTGCCCGAGTTAAGAATTCATTACCGGACCATCGGCACTCTGAAAACGAATACTTCCGGCACAGCGACTAATGCAGTCCTCGCGGGACACGGCACAGGCGGCTCGGGAGCGAGCTTGCTCAATCCGGCGTTTGCGAATGTTCTGTTTGGGCCGGGACAACTGCTCGACGCGACGAAGTATTTCATCATCTTGCCCGACGGCATCGGGCACGGCCGATCGAGCAAGCCGAGCGACGGTTTGCACATGAAGTTTCCGCGCTATACCTATGACGACATGGTCGAGGCGCTGCATGAAGTGCTGACCAAGAAACTCGGCGTCAACCATCTGCGGCTGGTGATGGGCACGTCGATGGGCGGCATGCAGACCTGGGTCTGGGGCGAGATGTATCCCGATTTCATGGATGCGCTGATGCCGCTGGCGAGCAACCCGGTTGAGATTGCCGGCCGCAATCGCGTCTGGCGCTTCATGGCGATCGACGCGATCAAAAACGATCCCGAATGGATGGGCGGGGAATACAAGACGCAACCGATGCGCGGATTGACGACCGCCGAAGACCTCTTGTTGTTGGCCGGCAGCGCGCCTTTGAACTGGCAGGCCGTTGCGCCCACACGCGAAGCAGCCGAAAAGTTTTATCTCGATCGTTTCAAGCCGGCCGTGGGCAGGCTTGACGCCAACGATTTGATCTATCAGCTCGACGCGTCGCGCGAATACAATCCGGCGCCGAAACTCGAATCGATCAAGGCGCCGCTCATCGCCGTCAACTCTGCCGACGATTTCATTAATCCACCTGAACTGGGAATCATCGAACGCGAAATCAAACGCGTGAAGCGCGGCAAGTTTGTAAATATTCCAATCAGCGCAGAGACGCGCGGGCACGGCACACACACCATCGCGAAGATCTGGCAGGGATATTTGAAAGAGTTGCTGAGTAGTCGAGGACGCCGCAGTCGTCCGGTCGTGAGTAAGTCTCACAACTCATCAAACATCTCTTCATCGATGTAGCACCAGCCCCAATCTTCACCGGGCTGAAACGATTTGATGATCGGGTGTTGGGTCGCGTGAAAGTGTTTCGTCGCGTGCTTGTTCTTTGACGAGTCACAGCAGCCGACGTGACCGCAGGTCATGCAGAGCCGCAGGTGAACCCAGGTGTCGCCAATCTTCAGGCAGTCTTCACAGCCGTCGGCGCTGGGTGTAACTTCACGAATTTGATCGAGATGAGTGCAGTTCATATCAGTTTTCAGTTTTCAGTTTTAAGTTAACAGTTTTCGTCACCCTGCCGATCGAGCTTCTGAAAACTAAAAACTGAAAACTCAAAACTTAAAACTTCTCAGATCAAGCTCTTAATCCATCCACCATCAACCGGAATTGAAGTTCCGGTGATGTAGCCGGCGCGCTCGGAAACCAGGAACGCGGCCAGTGCCGCGAACTCGCGTGGCTGCCCTATCCTACGCATCGGAATTTCCTTTTCCCAACGCTCGATGAAATCGGCGGGAGTCATGCCCTGCTTTTCAGCCATCATCTGCGCCAGTTCTTCCACGCGCTCAGTCCGCGTGTAACCCGGCATAAGGTTGTTGACCGTGATTCCAAACTGCGCAACTTCGTTCGCGAGCGTGCGCGCAAATCCCGTCACCGCCGCGCGCAAGCTGTTCGAGAGAATTAGATTGTCGACCGGCTGCTTCACCGCGATGGAAGTGATGTTGAGGATGCGGCCCCACTTTCTTTCTTTCATCCCCGGCAGCACCTGACGCGCAAGTTCGACCGAGCTGTGCAGCAGAAGCTTCGTGGCGGCTTCCCACTGATCGAGCGTGAAACTTTCAAATGGACCGGCGGGCGGCCCGCCTGAGTTCGTCACGAGAATATCGATTCGCCCGAGTCGCTCAACCGCGAATTCAGTCAGCCGCCTTACATCTTCCGGATTCGAGACATCAGCCACAGCGGCAAGCACCTTCGCGCCCTGCGCCTCGGCGATCTCCTTCGCAGCTTGATTGATCTTCGCTTCGCTGCGCGAACAGATGACCAGCTGCGCGCCTTCCGCGGCTAGTTCTTCAGCGACCGCGCGGCCCAGTCCACGACTTGCGGCAGCGACCAGGGCGACTTTGTTTTTGAGACCGAGATCCATCGTTGTAGCGCAAATTGTTTATTTGCGAATCCGCAAGTTACCAACTTGCGCTACTTCTGCCGCAGATAATCATCTGTTTTATCCAACCAATCCTGTCGCGGTGGGCTGAAGATGTCGACATCCAGCGTATCTTCCAACGCCTCGGCTTTGTGTTGCACGTGCGAAGGAATGTGGAGCACCTCGCCGGCCATCACGTCGATCACCTTTGATTCGTCGGCGCCGATCCAAAATCGCAGACCGCCCTCCAAAATATAAGTAATCTGTTCGTTCTCGTGTGAGTGTCGCGGCACGATGCAGCCTTTCTTCAGGTATACGTGCGCCAGCATCATACGATCGCCCGTAATCAATTTACGCGACAGAACATCCGACAAAGGCTCTTCTTCAATCTCTTTCCAGCGATAATGCGTTACCGTTCGTGGCTCCATCAGGTTTCTCCAGCGATCAGAGTGGTCACAAGGCCAATCAAATTACTCTAAGGCGAGCCCCAAGTAAATCGGAACTCCTGGCCGCCGCGAGCGTTGCACAATTTGAGACTGAAGAAAGATCGGCCTCCGTGTTATGCTTTCCTCAGTCTCCAAGTTTAGTAACCAAACAGACGACTAAGCCGTCTAAACTGACAGACAAATCGCCCGAAATCTTCCCGTTCGGTCTCTGAAGGAAAGAAGAAATGCTCATGAAGAAGTTATTGCCCGTCCTGACTCTGTTGGCTTGTGCCAGTTTCGTAGTCGCGCAGGACGCGACATCTCAACCTGCGACGGCCCAGCCTTCTCCTGATTCCCAACAGCAACAAGAAGAGAAAGCGAAGCTCGAAAAGAAAGCAATCACTTTGCTTGAGCAGGTCGTGTCTGAGTCGCAAGCGCTGAAGCTGCCCGAGAACAAAATCCGCGTCAACATCGTCGCCGGAGATTTGCTATGGGATAAGAATCCCGCGCGCGCGCGCGGCTTGTTCAATGACGCGGGCACGATGATCAGTCAGGTGGCCGTCGAGCTTGATCGAACTGACCGCGATGACATTCAGACATTCAATCAACTGCGTCAGGAGCTGGTGCTGACCGCCGGCCGTCACGACGGCGAGCTGGCTTATCAACTAATGCGTTCGACGCAGCAACAGCAGCCATCGCAATCCACAAATGTGATGGCTGGTCCGAGGAACACCCGCTTGATGCTCGATCAGACAGATAACCTCGAGCAGCGTTTGCTTGCCGTCATCGCGACCAGCGATCCAAAGTTCGCGTATCAGAAAGCCATGGAGTCGCTCGACAAAGGCGAGTTTCCGAACGGCGTGGGCAACATTCTCGCGCAACTGCAAACGAAAGATGAAGAGGCGTACAAGAAACTCACTGACAAGACGATGAGCCGTCTCGGCTCCGACAGTCTGTTGGCGAATCGTCAGGCCACGAGTCTGGCGATCGCATTGCTGTTCGCTGGGCCGCGTCCCAGCAACAACGCAACTGCGACGACAGCAACTGCAACACCAGCACCCGCTCAGCCCCAGGCCAACACGATGGGTCGTCAAGCGACGCCAGTCCTGAACGAGACTGCGTATCACGATCTCATGGACAACGCAGTCGGTGCGGCTTTATCGGTGACTTCAATGGGTCCGATCGGCAACGTGCAGATGCAACGTGGTGGCGGTCCGCAGCGCGTGATGCGCCCGCAAGGTCAACAGCAGCAGACGCAGCCGGACGAGACGCAGGTGCGCCAGAATAATGCCCGAACACTCCTGTTCTCGCTGCAGACAATGCTACCGCAAATCGATCAGTACCTTCCCGAGCGGGCCGCGGCCGTGCGGCAGAAGCTGACCGATTTCGGCATGAACAATGACCAGATGGCCAACATGGGGAATCAGATGCGGGCGATGCAACAGGGTTCCAGCGACGCTTTGCTTACCGCCGCGAGCACCGCGCCCCAACCGGTGCAGGCGCGGATGTACCAACAGGCAGCGCGCCGCGCGATTGACGAGGGCAACATCGATCGCGCGATCGACATCGCGACCAATCACCTGGACGAGAATGGACGCGCGGCGATCATGCAGGCGGTTGATTTCAAAAAGCTGACGATGACTGCATCACCTGAGAAGCTGAACGAGATCAAGCAGAAGCTCGCGGCGCTGCCGTCAGATTCGGATCGCATCAAGTACTTGATCGATCTCGCGAACGCTACGCAGAAGGACAATCAGAAACTCGCGGTGCGATTTCTCGAAGACGCCCGGGCGCTGGTTACGAAACGCGCGCTGAACTACCGCGACTTTGAAGATCAATTGAAGGTTGCTGAAGCGTATGCTGCCGTCGATCCGAAGCGCAGTTTTGAGATCATTGACGCGGGCATCGCTGAAGTAAACGAGCTGCTGAACGCGGCGACGGTTCTGAATGGTTTCGAAGTCGAGATCTTCCGTGACGGCGAGTTATCATCGCGCAGCGATAGCGACCTGGTGCGCATGGTGGCGCGCTTCGGTTCGCAAATCGCGGCGCTGGCCAAGGTCGATTTTGACGGCGCGCGCGCCACAGCTGATAAGTTTCAAATGCCGGAAGCCCGCATGACCGCGCGACTGTCGATCGTGCAGAACGCCCTCGGCGCGCAGCCGACCAACGTCAACAATCGCAATCAGAATTTTCAGTTCTTCGCGAGGTAGGGATTAGGTGTTTGGGTTTAGGGTGTAGATGGTTGGGTGTAGGGTGTAGCGATGTCGAACTAATCTTCGATTCTCGGCCGTTTCGCCGCACAGCCTCAGAAATTAAGACAGCGGTAAATCATGTGGGCGGCTGGTTTCTTCTACACCCCTACAACCTACTCGCTACAACCTGTCTTCTTACACCCTCGGTTTCCGCGCTCGTAACTTCTCCGCCGCGATCCTCAACACCACCGAAATCTGCTGATCCCAATACTGCCAACTGTGATTGCCGGGTAATTCGCGATACTCGTGCGGAATCTTCTTTTCCAAAAACAGTTCTGAGAGTTCGCGATTAGGTTGGAAGTGCTGCGCCGCGTCTTCCGTTCCACAGTCAAAGTAAAAGTAAGGCAGCGACGCGACCCGCGCCGCTGACAGCGCCCGGGCGATTTCAAACACGTCATTGGCTTTGCGCGTCTCACTCCCAATGGGTCCGAACGTCTTCATGAACGGTGCCAAATTCGCGCCGCCCATCTCTTTTTCGGTGTACCGCGTCACACCGAACGCGCCGCTGATCGAGCCGGCGAAGACAAACGTCGCGGGATATTTCAATCCATACTTGATCGCTCCATAGCCGCCCATCGATAGACCTGCGACTGCTCGTCCGTATCGCGATTGAATCGTGCGATAGCGTTGGTCCACATCGGGCATCAACTCTTTCAGAATGTAGCTCTCATATTTGTCGTTGGTCCCCGCCGCGCCATCGACGTACCAACTGTCGTTGCCTTCCGGCATCACGATGATCATGCGATACTGCGCGGCGTAGTCGGCGACGTTCGTACGCGTCAGCCAGTCAGTGTAGTGCCCACCCCAAC
>Ga0134121_10003351_pt1 | contig 13413 bp, 6 predicted proteins | sample KB301_FD_96463 | JGI IMG/M metagenome (GOLD analysis project Ga0134121, IMG submission 96463) | Terrestrial soil microbial communities without Nitrogen fertilizer from Kellogg Biological Station, Michigan, USA - KB3-0-1 | ecosystem: Environmental > Terrestrial > Soil > Unclassified ...
GGTTATGATGATGGGAGAGTGAAGTTGTCGAATATAGAGACACCCGAGCCATCAACGGATTTCAAGATGTGCGCCAGCGCGGTGTACACGCTAGCCTTTTCATCTGACGACCAAACACTGGCCGCTGGCTGCGCGGATGGAAAGATTGAACTGTGGAAAACGCGCACTCAAAAGCTCACACTCAACGGACATTCCGGTCCAGTGCGTTCCCTTGCCTTCTCTGCAGACGGCAAGCTGGCGAGTGGCAGTGAAGATAAGACGGTGAGAGTGTGGGACGGAACTACGGGCCGGCAACTGTGGGTAAGAGATTCCCATACTGACGGCATCTCGGCGGTGGCTTTCTCGTTCGACTCAAAAAGACTCGCCAGCGCCAGTAAAGACCAGACCGCAAAGCTTTGGGACGTGAGCACGGCGAAGGAGTTAGTGACGCTTGTCGGGCACAAGTTCGGGGTTTGGACCGTGGCCTTTTCTCGAGATGGTAAAACTGTGGCTACCGGCGGTGAAGACCAAACAATCAGACTCTGGGATCCGAACACAGGCCAGGAACGGATCACCTTGACACGTCATGAAGCGCTTGTCGCAGCAGTCGCCTTCTCACCAGACGGAAAGACACTCGCGACCGGTAGTTGGGACAAAACAGTAAAACTCTGGTTTGCCGCAACAGATGAAGAAGTGAAAGCAGCAACGCAAAGAAAACCCTAAAAACGAAAGCCAATGCCCGAAGAGAGTTGAAGATTGTGGCGGGTCTGTCCTGGTTGCAGGATAAAGGACTGCGTAGATCCCTGTATTCGAATCTCACGGTAACGGATCATCGTGTCGCCGACATCAAAACGGGCCATCCACCGGGGAGAGATATAAAACTCCACCACACCTCCAGCATCGAGTGATGGATAGTAATTCGTTCTAACAGGAATATTAGGCCCCGTTTGAGCGCCCTGGAGAAAATCAAAGACGCGAGTAAAGGCAACGAATCCCGGTCTCGCTTTGCCAAACAAGCCCCATCTATCAAACCTCTTCCCAACCTTCCCGCCAAACTGTCCCTGAAAGATGTGACCGTCGTCAGTGGAAAACTGGGTGCGCGTGAAATAGTTTCCTTCTGCTTCGAGGGCGATACTCTCAGTTAGGTTGAAGGTGAACCTGCCGCCGAATCCGGGCTCAGTATGTTTGCGTAATGCTGATGCGGAGAGAGACTGGTTAATCGAGGGCTCCACAACCAGCGAGGTAAACTGCGCGCCTGCTTCAAATCGCCTGGTCCGATCTTGTTCCCCGCCTGTTGTGACATCCTCATCAGGAAAATCTCCCAGACGAAATGAGACGCCGGCAGTAAACTGGAAATTGTGTTTGTATTTCGCTGGACGTATGGCTGGCTCCGCTGGCGTTGGGATAGAAACCAGGTTGAACCGCGCGGGGTGTCTAAGAACTGTATCACCAGCGTCGAATCTCACCACGGTTCGCTTGGACGGATACAATTCCAGGACGCCTCCGAAATCAGTAGAGAAGAAAGTTTGCCGTTCGATCTTCACATCAAACTGGCCCTGGGAAATCGGTATGAGAAAACCAACCCGGCCCACACTGAGAAATCCGGGACGCACCTTCCCAAACAACCCGACCTTGTCAAAACGCTTGCCAATCTTCACACCGAACTGAGCCTGGATCGCATTGCCCTCGGCTGTAAGGATTATTTGTTTCTGAGGCAAGAAGTTGAGCTCAGCCTCTGCGGCGATGGACCGGTTAAAGTTGTAAGTGACCCTGCCGCCGACTCCGGTCTGCACGTCGTCGAACGGGAAATCGGGATGAAAGAGCGTCAATGAAGTTGACTGAACACCGATTTCGATTTTGTCTTTCTTGCTTTGCGCAGAAGCAACTGACGCAAACGTGATGAAAGTGAGCAGAAGGGGGATTAAGATTCTCATGCGACGTTGGGCCCAACCTTTTATCGCAAAACGGCTGTGCGCACAACGAGCATTTTATTGACGCCCTCCAACCCGCCTGATAAAATGCCGCGCGTTTCAAAGGACCAACAGTAGCCAAGTTCTCACGATTACTGAAATCTTCTTTTAACAGCTAGCCCGACACAACAAGGTGTCAGAAAGCGGGCAGTCATGGCTGATCACAACGATCCAAACGCAGTCAATTCAATCTTCTCCGACATCGACGTTAGTGCTGCCGACCTGTACGACTTCTTCGGCTTCCCCAGCAAAGATACCGACGGCGGTGAGAAAGTCGTCATGGCGCTCACCTTTGCTTCCGTTCCGGAGGCCGGCGTTTTTGATACGGACATGCTTTATCGCATGCTGATCTCGCCCGGCCGGAGAGTGGGCGTGGGCGACGATCACTCGCTGCCGGGACTGCTGGGTTATTTCGACGCGCTCAAAGAGAAATTTCTCGGACCATCGAGCGCTGCCGAGATTCGCGTCACGGTCGATCAGAGCCAGCGCGCCACCGTGAAGTTCATCAACTTTCCCGGCGGGAGCTTCTCGACCGTAGTCGACACGAATAAAGTGACCTCCATCAACACGCCCGATGGTCACTCGATCAAAACTTACATCGGCGGCCGTGACGATGCCTTCTTCAACGATCTCACCGGCTTCTTCCGCTCGATCAACTACGCGCCGCAGTTCTATCACGTGCCTCACACCATGCCGGACTGCCGCGAGTTGGCGATTCCCAAAACCCTGATCCAGCTCGAAGGCAATCACCTCTTCAATCGCGATCCGAACGATCCCGGCTGGGGATATCACGGTAAAAAGCGAGAACTGCCGCCGGGACCGCTCACGTGGAACGGCGACAAGTTTATGAAAGACGAAAACGGCAACTACGTTTTTGTCTACGACGGCAGAGACTGCCAGGCGGGAATCAACATCAACGCTATCGTCCTGGAGGTTCCGCTCGCCTTTCTCACCGCCGAGCCGAATCACGATCGCATCGTCAACTGCTGGGGCGAGAGCTGGGTGCTGAAAGCCGCGGACAAGATCGAAACGATTCCCGATGATCCGTTCTGGCTGGAACATCCGCTGGCATTAATCGAGTCGCACAAGCTCGATGACGAGTTGAAGAAATACAAACTCGTCGACACCGACGGTCAGCCTTTTGCCGACGCGGCGTTAAGTGAACGTGAAGACAATCGACAACTCGGCGCAAACAACTTCTGGCTGGCGCCGCACTTCGTCAAGCGACTCGCGCATCTCGGCTGGGGCTTTGGTCCATCGATCAGCGCGATCGGTTTGCAAACGTCTTTCGATCACGACAACTCGCCGGTGTCAGTTCATAAAACTTACTCGCTCGTCAGCCTGGCATTTCCGCGCGTGAAGAAGACTCTCTTCCAGCACCTCAACATGCCTGACGATTCGTGGAACCCGAAGGGGCTCGATATTCCGCTCCGGCGTCCGGTCGAGATCTTCGTGCCGAACGTTTGCGCGATCGATATGGATACGACCGGCACCTGGCCGTACGGGCGCCGGCTCGAAGACCAGGTTGCGACGAGATTCCTGTCGATGTTCCTGGACCATACGGCGACGTTGAACGGTAAGAAGTATCATATCGAGTTACTCAACGATCCAACTCTGTGGGCCGCAGTGCCGATCGAACCGAAGACGGTGCCGAACCCGCAGAAAAACGACAAAGAATTTCTTACCGACTTTCCTTATCTGGCTGAACCCTGGTAAGTGCTCCTGAATGGATCTTGCCGCGGAGCTATGCGAAAAACCGATTTCGATATTGAGCTCGAGCGAATCGATCAAGGGATTGCGGAGCTCGAAGATAACGCGCTGGAGCTTCCGATCGATCGCGTGAAGATAACGAAGCTCGCTTATCTTCAGTATCAACGCGCGTCGCTCACCGGTAATCTCGCTGGGCTCTACGTTGCCGAAAAGACCCTGGACCATGCGATTCAACATCTCGGCCAGGACGGCGATCTCTACTTTCTCAAGGCCAATATTCACTTCAAGGTGCACCGCCTCGATGACGTCGAACAGGATCTAAACGCTTCTACAGCTCTACTCGAAAGCCCTCAGGGCCGAGCGCTCAAGGCTGATCTGAATTTTCAACAAGGCCGATACGAAGCCGCAAAAAATGGCTATCAAGCTCTGATCGACGAAGAGCGAACGTGGGACACACTGGCGCGTCTCGCCTACTTCAATTTCAAAATGGGTGACTTCGAAGGCGCGGATCGTTTGTATGACGAGGCTGTCGACGAGCTGACCGCGAAAGAGATGCGCCATTACGGTTGGGTCGAGCTGCAACGAGGCGTCGTTGATCTTACACAGGGAAACTACGAGAAAGCGGGTGAGCATTATCAACGCGCCGAACGCGCCTACTCCGGACACTGGATGGTCCAGGAACACGTCGCCGAGCTGCTTGCTGCTGAAGGAAAAACGGATGAAGCAGAAGCGCTGTACCAAACGGTGATCGAACGTGTGCCACGTCCGGACTTCCAACAAGCGCTCGGCGAGCTTTACCTGTCGATCGGCAAGACTGCGGAAGCAAACGACTATCTCCGCCGCGCGGAAAGCGCATTTCTCGAATCAGCGCAGCGCGGCGAAGTTCACTACTACCATCACCTCGCCGATCTCTACGCCGACGTGTTTGAAAACGGCATCGAAGCCGTGAAGTGGGCGCAGAAGGATCTCGAGCTCAGGAGAAACTTCGCCACACTGGCCGCGATGTCGTGGGCGTTTTATCGCGCCGGCGAGTTGTCCAAAGCGCTCGATCTGATAAATGAGTCGCTCGCGTCAGGCGTGAAGGACGCGCGACTTTTTCACCAGGCCGGAATCATTCACGCGGGCTTAAGTCCCAACGGCAAGGCCGACAGTTACCTGCAAATGGCCGCCGCGATCAATCCACACTATCAGAACTTTCACGTGCACCGCTGAACGAAACAAAAGGCACCAAACGCACATATAAAAAAAGGAGCAGACTCACGTGCCACGAAGCAAATTTAAAATTTTTGGCATTATCGTTCTTCTCTTAGTTGTTGCCCTCGTTGCCTTCATCGCCTATCGCGTCTTCGCTCATCGAGGACCGAAGCCCGGCACCGTGCTCGATGAAGCACGACAGGCGAATCGTCCGGCGTCCAGCTTTGTCGCCGCCGATGAAGACTACTTTCACGACATGGATGGCGCCGTTGCGCTCACGCCTGAGGAGGTGAAAGGGCGCAACACGTGGGTCATCTGGACCGGCGGCAACGATCGCTTCTGGGACCACATCGGCACCACCAGCTTCGGCGCGCTCGATCTGCTGAAAACTATCTCGTCGTATCCAAACGCGATCGATCCGAAGTCGGGCGAGAAGTTCAAGTACAGCCGCGACAATCGCTGGCAATATCTCGGCCTCGTCAACGAGCCGTGCTTCGAAAAAGCAACTGGTCCAGATCCGAACCGCTTCGGACTCTGGCTCGACAAACGCAGAGCCGATTGCCCACCCGATCCTTTTGAGAACGAGCAGAAATATCCCGGCGTGAAGCTCGGCTCGCGCGGTCAGGCGCTACCCACGGGCGGGCCAAATCAACATCTGCCGCAGACGATGCCGGTCGGTTCTTACTACGGCTATGCGACGGGCATCGTCGGCCTGCGTCTCTTCCCTAACCCGGCGTTCGACGCTGAGGCCGCACGCCATTGGGATCCCGAAAAGTATTACAGCGATCCGAGTTACTACTACGACCCGAAACTGGTGCGCCCATATCGCGTCGGCATGTCGTGCGCGTTTTGTCACGTTGGTCCGGACCCCGTGCGGCCGCCGGCTGATCCCGAGAAACCTGAATGGAGGAACCTGAACAACAGCGTCGGCGCGCAGTATTTCTGGATCGATCGCATCTTCGACTGGCGCTCAGACGAGTCGACTTACACGTATCAGATGTTCCACACGTCGCGACCGGGCTCACTCGACACTTCCCTCGTCTCGTCGGACAACATCAACAACCCGCGCACGATGAATGCGATCTACAGTCTTGGCGCACGTCTCGAAGAAGCCAAGCGCTTCGGCAAAGAGACGCTCGGACCAGGCAGCGATCAAAACAAACAACTGAACGACTACGTGCCCGCCGGCGACAAACTCGCGCAGTTCTTCACGCCGCCGAACACCGTCTTATCGCCGCGTGTTCTCAAAGACGGCAGTGATTCGGTCGGCGCGCTCGGCGCGTTGAATCGCGTCTATCTGAATATCGGATTGTTCAGCGAAGAGTGGTTGTTGCACTTCAATCCGCTCGTCGGCGGCAAAACAGTTTCGCCGATCGAGATCGCGGTCGCGCGCAAAAACTCGAGCTACTGGGAAGCAACCGAAGCGCAAACTGTCGACATGGCGCTCTTCTTCCTGAAAGCCGCCACGCCACATAAGTTGATGGACGCACAGGACGGCAAAAAGTATTTCAACAACGGCAACCCGACCGATGCCGCTTACGTCGCACGCATCAACAACGGCAAAAACGTCTTTGCTGAAACGTGCGCGCGCTGTCACTCCAGCAAGCTGCCGACGCCTGACACTCCCAAACAGATCTACGCGACCAACGGCTGCTCCGGGCCAAACTACTTGAAGTGCTGGGACGAATACTGGAATTGGACCAAGACGGAAGAGTTCAAGTCGAAGATGCGCGCGATCGTAAATGCGCCTGACTTTCTCGACGGGAATTACCTGTCCGCCGAACATCGCGTGCCGGTAACGCTGCTCCAGACCAACGCCTGCAGCCCGCTCGCAACCAACGCGATCAGAGACAACATCTGGGACAACTTCTCTTCCGATACGTACAAAGACCTGCCTTCAGTTGGCAGCATCAAGGTCGTTCATCCGATTACCGGTGAAGAACGAACGTACGAAATGCCAGGCGGCGGGCGCGGCTACACTCGTCCCGCCTCGCTGATCAGTCTCTGGTCCACTGCTCCGTTTTTGTTGAATAATTCCGTCGGGCCGTTCATGTGGGAACCGTCGGTCGACAAACGCATGGAGTCGTTCCAAGCCTCGATCGAGCAGATGCTTTTGCTGCGAGAACGTGACAAGGATCCGATCCTCTCGGCGAAGGGTTTGGACGTCGGCGTGATCGATCGGACCACGACGCGTAGCTCGATTCGCATCGCACCGGGTTACGTGCCAAACCTCGTCGAAGGCTTCGGCGATGTGCTCTTCCCCAGCATCTTCAGCGACGACGGCGGAATCGACATTGGACCAATACCGCCGGACACGCCCGTTGGTCTGCTCGCGAGTTTGAATCTTCGTCCGGAAGGTTTGGGTTTCTGGGGGCGCTTTCGATACGACTGGCGACTGCTCGGGCTCGTGAAGGAGATCAAGCAGAAACTCAGAGCGCTTCCAGCGAACGCGACTGACGATCAAGTGAAGCAGGCGTTTGCGCCGCTGGCTGACAGCCTGATCTCGTTGAGCAAGTGTCCTGATTACGTCGTCAATCGCGGTCACTACTTCGGCACCGGGCGTTACGGCGATGACTCACCATTAACCGAGCAGCAGAAACGCGACCTGATCGAGTTTTTGAAAACCTTCTGAGAGGCAAAACATGAGCACCGCACAGTTTGACTACATCGTGGTCGGATCGGGCGCCGGCGGTGGACCACTCGCCGCCCGTCTGGCTCGCGCCGGATTCAAGGTATTGCTTTTGGAAGCAGGCGGCGATCCGTGCGCCGATAAGGATCTTGGCCAGCTCGGCCGCCTGATGTATGAAGTGCCGATCTTCCACGGGCTCTCGACCGAGTTTCCACACTGCCAGTGGGATTACTTCGTGCGTCACTACGAAGACCCGAAACTCCAGGCGGCTGATTCGAAGGCGGTCCAGGTCGATGGACAGCCGCGTGTTTGGTATCCGCGCGCGGGCACGCTCGGCGGTTGCACGGCGCACAACGCAATGATCACGGTCACGCCGCAGAATAGCGATTGGGATTACATCGCCGAATTGACCGGAGATTCGTCGTGGCGTGCTGACAACATGAACCAGTATTTCACGCGACTCGAGAACTGCCATTATGTTCCGGAGCCGGGTAGCTTCAAATACTATCTTAGAGGTCTGGCGTGGTCGGTCATCGGATTGTGGCACGGACGAAAAGACTGGAATGATTGGCGTCACGGTCATGGATTTGAAGGGTGGCTCAACACCAGCGAGGCTGATCCGCGGCTGGCGTTAAAGGATTGGAAGATCGTTCGCATTCTGATCAAGGCTGTGAAGCAAACTTTGAAGGGACGTCAGGGTAAACCGATTCTGAGCATCGTTACCAGGCTCGATCCAAACGATCTGCGTAGCAATATCGATGCGCGTGAGGGGCTCGCGTTCACACCACTCGCAGTCTCGAAGGGCAAGCGGAATGGCCCACGCGACTTTCTGCTGAAAACGAAAGAAGAATTTCCTGACAATCTCACGATTCAGCTTCACTCGCTCGCGTCGAAGATTCTCTTCAAAGACAAGCGCGCGATCGGAGTTGAGATTTTGGAAGGCAAACATCTCTACGAAGCAGATCCGGAGGCACGCAAGGGTAACGCGAGCGAGCCCGTGAAGCGTGAGGTGTTCGCGTCGCGTGAGGTGATTGTTTGCGCTGGTGCTTTCAACACTCCGCAGTTACTCAAGCTGTCCGGTGTTGGGCCGGCAGAAGAATTGAAGAAGTTTAATATCGATCCGGTGGTCGATCTGCCCGGCGTCGGCGAGAACTTGCAGGATCGTTACGAAGTCGGAGTGGTGGCGGAGTTTGAGCAGCCGTTCGCGTTGCTGGAAGGCGCGACTTTTGCTCCGCCGCAGGATGGTGGTCCAACCGATCCCTACTTCACGATGTGGGAATCTGGCACCGGGATTTATACGACGAATGGCGCGCTGCTGGGCGTCATAATGCGGTCTAACCCGAATCTGAAGGAGCCCGATCTCTACGTCTTCGCTCTGCCCGGATATTTCAAAGGCTACGTGCCCGGTTACTCTGAACAGTTTGAGCGACTACGCACGCGGTTTACGTGGGCCGTGCTCAAGGCTTACACGCAGAACCACGCGGGGCGCGTCACGTTGCAATCGAACGATCCGAAGAAGTGGCCCATGATCGATTTTCACTACTTCACTGAAGGTAACGATTCGAAGGGTGAAGATCTCGATGCCGTCGTGGCTGGTGTCGGGTTTGTAAGAGAGATGAACCGGTACGTCGGCAAACACACCGAGCTTGTGCCCGGGTCTGACTATCTCGATCCGAACAAACTGAAACAGTTCATTCAGGACGAAGCGTGGGGCCATCACGCATCTTGCACCTGCAAGATCGGCGCTGACAATGATCCGATGGCGGTGTTGGACAGTCGCTTCCGCGTGCGTGGCGTTCAGGGACTGCGCGTGGTCGACGCCTCCGTGTTTCCGAAGATTCCGGGCTACTTCATCGTCTCCGCGATCTACATGATCAGTGAAAAAGCCGCCGACGTGATCATCGAAGACGCCGGTGGACCACAAAAAAGTACGAAATGACGAAGCGATCTTTGATGCTGGCTGGGGGCGGGCTCAAGATCGCATTTCAGGCGGGCGTGCTCCAGGTCTGGCTCGATGAAGCGGGCATCGAGTTTGATCATGGCGACGGTGTCAGTGCCGCGGCTTTCAATCTCGCGATGTGGGTGCAGGGATTTTCCGGTACTCAAATCGCCGACAACTGGCGTCACTTCAAACCGTTTGCCGCGGTCGACGTCAACTGGTTGCAGTTGCTCAAGCTGTTCTACGCGGAGTCGTTCTTTGAATTAAGTCCTTTTCGGAAAAAGTTCTTTCGCGAGTGGGGCCTCGACTTCGAAAAGATTCGCGCGAGCCCGCGCGTCGGAACATTCAACGTCTACAACTTCTCGAAACATAATCTGCGTCCGGTTGAAACTGCCGAGCTGACGGAAGATCTTCTTATCGCCGCCGGATCTCTGCCGCTGTGGTTTCCGCCAGTCCACATCGACGGCGACACTTACATCGATGCGGTCCTGAACACCCCCACCAATCTCGAAGAGGCGATCAGGCGCGGCGCTGACGAACTCTGGGTGATCTGGACCACGAGCCAACGCGGGCAGTGGCGCAATGGCTTCATCGGAAACTTCTTCGGCATCTTCGAAGCGACCACAAACAATGCTTACAAGCAGGTGCTGGCTCGCATCGCCGCCAACAACGCCGCCATCCGAACCGGGGCGCCAGGTGAATTCGGACGAACGATCACCGTTCGCGAGATAAAATCCGAAGTCGCCCTGCACTACCTGTTCAACTTCAACCAGCGCCGCTTTCGCGACGAAGTCGAGCACGGCGTCGCCACCGCGCGCGCCTGGTGCGACGCAAACAAAATCAAACGTTAGCCACAAAAAGGCACAAAAAGCACAAAAGCGATTGACGTATTATGTTGCCTAATCATCAGCTCTCCTTTTATGTACCGTTATTCATTAGCTCTTCTTCTTCGAAGATCTGCTTTGTGTTCTTTGTGTCTGCTTTGCGCCTTTTGTGATCTCTATTTTTGAGGCAAGTCATGGCTAAGAATCGTCTGCTTGTAAAACTTCTCCCGACAGCTTCCCTTGCAGCGGCCGACCCGCGTGCGAACCTTCGTCCACTCTTCGACTCCGCGCCGCAAACCACTGCCTTCGGCCTCGGCGCCGCGCCCGCATGGTTTCTCGCAGACCTGCCCGACGAAGCGGCGACGCCCTGGGATCTCGCGCACAGCCAGGTTGCCAGCCAGTTAGGCGTTGATGAATCCGCCGTCATCTTCGCCGAGCCCGATCTCGAACAGAGCTTTGCAGACACGAACGAAAAGAATCCCGGCGGTGGCCAAATGATGGCGTTGGACCAGGGTTGTGGACCAGTCTCACAAGAGGACGCCGGCGGCAAGATCAAAGGCCCCGATAAATTTGCCTGGCATCTTGATGATGTCTTCACGCAGTTACGTGCAGCGCGTGAGGCGGTGCCATTCAATCCACCACGCACGCGCATCGCACACATCGATACCGGATACGATCGTGGACATGAAGCACGTCCGCAAAATCTTTTACAGAATCTCGAACGAAGTTTTGTAGACGGCGACAACGATCCGAACAGCGCCGACGATCCGAACCGCGGCAATGCATTCCCTGATAACTCCGGACACGGCACCGGCACGATCAGCATCCTCGCCGGTGGTCATCTCGCCCAATTCAACGAAACACTCGGAGCGGCGGCAGGCGCGGACATTCTCCCGCTGCGTATCTCGAATTCCGTCGTGCTCTTCCGCACCAGCGCGTTTGCCCAGGCACTACGTTACGCAATCGATCAGAAAGTTGATGTGATCTCGATCAGCATGGGCGGCGCGCCGTCACGTGCGTGGAACGAAGCGGTGAATGCTGCTTACGAAGCCGGCATATGTATCGTCGCCGCCGCCGGCAACAACATCAACGGCGCGCCCACGCGTCACGTTGTGTATCCCGCGCGTTATCGCCGCGTGCTTGCTGCCTGCGGCGTGATGGCTGACGGCAGTCCTTATGATCACCTCGGTCTCGGCGTGCTTCGCGGCAACTTTGGACCAGACAGTTGCATGACCGCGGCGCTTTCAACTTACACTCCTAACATTCCGTGGGCCGTGTTTGGTTGTGGCTCGACCGTCAGGCTCAACGGCGAGGGCACGTCTGCGGCAACTCCACAAATCGCTGCCGCTGTCGCGCTCTGGTTCGAGAAGTATAAAAAGGAGCTGCCGCGTGACTGGCGCCGGGTTGAAGCGGTGCGTCGCGCGCTCTTCCTGTCTGCGAGTCCGGCTGCGGATCCGGACCGCATGGGCCGCGGGATCTTACGAGCCAATGCCGCACTCGGTATCTCGCCGCTGCTCAATCTACCGAAGACTCCAGCCGACAGCGACTCACTTGCAGTGCTGCGAGTGCTCACCGGTTTCGGCATTGCCGATCCGCCGCCACGCCAGGACATGTTTGAGATCGAGTTGGCCCAGCGCTGGCTCTACAACCCGACGTTGAATGAGCTCGTGCCTGATCCGGATTCTGGCCAGGAAGTTCCCAAAGAAACTCTGCGCCAGTTCATGGACGCGCTCATTCAGGATGACAAAGCATCCGTCGCGCTGAGACGACATATCTCAGCGCGCTACATGCTGATGTTTGGAAGTTCTGCGATAAATATCCCAGTGAACGTGGTTGCGAAACCTCCGGCGGCATGTCAACCATCGATTGAGCCATTCGATCCGCCGTTTCGTCGCATCCGGACTTATGCAGTCGATCCGAGTTTGTCGACGCGGCTCGCAACTGCGGGCATGAACGAGATCTCACTGAAGGTGCGTTGGGAGAAACTGGAGAAAGGTCCTAAGGGTGAATACCTGCACGTCATCGACAAAGATGCTTCCGATAAGACGTATGATCCGGTTGATCTCAATGATCCTCGTTTACTCGCCACCGACGGCTGGCATCCGTCAGAAGGCAACGCGGCTTTTCACCAGCAGATGGTTTACGCCGTCGCAATGAAAACGATCGAGCATTTCGAGCGCGCGCTTGGGCGTCCGGTTCTCTGGCGGCCGAAGATCAATCCGGAGAATGAATTTGACGACAGCCAGTTTGTGCGACAGTTAACGATCTCGCCGCACGCGCTGCGACAGGCGAATGCTTATTACAGTCCGTTGTCTATGGGGTTGTTGTTCGGCTATTTCGAAGCTTCGGCGAGTGATCCCGGCGATCACGTGCCCGGCAGCAAGGTCTACGCGTGCCTGTCGCACGACATCGTGGCCCATGAAACCACGCACGCGATCCTTGACGGGATGCATCGTCGCTTCAACGAGCCCACGAACGACGATGTAATGGCTTTGCACGAAGCCTTCGCGGACATCATCGCGTTGATGCAGCACTTCACGATACCGGAGATCCTCGAGACTGAGCTCGGTCGCACCCGCGGAAACCTGCGAACGGAGACGATTCTCGGCAGCCTCGCGTTGCAATTCGGACGTGCTCAGGGCAAACGCGGCGCGCTGCGCGATTCGATTGGACGCTTTAACGAAGCGGGCAAGTGGGTTCCGTCGAAACCCGATCCGGCGGATTATCAAAAGGTGAAGGAGCCACACGCGCGCGGCGCGATTCTGGTCGCGGCTGTGTTCGACGCGTTTACCGCGATCTACGAAACGCGTATCGCTGATCTACTACGAATCTACACGGGCGGAACCGGAATCCTGCCTGACGGTGCGATTCATCCGGACCTCGTCCGTCGTCTCGCCAGCGAAGCTTCGAAGGCCGCCGGTCACATTCTCAACATATGCATTCGAGCGCTAGATTATTTGCCGCCGGTTGACGTCACGTTTGGTGAATACCTGCGCGGCATCATCACGGCCGATGCGGATCTCGTGCCGGACGATCACCACAATTATCGGGTCGCTTTTGTTGAGGCATTCACAAAGCGCGGGATCTATCCGCAAGATCTAAATACGTTGACAGTTGGTACACCGCGCTGGGAGAGTGTAAGTATCGAGAAGCCGCCGCCACAGTACA
>Ga0134121_10003353_pt1 | contig 13413 bp, 9 predicted proteins | sample KB301_FD_96463 | JGI IMG/M metagenome (GOLD analysis project Ga0134121, IMG submission 96463) | Terrestrial soil microbial communities without Nitrogen fertilizer from Kellogg Biological Station, Michigan, USA - KB3-0-1 | ecosystem: Environmental > Terrestrial > Soil > Unclassified ...
ATATTGCATCCGGCGGTGACCGACGACGGTGTGGATGCGGGCGTGGACGGACGTGTGACGGTGCCGTCCATGACGATCGAGACGGCGAGTTTGCCGCAGACGTTCTACGTGGCGTCGTCGTCGGCTGCGAACACGGTGGTGGAAGCGTCGTCGGCGCCGTCGAGCGTGTTGACGAGCGGGCACGAGTTGGCCCTGGGTCTGATGGAGCGGATCTTTGGGGATTTGGAAGCGGCGAATCTGCTGCTGCACGACGTGGAGCTTGGCCAACCGGCGGCGGTGCTGGAAACGGAGCTCAGCGGCAAGAAGTCGGACGCGCAGGATTTGGCGTTGGCGCAAGCGTTGGACGGGGCGGCCGTGGAATGGGCGCCGGAAGATTACCTGGCGTATCTGGGCCAGAAGGCGCGGCGCACTGCCAAGGCGTCGCTGCTGGATTTGATGAACGCCGAGGACGCGGCGGACGCCGAAGGCGTGGCGGAGTTCTTCGCACGCGAGGCTGGCAAGGGCGGCAACGCATAGAAACCAAACGGGGCGGCCATGGCAGGTCGCCCCGACTATTGCTAATGAACGCGGATCGGAATCCGATCCGCGTTTGTGCGCGCAGCCGTGCTCGTTGTCTGAAGGCGGGCGGCGCGGCCGACAGTAAGTAGCCCACGAGACTTTGTCTGGCATGCACGGTTTGTGCATTCCCCCAGACTTTCCCCTTGATTTGTGCACTTCGATGGCCAACAATACAATTACAATCCGCTATTGCCGGCCAATTTTGTATGCAAGGTAAATCTTTTGCTCCATCGAGGGATACGGCGTGGCTCCCACTCACATTCTGCGCCGCGGCAGGTCAGGCGAAGCATTGGGCAGCGCCAAGACCAGGCTAGTGATCGAGTTGCTGGAATCCCGCCTCCTGCTTGCTTCCTATTCCCCCCTTTACATTCCTTTGCCCGACCCCGGCCAAATGGCGCCCGCGTGGAGGGCCAGTCCCAGTCTTGCTTGGTACACTCCCCAGCAGATCAAGCACGCCTATGGAATTGACCTGATTCGCTTTACCAATGGGACCGTCGTGGGCGACGGCACCGGCATGACGATCGCGATCGTGGACGCGTATGACCACCCCAACATCGTCAATGACCTGCATGCCTTCGACCAGCAGTTCGGGCTTCCCGATCCCCCTTTAGTGAAGGTGAACCAGGTGGGCGACAGCGCACACCTTCCGGCGCCGGCTCCCCCTTCGACGCCTACGATTGCCGGCTGGGGTGAGGAAGCCGCATTGGACGTCGAATGGGCCCACGCCATTGCGCCCAAGGCCAAAATCCTGCTGGTGGAAGCAGATGACGATAGCTTAACGAACTTCAATGCCGCGGTGGAATACGCCTCCACGGCGACGGGCGTGGTCGTCGTGTCCATGAGCTTTGGCGATATTGAAGATCCCCTGGAAACGCAGGACGACTCGCTGTACCAAACCCCCAGCGGCCACGGCGGCGTGACCTTCGTGGCCTCGGCGGGCGACGATGGTGCTCCGCCGATATACCCGGCAATCTCACCGAACGTACTTGCCGTCGGCGGGACAACCATCGATCTTGACGCCGCGGGCAATATCCTCAGTGAAATTGGGTGGACCGGCAGCGGCGGCGGCATCAGCGCCGTGGAATCTCAACCAAGCTACCAGTCCAGCCTGGTCATTCACAACGGCCCCAGCGTGATTTCCGCCAATGGCATGCGGACCAATCCCGACGTCGGCTACAGTTCGGACGGGAGCGCGGGTTTCCCCATATACGATAGTTATGACAGTCCGGCCGGTTCGCCGTGGGAGCGCCTGGGTGGCACCAGCGCCGCGGCGCCCCAATGGGCGGCTTTGATTGCCATTGCCGATCAAGGGAGAGCACTTCATGGCCTGGGCTCGCTGGACGGACCAAGTGAGACATTGCCGAAGCTTTATGCCTTGCCCACCAGTTTTTTCCATGACATCACGACTGGCGACAGCACCGGGACGCCCAATTACACGGCGGGGAACGGATATGACCTGGTGACGGGCCTTGGCTCGCCCCGTGCCGATGCGGTCGTTGCCGCCTTGGTGGGACTCAGCGTCATCAGCAGTTCCCCCGCTGTCGGTTCGACGGTTACTGTCGCACCTGTCAGCTACACAGTGAATTTCTCGGATTTTGTCAACACCGCAAGCCTCCAGGCCAGTGATTTCACAGTGGACGGCGCGGCGGCAGATCAAGTCACGCTCAACCCAGCAGGCTTGGCGGCCACGTTCACTTTCAACACCAACCCCGTCACCAGCCAAGGCTCCCACGTCATGCACATTGGCGTGGGCGCCATAGTAAAACAGGGCGATGCCAGCACGACGATCCAGGACTTTACGGGCAGTTTTCAGTTCGCACCCCCCGTGCAAGCGGCAACGCATTTCACCGTCAGCGCACCGGCCGCAACCACGGCCGGCAACCTTTTCGTCTTTAGTGTGACGGCCAAAGACCAGTTCAACAACACCGCCACCGGCTACACCGGCACCGTTAACATAACCTGTGGCGACAGCCAGGCAATCTTGTCCACTGATGTAACCCTCGCGGCGGGCGTCGGTTTTTTCGCGGCGCTGCTGAGGACCGCCGGCACACAAACCCTGACGGCCACCGACAGCGTCAACACCAACCTCACAGGAACGTCAGGTCCAATAACCGTCAACGCGGCAAGCCTGCAATATCTAGGAGTGTCGGCGCCAGCCAGTGCCGCCACCGGGGTCGCATTTGGCTACACGGTCAGGGCTTTGGACGCATACAACAACGTGATCGCGGGCTACGGCGGCACGGTACATTTCACTACCACCGACTCCGCCGCGAATCTGCCGGCGGACAGCACCTTGACCAACGGCATCGGCTCGTTTTCGGCTGTTTTGTCAACGGCCGGCAATCAGATTCTCACGGCCACCGACAAAACCACGAGCAGCCTTGGCGGCAGCAGCAACCTTATCACGGTCCGCGGTTTGATGGTCACAAGCTTAACGCCGACGGCCACCGGTTTTGTGGCGGCGTTCAACAAACCGTTCGATCCTGCCACGCTCAACCTTTATGACAGCCTCGCCACCTACGGCGCTGCCGACGTAACCGTGGTTGGCCCTTCGGGAACCGTGCGCGGCTCGCTGCTGATCGATTCAACAAACAGTTCATTCACATTTATCAAGACCGGCATCGGCGTCACGGGCGTGTTCCCCGGCGTGTTGGCGTCGGGCAGTTACACTGTCACATTCCGCAGCGCCGCTAATGGTTTCAAGGGTCTGGACGGCGGCTTGCTGGACGGCAACGGCGACGGCACGAGCGGCGACAACTATGTAACCACGTTTACGCCGCCGGCTTCTGCCGGTCCCGTGTTGAGTGTCCCCGATTTTGCCCGCGGCCCCAACGGCGCCGCCAATATCAAGGTGCCTCAATCGGGCGGGACCGGCATCCCAATCACCTTGAGCAATCCCGTGGCCGTGACCGATGTGATCTTCCAGCTCCATTACAACCCGGCATTGCTGGTCATTACCGGCACGCTTAGCAACACCTCCGGCACATTCAGCCTGGTTGGCACGGCTTCAGGCGGGGTGGCCAATTTGTCGTTTCACAGCAACACGGCCTTGAGCGCCAACTTGACGCTCGGCCAGATCGTGGCCCACGTCCCCGACAGCGCGGCTGCCAATTACAAGGCCAAGGAACTATTGCATCTGAGTGACATTCTGATCAACGGCGCCACTGCAAGCGTCGTCAATGACGACGGCGTGCACGTGGCCGCCTATGTTGGCGACGTGTCCGGCGACGGCGCGCTCAGTCCACTTGACGCTTCCTTGATAGCCCGAGTGGCCGGGCTTTTTGACAGCGGTTTCGCGGCCTATCGCCTGGTCGATCCTGCAATCGTGGCCGACATCAGCGGCAATAACTTCATCGATTCGTCCGACGTGACGCTGATCAACCGCACGGTGACCGGAATCACGGTTGCCCAGTTGCCGCCGATTCCGACGGGCTTGACGATCAGCCCGACGGGTCCCGATCCGACCTTGAGCCTGCCGACGAACTTGACGGCGGCGCCTGGGACGTCGGTGGTGGTGCCGGTGCAACTGGACACGGCGCGACCCGAAGGCAGCATGGGGTTGATGGAAGCGATTTTGGCGTTGCGTTACGATCCGAAGGTGTTCACGGTGTCGGCCCAGGACGTGCATTTGGGCACGTTGCCACTGTCGGGCCAGGGCTGGAAATTGCAGACGGTGGTCAACGCCCAGACGGGCGAGATTGGCATCGACCTGTTCAGCCCGACGCCGATCGTGAGCGCCTCGGGCGGCAGTCTGGTGACGTTGACTTTGCATGTCTTGGCCGACGCACCGGCGGGGGCCAGCGGCATCAATCTGGTGCGCTCGGTGAACCCGACGGGCCAGCGGCAATATGTGACGACGGCGTCGGACGCGGCGGGACCTTATATCCTGCATCCGGTGGTGACCGACGACGGCTTGGATGCGGGCGTGGACGGACGTGTGACGGTGCCGGCACAAGCGATAATGAGTTCCACGACCAGCGAAAGTTTGCCGCAGCCGTTCTATGTGGTGTCGCCGGCGAGCGCACAGGTAGCGGCGTCGGCGCCGTCGAGCGTGCTGACAAGCGGGCACGAGTTGACTCTGGGTCTGATGGAACGAATCTTTGGGGATTTGGAAGCGGCGAACCTGCTGCTGCATGACGTGGAACTTGGCCGACCGGCGGCGGTGCTGGAAACAGAGTTGAGCAAGAAGTCAGAAGCGCAGGACATGGCGTTGGCGCAAGCTTTGGACGGGGCGGCCGTGGAATGGGCGCCCGTAGATTACCTGGCGTATCTGGGCCAGAAGGCGCGGCGCAATGTCAAGTCCTCGCTGCTGGACCCGATGAACGCCGAGGACGCGGCCAACGCTGAAGGCGTGGCGGAGTTCTTCGCCCGCGAAGCAACTGGTGGCACTGCTTGACGGACGCCGACCGAGACTGCCTGAAAATCAACCTGAGCCTGGCGTCCGCCAAGCAATGCCACGCCGCCCGAAAAACCTATCCTACTTGGCTTCAATTTCCTTCAGCCGCAGGTTGCGATATTGCATCTGTCCGCGGTCCGCTTCCAGGCCGATGCCGCCGGTCTTGGGAACTTTGAGGGCCGCCTCCAGCACTTCGCCGTTACAGGTACAGTGCGCGACCTGGCCTTTGACCACAACGACGATCTCGTTCCAATCCTGCGCCTTGTATTTGGTCAGCTTTTTATACGGTCCGGCAACGAGATAATCGCGGACCTGCAGCTGGGGTCCGCGAATGAACAGGCCGCTGTCGGCATTGACAGCTGCCCGAAACTCCAACCGTAGCTCGAAATCCATGGGAAACTCCTTTACCGTCCATAGTTGCTTGACGCCTTTATTGGCGTCGGTGGCGGGGTGAACGATAATCATGCCCTCCTTGGCCGAGAAGCGCTTGTCGTCCGATTCGATTTTGCCGTTGAACGTCGGGCCTTTTTTGTATCCCCAGCCGGTTAGGTCTTTGCCGTTGAACAGCTCGATGACCTCCGGGCCTTTCTGGGCGGCGGCAGTGGGGAAGACAAAGACGACCAGAGTTAAGGCTAAAAACCAGTGAATAATACGGAATGACTGAAGCATGGGTGCCTCTTGAGAAACGGGCGACAAAACAGAATAGATACGCTCGCGTTCATTGCGTCAACATAAATGAATCCAAAAACTTGCTGGCTTCCGGGCCATTGACAAACTCACGTGGGCCGCCCACCAGCACCTGGTAGAGCCGGCCATTGACCAGGAATAGCCGGCCGCGAATGGCCAGGCCCATGTTATTGACCCCCATCAATTCGCGCCCACGGAGCACGCCGCCAATGGTGATCTTCGATTCCTTTTCCACTTTGAGGTTGCTGGCCACGCCCTTCATGGCCCCGTCCAGGCGATCTTCGGTCAATTTCTCGTTTTCGAATTGTGCGCCGGGGATGTCCGAGACCAGCACGGAGTAAGCGCGGTCCTTGAGGTCGACCATAAAAGTCTTGATTTCCAAGGCGCCGGCTTTGTTGGCCATCGACTGCGGATCGGCCGGAAACATGGCCCGGAAGCCGAATTCCTTGGAACGAAACTCCTTCCAGTCGTCGCGGCCAGTGTTTTCACGGGTCTGGGCGCCGCAGGCACATACCACGATCACGGCTGCCAGAATGAGCTTGCGCATGGGAACTCCTTTAGAAGTGAGGTGATGGACAATTTCAATCATTGCGTTAACACAAACGAATCCAAAAACTTTTCGGCATCGGCCCCGGTCACGAAATCACGCGGGCCGGCCACCATGACCTGGTAAAGCCTGCCGTTCACCAGAAAGATCCGGCTACGGACAAAAATGCCGTTGTCGTTAGATGCCAGAATCTCACGGCCGCGTAACACGACGGCGATGGTGATCTTCTTTTCAATTTCCAATTTGAACTTGGCGGTGATGCTGTCACGCGCGCTGTCGAGACGACTTTCGGTCATTTTTTCGCTTTCATGGCGAGCGCCGGGGATGTCCGACACCAACACGGCAAAGGCGCGCTCGTTAAGATCCAGCATCACGCCTTTCACGAGGACTTTACCCGTTTGGGAACTGGTTTCCTTGGGGTTCGCGGGGAACGAGGCGCGGAAGTTCAGGTCCTTGGTGCGATACTGCTGCCAGGCGCCCTGATCGGCGGCAGTGGCGATGCTGCTAGCCAGCAAAATCACGGCAGTCAGACCGTAAATGCGCATGACATCCCCATCAACGGACACGTATGGTGTCACTGGGACAACACAAATGAGTCGAGAAACTTTTCCGCCTCGGCGCTGGTGGCCCGTTCCCTTGGGCCTGAAACTAGCACCTGGTACACCCGGCCATTCACCAAAAACACGCGGGCGTGGACCATATCACCACTGTCCGAGGATGCCCATATTTCGCGTCCAAGCAACGCACCAGCAAGTGTGATTTTCGTAGCTTTTTCAAGTTTAAGCTTGGCCGTGGCGGATTTGGTGAGAAGCTCCAGGCGCTCCTCCGCAAGGGCTTCTTTTTCAAATTGCGCGCCAGGGTAATCCACAACCGCGATTCGGAAGACGCATTTGTTCAACTCGACATCAAAGACCTTCATCTCCATGCCACCCGATTTAGTGACATTGAGCTTTGGCTGTGAAGGATACAGCACGCAGAACCCGTGCTCCTTGGAGCGAAACTCCTTCCAGTCACCACCGCCTGTCTCGGCGATACCTGTCGCTGTCACGATTACAATCATCAAACTGAGTTTGGGCATGGCGGCTTCCAATTAATAAGCATTCATCGCCGGGCTTTGACAATACAACGCCCGCCCATTTTTTGCCAATCTATTCCAGCCTCAGCGGACTTGCACTTCCACCGGCAGCACGTGGCTGACGACGTAGTTGCGCAGGTCGTTATTGCGCTGCATCGGCTGTTGCCGCATGCGGTCGTCGGTGGCGCGGGCCATGAGCGTCACCGCGCCCGCCTGAGCTGTAGTCCGCCAGTTGAGTTCCCAGCGCCGCCAGGCATGAGCCACGCGCTGGCCCAACAGCGTCGCTTGCTGCCATGTCTGGCCGCCGTCGGCGCTGACATCGACCCGGGTGACGTGCGATTCACCGGTCCAGGCCGCGCCGTGAATGCGCACGGCGGCGTTTCTGGCCAACATCGCGCCGGCCACCGGCTGGGCGATCAGGGCCTTGACTTGCATCTCCGTGATAGGCACCAGCTGTGCCTCACCGGCGCGACGTTCAAATACGGTATACTCCAAAGTCTGAAAGAAACCCGTAAACGGCCGGTCGCTGACGGTGATGCTCCGCAGCCATTTGACCGATGCCATGCCGTACCAATCGGGCACTACCACGCGAATGGGAAAGCCATGATTCGCCGGTAATTCCGCTCCGTTCATGCTGTAGGCCAGCAGCACGTCCTGTTGGCGAGCCTTGGCGATCGGAATGCTGCGCGTGAAACGGATTTGGCCCAAACCCGGCTCGGCGGCAACGGTGCCCTGATCGGTCCCTTCCAAAACCACTTCGACAGCAGTGTTGCGTACGCCGGCTCGCTCCAGCACCGCGGCGAGCGGCACTCCGGTCCACTCGGCGTTGCTAACGGCGCCCAGTTGCCAACCAACCCCGCGCAACGGCGGTTGCACCAGCGCCCGGCTGTTGCCGGCACATTCCAGGGTCGCCGTCACTGTTCGTGATGCCAGCGCTCGCAGGTCCGCAAGCGACAACGTCTGTTCCTGGTTGACCGCGCCGACGACGCGCAGCCGCCAATCGTTGCCAATGATCTGCGGCACGGCAAAGTGATTGCGAACGTAAAAGAGATTGTTGGGCGTGATGGCAGCGTCCAGTGAATTGAACGGAAACTCCAGGTTGTCAGGGTTCTGCGAGCGCGTGATCAATGCCGGCGCCGGTTGTGCCGCTTGGCCCAACAATCGGCCACCCGCAAGCAAAGGCAACGTGGTGGCCGCGGCTGATTGTAAAAAACCGCGTCGGCTGAAAGTATGAGGCAACATATGGTCCACATCCCTGGCAACACTTGAGATAACACCGCCGTGGTTCTATTATAAAGGTGGACAGCCGTTCGCCGACGTAGAACGGAGCGATTGTGGCCTTGGCATTGCCGATTTATTTGGACAACAACTCCACCACGCGCGTCGATCCGCGTGTTCTGGAAGCGATGTTGCCCTGGTTCAGCGAGCATTACGGCAACGCCGCCAGCCGGCATCACAGCTTTGGCTGGAAAGCCGAAGAAGCCGTGGACGCCGCTCGCGCCCACGTTGCGGCGATGATTGGTGCGGACCCGCGCGAGATCGTGTTCACCAGCGGGGCCACCGAGAGCGACAACCTGGCCCTCAAGGGCGTCGCGGGCATGTATCGCCGCAAGGGTGATCACCTGGTCACAGCTGCGACCGAACACAAGGCGGTGCTTGATGTTGCTAAAAGGCTTGAGCGTGACGGTTTGCGAGTGACGATCTTGCCGGTTGACCGTCTTGGTCTGGTGGATTGCGAGCAGGTAGCCGAGGCAATTACGGATCGGACGATACTCGTTAGCGTCATGGCGGCGAATAATGAAATAGGCGCCTTGCAACCGATCGCGGAAATTGGCAAACTCTGTAAACGCCGGGATGTGCTGTTTCACACTGACGCCGTGCAGGCTGCCGGCAAAGTGCCGCTGGATGTGGAGGCGATGGGTATTGACCTGATGAGCCTCAGTGCCCATAAGATGTATGGGCCGAAGGGCGTTGGCGCTTTGTATGTCCGCCGCCGCAATCCGCATGTTCGGCTCGATCCGCTGCTGGAAGGCGGCGGGCATGAACGCGGCATGCGAAGCGGAACCGTCAATGTTCCTGGCGTGGTGGGCTTCGGACGAGCTTGTGAATTGTGCCAACAGCTGATGCCAGACGAAGCCCAGCGGACGCGCATGATGCGGGAACGGCTGCGAGAAGGATTGATGGAGCGGCTGGACGGCGTGACACTGAACGGCCCTCCGACCGAGCGCCTGCCCGGCAACCTGAACCTGAGTTTCGCCGGCGTCCGTGGTGAGGCGTTAATGACGAGCATGCGGCAGATCGCGGTCAGCAGCGGCTCGGCATGCACCTCGGCGAATCCGGAGCCGAGTTATGTGCTCAAGGCCGTGGGTGTCGAGGATGAATTGGCCCACGCCAGCATCCGTTTCGGCGTCGGCCGATTCAACACCGCGGAGGAGATTGATTTCGCCATCGAGGAAGTGATCAAAAAGGTGCAGCGCTTACGGGCGCTGAATCCATTGCCCGAGTGTGTTTAGTCGCGGTCCAAAAGACCGCGCGAGTTGACCCAACAAAGGAGAGTGATTGTCATGCCTATTACCGTGACCGAAAAAGCCGCCAGCGAAGTGCGGAAGATCATCACCGAGCAACAGCAAGCCAGCATTCCGCCGGACGTGATGCCGACGTTCAAAGCGCTGGAAGCGAACCTTGGCCGGCCGCCGAGCATCAAGGAAATGGCCGACAAACTGTCTATCGGCGAGGACGACCTGAAAACCAAGCTCGGCCAGGGCGCCGCTGTGTGCAGCAGGATCCACCTGCGCATGCGCGTGGTGGGCGGCGGCTGCAGCGGCTTCCAGCACAAGCTCGACCTTGACCCCGTCGTCAACGAAAAGCTCGACGAGGTCTTTGAGGCTCACGGCGTGGCCGTCGTCGTCGATAAGCGCAGTCTGATGTACCTGGGCGATGCCACGGTCGATTTCCACGACGACCTGAATCGTCGCGGTTTCAGCATCACCAATCCGAGCGCCAAGAGCACCTGCGGCTGCGGCAGCTCGTTTTCCATGTAGTGGAAAGTGGACGGTGGACAGTGGACGGAAAAGCGAAAGGCTTTTCACCGTCCACTGTCCACTAACCACCGTCCACCACTCCAGGGCGATTGGTGAAACGGCTATCACGCCATGCTTACACCGTGGAGTCGGGGGTTCGATTCCCTCATCGCCCATAGGCTGGGCCCTAATTTCATTTCAATCCAATGCCCCGAATAACATTTTGGGAATGGCTCGGTTGGGCCGGCGCCCTTGTATTGCTCCTGGCCTATGCCCTTTTGAGCCTGTCCGTTCTGGACAAAGGCGTACCATTCCACCTGCTGAATCTTTTAGGTGCGCTTGCCGTGGGTAAAGCGGCATTGTGCAAGAAGAGCTACCCCGCGGCGTTCGTGGAATTTGCCTGGGCATTCATTGCCGCCAGCAGTCTTCTTTGCCTGTTATGTTTTGATTGGTTTGTTTAACCGCGACGCGAGGCGGAGCGTTCCGCTGCGCGGCGCGGTTAAACAAATTCTGTTCGTCACAGACCTAGCAGCAATGCGATCAAGGTGTTCGACGCCTGAATCGTCGGCTGATTCAAGCGCCCGACATCCTTGGTCAGGATCGCATCGTAAGTCACCAACAAATCCACTGTCACTGTCGTGGTGTTGCCAGCGAAGTCCTTGATCGTGAAAGTGAGCGTCACAACGTCGTTGTTGTTGGCGTCCTTGTGCACGGCCGACACATATTTCGGATCGTTGAGCTTGATGTCTAGCTCGAAGGGTCGTTTGCCGAAACTGTCGTCCAAAATCGTGCCGCGGATAACGAACGTCGCGCCGTTGTCGATGTCCGCCTTGTTGATAGTGCGGACAATGCCAGGGTCGAACACAAACGACGGCGGCGTGAAATCGCCGTAGACCAGTAGCGTTCGCGTATCGGTGTGCAAGGGATCCGTCGCCGTGGGGTTGGGAACCTGGCGTGTCAGTAAGTTCCAACCGGGATGCAGCACCGTGACGGTCGTTTCCTTGACCGTCTTGTACTTGTTGGTGGCGGCGTCAAAGTACTTGTAACTCAGCATGTAATTCTGGTTGTTGAAGTACTTGGCGCTGTTCAGCCGCAAATCGGGCAAATAAGTCACCAGTTTGGGGCCGATCAAGCCGTTGACCTTTTGCGGCGTGCCGTCCACGGCGTCCGCGGGGGCCACGGTGCCACCAATGGCCAGGCCGTATTGAGCGTAAAGCTGGGCATTGGTCTTGTCGAGCATTTCGGGCGGGATGAACGTCGCCGCCTTGGGTCCGAACTTGGAATCGCCAGGGTGGTCGGCGGTGGGGAAGGGCGTGAAATCGGCCGCCTGTTCCAGGTAAAAGATTTGAGCGCCGTTGATGCTCACCAACCCGATGCGAACGATATCGGGAGTGAAGTTGGTGGTGATGTCGTTGTTCATCGGACTGAAGTTGGTGTGCAGGTAAATATTCCACTGCACGCGTGGATGAATGCCGGTGCTGTCCTTGAACGTGAGGTTGTCCAGGAAATTCACAGGATCGCCGGGGCCGCCGTCATGAATGTTGACGACACGGTCCACGCTGTTGGTGGTGCTGATGTCGATGTTCTTGAGGTTGTTGAAGGTGCCGCCGATGATTTCGTTGACACCGTTCACTGGAGCGCTGATGCCGACATTCCAGCCTTGAATGTTGACGTGGTCGTAGGTGATGTTGCGGGTCACGTCGTTGCGGCCAAAGGCGGTGCCGCCGGGACTCTTGAGATTGCCGGTGACCTGGACGTTTTTAAACACCATCTGATTGGTGTAAGGATCGAACATGCCGGTGCCGCTGCTGAGGCCCCAGGCAGTGAAGTTCTCGATCACATCATGGCGGCCGTCCTTGATGTTAAGCAGGCTGAACCACGATTCAAAGGCGTCGCCGGAGCCGAAGGCTATGTTGTTCTTGAATTCGCGGAGCGGCACGTCGCCGACGGCCACGCTGGCATTGGTGCCGGCCCAGGTGTTGTCGGCGAGGTTGACCGCGGCAATCGTGGTGACGCCAAGACCCTTCTGGTTTAGCCCGACCGGGAAAAAGATATAGCCGGAATGGCGCTGGCCCGCGACGACGTTGTTGGTCAGCGACACGTTGCCGCCTTGCAGCCAGAAGCCGTCGCCTTCGTGGCCGAAATCTTGCACTTGCTTGCGGCTCTCGATGCCGTCGCCCGAGCCTTGCGAATGGATGGCGAGGTTGTGGTTGAAGGAGCCGATCTCGTCTCCGGCTTCCGTCACAAAAGCGGCGCCGACGGCGTTGAAAACCACATTGTCGGAAACGTCCACATTGCTGCTGTGGTTGACAATGCCCCAGCCGGGGCTGTCCACGACGGCGCTGCCGGTAATAGTGGCCGGTGTGTCGCCCGGGTTGGTGCCAGTCCGGTGGAAGTGGACGGCGTAACGGCCGCGGGCATTGAGGCCGGTGCGGCCGACAACCAACACGGGATTGCCATTGGCGTCGTTGACGACATTGCCGTTGGCATCAAGCTCCGGCACCAGCACGCGATGAGCCCCATAGAGATCCGCCTGTGCCTGGGTGAAAGTGGGGTTGGGATCTTTCAGCAAAACATCGGTCGTCATTTGGCCGGGATGATCCAGATCGGGCACGAGCACCGGATCGTCGATGAGCGTGCGTTTGTCGGTGCGGCCCAGGCCGTAGAAGCCGGCGTTGTCCACGTGCACGTCGTCGTTGTGCATGAACATGACATGGCCGCGCAGATCGATGTTGCCGGAGTATGTCCCATTGGCATCAGGCTGGAAGATGGCGGGGTCCGACTGGAAGACAACGTTGCGGTTGACGTCGGACACGTACACCGAACCGGCGCTGTGGTTGTACTTTAGCGGAACCGACAATGTGATCACCGAGCCATTGATGGCTTTCAATGCCACCTGCTCGTCCTGGTTCTGGTTCTTGCTGTTGGTGGCGGTGTCGCCGGTGACGATCAGGCGGTCGCCAACCTGCCAGCCGACCGGAACGCTGCCCAGGTCGAATGTCTGCGTCTTGGCGGCAAGGGCGGTGGGGACCGCCTCGAAGCTGGTGACTTGTGAGCCGTGGATGCTGACGTCGCCGTGCGACACCAGACCGAGGCTGAACTGCAGGGGATCCCAGGCCAGGCGGTCGGC
>Ga0134121_10003354_pt1 | contig 13412 bp, 12 predicted proteins | sample KB301_FD_96463 | JGI IMG/M metagenome (GOLD analysis project Ga0134121, IMG submission 96463) | Terrestrial soil microbial communities without Nitrogen fertilizer from Kellogg Biological Station, Michigan, USA - KB3-0-1 | ecosystem: Environmental > Terrestrial > Soil > Unclassified ...
CGACGCGAACAAGAAGCAGAAGAAGCCGCTCAAGCTCGACTACCAGTTCGACCAGGAATCAACCTGGAACGGGTACAACAACATTTACGGCCGCAGCGATCACTTCAACTACGCCCGGCGCGGGATCCCGATTGCATTCTTCTTCACGGGACTCCACCGCGACTATCACCAGCTCACGGACGAGCCGCAGTACATCGACTATCCGCACTATGCGCGGATCGCGAACTACATCCGTGATCTGCTGGTGGACGTCGGCAACGCGGCGCACCGGCCAGTGGTGGATAAGCCGGTTCAGTAAGCGCGAACAGGAAAGGGAAACGGAAGCCGTGGTTCTGGGCTTCCGTTTTTTTCTTATTGCCGGTTTTCCAGCGCGCTCGCCTCGGCGTCGGCGGCAACCGCTTCGTCGGTCAGCCGCGCGATCTCCTCGCTGGGCGTCGCCACGCCGCTCGCCTTCGCGCGCGCGAGGGCATAGCCAAGCGCCTCGGCTTTCTTGTCAGCGCGCTGGCGTGCCTGAAACGCCGCGACGCGATGTTTGCCTTCGTCGATCGCGCTCTCGGTGGCCTTCACCGCGCGGTTCAGTCCGTTTGCGAGCGAGTCCTTGAGTCCCATGCGTGCCTCCGGTTGTCAAAAGGTACGCCAATCGGCGGGAGACAGTTTCGCCCCCGAGGGAAAAGAGAAAAGGGAAAAAGCCAAGGAACCAACAAGGGAAAAGCGAAAAGGACGAGGAACAAGGATCTCTCTCCTCATTCCTCGTCCTTTTCCCTCTCCCCTGTTGTTTCCTGGCTTTTCCCCTCTCCCCTCTTCTCTTTGGGTTGTAGTTCCAATCTGGGGAAAAAAAGAAGACGAGATGTGCTCTCGTCTTCCCCCGTTCTCCCGTTCTCCCGTTCTCTCGTTCTCAAGCTGTCTTTGCCGGCACCACACTGACCTTGTAGCGTCGCTTGTCCTTGTGCTCAAAGCGGACGATGCCGTCGATCAGCGAGTAGATGGTCCAGTCGCTCCCCACGCCGACGTTGCGGCCGGGGTGCCATTTCGTGCCGCACTGGCGAATGATGATGTTGCCGGCCGTGACGATCTCACCGCCGAACTTCTTCACGCCGCGATATTGCGGATTGGAGTCGCGACCGTTGCGCGACGAGCCTACGCCTTTCTTATGAGCCATTGATCAAATCCTCGTCGGTCAGCCGATGTCGATGGCGCCGATTTTGACTTCGGTGAATGCCTGCCGGTGTCCCTGCTTGCGCGCGTAGTTCTTGCGGCGGCGGAACTTGAACACGACGATTTTGTCGTCGAGCCCGTGCTTCACGATTTCGCCCTTCACCGACGCGCCCTTGAGCGCAGGAAGGCCGACCTTCACGCCGTTGCCCGCGTTGCCGAGGAGCACATCGTTGAATTCCACCGACGCGCCGGCGTCGCCGGGGATCGTGGGAATGCGAATGGACTGGCCCGGCTCAACACGGAACTGCTTCCCGCCGGTGCGAATGATTGCGTACGACATCGTCAGAATCGAGTGCTAAGAGTAGGTAGCCAATCAACTTAGCCGCAGAGGCTGGCCGACGCAACTGGGCCGGCATGCCCCGAATGGCTCGCCCCGTAACGCCTTCTACTGTCGCCCTCGGCTGTGCAGGTGCAGCCTTAGGGGTCCGTCATTCCACGTAAAGGTATCCATGTCCGCTTTTCGCTCAATTCTCCTCGCCGCGCTTCTGCCCGTCGCCGCTGGCGCTCAGGTCGCGAACCCGACGCCTCTGCAGTCCGACCCGGCGGTCAAAGTCGGCGAGCTGGGAAACGGACTCAAGTACTACATCCGGAAGAATGCGAAACCGGAAAAGCGCGCCGAGCTCAGGCTCGTTGTGAACACAGGCTCGATCCAGGAAGACGATGACCAGCGCGGCTACGCGCACTTCATCGAGCACATGGCGTTCAACGGCACGACGCATTTCAAGAAGAACGAGCTCGTCGATTACCTGCAGTCGATCGGCCTCAGGTTCGGAGCGGACCTCAACGCATCGACGGATTTCGAGGAGACGGTCTACGAGCTGACCATCCCCACGGACACTGCGCGCATCGTCGACAAGTCCTTCGTGATTCTCTCGGACTGGGCGCACGAGCAGACCTTCGATTCCACCGAGGTCGTCAAGGAACGCGGCATCGTCCTCGAGGAATGGCGAAGCGCGAAGGGCGTGGGCGACCGGCTCACGCGGGCGTCATTCCCCGTCATCTTCAAGGGAACGCGCTATCTCGATCGCATTCCGATCGGAAGCGATACGAGCATCCTCAAGGCCAATCCGTCCGTCCTCCGCCGCTACTACCAGCAGTGGTACCGCCCGGACCTGATGGCGGTGATTGCGGTCGGCGACTTCAATCCGGACGAGATCGAAGCCCTGATCAAGAAATACTTCTCGCCCATTCCAAAGGCGAAGAATCCACGCGCGAAACCGCCCACGCCCGTGCCGAGCAACGCCGAGCCGCTGGTTTCCATCACCACGGACAAGGAGCTCACGTCGAGCAGCGTGCTCGTGGGCTTCAAGCGGCCGAGCGAAACGACGAAGACCGTCGGCGACTTCCGGCGTGACCTGATCGAAAGTCTCTATCTGCGCATGATCAACGCGCGCATGGCCGAGCTGACGCAGAAACCCGACGCCCCGTTCAACTCGGCCAGCATGTCACTTGGCAGCTTCATCGGCCGAACCACGGATGCATTCACACTCGGTGCGAGCGTGAAGGACGGCGGTATCGCGAAAGGCCTGCAGGGCATCCTGATCGAGATTCGCCGCGCGGATGAATTCGGTTTTCTGCCGTCGGAGCTCGAGCGCGTGAAGACGAACATGCTGCGGGGATACGAGCGCAGTTACCTCGAGCGCATGACGCAGCCGCACGGCGCGTACGTGGGCACCCTGATCAGCACCTACCTCTTTGGCTCGACGCCGCTCAGCATCGAGTACACGTATCCGCTCGTCCAGCAGATGCTGCCGACGATCAAGATCGACGAAGTGAACGGACTGGCGACCAAGTGGATCACGGAGGAGAATCGCGTCCTTCTTGCCCGTGCGCCCGAGAAGGAAGGTCTCAAGCCGCCGACCGAGAAGGAGCTGCTGGATGTGTTCGCGAACGCGGCGAGCTCGCGCGTGACCGCGTATTTCGAATCGATCTCCGACGCGCCGCTGCTCGCGAAGATTCCCACACCGGGGAAAATCCTATCTGAGCGGACTATCCCGGGGGTCGGCGTGACCGAATGGAAATTGTCCAACGGTTCGCGCGTGCTGGTGAAACCGACGGACTTCAAGGCCGACGAGATCGTGCTCACGGGCGGAAGCGACGGCGGAACGTCACTCGCGCCGGATGCGGACTACTTCACGGCCAATCTTGCGTCAACGATTCTCGGCATCAGCGGCGCGGGAACGCTGAGCGCGGTTGACCTGAACAAGAAGCTCACGGGTCTCGCGATCGGAGCGAGCGCGGGCGTCGGCACGTACTCTGAAACGGTCGGCGGTAACGCGTCTCCCCGCGATCTGGAAGCCATGTTCCAGTTGCTGTACATGCGGATTACGGAGCCGCGTGTCGACAGCGCGGCCTGGGTTGCGGCGAAGCAGCGCGTGGTTGCCGCATTGCCCAACCGTGGCCTGAGCCCCGCCCAGATCTTCGGCGACACCATCAACGCGACCATGTCGCAGAACGCACTGCGTTCGCGGCCGCCAACAGTCGCCGCGTACGAAAAGGTCGACCTGCAGAAGGCGCTCGCGTTCTACAAGGAGCGCTTTGCCGATATGGGCGACTTCACCTACGCGATCGTCGGCAACGTCAAGCTCGATTCGCTGAAGCCGCTGGTCGAGAAGTACCTCGCTTCACTTCCGTCGCAGGGTCGCAAGGACGTCTGGAAGGACGTTGGCAATCCAGCGCCGAAAGGCGTCATCAACAAAACCGTCAAGGCCGGGATCGAGCAGAAGGCGCAGACGGAGATCTACTTCACCGGGCCGTTCGAGTACACCGCCGAGAACAGATTCGTACTCGGGGCACTGGTCTCCGTCCTGCAGATCCGTCTTAACGAAACGCTGCGTGAGCAGCTCGGCGGGACGTACAGCCCGAACACCAACGGTGGGGGAGGCAAGATCCCGCGGCCGGAATACACGATCAACGTGTCGTACGGATCCTCGCCCGCGAACGTCGAGAAACTGACGCAGAGCGTGTTCGCAATCATCGACACGCTGCAGACCCGCGGACCGCTTCAGAGCGACATCGACAAGGTGAAGGAGCAGTACACGAGATCTCGCGAGCAGTCCATCAAGCTGAATGGCTTCTGGCTCGGCCAGATCGTGTCGCGCGAAGAGAACATTGACGACTTGCAGACGCGGCTCAAGGAATACGACGATCGCGTGAAGAACCTCACCGTCGCGCAGGTGCAAGCGGCGGCGAAGCTGTACTTCAACAAGAACAACTACGCGAGGTTCGTGTTGCTGCCCGAGAGATAGGGCTAGTGGGCTAGAGGGCTAGTGGGCTGGAGGGAAACGCGCTGTTCCCTCTAGCCCACCAGCCCTCTAGCCCTCTAGCCCTCTAGCCCTCTAGCCCTCTAGCCCTCTAGCCCTCTCAAGCCACCGCGTACAGCTGCGTCACATCCCGCCCCTGCCCCTTCGTCACGAGCTTGAACTCGTCGGGGCGGAGTAGCGGATCATCGCGCAGCTCGACGCTGAAGCCGGCGCCCTTCTCGAGCTTCTTCGCCAGATCCTGTTCCTGCTCCAGCACGTAGAACGCCACGTCGGGGTGCAGCTTCACGATCAGGTGCTCGCGCTTCCCTTCGACGACGACACGGCGCACTGAGCGCTCCATCCGGCGCACGATCGTCTCGGGCGTAAACACGCGGCCGGTACCGCGGCAGGTCGGGCACGGCGCCGTCATCGACTGCAGGTGCGACTGGCGCACGCGCTGACGGGTCATCTCGATCAGGCCGAGGTCGCTCACCGCAAATGCTTTTGTGCGCGCGCGGTCGCGTGACAGCATGTGCCGCAGTTCCTGCAGCACCTTGTCGCGATTGGCGCGCGTTTCCATGTCGATGAAATCGCAGACGATGATGCCGCCCACGTCGCGCAGGCGGAGTTGTCGCGCCACTTCGCGCGCAGCCTCCAGGTTGGTCTTGAGGCTCGTCTTCTCGGGATCCTTCTTTCCGGTGTAGCGGCCGGAATTCACGTCGATCGATACGAGTGCTTCCGTGGGCTCGATGATCAGATAGCCGCCGCTCGGCAGGTCGCACCGCCGCTTGAACAGATCGCGGATCTCGGTCTCGATCTTCGCCTTGTCGAAAAGCGGGATCGTGTCCGTGTAGAGTTTCACACGCTCCTGGAGATCGGGCGCGATGCCCTTGAGATACTCCAGGATCTCGGCGTGCACGCTCTTCGAGTCGACGGTCAGCGAGTCGACTTTGGTGCTGAACACGTCGCGGATGAGACCCCGCGTGAGTCCCGTCTCGCGGTGCAGCAGCGCGGGCGCGCGCACGAAGACCGTCTTCTTCTTGATGCGCTTCCACTGATTGCACAGCGTCGTGATCTCGCGCTCGAACATCTCGGCGCTCGTATCCTCGCTCACCGTCCGGACGATCACGCCGCCCGCGTCTTTCGGAACGACTTTCTGGACCACTTCGCGGAGCCGAGCCCGCGTGGCGCGGTCCCCGATCTTCCGGCTCACGCCGACCTTCGAGGCGAACGGCATCAGCACCAGGAACCGCCCGGCGAGCGACACCTGCGCGGTCACGCGCGGACCCTTCGTGGAGATCGGCTCCTTGGTGACCTGGACAATCAGGTCCTGCCCTTTTTTCAGAACGTCCTGTATTTGCGGAATCTTGTCTTGCCGCTCCGGGCGGCGTCCGCCGCGGCGTCCCACCTTCTTCTTTCCCGCCGACTCGTCGTCCTCGGCGGCCTCCTCGGCTTCGGGCCCGTCATCGTCGTCGTCATCGTCGTCTTCCTCGACGACCAGATCAGACGCGTGAAGGAAGGCAGCCTTTTCGGTGCCGATGTCGACGAACGCCGCCTGGATTCCCGGGAGTACCGCTTCGACCTTGCCGAGGTAGATGTCGCCCACCATGCGGCGGGCGTCTGGCCGGTCCACGAGCAGTTCTACCAGCTCGTCGTCTTCCATGATGGCCACACGCGTTTCGCGCGCGGCCGCATTGATCAGAATTTCACGTTTCATGCACACACCGCGCTTCAGACGCTCCGAAGCGACTCTTCGGACCGCGAAACGCAGCCGGCAAACTGTTGGCGTTCCCAATGTTCCGGGTCCGCGATAAGCCTCGTGGCGCCCGCACACGACACGATCGACTTGCCATTCCCGCCGGCGGGCCCTCATTGGCCACGTCGGTCTGGTTCGGGACGGCGAGCGATCGAAGGACCAACACCCAACCCGGTCCCTACGTCGCGCCGAAACGCATTCGGCGCCCGAAGGCGCCGCGGGAAGCCGTGAGCCGCGGAGTCGCCGCGGACCACCCTTCCCTCAATACAGACTCTTTATGCCTAATCGGGTTACGTCAGGACCGCCAGAGCGGCAGCCGGCTGTTAGGCCGGGCGCGCCTGTTCCTTGATCAGGTGCCGGGCGATCACGATACGCTGAATCTCGCTCGTACCTTCGCCAATCTCGCAGATCTTGGCGTCACGCATCATGCGCTCGACCGGATACTCCTTCGTGTACCCGTAGCCCCCGTGGATCTGGATCGCCTTGATCGTCGTTCGCATGGCCATCTCTGAACAGAAGAGCTTGGCGAACGCCGCTTCTTGCGAGTACGACTTGCCCTTCGAGGCGAGCCAGGCGGCGTGATACGTGAGGTGGCGCCCGGCGGCGATTTCCGTGGCCATGTCGGCCAGCGGGAACTGAACGCCCTGGAAGGTGGCAATCGGCTTTCCGAACTGGCGGCGTACGCACGCGTACTCGAGCGCCTGTTCGTACGCGCCCTGCGCGAGTCCGAGCGAAAGTGCCGCAATGCCGATGCGTCCGGAGTCGAGCGTCTTCATGAAGTTCACGAATCCGCGCCCTTCGGCTCCGAGCAGGTTCTCCGCGGGCACTTCGACGTCCTCGAAAATCAGCTCGCGTGTATCTGACGCTCGCCATCCGAGCTTGTTCTCCTTCTTGCCGGCCTTGAAACCAGGCATTGGCTCGAGCGATGCATCGTGTCCCACGCCGACGACGCGCGCCTTGTCGAGGTCGCACGTTTCCTTGGTGAGGATGAACGACGAAATGCCCTTGCTGCCCTTGCTCGGGTCGGTGACGGCCGTGACGATGAAGATCTCACCGACGCCGCCGTGCGTGATGAAGCGCTTGCTTCCGTTCAGCACGAAGTGGCCGTTCTTTCGCACGGCGACCGTACGCGTGCCCGCGGAGTCGCTGCCCGCACCTTCCTCGGTGAGACCAAAACCGCCGAGCACCTTTCCGGTCGCGAGAAGGGGCACGTAGCGCTTTCGCTGCGCGTCGGTTCCGAAGTTCACGATCGGCGACGTGCCGAGCGTCGTGTGCGCAGAGATGGTGATCGAGTGCGAGGCGCAGACCTTCGCCATTTCCTCGATCACGGAGAGGTAGCTGATCAGGTCGAACCCGGCGCCTCCGAGCTCTTCCGGCCACGGAACGCCGAGCAAGCCGAGCTCGCCCATGGCCTTGATGTTTTCCCATGGGAATTCCTGCGATTCGTCGAACGCAGCGGCGACGGGCGCGACCTTTTCCGCGGCGAATGCGCGGACCATCTCGCGGACCGCGAGGTGCTGCTCAGTGAAGAACGGCGAATCAAGCATTCGAAGACGAAAGGGAAAATGAACGTGAGCTTGAAGGAATCTGAAAGCTACCTAGACGGCACGTGCGAAATGACCACGTGTGAATGTGTTACCAACGACGTCGCGCACGTATTGCCACTCGGCAGGCTGGCCTGCACGCAGTGCATCCAGCAGCAGGCGGTATCGCGTCACGACTTCACGCACGGGGTCTCCAGGAACGTTGAAGATCAGCTGGAACCCGCGAATGCCGCTCGCCCAGAGGTGTGAAACGTACTCGGATGCTTCGATCGGACGCGAATGGAGCAGCCGGTTGCGGCACGCGGCGTCGGTGGCCACGGGAAACGTGTATCCGGCTGGGTCCGTGAGTACCACGTTCGTGTGCTTTTGGACACAAAGATCGCGGCACGTCGTGACTTCGCGGTCGAACGCCGCTGAGAGCACGCAGTGCTCGATGGTCATGCCCTCCGGCCGCCCGAACACGACCACGTCAATTCCCCGCCCGTCCCACGGAGCGGCGAGCTGCGTGATCTCGTCCGTCGTCAGCTCGACCGACGCAACCAGGCGCGCGACCCCTCGACGAAAGAATTCCTGCGCCGCATGGGCGTTGAAAGCGTTTACGGCGTAATCTGCGACCACATCGCGTCCCGCCGCGGCCATTTCGGCAGCGAGGCCCGCGTGTCCGGTCTGCAGCGGGAGCCCAAGCTCGAGCCACGGTGCGACGGTTCTTCGCTCCTCGGGACGAATGATCGTGGGTGTCCGTACGCGAAGGCACACGCCCTTGGCGCGCAGCTCGTCCGCGAGTGCACGAATCTTCGCGCGGGACGGCGCGGGGTGGCGCAGGAACGGGTCGAAAACGATTTCGGTCGCGCCCGCGTCCGCGGCTGCCTGGGCCTCGTCGACGGTGAACACACCCGCGACGAGATCGAATGGGTTCGCACGCTCCGGAGGTGACGCAGGCTGCGCGACCGGTACTGCAGCATCGATGCGTGCATCCCGCTCGGCCCGGGCCGCCTCGCTGCTCCACGCCCGTCGCTCGTTCAGCATGTCGGTCGCGCGCTGCCGCATCCGGTTGAGCTCACTCACGGGCAGAAACAGTCCCGGTGAGAGGGCCGAATGATCGATGGATCCGAGCACGTACGCCGTGGTGCCCAGTCGTTCGAACTGCGCGCGCAGCACCGCGCTGTCGAGAGCCCGTTTCGTCGCCGGCGTGAGCACGGCGTCGCTATGAACCACCACGACATCGTCGCCGACTGCGAACGTGCCCTTGAGCGTGGAGCCCGCAGAGCCGAATACCCTGATGTCCATGCGGTCGCGCGAGCGCACTTCCGGCAGCGCGACGTCCTCGTACGACGCGCGCGCCGCCGCCACGACTTCCGCTCCGAAACTGCGAAAGACACGCCATCCGGCGGGCACCGTGGTGCGACTCTTGAGCGCAAACCGCGCTTTTCCGTCGTGCGGCGTGAGTATGCGAACGAGGTCAACCGTGAAGCCGCGTGTCGCTTGCGGTCCGGCACCTTCCGGCGGCTCGAAACCGAGACCGTCGCCGTGTACGATCGTTTCGCGCACTTCGACGATGACCTCGCCATTCTCGCTGCCGAGCACCGTTCCGAGCTCGACGCCGCGATTGTCCGGCTGCGTCCGCGTGACGTACGTCCGGCCTTCGCGCCCGCCGAACATTCCGCTCGTAAAACCGCGGCTGAAGATTTGTACGAGCGCCGTTTCCTGCGCCGGCGGCACCGGCGTTGCATCGCCCGCGCGCACACGGTCGAGGAGCTCGCGATACGTGCGCGACACGGTCGCAACGTATTCGGGTCTCTTCTTGCGGCCCTCGACCTTGAGTGAAACGATGCCGAGCTCCGCGAGTGCGGGCAGGTGCTCGTGCGCGGCGAGATCCTTAGCGGAGATGAGGTACCCGCGGTCGAGCTCGCTGCCGGTACTCGCGTCGGTGAGCACATAATCCTTCCGGCAGGATTGCGCGCACGCACCGCGATTTGCGCTGCGCTCCGAAATCATTCCCGACATGTAGCACTGCCCCGAGTACGATATGCAGAGCGCGCCGTGCACGAACGTCTCGAGCCCCATCGCGGGGACCGCGTCGTGAATGGCGCGGATGTCCTCGAGCGTGTTCTCGCGCGCGAGAACGACGCGCCGGACACCGAGGTCGAGCAGAAACGCCGCGCCCGAGGCGTCGTGAACGGTGGTTTGCGTCGATCCGTGGACCTCGAACCCGGGATACACGGCCTGAATGAGCCGCATGATTCCGATGTCCTGCACGATCGCCGCGTCGACGCCGGCATCGATGCACGTGCCGAGGTGCGCGAGGCAGTCGTGAAGCTCCCCCGGCTTTACGAGTGTGTTGAGCGTGAGATAGACACGGACGCCGAACTGATGCGCGAGACGGCAGGCCTGGCGCAGCTCGTCCATCGTGAGCTGCGCGCCGTCGTCGCGCGCGTTGAATCGGTCGGCCCCCAGGTAGATCGCGTCGGCTCCGTTGGCAACGCCAGCGCGGACGGCATCGAGCGACCCTGCGGGAGCAAGGAGTTCAGGAAAGGACATCGTCACTGATATTGGGGGGTCGCGGGCGGCGACCATGAACCTGCAATCTACCAGTCTTCCTGCTCCCATTTCCGCCAGGCGATCACGAGGGTCGTGATGATGATGACCTGCCCGATCACCGGCCCCGCAATCCAGGCGACCCTCGCCATCTCCTCGTCGGTGGTGTGGAGCGCCCACGCCATGGGAACGAGACCGATGAGGCTCCCCAGGATGCAAATCCCGGCTACGCGCACGGCAAACCAGAACCGCGCCCGGTCGGAGGCCCTGAGCAGCACGCGGTTCCGCTCCGCCTGTTCGGCCAGGCGTTCTCGCCGTCGCGCGACTTCCGGAGTAACCTCCTGAAACCCGGCGTCGCCGAGTCCGTTCTGATCAGTATCGGGAGGTTTCAATGTTCACGTTTCTTGGCTTCGCGCTGGCTGCCCTGAGCTTGATGTTCGGCTACACCGCGGCCCGCAATTTCGTTCGCACACGTCTACGATACGTCGACGCCATCCGGACCCTCAAGGCTCCGCTGGCCGCAGGTATTGGCGCCGCCGTCCTCGCGTCGCTGCCGTTCGCCGTGATTCCGCTTCCGTTCTTCACCGTGGGCACTGCCGCGCTCTTCGGGGTGTCGGTCGCCGCAGGCGTCCGTGCCGGCGCGAAGGACATCGAGAGCGGCCGGGCCTACATCGAAGGCCCCTGATCCGCGCCGTCGGACTCGGCGTCCGGTTCAGCCCGGCGCCGCTCGCTGCGTTCAACAAAACGCAGTAACCACGCCACGGCCATGATGCCGATCGCGATCAGGCGGCCGGTATCATGGCCGGTCTTGTTGCTCCAGAAGAACAGCGCAATTCCAAGGACGGCGAGCGCAACCTTTGCCGTCGTGACCGCGGTCATGCGTCGCCGGCGAACCCAGGCAGGTTCGCCCCGCGGGCGTCCGCGTCGGGGACATCGAGCACGAGCCTCAGCAAAGCGGTCGAGTACACCTTTCCCTGCGCGTCGGTCTTGAGCGACAGCGTGCCGCCCCCATCCAGCGCGCCGTGCAGAAGAAAATTGAGCGCGCCGAGATTTGGTAACGCAAAACGCTCCACCTTCCCCGAGATCATGCCGCGAAAGTGTTCCGCGACGCGCTCCTGCGTGAGAAAGCGCTCGAGCACGCCGTACCACTCGGGCTTGAGCGCAATGACGCCGACGTTCGCGGTATCGCCCTTGTCGCCGGAGCGCGCGTGTGCGATGTCGAGCAGGCGCACTCTCATTGGCGGATCTCCACGACGGGGGTGACGACCGTCTTGTCGATGAGCGCCGGCCAGTATGCCACAATCTCCTCCACCTTCGGGCGGCCGCCGGCGAATCCCGTCACGCTGGGAGGCCCATTCAGCACGAGCGGGACGATCTCGCGAGTGAATCGCTCGACCATCTGGCGGTTCGACGAGCGCACACCGATGCGCATCTCGACTTCCGGTGCGTGCTTCCCGGCATCTCCAGCGAGCGGCCCATGCGTTGCGCTCGCGCCCACGAACTCGGTCAGAATCTGATCGAAACGCAGGCCGATTCGTTCGAGGCGCGCGCGCAGCACGCGATCCGCGGCCTGTGCCTTCTCGAGCGCGTCTGGCCACGCGTAGACCAGACTGCCGACGGCTTTCCAGCCGTCCCGGTACGCCACGGACACCTTGAGCTTGTCCGTCGCCGGTGCGCCGGTGATGCCGTGCACGCGCACGCGGTCGGGCCCTTCCTGCGTGAGCCGGATACTTGTGAAGTCCGCAACAACATCAGGGGTGATGTATGTGCGCGGATCGCCCATCTCGTACACGAGCTGCTCGGTCACCGACGCCACCGACACGCGGCCCCCCGTGCCGGGATGCTTGGTGATGACAAAGGTGCCGTCGGCGTTTGCTTCGACGATCGGATAGCCGACGTCGGCAAGATCGGGAATGTTGCGCCAGTCGACGAGGCAGTTGCCCCCAGAACACTGCGCCCCACACTCGATGATGTGCCCCGCGATGATGCCGGCCGCGAGCTGATTCCACGCGTCCGCCTTCCATCCGAATTCGTGGCGCAGCGGGGCCATCGTGAGCGCGGTGTCGGTCGAACGTCCGGTGATCACGATCTGCGCGCCCCGCGCGAGCGCGTCGATGATGGGCACTGACCCGATGTACGCGTTCGCAGCGATGACGCGGTCGCGCACGCTCGCGAGCGGAGAGCCGGTATCCATGTTGTTCAGCGCGTGTCCGCCAGCGAGCAGCTCGTCCAGCCGCGGCAGCAGGTCATCGCCGGTCACGACGCCGAGCGTGAGCTTGCTTTGCGCACCCTTGGCTGCCGCCATCGCGAGAATCGCATCGGCGCAGGCCACCGGATTCACGCCGCCGGCGTTTGCAATGACGCGCACGCCCTGCGTCAGCACGGCGGGCAGCACACTCTCGACCGCGCCGACGAAGTCGCGCGCGTATCCCATCTTCGGGTCACGCTCCTTCTGCTTCTGCAGAATGGACATCGTGACTTCGGCGAGATAATCGAGCATGAGGTAGTCGACGGGCCCGCCTTCGACCTGTCGGCGCGGCGCCTCGAGCCAATCGCCCCAGAACCCCTGGCCGGAGGCGACACGTACCACGCGATTCGTCATGACGGTCGTGGAATGTCGGGAAGCACGAACGCCCCGATGTGCGGACCGGGATTCCGCAGCGATGCGCGCAGCGCCATCGCGATCGTCTGCCGTGAATCTTCCGGGTACACGATCGCATCCACGAAGCCGCGCGCGGCGGCATAGCGTGCGTCGAGGTGGTGTTCGTAATCTGCGTTCATTTCGTCGATCGATTGCTGGACGTCGGCGGACACGGGCGTGCCGGTTTTTCGCGCGGTTTCAATGGCGGGGCCGTGCACCGCTTCGACGGCCGCCGCGCCTTCCATGACGCCCATGCGCCCCGTCGGCCACGAGAAAATGAAATCGGGGTCGAATCCCTGCCCCGCCATTGCGTAATAACCGGCGCCCGACGCGTGGTTGATCGTGAGCACGATCTTGGGTACCGCGGCGCCCGCCATGGCTTCGACGAACCGCGCACCCGCGCGGATGATGCCGGAGTGCTCGGCGTCGGGGCCGACCATGAACCCGGAAACGTCCTGGAGAAACAGCAGCGGGATGCC
>Ga0134121_10003356_pt1 | contig 13407 bp, 12 predicted proteins | sample KB301_FD_96463 | JGI IMG/M metagenome (GOLD analysis project Ga0134121, IMG submission 96463) | Terrestrial soil microbial communities without Nitrogen fertilizer from Kellogg Biological Station, Michigan, USA - KB3-0-1 | ecosystem: Environmental > Terrestrial > Soil > Unclassified ...
ATCATGCGCCCCTTTGCCAAACGCTTCGAGCGCTACGCCAACGATCCAGCCATCAAAGAGCTGACCGCATCAGGTGCGGCGCTGACAGTGCTGACCTGGCGCCGAACCGCGAGGTTCTGCTCGAGCAGTTCCTCAAGCGCGCCGCCGATCGCGACTATGTCGAGTGGTGGGACAAGCGGCGCTGGACGCACCCGCTCAAGCGCAAGATCCGCGAAACGATCTACCGGATCACCGGCAAGAAGCCGAAGCTCCTGAGGGAGGAGCAGCTCCGGCTGCTTGGCCTCTATGCCTCAAAAAACGGACTGAAGCGATGGGCTTCGGAGTGGGAAAGCTTCCTCGACGGCGTGCGGAGGGAGCAAGATGACGTCCATCTCGTCTTCGTAACGCCCGAGCCGTCGCGACCCGGCCATCCCCGCTTCCGCCTGCTGCGGCGTATCTGATTGGGCACCGGCATGACTGCGGCAGTTATCGAGGGACTCACCTCTTATCCCGAGCGACGGCGGCGGCGATCGCTGGGGAGTCGGGCGAGAAAGGTCTTGCGCGGTCTGCGCTGGCGCTTCGCGTTTGGCCTGATCGAAGCTGCGTTCCACGTGGCCAAGGCGGGCGGCAGGCCTTATCAGCCGGTCGAAATCGGGGGCAGGCGTTTTGCCAATGTCCGCGACACTGACGAGCGATGGCACGCGGTCGCCAAGGTGCTGCGCGACTACGGCGTGAAAAACCTGCTCGATATCGGTTGTGCGGAGGGCTGGTTCGTCCGCCGTGCCGCAGCCGATCTCAACCTGTTCGCCATCGGCATCGAGGCGACCGACGTCGGCATTGTCGGCGAGCTTGCGCGACTCCACGACCGCGTGCCGCGCGCAGCGGTAGCCAGGGCCTTCGTGACGCCGGAGGCGATCCGCGGCCTGCCGCAGTTCGACGCTGTGCTCTGCCTGTCGGTGCTGCATCACATGATCCGCAGCTTTGGACTTGGCGTCGCGGAGCGCTTTCTTCAGGTGCTCGCCACACGCGTGAGCAAGATCCTCGTGTTCGAGATCGGGACAGCCAGCGAGAGCTCGTGGACGGAGTTCCTGCCGGAGCAAAGCCAAGGGCAAGAGGACTTTGTGCGTGAGCTGCTCGAGCGCGCAGGCTTCTGCAATGTACGCGTGATCACCGAAAGCGCAGCCTATCACCGCGAGGTGCAACGCCTGTTGTTCACCGCGGAGCCTGCCAAGGCGGCAAATCAAGAGACGCTGAAACAGCTCGAGGTCGCCTAGGCTAGCTCTTCTGCTGCTCGAGCGAGATGGCTAGGTCCTCGAGAATCGCGCCGAAATGAATCTCCGGTACTTGCAGTGCGATGGCGATGTCTTTCAGCTTCTTGCGCTCCTCCCCGGCAATCCGGCCATCGGCAAGGAGCACGAGGTACGCCGAACGGATGATCTCCTCCTTGGTCTGCCGACTCATGCTGCCTGAGATGGCGGCGAGCTCGGCGAGAATGTCTCGTTTGGTGGCGTAAACCTCGGCGGCGCTCGCCACACCGCTCACATCCACCGGACGGCCGGTCCGCTCCTCGTAGACCTGCTGGATCAGCCCGACTTCGCGTGCGTCGAGCCTGCCGTCGGCCGCCGCGACCGCGACCATCGCCCTGAGGATCCAATCCGCCTCGGTGGGTTTCTCTACCACGGGACTGCTCCTCACTGCTTTCTGCTGCCGATCGTGCGGACACGAGGCCGATTTGCCAAGCCGCCTAAAAAACGAGTCTTTGAAGCGGCCCGCAAGTGTGCGCTATGACGCGGGGCTTCGCTCTTGCTCTCGCACAACAGCATGCCACTAACCTCGTGACGCCGCTTAGAATCATTTTCCTCGCCGATACGCGCCCTGGGCACTATCACCTCGCGCAGGGGGTGATTGCGGCAATTGCCCGGCTCCGCCCCGTCGAGGTCACCCGCATCGAGGTCAACCGCAAATGGATCGTGCCGACGCGCTGGCTGCGGGCGCGCATCAATGCCAAGACCTTCTTTCCTCCGCGCATGCTGCGCATGTCCTATCGCATCGATGCCTACGCGCTGCCCAAGGCGGACCTCGTGGTCTCGGCGGGAGGCGAGACATTGATGCCCAATATCTGCGTCAACCGGTTCCTCGGCATCCCGAGCATCTTTTGCGGCTCGCTGCTGCGCGGTCTCGGCCCCGAACATTTCAGCCTGATCATCTCCTCTTATGAGCGCGACGCGACCAGCCCGCAGCACATGGTGGCGCTCAAACCCTCTTCGATCGATCCCGACGCGCTCGGCCGCCCTGCCATGATTCCCCGCTATGGACCCGATCTCTATCCCCGCGTTGCGGGGCTGCTCATTGGCGGCAATGCGGGACCATTCCGTTACCAAAGTGAGGAATGGGACCGGCTTCTCGACTTCGCCGCGGAAATCTCACGCGCCTGGGGAACAAAGTGGCTCGCGTCCACCTCGCGGCGAACGCCCGCTTCGGTGGCCGACAAGATCGCGGCGCTCGCTGAGGACGACACCGTGGTCGCCCGCTTCATCGATTACCGCACCGCGGGCCCTGGCACCCTTCCTGAAATCTTTGGCAAGGCCGATGTGATCGTTTGCACAGAGGACTCGAGCACGATGATCTCGGAAGCGGTCTCCGCGCGGCTGCCTGTGGTCGGGGCGGCGCCGGCAGCTCACCGTTTTACTGATGAGGAGCAGGACTATCGTAATTTCATGGTCGCCAACGGATGGTGCCGAGTCTTGCCGATCGCCGAACTCACGCCCCCGTCCTTCGCAAAGGCGCTGTCGGAAATCGAACCGCCGCGCGACAACCCCCTCGACGTGCTTGCCGCAAAATTGAAAGCACGCCTGCCGCAGCTTTTCTCTGAAACTAGCTAGCCAGCGACTATTTCTGAGCCGATTTGCCGCTCTCCAAGGACTGCGCCGTTTGCAGGTGCTTCTTAAGCGTCGGCAACGTGTCCTTGGCGAAGCTCGCCACATCGTCGCTGCCCTTGGCCTGCTTCTCGAACTCTTTGATGTCCTTCTTGTGGTCGGCCACCATGTGCTTGGCGAATTTCTCGTCAAAGGCCTGCCCGTTAAGCTTCGACAGCCGATCGTACTCCTGTTTCGCCTCCGGCTTCGGTTCCGTCGGCGGAGTCACGTCTTGCGTCTGGGCGAGTGATGTCGCCTTCTCGTTGGCGACCGAGTGATCCTGGACGAGCATCTGACCGAACGAGCGCACGCCGTCGCTGCCGCCGTTCTTCTGGGCGAGCTGGCCCATGGAAATCTCCACGAGATTTCCCTGAATGGCGTCGGTGAGGAATTCCTGGTTTGACTTCGCGGAGGCAGCGGCGACCGATCCCAGCAGGATCAGCCCGGCTCCGACGGCGACAAGTGACTTACTATTCATTGCAAAACTCTATCTTGAGGTTGGGACCGCTTCCTTGCGTCTCGTGCGACAAACTCTGGTCGCGACAGTGCGTTCCGATTTGGCGATTCGACGCTGGATTATGTCGCATAAGGCCATTAGACAGGGCGCCTTCCAGCCAATTCGCGAACACCGAGTGCCATGGCCACCCCTCAATACGTCTATGTGATGAACAAGCTGTCCAAGACCTATCCTGGCGGGAAGCAGGTCTTGAAGGACGTCACGCTAGCCTTCTTGCCTGGCGCCAAGATCGGCGTGGTGGGCGTGAACGGCGCGGGCAAATCGACGCTACTTCGAATCATGGCAGCAGAAGAGAGGGAGTTTCTCGGCGAGGCCTGGGCTGCCGGCGGCGTCTCGGTGGGCTATTTGCCGCAAGAGCCGCAACTCGACGAGTCGAAGGACGTGACCGGCAACGTCATGGAAGGCGTGGCCGAGAAGAAGACCAAGCTCGATCGTTACAATGAGCTCGCGATGAACTATTCCGACGAGACCGCCGACGAGATGGCGAAACTCCAGGACGAAATCGACGCCCAAGGCTTGTGGGACCTCGATGCGCAGGTCGAGCAGGCGATGGATGCTCTCCGTTGCCCGCCGGGCGAGGCGGATGTGAAGACGCTGTCCGGTGGCGAGCGGCGGCGCGTAGCGCTCTGCCGGCTGTTGTTGTCAAAGCCCGACATCTTGCTGCTCGACGAGCCGACCAACCATCTCGACGCCGAAAGCGTCGCCTGGCTCGAGCATCATTTGCGCGATTACCCCGGCACCGTGATCATGGTGACGCACGACCGCTACTTTCTCGACAACATCACCGAATGGACCCTCGAGCTCGATCGTGGGGCGGGCATCCCCTACAAAGGGAGCTACTCGTCATGGCTGGAGCAAAAGGCGAAGCGGCTCGAGGTTGAGGGCAAGCAGGACGAGGCCCGTGAGCGGACGCTCGCGCGCGAGCTCGACTGGATCAGAGCAAGCCCCAAAGCGCGCCAGGCGAAGTCGAAGGCCCGGATCCGCGCCTATGAAGAGCTTCTGGCGGAGGCCGGCCAGGACCGGACGGGAAGGGCACAGATCACCATCCCGCCCGGGCCCCGCCTCGGCGACGTTGTAATCGATGCTGAGCATTTGGAGAAAGGTTTTGGCGAGATGCTCCTGATCGACGATCTCTCCTTCAAGCTGCCGCCCGGTGGAATTGTCGGCGTGATCGGGCCTAACGGTGCCGGAAAGACCACGCTGTTCCGCATGATCGTCGGTCAAGACAAGCCCGACGATGGATCGATCCGCGTCGGCGACACGGTGAAACTCGGCTATGTCGACCAGTCGCGCGACGCGCTCGACGGCAAGAAAACCGTATTCGAGGAGATCTCTGGCGGCAAAGACGTGATCAAACTCGGCAACCGCGAGGTTCCGTCACGCGCCTATGTCGGCTGGTTCAATTTCAAGGGGCCCGACCAACAGAAGAAGGTCGGTCAGCTTTCGGGCGGCGAGCGCAACCGCGTGCATCTCGCCAAGATGCTGAAATCGGGCGCCAACCTAATCCTGCTCGACGAGCCGACCAACGATCTCGACGTGGAGACACTGTCGTCGCTCGAGGCAGCGCTCGAGGATTTCCCCGGCTGCGCGGTCATCATCAGCCACGACCGCTTCTTCTTGGATCGCATCGCGACGCACATCCTGTCCTTCGAGGGCGACAGCCATGTCGAATGGTTCGAGGGCAATTTTGCCGATTACGAGGAGGACAAGAAGCGCCGGCTCGGCGAGGACGCCGTGCTGCCCAAGCGCATCAAATACAAAAAATTCGCGCGGGCTTGACCGGAAAGGGCGCTCCCACGGGCCTTGAATTCCTCGGCGAGAAGATATAAACATATCTTTATGTCAGAGGGCCAAGACGCTCGTTTTGCATCGCCGGGCCTCTCTCGGGCCCAAAGCCTTGGGGTACTCCGCGCTGCGGGGGAGGCCACGCGGCTCCGTATCCTCGCACTGCTTGCCGGCGGCGAGCTAAACGTGAAGGACCTGACCCAGATTCTGGGACAGAGCCAGCCACGCATCAGTCGGCATTTGAAGCTGATGGCCGAGGCCGGGCTCATCAGGCGCTTCCGCGAAGGCTCTTGGGTGTTCTTCCGCCTTGCCGACAGCGGTGCCGAAGCCGCACTTGCGACCGCTATCGTGGCGAGCCTCGATCAAAGTGACCTCACCCTTGCCCGCGACCACGCGCGTGCGGCAGCCGTGCAGAAGGCGCGTGCCGAAGCAGCACAGGCATATTTCAAGGCGCATGCAAGCGAATGGGACAACATTCGCGCGCTCCACGTCGCCGAAAGCCAAGTCGAAGCGGCCATGGACGCAGCGCTCGGGCAAGGGCCGTTCGGTCTTCTCGTCGATCTCGGCACGGGGACCGGCCGCATTCTCGAGCTGTTCGGCGCCCGCGCCTTACGCGCACTCGGCTTCGACCTCAATCACGCCATGCTTGCTTACGCGCGCATGAAGCTCGAGCGGGCAGGCCTATCCCACGCGCAAGTCCGCCACGGCGATCTTTATAATGTCCCTCTGCCTGATGGCGCCGCCGATGCCGTGGTGCTGCATCAGGTCTTGCATTTCCTCGACGATCCCTCGGCCGCGATCGCCGAGGCCGCGCGGGTGCTTAGGCCTGGCGGCAAATTGCTCGTGGTCGATTTTGCGCCGCATGAGCTCGAGTTCCTGCGCGAGCAATCAGCCCACAGGCGGCTAGGCTTTGCCCGCGATCAGCTCGGCCGCCTATTCGAAAACGCAGGTCTGAAACTTGAACGCTTCGCCGAGCTAAGTCCTGAGCCTTCACAAGGCAAACTTACCGTATCGCTCTGGCTTGGATTGAAAGCGGCCGACTCAAACAAGAAAAGACTGGGCAGTAAAGTAGAGGTCGCCGCGTAATGCTCGCATCCACCGAACATAAAAGCCGGTTTCTCGGCCGAGGAGCGATCGATGTGTCGTTCGAGTTCTTCCCGCCCAAGACCGCGGCGATGGAGGAGACTCTCTGGCGCTCGATCCGCAGGCTGGAGCCCTTAAGGCCAAACTATGTGTCCGTCACCTATGGCGCTGGCGGCTCGACGCGCGAGCGCACGCACGCGACGCTTGCTCGCATTCTGCGCGAGACCACGCTTAAACCGGCCGCTCATCTCACCTGCGTGGCGGCGACGAAGCCCGAGCTCGACGAGGTCATCCGCGACTATTGGGATCTTGGCGTGCGCCATATCGTGTCGCTGCGCGGCGATCCTCCAGGCGGCGTGGGCGATTGCTACAAGCCGACGCCAGGCGGTTACGTCAATGCCGCCGACCTCACCGCCGGCATCAAGAAGATTGCGCCCTTCGAGATCTCGGTCGCCTGCTATCCGGAGAAGCATCCGGAATCGCCGAGTATCGAGGCGGACATCGATATGCTGAAGGCCAAGATCGATGCCGGCGCCACCACCGCCATCACCCAGTTCTTCTTCGACAACGAAGTCTATTTCCGCTTTCTCGACCGGGTGCAGTCGCGCGGCATCACCGTGCCGATCGTGCCCGGTCTCATTCCAATCCATAATTTCAAGCAGGTAGCCGGGTTCGCCGCGAAATCGGGTGCGAGTGTCCCGGACTGGATTGGGCGCCGCTTCGAAGGTCTCGACGAAGATCAGGAGACACGCCATTTGGTCGCTGCCGCTGTGGCCGCGGAGCAAGTTCTTGGCCTGGTCGATCAGGGCATCACCGAGTTCCACTTCTACACGCTGAACCGTGCCGACCTCGTTTATGCCATCTGCCATCTCTTGGGCCTGCGCCCGGCAAAGGCATTCACCGAAGCAAAGGTTGCATCATGACCAGAGACGAGCGTACCGCGGCGCTGAAGCGCGAGGCAAAGGAGCGCATCCTCATCCTCGACGGCGCGATGGGTACCATGATCCAGCGCTACAAGCTGGACGAGGCTGGCTACAGGGGCGAGCGCTTCAAAGATTTCGCGCGCGACCTCAAGGGCAACAACGATCTCCTCGTGTTGACCCGGCCCAAAATCATCAGTGAGATCCATAATGCCTATCTCGAAGCGGGCGCAGACATCGTCGAAACCAATACCTTCAACGCGCAAGCCATCTCGCAATCGGACTATGGTCTCGGCGAGATCGCTTACGAAATGAATGTCGCTGCTGCGAGGCTCGCCCGCGAGGCGGCCGACGCCTGGACCAGGAAGACGCCAGACAAGCCGAGATTCGTTGCCGGCGCCATGGGCCCGACCAACCGCACCGCTTCGATCTCGCCTGACGTGAACAATCCGGGCTTCCGCAATGTGAGTTACGACGCTCTGGTCGAGGCTTATGCCACGCAGGCGCGCGGGCTGATCGACGGCGGTGTCGATATCATCCTAATCGAGACCGTCTTCGACACGCTGAATGCCAAGGCGGCGGGCTTTGCCGTCGAGCAGGTGTTCGACGAGCTCGGCGTCGAATTGCCAATCATGGTGTCCGGCACGATCACCGATCTTTCTGGACGCAACCTCTCCGGCCAAACGCCCGAGGCCTTCTGGTACTCGATGCAGCACCTGAAGCCGTTTTCCTTCGGGCTCAACTGCGCCTTTGGCGCGGAACAGCTTAGGCCTTCGGTCGATGAGATCGCGCACGTCGCCGATACGCTGGTCAGCGTCTATCCCAATGCCGGCCTTCCCAACGAAATGGGCGCCTATGACGAGAGCCCTGAACATATGTCCGGGCTATTGGAGGAGTGGGCCAAGGACGGGCTCATTAATATCGTCGGTGGCTGCTGCGGCACGACGCCTGACCACATCCGCGCGATCGCCGGTGCCGTCTGCAAGTATAAGCCGCGCCAAGTCCCGCAACTTGTGCACAAGATGCGCCTCTCGGGCCTTGAGCCCTTCGTGCATGGTTAGGTCCGAGTTAGCATGACAAACGGTGCGCAGAATTTCGTCATGGTTGGCGAGCGGACCAACGTCACCGGCTCCGCGCGCTTCCGCAAGCTGATCGAGGCGAACGACTACGCCGCGGCGCTCGAAGTCGCACGCCAGCAGGTCGAGAACGGCGCCAACATGCTCGACGTCAATATGGACGAGGGCATGCTCGACTCAGAGAAGGCCATGGTCACCTTACTCAACCTGCTCGCCGCCGAGCCCGATATCTCGCGCGTGCCGATCATGATCGACTCGTCGAAATGGTCGGTGATCGAGGCCGGGCTCAAATGCGTGCAAGGCAAGTCGGTCGTGAACTCGATCAGCCTCAAGGAAGGCGAGGGGCCGTTTCTCGATCATGCGCGCAAAGTGCGCTGCTACGGCGCCGCGGTCGTAGTGATGGCCTTCGACGAGCAGGGCCAGGCCGAGACCGCTGAGCGCAAGTTCGCCATCTGCCAGCGTGCCTACAAGCTGCTGACCGAGAAGGTCGGCTTCCCGCCAGAGGACATTATCTTCGATCCCAACATCTTCGCCGTGGCGACGGGTATCGAGGAGCACAATGATTACGCCCACGCCTATATCGAGGCGACGCGTCGCATTAAGACCGCGCTTCCCTACGTGCACGTCTCTGGGGGCGTGTCGAACCTCTCGTTCGCCTTCCGCGGCAATGAGCGGGTACGTGAAGCGATGCATTCGGTGTTCCTCTATCACGCGATCCAAGCCGGCATGGACATGGGCATCGTCAATGCCGGCCAACTCGCGCTTTACGATGACATCGACCCAGAGCTCCGCGAGCTGGTCGAAGACGTAATCCTGAATCGCAGGTCGGACGCCACTGATCGCCTGCTCGAAGCTGCCGAGCGCTTCAAGGGCGAGGGGGCGCAAAAGAAAGAGGTCGATCTCTCCTGGCGCGAGAAGCCCGTAGAGGAGCGGCTGGTCCAAGCGCTGGTGCACGGCATCGGCACCTATATCGAGCAGGACACTGAAGAAGCGCGGCAAAAGGTCGAGCGCCCACTGCACGTCATCGAAGGTCCTCTGATGGCCGGCATGAACGTGGTCGGCGACCTGTTCGGCTCCGGCAAGATGTTCCTGCCGCAAGTGGTGAAGTCGGCCCGCGTGATGAAGCAGGCGGTCGCCTACCTCATGCCCTTCATGGAGCAGGAGAAGCGCGATCTCGGCCTCGCCGATCAGCCGTCGGCCGGCAAGATCCTGCTCGCCACAGTGAAGGGCGACGTGCACGACATCGGCAAGAACATCGTCGGCGTCGTGCTTCAGTGTAACAATTATGACGTCATCGACCTCGGCGTCATGGTGCCGGTGCAGAAGATCCTCGACACGGCGCGCGAGCGAAAAGTCGACATCATCGGACTGTCAGGTCTGATCACGCCGTCGCTCGACGAGATGTGCCACGTCGCGGCCGAGATGGAGCGCGAAGGCTTCGACCTGCCGCTCCTGATTGGCGGCGCCACCACGAGCCGGGTGCACACAGCGGTCAAGATCAGCCCGAACTATCATAAGAGCCAGGCGATCTATGTCACCGACGCCTCCCGCGCGGTCGGCGTGGTATCGAGCCTGATGTCGCCCGAAGGGCGGCCGAAAGCGATCGCGAAAGTGCGCGAGGAATATGCGCGCATGGCCGACTCATATGCGCGTGGGCAGGCCGAGAAAGCTCGCACCTCGATTGCCGATGCTCGCGCCAACCGGCTCAAGCTCGACTGGGCAGTCTATACGCCGCCCAAGCCGACGTTTCTCGCCACGCGCGCGTTCAAGGCTTACGATCTTGCCGAGCTGGCGCGCTACATTGACTGGACGCCGTTCTTCCATGCCTGGGAGCTTAAGGGAACGTTTCCGCGCATCCTCGATGACGACAAATACGGCGAGGCTGCGCGCAATCTCTATGACGATGCGCGAGCCATGCTGAAGCAGCTCATCGACGAGAAGTGGCTGACGGCAAATGGCGCCGTTGGCTTCTGGCCAGCGAACAGCCTGGGTGACGATATCGAGCTTTATGCAGACGATAGGCGCACCAAGCGTATTGCCGTGCTGCACACGCTGCGCCAGCAGATGGCGCGCGACGGCTCGCGTGCCAATCTGGCGCTTGCCGATTTCGTGGCGCCGAAGGAGACAGGCTTCGCCGACTATGTCGGATCTTTTGCCGTGACTGCCGGCATTGGCGAGGAAGAGGTGGCCCGCCGGTTCGAGCGCGCCAATGACGATTATTCCAAGATCATGATCAAGGCGCTTGCCGACCGTCTTGCCGAGGCCTTTGCCGAGGCTTTGCACGAGAAGGTGCGCCGAGAGCTTTGGGCTTATGCGCCTGGCGAGAAGCTTTCGAATGAGCAACTCATTGCCGAAGACTATGCCGGCATCAGGCCAGCGCCAGGCTATCCCGCCCAGCCCGACCACACCGAGAAGGGTACCTTGTTCGCGTTGCTCGACGCTGAGAAAGCGGCGGGGATAAAGCTGACCGAGAGCTATGCAATGTGGCCAGCGGCCGCCGTCTCGGGCCTTTATTTCTCCCATCCCGAGAGCCGTTATTTCGGCGTGGGAAAGATCGGGCGCGATCAAGTCGCCGACTACGCGGGGCGTAAGGGCTGGAGCATCGAGGAAACCGAACGCTGGCTCGGTACCATCCTCAATTACGATCCCAAGTTATTGGCCGACGCAGCAGAGTAGGGCCAGCAAAATGCGCGGGAGGCGTCCCACAGCTTGCGTGGAAGACGCACGATCGCTCAAATGCTCGGAAAACCGCTGAGGCTTTAAATCATTCCAAGGAGAATGGCGGCGAGAAAGCCGAAGGAAACTATTGCCATGACGGCGGTCACAGAGGCCGTGAATTCCATCGGAAGCTCCTTCCGGACCGGAGGGCGTTCCATACCGTCGGCACGGCCCCTCCTTGAAAGACGTTTCCCCTTTTGCACTGCACAACCTCTCTTCGGTGCGGTGCGAGCCAAATAACGCCGCCAACGAGTTCCGGTTCGCCGCTCCGAGCACGATTTCTTTTTCGGGGTCGCGAAACAATTTCAAACGGTCGAGGTGGAGATGGCAAAAAGGCGGAATTGCAGGGTCTCGACTGCACAGTTTGGCCGCTGCAGAAACACAATCCAGGCGCTGTTATGGGCTAGGCGTGGCGCCGAAGCATGAGGCACGGGCGGGGCCCGCTAAAAAGGTTCGCCGTTTTCTGGAGGGAACGAAAGGATGAGGATCGTCAGTATTTTAAGCCTTGGCGCATTCGCAGCACTGTTGGCTCTTCCGGCGGAGGCGCTCACCATCTCGAATATGGACGGCGACTCCCACACCATCACCGTGACCGTCAACGGCAACAACAAGGAGCTTACCGTCGAGCCGCAAGCCGAGGTTGATGCCCCATGCGACAAGGGCTGCACCATAGGACTCGATAGCGGCGAGCAATACGAGATGAAAGGCGATGAGTCGGCTTCGATCGAAGACGGCACACTCTTCGTCGATTCAGCGCCAAGCGACCAAGGCGACGACAACGCCGACGCAGGTGCCGGCGACAAATCTGAAGCGCCCGCAGACAAGGCTTCCAGCGGGGCAGGCTCTCAAGCGCAATAGCTGGCAGGCATACGCCCGGTCATCGACTGCCGCCAAGCGGGAACTTGCGCAGCAGTATCTCCTCATAGCCGTCCGCGACTAGCCCGGGCAAAGCTGCGGCATGCTCGAAACCGTGTCGCTCGTAGAAGCGCAGGGCGTGCATATTGAATGACGAGGCGCACACCCAGAGATTACGCGAGCCGTGCTCGATCGCTTCTTGCTCGAACCAAGTGAGAATGGCTGAGCCGATGCCTTGACCTTGCGCTACCGGCAACAACGCGAGCAGCTCCAGATAAGGCCCCTTGAGCCAAGGTGAGCGCACCGAGACAGCTCCCAAATGTTCGCCTCCGATCTCGACCGCGTAACGTGAAACACAACCGTCAGCCGTTGAGAGAAACCGGGCCATGAGGTCGGCGGAATAATTCATTACGGACCATGGCGGCATGTCCACGATTGCGGCCGCGAGCCCGTAAACGCCGCGAGGGTCAAGCGCCACGAGCCGTGCTCGGCCGAGCTCAATAGGGGTGATCGAAAATTGAGAGGGCATTCGGGGCGCCGTCGCGTTTGGCAGCGTGAGCGACGCGCGTATTGTCGCCTGGCTTGTTCAAGTAGCAGCTCGCGGTTATCACAGGCTTTCCTGCCTTGAGCAGCTCGCTCACCGTCACAAAGCTATAGCCTTCTTCCTTGAGCTTGGGGATGGCAAGCGCGAGGGCGTCAGCGGTATGCCAGCCGCGCCCGTTGGCGTGAGCAACTATGATCGCTCCAGGATGGACTTTGGTCAGGATCGTGTCGGCAATGGCCCTTGCAGAGCGGTGCGGGTCGGGATCGCCGGTGATGAGGTCACACTGGATCGCGAGCAGTCCAGCATCCGCCACCGCGGCGAGCGACTTCGCGTTGCACCGACCGTAGGGGAACCGCATCACGCTCATCTGCTCTGGTATGGGACTCTGCGGCTGCGCGGTTGCCGCGCATTGCTTTGTGAGCAGGCCCCTCCGTGTCTCTGTATAGGCTGTCTCGGTCAAGCGGATCTCGTCCTGTAGGGTTTGGTCGCTCACATGCGACAGGTCGAGATGGCGCAATCCGTGGCCGCCGATCTCGAAGTTGGGATCGGCGATGAGTTGCTCGGCGCGTTCGCGGTGGGTCTCCATCCATTTGCCGCCGGCGAAGAACGTGGCCTTCACATCTTGAGCGCGAAGAAGATCGACGATGCGGCCGTCATAGCCCGCGATGTCGCTGCTGGTTTCGCAAAGATCGAACGTCAGCGCGATGAGCTTGACGCCGGGAGGAAGCTCGACGGCCCTGATCGAGCCACGCAGCTCTTGCGGCACGGGTGTCACTGGGAGAGGAGGCACCTGTTTGAGCGCCGGAAAATCAAGATGGAATGGAGTCCGGCTCGATTTCAATTCCTGGTTAGTGCCCGCCAAAACCTGCGGCGTCCAGCACTGCTTGAGCAGGCTTTGATCCTCGGCGGAAGCTCTTTTGAGCGAGCATGCAGCAAACGCAATGACCGCAATAGTGATTGCGCGCCGCATGATGTTAACCGCTCCCTCCTGAACTCGCCGCATAGAGCGCGCCTG
>Ga0134121_10003357_pt1 | contig 13405 bp, 20 predicted proteins | sample KB301_FD_96463 | JGI IMG/M metagenome (GOLD analysis project Ga0134121, IMG submission 96463) | Terrestrial soil microbial communities without Nitrogen fertilizer from Kellogg Biological Station, Michigan, USA - KB3-0-1 | ecosystem: Environmental > Terrestrial > Soil > Unclassified ...
GCCGAGTGCCAGCGCCTTGCGCGTGACGAAGCGCGTCTGCGGCATCGGGCCCTCGACCGCATCGATCAACAGCAGCACGCCGTCGACCATCGACAGCGCGCGCTCGACCTCGCCGCCGAAGTCCTGGTGGCCCGGCGTGTCGACGATGTTGATCTTGGTGCCCTTGTAGACGATCGACGTGTTCTTGGCCAGGATGGTGATGCCGCGCTCGCGCTCGAGGTCGTTCGAGTCCATCACGCGCTCTTCGACGTGCTCGTGCGCGGCGAAGGTGCCCGACTGCTGCAATAGCTTGTCGACCAGGGTCGTCTTGCCGTGGTCGACGTGGGCGATGATCGCGATGTTGCGAAGGTTACGCATTGATTTCCCGAACGAAGGCCGCGCATTGTACGCCAAGAATGGTTGCGTTTTGCAGCGCACAAAAAGTAAACTGCACCGCCATGGACACCAAACTGCTGGCAAAAACCGCGGCCGCCATGGTCGCGAAGGGCAAGGGCATTCTCGCCGCCGACGAATCGAGCGGCACCTGCGAGAAGCGCTTCCAATCGGTGAAGGTCGAGTGCACGGAAGAGAACCGGCGCTCATACCGGCAGCTCCTCTTCGGCACCCCGGGCGTCGAGCAGTACATCTCGGGCGTGATCCTCTTCGACGAGACCGCGCGCCAGAAGTCGAACGACGGCACGCTCTTCCCGGAATACCTGCAGAGGAAAGGCATCATTCCCGGCATCAAGGTCGACAAGGGGCTGGTTGATCTGCCGCTCGCGCCGAAGGGCGAGAAGGTGAGCCAGGGCCTCGACGACCTCGGCAAGCGCCTCGACGAATACTTCAAGATGGGCTGCCGCTTCGCCAAGTGGCGCTCGACCATCACCATCACCGACACGCTGCCGACGCACGCGTGCCTGTACGCCAACGCGCACGTGCTCGCGCGCTACGCCGCCGCCTGCCAGGTCGCATCGATCGTGCCGATGGTCGAGCCCGAAGTCCTGCTCGACGGCACGCACAGCGCCGAGCGCTCCGAGGCAGTCCACGAAGCCACGCTGCGCGCGCTCTACTCCGCGCTCGCTGCGTACAACGTGCAGTTCGAGCACCTGATCCTGAAGACGAGCATGTGCGTCTCGGGCAAGGACAACCCGAAGCAGGCGAGCGTCGACGAGGTGGCCGAGCGCACGGTACGCGTGCTGAAGCGCACCGTGCCGGCGGCCCAGCCCGGCATCGTCTTCCTCTCCGGTGGCCAATCGGACGAAAACGCGACGGCGCACCTCTCGGCGATGGCGGCGCGCAAGGACCTGCCGTGGCCGCTCACGTTCTCGTATTCGCGTGCCCTGCAGAACCCGGCGCTCAACACCTGGCGCGGCCAGGCGTCGAACGTCAGCGCCGCGCAGAAGGCCTTCTATCACCGCGCGCACATGAACGGCCTCGCCTCGCAGGGAAAATGGCGCGCCGATCTCGAAAGACAGGCCGCGTGATGGGACAGGCGCTCTACGAGTCGAGTATCAGGAGCCTCCCGCGGCTGGGCAAAGGCAAGGTCCGCGACATCTACGCGGTGGGCAACGACAAGATGCTGATCGTGACGAGCGATCGGCTCTCCGCCTTCGACGTGGTGCTGTCGGACCCGATCCCGGACAAGGGGCGCGTGCTGAACGAGATGGCCAACTTCTGGTTCGGCAGACTGGGCCACGTCGTACCGAACCAGCTGACCGGCATCGATCCCGAGACGGTGGTGAAGCCGGATGAGCGCGAGCAGGTGCGCGGCCGCTCCGTCGTGGTGAAGAAATTGAAGCCGCTGCCGATCGAGGCGGTGGTGCGCGGCTACATCATCGGCTCGGGCTGGAAGGACTACCAGAAGACCGGCAAGATCTGCGGCATCGAGCTGCCGAAAGGCATGCAGCAGGCGCAGAAGCTGCCGCAGCCGATCTTCACCCCGGCAACCAAGGCCGAGACCGGCCACGACGAGAACATCTCGTTCGAGGAAGTGGTGACGCTGATTGGCAAGCCGATGGCGGAGAAGGTGCGCGAGGTGAGCATCCGCCTCTACAAGGAAGCGGCCGACTTCGCCGCGACCAAGGGCATCATCATCGCCGACACGAAATTCGAGTTCGGCCTCGACGACAAGGGACAGCTCGTGCTCATCGACGAGGTCCTGACCGCCGACTCGTCGCGCTTCTGGCCGGCTGATTCCTACAAGGTCGGCATGAGCCCGCCGTCCTACGACAAGCAATACGTGCGCGACTACCTCGAGACGCTCGACTGGAACAAGGCGCCGCCGGCGCCGAAGCTGCCGTCGGAAGTGATCCAGAAAACCTCCGAGAAGTATCGCGAAGCGCTGCAGCGACTGACAGGGAGAAAGCTCGCGTGATCGGCATCGTCATGGGGTCGTCGTCGGACTGGGAGACGATGAAGGCGGCGGCGAAGATGCTCGAGGAGTTCGGCGTGCCCTACGAGGCGAAGGCGATGTCGGCGCACCGCACGCCGCAGGCGGTGGCCGAATGGGCGGCGAATGCGCAGAAGAACGGGATGAAGGCGATCATCGCCGCGGCCGGCGGCGCCGCGCATCTCGCCGGCGTCGTCGCCGCGCACACGACGCTTCCCGTGCTCGGCGTGCCGATGCCCTCCAAGCATCTACAGGGCCTCGACTCGCTCCTTTCCACCGTGCAGATGCCGAAGGGCATTCCGGTCGCCACGTTCGCGATCGGCGAGGCCGGCGCGGCGAATGCCGCCCTGTTCGCCGTCGCGCTCCTCGCCCTGGGCGACGAGGCCATGAAGAAAAAGCTCGCCGACTTCCGCCGCAAGCAGACCGACGCCGTCCTCAAGGCGCCGCCGCTCAAGCTTTGAGCGCTTCGGGTGTTACCATAGTGACACCATGGGTACGACGACGCTCAAGCTGCCGGACCAGCTGAAAGACCGCATCGCCGAAGTGGTGGACGGTACCGGAAAGAGCCCGCATGCGTTCATGGTGGAGGCCATCGAACAGCAAACGCGTCTCGCCGAGCAGCGCAAGAGCTTCGTCGCGGACGCGCTCAAGGCACGCGAGCACGCGATGCGCACGGGGAAGGCCTACGCTTTCGAGGATGTGAAGAGCTTTTACACGGCGCGCCTCGCCGGTAAGCCCGCGAAGCGGCCTCGGTTGAAGCGGTGGCGCGGCTAGAGATCGCTGGTCCTGCCACCGCCGATCTCGATCGCCTCTTCGAGTCTCTAGCCAACCAGGATCTCAAGGCCGCGCTCGCGGCGAGGGACCTTCTATTCGATGGACTGGAAATCCTGGTGCGCCATCCTCTGATCGGTCGCTCCTCCGAGGACGGCCTGCGCGAGCTCGTCATCTCGCGGGGCAAGTCTGGCTACGTCGCGCTTTACCAGTATTTCGAGGCCGAGGATGTCGTCCTCGTCCTGGCCATCAGGCATCAACGCGAGGCGGGCTTTGCGAGCGACGCGTAAGGACATCGGCCTGGCCGTGGAGAGCCTCCGGCGCGGCGGGCTCGTCGCGTTTCCCACCGAGACGGTCTACGGCCTGGGCGCCGACGCCTCGAATGCGTCCGCCGTAAGGAGGCTCTATGCAGTGAAACGGCGGCCCGCCGACCACCCGGTCATCGTGCACTTCGATTGCGCTGCGCGCGCCTTCACCTGGGCGCGCGAGGTACCGGAGGCGGCGGCAAGGCTCGCGAAGAAATTCTGGCCCGGCCCGCTCACGCTGGTCCTCAAGCGCTCGCCGCTCGCGCACGATTTCGTCACCGGAGGACAGGACGGCATCGGCGTGCGCGTGCCGGGGCATCCGGTGGCGCACGAGCTCCTTGCCGCGTTCGGCGGCGGCATCGCCGCGCCTTCGGCGAATCGCTTCGGCCTCGTATCGCCGACCACCGCGGCGCACGTGCGCGAGGACCTCGGCGCGGACGTCGACCTGGTGCTCGAAGGCGGGCCGAGCGATGTCGGCATCGAGTCCACCATCGTCGATCTCTCTTCGGGGCGCCCGGCCGTGCTGCGCCCGGGAAAGATCACTGCCGCCGAGATCGCCGCGATCACCGGGCCGCTGGCGCAGAAGCGCGCAGATTCGCCGCGCCATTCGGGCGGGCTCGAGCGCCACTACGCGCCGCGCACGCCCGCGATCCTCGTGGCGACGCAGGATCTCGATCGCGAGATCGCCAGGCGGAAGGAGAAAGTGGCGGTGCTCGCCTTCTCGCGTCCCGACGAGCGCGTCGACTTCTGGCTGCGCATGCCGCGCGACGCCGGCGCCTACGCAAACAAGCTCTACGGCGCGCTGCGCGAGCTCGACACGGCGGGCTGCGAGGCGATCCTGATCGAAGCGCCGCCGCAGGACGCGGCGTGGAGCGCGGTGCTGGACCGCCTGCGCCGCGCATGCGGGTAAGATGGCCCCATGCGTGCCTGCTTGTTCCTCCTCGTGTTCTTATCGGGATGCAATTACGTCGTCGCCAGCGGCGGAACGCTTTACGTATCCACCGGCCCTGCCGTAGCCACGGCCGCCTCGGCCGGAGTACTTTGGGCGAACGTCGACGCGCGCAATAATTTTCCGGACATCTCGGCGACCCCGCCGGCGATGCTCGGCGACCGCGCGATCGCCGAGCAGGACTGCACCAAGCCGATCGAGGACTGGTCGGCGAACCTGAAGTGCCGCTAGGCCTCGCGCTTCTCCTCCTCGTCGCCGCAGCGCACGCCGAAATCCTCGAGGGCCGCGTAACGCACGTCGCCGACGGCGATTCGCTGTCGGTGTGCATCGAGCACCGCGAAGTGCGCATCCGCCTTGTGAATATCGATGCGCCGGAATACCAGCAGGCCTTCGGCGTCGAATCGCGCAAGTCGCTCGCCGAGCTGTGCGAGAGGCAGGTGGCGCGCGTCGACTGGACCAAGGAAGACCAGTACGGCCGCAAGCTCGGCACGGTCTATTGCGGCGGCGTGGACGCCAACGCCGAGCAGGTGCGGCGCGGCCTCGCCTGGGTGTCGCGGCTCGACCGGCCCGACGCCAGCCTCTTTTCCGCGGAGCGCGCCGCGCGCGCGGGCCGCATCGGCCTGTGGGCCGATCCGGGCGCGGTGCCGCCGTGGAAATGGCGGCGCGCAAATACTTCTGCGTCGCCCTGGAAGGGCGTCAAGCCGCGCGGCTGTTAGATAATCTCGCAATGATTCATTTCGTGGTGCATGAGGAAGGCGACGGCGTCGGCGTCGTCGTCGTCGAAGGCGTCAAGTCCGGCCAGCATCTCGCGGGCTGGATCATGGAAGACGACAAGGACATCGCGGTGGTCGCGAAGAGCGACATCCCGATCGGCCACAAGGTGGCGCTCCGCGACTACCGCGAGGGCGACACGGTCATCAAATATGGCGTCGACATCGGCAGGGTGGTGAAGCCGATCGGCAAGGGCGAGCACCTGCACGTGCATAACGTCAAGACAAAGCGCTGGTAACCATGGATCTGAAAAAGGCAACCTTCTGGGGCTACCAGCGGCCGAACGGCCGCGTCGGCGTGCGCAACCACGTCGTCATCCTGCCGGTCGACGATCTGTCGAACGCCGCAGCGCAGGCGGTGGAGAACAACGTCAAGGGCACCATCGCCCTGCCGCATCCGTATGGGCGCCTGCAGTTCGGCGCCGACCTCGATCTGCATTTCCGCACGCTCATCGGCACCGGCGCGAATCCCAACGTCGCCGCGGTGGTGGTGATCTGCATCGAGGAGGAATGGGCGAAGAAAGTCGCCGACGGCATTCGCGCGAGCGGCAAGCCGGTCGCGCACTTCGGCATCGAGCAGCACGGCGACCACGACACGATCATGCGGGCGTCGAAGGCCGCCCGGGAGTTCCTGCAGGCGGCGAGCGAGCTGCGCCGCGAGGAGCGGCCGTTGAAGGACCTCTGGGTCTCCACCAAGTGCGGCGAGTCCGACACCACTTCGGGCTGCGGCGCGAATCCCACCGTCGGCAACGCGTTCGACAAGCTCTATCCGCACGGCGTCACCCTGGTGTTCGGCGAGACCACCGAGCTCACCGGCGGCGAGCACCTCGTCGCCGCGCGCTGCAAGAACGACGCAGTGCGCAAGAAGTTCCAGTTCGTCTTCGACCGCTACCAGGAAGTGATCAACCGGCACAAGACGAGCGACCTGGTCGACTCGCAGCCCACGAAGGGCAACATCGCCGGCGGGCTCACCACCATCGAGGAGAAGGCGCTCGGCAACATCCAGAAGATCGGCCGCAAGTGCGCGGTCGACGGCGTGCTCGACAAGGCGGAGACGCCCACCGGGCCCGGGCTCTGGTTCATGGATTCCTCCTCGGCCGCGGCGGAGATGGTCACGCTGTGCGCAGCCGCCGGCTACACGGTGCACTTCTTCCCGACCGGGCAGGGCAACGTGATCGGCAACCCGATCCTGCCGGTGATCAAGCTGTGCGCGAACCCGCGCACCGTGCGCACGATGTCCGAGCACATCGACGTCGACGTCACGGGGCTCCTGCGCAAGGAGCTCACGCCGGACCAGGCGGGCGACAAGCTGCTCGAGTGCATGTTCCGCACCGCCAACGGCCGCCTCACCGCCGCCGAGGCGCTCGGCCACCGCGAGTTCGTGCTCACCCGGCTGTACGAGAGCGCTTGAAGGTTTCGGTCTGGCGCGGGGACGCTCTCGGCAGCCTGCAGACGTTCGAAGTCCCGCGCTTTCCCAGCCAGACGGTGCTGGATGTGGTCACGCACATCCAGCGCCACCTCGATCCGACGCTCGCCTATCGCTACGCCTGCCGCGTCGGCATGTGCGGCTCGTGCGCAATGACGGTCAACGGCCAGCCGCGCTGGACCTGTCGTACCCACGTCGACCGCGTCGCGAAGAACGAAACGCTCGAAGTGCGCCCGCTGCGCAACCTGCCGGTGATCCGCGACCTCGTCACCGACATGCGCACCTTCTTCGACAAGTGGCAGCGCGCCGGCGGGCACTTCGACGGCCGCTCGACCAAGGCCGACGACTTCGCGCGCATCGCTCCGGAATCCGCCGAGCGGAAAAGCATCGATGCCGGCATCGAGTGCATCGGCTGCGGCGTGTGCTATGCGGCGTGCGACGTCGTGAAGTGGAACCCGGACTACCTGGGTCCGGCAGCGCTCAACCGCGCATGGACGCTCGTCGCCGATTCCCGGGATACCGATAGTGCGCGGCTGCGCGCCGTGGCAGGCGACGCGGGATGCCATGCCTGCCATACGCACATGAGCTGCACCGAGCGCTGCCCGAAGCACATTTCGCCGACGGCGGGCATCGCGGGGCTCAAGCGCGCGGTGGCGAAGGCCGAGATCGACGGCAAGCTGTGAACCACCGCTCGGAAACCGCCCTTTGGATCGCGCAGCGCGCGAGCGCCGCGCTCCTCGCGCTTTGCGTCACGGTGCACCTGGTGACGATCGTCTACGCGGTGCGCGGCGGCCTGACCGCGGCGGAAATCTTCGCTCGCACGCGCGGCAGCGTCGGCTGGCTCGCCTTCTACACGCTGTTCGTGCTCGCGGTCGCCGTGCACGCGCCGATCGGCCTGCGGCCGGTGCTGGCCGAGTGGCTGGGCTGGCGCGGCAAGTCGCGCGAGGTGTTCGTGCTTGCCTTCGGCGTCCTCCTGGCGTGGATCGGCCTGCGCGCCGTGCTGGCGGTATTCGCATGAAGACCGTCGCGCTCATCCATCGGCTGTCGGGCGTGGCGCTCGCCCTCTTCCTGCCGCTGCACTTCTGGGCGCTCGGCCAGGGTCTGCAGCTCGACGCGTTCCTGCGCTGGACCGAGCAGCCGCTCGTGAAGCTTTCGGAGTGGGGCATCGTCGTGCTGCTCGCGGCGCATCTCGGCGGCGGGTTGCGCGTGCTTGCGATCGAGTTTCTCGGCTGGCACGAATGGCACAAGAGCCTCGCGGCAATCGCGGCCGCGATCGTCGTCGGCGCGGGATTGGCCTTCGCTCTGGCGCTGTAGAATTTCCGCAGGAGGAAGCAATGAGAATCGTCGCATTCATAAGCGCTGCGCTCGTCAGCCTGTCGGCGGCAGCGCAATCCTGGCCGCAGAAACCCGTGCGCTTCATCGTGCCGTTCGCGCCGGGCGGCGCGACCGACATCGCGGCGCGCATGCTGGGCGAGAAGCTCGCGCAGGTGTGGGGGCAGAGCGTGCTGATCGAGAACCGTGCCGGCGCCGGCGGCGCGCTCGGCGCGGCGGAGGCCGCGCGCGCCGCGCCCGACGGCTACACGCTTTTCTTCCCGTCGGGCTCGGTGATGACGGCGAACCAGTTCGTCTACGCCAAGTTGAACTACGACCCGGAGAAAGACTTCGTCCCGGTGACGAACGTCGTCACCGGGCCGCAGGTGCTGGTGGTGCCCGCCGGCTCGCCCTACAAGACGGTGAAGGACCTGATCGAAGGCGCGCGCGCCAATCCGGGCAAGCTCACCTTCGGCCACGCGGGCATCGGCACGCAGACGCATCTCGCCGCGGAGAATTTCCTCTACCAGGCGAGGATCGACGCCATCTCGGTTCCTTACAAGGGCGAGGGGCCGGCGCTCGCCGGCCTGATCGGCGGCGAGATCAATTTCATCCTCACCAACATGGCGGCGGCGATCCCGCATGTGCAGGGCGGCCGCATCCGCGCGCTGGGGGTTACGAGCAGGGACGAAGCCCCGCAGATGCCGGGCGTGCCGCCCATAGCGAAGACGCTGGCGGGATTCGAGAACGCCGGCTGGTTCGGCATCGTCGCGCCCGCCGGCACGCCGAAGGCGATCGTCGACAAGGTCTACACGGACACGAAGAAGTCGCTCGAGGCGACCGAATTGAAGGCGCGCCTCTATGCGCAGGGGCTGACTCCGGTCGGAAACACGCCGGCCGATTTCGGCGCGGCGATGAAGGCCGAGAGCGGGCTGTGGGCGAAGGTCGTGCGGGAGCGCAAGATCCACGTCCAGTGAAAGTCGATCTACGACAGGTCGAGGAGGCGGCGAAGGAGCTCTACATAAGGGCGCTGAAGCAGCTGCCGCCCGACATCAAGCAGGGTTTCGATCGCCTGGCGAAGGCCGAGACCGACGCCGGCGCGAAGCGCATGCTCGGCACGATGATCAGGAACATCGCCGTCGCCGAGGACACGAACAATCTCCTGTGCCAGGACACCGGCATCCCGATCTACAACGTCTGGCTCGGGCGCGGCGTCGAGGTCGACGGCATGGCGCTGAAGGAGGCGATCCGCCGCGGCTGCGAGCGCGCGACGCGCGAGCATCCGCTGCGCTCTTCGGTCGTGCATCCCATCACGCGGCACAACGAGCAGACCTCGTGCGGCCGCGGCGTGCCGGTGATCAGCGTCGACTTCTGCGGCGAGGACGCGCTCATCATCGAGATGGTGCCGAAGGGCTCGGGCTCGGAGAACAATTCCTGGCTGCGCATGGCCGTGCCGGCCGAAGGCGTCGATGCCATCAAGACCTTCGTCGTCGACTGCGTGCTCGACGCCGGCGGCAAGACCTGCCCGCCGACGATCGTCGGCGTGGGCGTCGGCGGGACCGCCGACCTCTGCGTGCACCTCGCCAAGGTGGCGGCGACGCGGCCGCTCGGCTCGCGCTGCGCCGACCCCGAAGGGGCCCGGCTCGAAGCCGAGCTCGGCGAGGCGGTGAACATGCTGGGCGTCGGGCCGCAGGGGCTCGGCGGCGACGCCACCTCCTTCGCGGTGCACGTCGAGACCGCGGCGACGCACATCACCATGAATCCCGTCGCGGTGAACATGCAATGCCATTCCGCGCGCCGCGCGCGCGCCACGCTGCGCGGCGCCGAAGTCGAATATGGTTTCTAGCCTCCTCGCGGCGCTGGCTCTCGCCGCCGGGGTGCAGTCGGCCGAGCTGGAAGGCGTGCAGCTCGAGGAGCGCGCGCAGGTCGACGGCCAGCGGCTCGAGCTGAACGGCATCGGGCTGCGCACGCGCTATTTCTTCAAGGTGTACGTCGCCGGCCTCTACCTGCCGCAGAAGGCGTCGAGCGCGCAGACCGCGCTCGACGCGCCGGGCGCGAAGCGCATCGTCCTCGTCATGCTGCGCGACGCGAGCGCCGAGCAGTTCGTCGACTCGATCGCCGCCGGGCTCGACGCGAATCACAGCGAAGCGGAGCTGGAGAAAATCCAGCCCCGGGTCGACGAGCTCTTCGCCAAGATCCACGCCATCGGCGAGGCGAAAAAGGGCATGCGCATCGTGCTCGACTACTCGCCGTCCGCCGCCTCGACGATGCTCTACATCGACGGCACGGGGCAGGGCGAGCCGATGCGCGGCGCGGAATTCTTTCGCGCCCTGCTGCGCATCTGGCTCGGCGAGCGGCCGGCGGAAGCGGAGTTGAAGCGCATGCTTCTGCGCCAGGAAGTCAACGGGAAGGAGTAGGTCATGCTCAAGGCATTGGTCGCCGCTGCGCTCGCCGTCACCGTGAGCGCTGCGGACATTTCGGGCGTCAAGCTCGAGGACAAGGCGCAGGTCGAGTCGCGCGACCTGGTGCTGAACGGCGCCGGCCTGCGCACGCGCTTCCGCGTGGTGAAGGTCTATGTCATCGGCCTTTACCTGCCGGAGAAGAAAAGCGACGCCGCGGCCGTGCTCTCGCTCGGCGGGCCGAAGCGCGCGGCGATCCACATGCTGCGCGACGTCGGCGCGGATACCTTCACCGATGCTCTGGTGGAGGGCCTGAAGGCCAATCACTCCGAAGCCGACTACAAGGCGCTCGAGCCGCGGGTGAAGGAACTCTCCGACACCATGGCGCAGATCGGCGAGGCGAAGAGCGGCATGACGATCGCGCTCGACTGGACCGGCGGCGCCACGCGTCTGGTGGTGAACGGCCAGCCGGCGGGCAAGCCGATCGCGGGCGAGGACTTCTACAAGGCGCTGCTGCGCATCTGGATCGGCGACAAGCCGGTGCAGGACGACCTGAAGAAATCGCTGCTCGGCGCATAGATGGCTCATTACGACTTCACCATGCCGATCAGCGAGGCGGAGGCGCGCGCGCTGCGCGTGAACGACACGGTAACGCTGAACGGCACGCTCTACGGCATTCGCGACGCGACGCAAATCCACATGTTCGATCGCGGGCGCAAGACGCGCTTCGACATGAACGGCCACGCCGTGATTCACACGGCGCCAAACGTCCGCAAGGACGCGAAAGAGCCGACCGGCTATGCGCCGATCTGCATCGGCACCACCACCAGCGACCGCATGGAGCGCTTCACGCGGCCGCTGATGCAGCAGTACGGCGTGCGCCTCATCATCGGCAAGGGCGGGTTGCGCGCGGGTTCTTCGGACGCGTTCAAGGACTTCGGCGGCGCCTATCTCGCCATCATCGGCGGCACCGCGGCCCTCGAGACGACCTGGATCGAAGCGATCGAGGACGTGGACCTCGACGAGCTCAACCCGGAATCGCTGTGGAAGTTCCGCGTGCGCGGCTTCGGCCCGCTCGTGGTGGCCATGGACAGCGCGGGCGGCAGCCTTTATACAGAGGTCAACGATCAGGCGCGCGCCCGGCGAGCGGCGGCGCTGCGCAAACTTGGCGTTAAAATCGCCGGCCAATAACCGAGGAGGATTCGATGCGATTCATCGTGCGCGTGCTCGCGCTTTTGTGCTTCGCTGCCGCCGCTCAGGCGCAGAACATCTCGATCGCCACCGGCGGCACCGGCGGCGTCTACTACCCTCTCGGCGGCGGCATGGCGGCCGTGCTGTCGAAATACGTCCCCGGCATCCAGGCGACCGCGGAAGTGACCGGCGGCTCGGTGGCCAACCTGCAGCTCATCGGCACCGGCAAGCCCTACCTCGGCATGACCATGGCCGATGCGACGCTCGACGCCTACAAGGGCGAGGACAAGTTCAAGGGCAAGCCGGTGGCCGTGCGTACGCTCCTCATCATGTATCCGAACCGGATGCACGTGGTCACGATCGAAGGCACCGGCATCAACTCGATGAAGGACCTCAAGGGCAAGCGCGTCTCCACCGGCTCGGGCGGCAGCGCGACCGAGGTGATGGCGTTCCGCGTCATCGAGGCGGCAGGCCTCGACAAGGACAAGGACTTGAAGCGCGAGCGCCTCGGCGCGGCCGAGTCCGTGGACGCGATCAAGGACCGCAAGATCGACGCGTTCTTCTGGGTCGGCGGGCTGCCGACCGCCGCCGTCACCGACCTCGCCAATACGCCCGGCGTGAAGATCAAGATGATCGACCACGCCGATGTCGTGCCGGCGATGAACAAGAAGTACGGCAACCTCTACGTGAAGGACGTCATCGCCAAGGATGTCTACCGCGGCATGGACAAGGACAACCACATCGCCACGGTGAACAACCTGCTCGTCGCCAACGAGAACATGGACGCGAAGACCGCGTACGACATCATCAAGGCGGTGTTCGACCATAAGGCGGACCTCGTGCGCGTGCACAAGGAAGCCGAGAACATCAAGCTCGAGAACCAGAAGAAGGACGCCTCGCCCGTGCCATGGCATCCCGGCGCGGTGAAGTACTTCGCCGAGAAAGGCATCAAGGTCCAATAGAAGCCCTGCCCCCTGAACCAAGCCCCGCAAGCCGGGGCTTTTTCATCCCATGCGCCCACTCTCCTTCCTCGCCTTACCTTTCCTCCTCATCGCGGCACAGAGCGGCGCGGCCGACAAGGTCACCCTGCCGGGCGGCATCGTGTTCGAGTCGCTGAAGGCGGGCACCGGCCAGTCGCCCAAGGCCTATGACACCGTGCGCGTGCACTACCGCGGCACCTTCCCCGACGGCCGCGAGTTCGACAGCTCGCGTGGGCAGCCGGTGGAATTCCCGCTGAACCGGGTGATCCGCTGCTGGACCGAAGGCGTGCAGCAGATGAAGGAGGGCGGGAAGGCGAGGCTCACCTGCCCGCCCGCCACGGCCTACGGCGAGCGCGGCGCGGGCGGCGGCGTGATCCCGCCGAATGCGACGCTCCACTTCGAGATCGAGCTCCTCTCCATCGTCAAGTAATGGCCGACGAAGCGCGCATCCATCAGCCCGACGCCGCGATCAGCGAAGAGGCGCTGGCGCGCGCCGAGGAGATGATCGAGCAAGAGGAGGGCGTCCAGAACAAGTTCAAGGGCGCCATGGCGAATTTCGTCATCGCGGTGGCCGTGGCGATGTCGCTCTTCCACCTCTACGCCTCCTACGAGATCGTGCGCACCGAGGTGCTGCGCGCGACGCACGTGGCATTCGCGCTATTCCTCTCGTTCCTGATCTTCCCGGTATCGCGGCGCTTCCGGCATCGCGTGATGCCCTGGGACTGGGTGCTCGCGCTGCTCGGGGTTGCGGTGTGCGCGTGGCTCGTCAGCCAGGGCGACGATTTCTTCGATCGCTCGATCGTGCCGAACGACTGGGACATCTTCTTCGGCGTTGCCCTGATCGTGCTCGTGCTCGAGGCCATGCGGCGCGCGACCGGCTGGATCATGCCCCTCATCACCGTCGGCTTCCTGCTCTACGCGTTCTACGGGCCCTA
>Ga0134121_10003359_pt1 | contig 13404 bp, 10 predicted proteins | sample KB301_FD_96463 | JGI IMG/M metagenome (GOLD analysis project Ga0134121, IMG submission 96463) | Terrestrial soil microbial communities without Nitrogen fertilizer from Kellogg Biological Station, Michigan, USA - KB3-0-1 | ecosystem: Environmental > Terrestrial > Soil > Unclassified ...
ACTCGAGCATCATGGCGGAGTTCAGGCGCCGGTGGTTCATTCTGCGGCGCGAGAAAATCATCGCGACGCTCGCGCCTTTCGAGGCGGCGCCGGCGGCGGTCGGGAATGAAGTCATCATCGGCACCGACGGTCGTGGGGCGGTGCTCAGCCGCAAGCGGCTCGCCGTTGCGAGTGGAAGGTCGGCGACCGCGGCAGCCGACTCCGTGTGGATTGTGCGTGTGGCGATCGCGTCGGGGAAGGTCGATACACTGGCACGCGTGCGCGATGCGCGCATCACCACCGTGCAGATCCGCAATGACAAGGGACAGGTGACCAGCTTTACGCAGTCGCTGGCCAATCCCTACGACATCCAGGAGCCGGTTGCCGCGTGCTCTGACGGGTGGCTCGCGATCGTGCGCCTCGATCCCTATCGCGTCGATTGGCGCTCGCCATCGGGATCGCTCGTTCGCGGCGCGCAGCCACCCGTGGCCGAACCGGAGCGTGTCACGAGCGCGGAAAAGGACGCGTTCATGGCGCGGCAGGCGCGATTCTCGAGCAACAAGGCTCAGCGCGCGGACATCTATCCCGAATGGCCGTCGCACATTCCAGCCGTGGAGGAGCGCAATCGCTTCACCGCGATGTGCTCGGCCGACGGGAAGGCTGTGGTGCATCGCGCGAGGTCGATCGCGCACCCGGAGGCGCGGTACGACATATTCGACCGGCGGGGATCGCGCGTTCGCCAGGTCTCGCTCGCCGAAAACGAGTTCATCATCGGGTTTGGCAGTCGCACGGTCTATTCCGTCCTCGTCGACGACGACGGGGCGGAGCACATCCGGCGGTACGCGTGGAACTGACGCGTTACATTGAGGCAAGAGAACCTCAAATGACGGCACGATCGACACCATCGACCAATCCCAACCAGGCACTCTGGGAGAAAGGGGACTTCACGCGCATTGCCGCGACCATGCGCGAGAGCGGGGAAGAGATCGTGGCGCGTCTCGGGCTCAACCGGGACGTTCGTGTGCTCGACCTCGGCTGCGGTGACGGCACCACCGCCATTCCCGCGGCGCGCACCGGCGCGCTCGTGCTCGGCGTGGACATTTCGCGCCCGCTCGTGGAGGCCGGCAACAAGCGCGCGGCAGAGCTTCGCCTGCCGAACCTCAAGTTCGAGCACGGCGACGCGACCAACCTCGCCGCGCTGCCGGATGGGGCGTTCGACGTCGTGTTGAGCATTTTCGGCGCCATGTTTGCGCCGAAACCGTTCGACGTCGCGAAGGAGATGGTCCGGGTCACGCGGCCGCGCGGGCGGATCATCATGGGCAACTGGATTCCCAACGATCCAACGTTCGTGTCGCAGCTCCTGCGCATCAGCTCGGCCTACACGCCGCCGCCGCCCGAGGGATTCATCAGTCCCATGCGATGGGGCGTCGAGACCGACGTGATCCAGCGGTTCGGCGCGGCCGGCATTCCGGCGGAGCGCATTTCGTGTACGCGGGACACGTACACGTTCAGAAGCGCGGGAACGCCGGCGCAGCTCCTGGATGAGTTCCGCCAGTACTACGGTCCGACGATGAACGCGTACGAGGCCGCCGCAAAGAGCGGCCGCGAGGCGGCGCTGCAGCGCGAGCTCGCCGCGCACTTCAGCGCGATGAACACGAGCGCGACCGGCACGGTGATTCCGGCGACATTCCTGCGTGTGGAAGTGACGCGCTGACGCTCTCCAGATTTTCTCCCATCTTTCCGGCTCAGAGGCCTTCATGAATTCAGTGCGCGCGGCTTTCTCGATCGTAAGCGCGGCGGTGTTCGCCGGCGTTGCCGCCTGCGGCAGTGACTCCGGGACGGACAGCGCGCACGCGGTGACGGTCGTCGACAAGTCCATCACGCTCGGAGCCGCGGACGCGTGTGACTCCGGCGGCGAGGACGTGGATTTCCTCGCGGTGATAAACCAGACGGTGACGATCGTCGTGAGCGGGGCCTCGACACTCACGCCGCGCTTCACGCTCTACGCGCCCGATTTTTCGACACAGGTCGGAAGCTCGTTCGACAACGGGGGAGGGAAGGCGAAGCTCGTGACGAAGCTGGTCGAATCTGGCACGTTCCATCTCACCGTTTGCGAAGCCACAGGCAAACCGGGAACGGTCCGGGTACTCGTCACCCATCCGTTCACGGGTTGACCGACTTGAGGTCGCAATTTGTGACCTCGAGTTTGCGGCTTCGTTCCGCGTCAAGGCGAAGGCAGAATCAGATGGAATGCTCGCGCTGATCACGGCGGCGTTGTTGCAGGTAAGCGCGCCGCAGCCGGCGACGCTTGCCCTCACGTCGTCCACCGCGAACGCGCTCGTCGACAGCCTCGAGGCCGCCGAGCTCCGGTTCTTTCGCGAATGGCGCGACATCTTCACGAAAGTCAACGATCCCGGCGCGCCGACGCAGTCGAACCTCGACGCCAGGGCGCTCCGAAACCTGAGAGAAAGCCTCGCGCACTGCCATCCGGATTCCGATGGGCGGGACGGATTTCTCCCAGTGCCAGGATCGAGAATCATCGCGAGTGGCCCCTCGCGCTATGGCGCGTGCCCGTCGTGGACCCTGTCCACCCCCATTCCGTTCGACGAGTCCATTGATCACGACGCGGCGGTCGGCTCCGTGCGCGACGCGGTCCGCGCGTCGCGCGCCTCGCTGATCGCGCTCTTCGACGCGGCCGCGCGCGCGGCACCGGGCAACGACTGGATTGCCGGGCAGCGCGTGCGATTGCTCGTCGATCAGGGCGAGTTCGCTCTCGCTGAAAGCGCCGCGCGCGCGTGCCGCGCACGGAGCGTGTCGCTGTGCGGGATGCTCCTGGGCTATGTCATCGGCGCGCACGGCGACCTCCCGCGCGCGGATTCCGTGTTCACGGCGACACTGGGCGCGATGCCGCTCGCCGAACGTTGTGCGTGGTCCGATGTGCGCACCCTGTTCGACGGGGCCGCCCGGCGCAGCTATGAGCACGCGTCCTGCGCGGAACGCGACTCGGTGAGCCGCATCGTGTGGTGGCTCGCCGATCCTCTTTACATCGTCCCGCGAAATGAGCGGCGCGCCGAGCATTATGTGCGCGTCGTGCTCGCGCGGCTGCGCGCGGCGGCGGAGCGTGACGAGCGATTCGACTGGAACGACGAAACAGGCGGCGACGCGCTGCGCGAAATGGTGATTCGCTACGGCTGGCCCTCGTATCTCTACTACGGCGGCCCCGGCCTCGACGGCAGTCACTCGGGCTACCTGGGAGTCCACGGTTCGCCGCGGCACGAGCCGTACACCACGTTCGAATACACGCCGGGACGCATTCACCTGGTGCCCGAGTTTCACGCGATCGCCGACCCGCCTCACGCGGCGAGCACGGATTGGACGATCACCGAACAGCACGCTGACGCCAAAGCGAACGGGTACGCGGTCGATCGCGTGTCGTCAGCCATCCGGCGCATGAACACGCGTCTCAACGCGTGGTGGCCCGCCGAGCTGTTCGTGCCGGCGCTCCCGCTCGCGCAGCTGCCCGACGGTATGCACGCGTTCTTCCGGCGCGATACGACGGCGATTCTCGCGACCGCGGCCGATCTGGTTGCGTCCGAGCTCGGGCGACCCGACTCGTCCGAAGTGCGTGCGCGGTTCATCATGTCGCCGCGCCCGGATTCCATGCGCGTGATGGCCACGGTCACGGCGAAGATCGGATCAACGCTCGCCATGCGCGCCGAGCTGGGGAGGGAATTCGGAGTCGCGGGCATCGAGGTCGATCCAACGAGCACGCTTCCCGGTGCGCGCACGAGATTCGGCGTCGCGCCGCCGCCGACGCTGGCGTGGCTGGACCGCGGTGAGATCGCGATTTCCGACGTGGCGCTGCTCAAGGTCCCGCGCGCGGACCGCGAGCTGCCGACCGATCCGGACGTGCTCCTGCCGGCGATGCTGGGTTCGTCCACGCTCGGGAAGGGCGACCGCTTCGCGATCTACTGGGAAACGTACGGCATCGCGCCCAACGACTCGACGGAATTCGCGGTGTGGATCGAGCGCGTGACGCCGCAGGGAATTCTCCGGCGGTTCGGCATCAGGCTGAGCGTTGCCACGGACCTCAACACGCCCGTCTCGCATTCGTGGATGGAGTTCGGCCCGAATACCCGTCGAACGGTGATTCCGGGGCGCGTGCCGATTGTCGGGCGCTCGCTCCTGCTCGATGCATCGCACTTGCCACCCGGCGACTACTGGCTCGATGTGGTGGTCCGGAAAGCCGGCGCCGGCGAGCCCGTGCGCGCGCGTCAGAAGTTCACCGTCGCCGCGAAATGAACATTCCATGAGAACGCGCGCGGCTCTCTCCGTTCTCTCGCTCTGCTTCGTGGCGCCCGTTCGCGCGCCGACACACGCGCGCTCCGAGATCGGCGCCGATGCGCTGCGCGCAGAGCTCACGGCGTTTGCGCACGACTCGATGATGGGGCGCAGGGCGGGCACGCCGGATGGCGACCGCGCGGCCGCGTTCATTGCGCGCGCACTCGAGCGAACGGGCGTCGTGCCTGCGGGAAGAGGTGGCGCGTTTGCGCAACCACTCCCGCTCACCCGCGTGCGGCTCGACGCGACGCACACGACGATGGGTTACTCCGCGATGCCGTTATTCCTCGGGACGGACTTTCTTCCCCTCACGGGCGCGTTCGGATTCATCACACCGGACAGCGCGCTCAACGTCGAGGCCACGAGCGCCGTGTATGCCGGAAACTCGTCGCAGTTGCTCGACACGAACGCCGTCGCGGGCAAGGTGGTTTTTCTTGCCGTACCGCGGCGCGCGAACCACCAACCCGACTACCAGCTCCAAACGGAACGCGAGCAGATCCATCAATACCGGAAGGCGGTCGCGCTCGTGTACCCGATGCTCGATCTCATGCCGCGGGTACTCGTCGAACGGCTCATGGCGCCGCGGCTCGAGCTCACGCAGCGATACGCGGCGCTCATGAAGGCGCCCCCGATCATTGCGGTGGTAAAGCCTACGTCGGCCCAGTTTTCGTACCGCGTGTACCGCGACTCCGTCGATGCCGCGAATGTCGTTGCGATGGTGCGCGGCACGGACGCCGCGCTCAGGGATGAGTTCGTGGTCGTGACCGCGCACATGGATCACCTGGGTGTCGCGAACGGGCGCGACCGCGAGGGCGATGATTCCGTCTTCAACGGCGCCGTCGCGGGATCAGGAGCCATCGCGTTGCTGGAAATGGCGAAGCAACTCTCGCTCGCGCCGCTCAAACGATCGATTCTCTTTCTCTGGACCACGGCGCACGAAGACGGGCTCCTCGGCGCGGAGTATTTCGCGGACACGCCGAGCGTTCCGCGCGATCGCATTGCGGCCGCGGTGGACCTCGACGGCATCGCGGCTGCGCCCGACTCCATGGTGCGGCGTGCGTCGTTCTCCGACCGCCTCGCGCCCCTCTGTGATGCGAGCGCGTGGCATTTCGTGCGCTGGGGAATTCCGGCGCTCCGGCTGTCGGCAAACCGTGGCGAGCAGTACCGGCGCGTGACCGATGACGTCGCGCACGTGGATTTCGGCGCGTACGCGAGCGCCGTGAACGCCGCGCTCGAACGTATTACCGAAATTGCAAACGGCCCGCGTCTCGCGCGTATCGCGCCCCAGCCCAATCCCAGGACCGCATGCGTGACCAACTGACGGGCCTCTAACAAGGACCTTACACGAGGAGCCCGGAAGCAGCTCGGAAGGTGTTCGGAATGGCCGTGCCGCGCGCTATCATACTGGCGGCGACGCGCGACTCTTTCGGAGACACATGGCACCAGCGGGACGTGTGCAAGACGAATGGCTCCTGCCAACGCTCAAGGCTCTCCTGACGCCGGAGCAGGTTGCGCAGGTGCAGGCCGACAACACGACCGAATACTGGGCCACCGCGACGCGGCTCGGCTTCACCGCCGACGATCTGATCATCGCCGCGCTTTCGGCCCGCTTCACCGTGCCCATCGCCGACGTCACGCGTGTCTCGAAAGCCGCGCGTGACCTCGTGCCCGAGTCGCTCATGCGCAAGTACCGCGTGCTGCCGCTCGCCATCAACGATTCCGTCGTCGAGATCGCCACCTCCAATCCGAACGACCTCGATTGCGAGAGCGCGCTCGCGTTCGCGCTCGGGCGCACCGTCAGTTTGTCGCTCGCCTCACCGTCGGTCATCGCGCAGCGGCTCGACGAGGTGTACCGCCCCGAGAACATCATCGACAACATCCTCACGGATTTTGCGGCGGGCAATTTCGCTATCGAGTCCATCACGGACTCGGTCGACGAAGGGGAGTTCGATCTCGGCGTCAGCAAGGCGACCGAGCGGCCCATCATTCAGCTCGTGGACCGGATCGTCGCCGCGGCGATCCAGGCCGGCGCGTCGGACATTCACATCGAGCCCGAGGAATCGGGCATTCCGGTGCGCTATCGCATCGACGGCGTGCTGAGCCAGGCGATGGTGCTCCCGAAAGCCGCCGGCATTCCGCTCGTGTCGCGCATCAAGATCATGGCGGAGCTCGACATCGCGGACCGCAAGCGCCCGCAGGACGGGCGTGCGCGCGTGGCGGTGAGCGGTGGGCGCCGCGTGGATCTTCGCGTGTCGACCCTGCCCGCGTCGCTCGGCGAAAAGGTCGTCATCCGCATTCTCGACCAGCGTGCGACGACGCTCACGCTCGATTCGCTCGGCATCACGCCGAACGAGCTCAAGCGCATTCAGACGCTGCTGCAGAAGCGCGACGGCATCATCTTCGTCACGGGGCCGACGGGCTCGGGCAAGACGACCACGCTGTACTCCGCGCTCGGCGTGATCCAGGCGCGCGGCGTGAACATCGTCACCGTCGAAGATCCCGTGGAGTACCGCCTGCCGGGCATCGTGCAGGTGCAGGCGAGCGAGAAGGGAGGCCTCACGTTCGCGGCCGCGCTGCGGTCGATTCTCCGCCAGGATCCGGACGTGATTCTCGTGGGCGAAATTCGCGACCGCGAAACGGCGATGATCGCGGTGCAGGCATCGCTCACCGGCCACCTCGTGCTCGCGACGCTGCACACGGTCGACGCGGTGGGCGCGGTCGCGCGACTCCTCGACATTGGCGTCGAGCCCTACAAGGTCGCGTCGGCGCTCCGCGGGGTGATTGCGCAGCGGCTGCTGCGCCGGCTGTGTCCGCATTGCAAACAGGAGCTCGAGGAGGCGATTCCGCTCGAGCTGCACAAGTGGTTCCCGCCGGGCACGCGCACGTGGCGCGCGGCGGGATGCGATCAATGCGCGCACACGGGATACCGGCGTCGGCTCGCGGTCACGCAGGTACTCGTGAGCACACCCGAGTTCGAGCGCCGCGTGACCTCGGGGGACCCACAGGAGCGCCTGTCGAAAGTCGCGCGCGAGGGCGGCATGCGCGAGCTGTGGGACTCGGCGGCAGACCTGGTCCGGAGCGGCGAGACGAGCCTCGAAGAGATGTTGCGCGTCCTGGAGCCGCCCGACGAAACGACGGGGCGCGCGCGGATGCCGACGCCGCTCCACATGAGCTCCGTTCCCGCGTCGAAGACGCCGTCGCGCGCGCTCGGCTCGGGGCGATATCAGTCGCTCACGGGTGCGTCGTTCGAGCTCCTCGATGATCTCAAGGCAAAGTCCGAGACGGGCGGCAAGCGCATACTCGTGGTGGAGGACGACGCGTCACTCCGCGCCGCGGTGAGAGCGGTGCTCGAGGGAGAAGGATTCACGATTCACGAGGCGTCTGACGGCACGAGCGCGCTCGATCAGGTGGACAAGCTCGCGCCCGACGCGGTGGTGCTCGACCTGCACATGGCCGGATTGGACGGGTACGGCGTGCTGACGAGGCTGCGCGCGCGTCCCGCGACCGCGTCGCTCCCCGTGCTCATTCTGACGGCGAACGACGACGAGGCGAGCGAAGTGCGCGCGTTCGAGCTTGGCGCGAGTGACTTCCTGATCAAGCCTTTCCGCGCGAGTGCGATTGCCGCAAGGCTCTCAGCGCTGATACATCGAACCAGGCGGTGAGCTGCGCTCAGTAGTGCACATCGAACGCTCGGGAACAGATGTGCCCCGTGATTTGCCCGGCGCTCCCCGTCTCGATGCGGTGCGTATCGGTCGAGGCAGGATGCGTCGAGCTGAGCGCGAGATCCGCGGAGCAGGTGCCCGACCGCCCGTCGACGTTGCGCCACTGGAACGTGCCGACAAAGGTGCCGTGCATTTTCATGACCTTTGTCGTCGAGTTGAGCGAGTAATACAGCACGAGCGTTCCCGATGGATCGCCGTCGAACGTGAACTGCCGGCCGTTGTGCATTGTGCCGGCACAACTCGAGTGCCGCTCGACAAGCGTGATGTCATACGAGGCGTCGGCGCCCGCACTCACCGTCTCGAGTCTCCCGGCGAGGTTGGCCGTGCCTCCGCCGGCGCACGAAATGTTCTGCGAGATCGTGTCCACGCGCGTGTAGAACTGGAGGCCGAGACCCCGATCAATCGTGGCGCCACGCGCTCCGGCGCCAAAGTTGAACGAGAACGCGTCGACCTCATCGAGCGCTTCGATCATCGAGCGCACATCGGCCGCGGTCAGCCCGTCCGCTGGTTCAGTGGCATCGCCGCCGCAGGCGATCAATAGCGTCACAGCGGCGGCGGCGAAGGCTCGGCGCATTGGTCGAACCTACCGGTTCCCGGTTCATTGGCAAGTGACCCCGCGCCGAACTTCGTTAGTCCTTCGTTTCGTTCTCGATCTCGAGTCGCCCGTCATCATCGTTCTCGACGTTAAAGTGCCGCGCGCACGCGTCCCGCTCGCTCTGGTTGCGGTACACGTTCACGAGGTGCAGGTCAGCGGGGTCGTCGGCTCGCTGCAGTTGCAACGTCTCTGTGAACAGGTCGCGGCCGACGATAGATCGCTGCCGGCCGAACAAGAGCTGCGCGCGCGGAATGCGTACGCCTTCGTAAATGACCGGGGCGGAACCTCGCGTTCGCCACACAGTGACGCGCACCAGCACCAGCACCTTGTCCACCAGCGTCGGGGATTCTTAATACCCCGGCGAGCGCCGAATGCTCGCTGCGCGTTGCGCCGCAAACGCCACGACCGCGAGCGCCAGAGAGCTCCAGAACGCCACTCTGGCGCCGAGCAGCACGTAGATCGTCAGGTAGGCGCTGGCCGCCAGCAACGTCGCCGCCGTCACCGGAACGCCGAACCGCATGAACTCGGCGAACGAAATGGGTTCCCGCTCGCGTTCCGCGAACCCGGTCACTGTCACATTTGCCGACGCGCCGACGGCGGAACCGTTGCCGCCCAGGCACGCACCGAGTGACAGCGCCCACCAGAGGGCCATGGTGTCTCCGTGCAGTTCGCCGGCCAGCGACTGCACCACCGGCATGGCAACGGCCACGAACGGAATGTTGTCCACCAGCGCCGAGAGAAGGCCGCTGGCCCAGCAGATGACGATCGCCGCGAACAGGAGCGTGCCGCGATCGCCCAGCGAGAACGTCGTGGATGCCGCGTGAATGCCCTGTGAAAGCAGCGCCGCTACGCGGCCAATGAGGCCCGTTTCCACGGCCGCGCCGACCACAATGAATAGAAAGGTGAAGAACGCGAGCGTGGGCCATTCGATGTCGCGCTCGAACACCACCAGAATGCCGTGCGTGCGTTCCTCCGCCGTCGGCGCGTTGTTGCGCACGTGGAGGTAGTCCTGGATGGCCATTGCCGCCGCGGCGCCGATCATCGCAGGCACCGCCGCCGGCATCCCGGTGAGTTGTTGCGTGAGGAATCCCACGAACACAAGCACGCCGATCGCCGCCGTCCAGCGGAGCAGCTGGATGTTCGATATGGGCGGCACGGGCGGCGCGGTGAACGTTCCCGCGGGCGGCGCGAGGGCGGCACGATAGAACCGGCCCGCGAGCGCGTCGACGACAAAGATCATGACGACGATGGGGGCCGCGACGTTCGTCAGAAAGGCGGCAAAGGGAATGCCCGCTCCCGAGCCGATGATGATGTTGGGCGGATCGCCGATGAGCGTCGCTGCGCCGCCGACGTTCGACGCCATCACCACGGGGAGCAGGAGCGCCGCGACCGGCATGCGCAGCGCACGCGCGACCGTGATCGCGATCGGCGCGACGAAAATGACGGTGGTGACGTTGTCGAGGATCGCGGACACGAGCGCGGTCACCCAGACGAAGATCGTGACCGCCGCGCGCGCGCGCCCCCCAGTGGCGCGCGTGAGCCGAGCCGCCGCCCATTCGAACACGCCCGTGTCCTTGAGCACACCGACGTACGCCATCATTGCCGCGAGCAGCAGCAGCACGTTGAGGTCGATGTGATGCCACGCCTGTTCGAACGGAATCAGGTGGAGCGGCGTGAGGTAGGTGATGGCGAACAGCCATGCCGCGGCGGCGAGCACGATGAGCACGCGGTGTGCCGCCTCGCGCGCGAGAACCGCGAAGAGCACGGCAATCGTGGCTGCGACGACAGCTTGTGAGGCGGGGTCCGTCGTGGAGTGCACGGGACTAAACTAGGATCAAGCGGCCCAAAAGCCCCAGCGTCCCGGATTCTCGCTCTCTCGTTCTCTCCCTCTCTCGCTCTCTACTTACGAACCTCGTCGCTACCGAGCCCGAGAATCTTTTCCGGCCCCACGCCTTCCGCTTCCGCCTGGAAGTTGAGCACCATGCGGTGACGGAGCACGGACAGCGCGGCGTGCTTGATGTCGTCGACATCCGGAATGCCGCGGCCGTCCATGGCCGCGCGCGCCTTGGCCGCGAGTGTCAGGTATTGCGACGCGCGCGGGCCCGCGCCGTAGGACACGTACTTCTTGACCAGGTCGCTCGCGCCCGGTTCGTGCGGGCGCGTGCTGCGCGCCATCTGCACCGCGTATTGCACCAGCACCGGCGACGCGGGAATGCGCCGCACCAGCGCCTGCATGGCGCGAATGTCGTCCGAGCCGAGCACCGCGCGGAGCTGCACGACGTCGGCGCCCGTCGTCGTCGTGACAATGCGTTCTTCTTCTTCCCGCGACGGATAGCCCATGCGCAGCTCGAACATGAACCGGTCGAGCTGCGCTTCCGGCAGCGAGTACGTGCCTTCCTGCTCGATCGGGTTCTGCGTCGCGAGCACGAAGAACGGCTCGGGCAGCTGATACGTCTTGCCCGACACGGTCACCGTGTGCTCCTGCATGGACTGGAGCAGCGCGGCCTGCGTCTTCGGCGGCGCGCGGTTGATTTCGTCGGCGAGCAGCACCTGCGCGAACACCGGACCCTGCACGAACTTGAACTGGCGCTTGCCGGTGCCGTGGTCTTCCTCGAGGAGCTCGGTGCCGGTCACGTCGCTCGGCATCAGGTCCGGCGTGAACTGAATACGCTGGAACGAGAGGTCGAGACAGGTCGCGACGGTCTGGATCAGCATCGTCTTCGCGAGACCGGGCACGCCCACGAGAATGACGTGGCCGCCGGCGAGAATCGCCGCGACCAGGTTGTCGACGGTCTCGTGATGGCCGACGATGCGGCGGCCGATCTGCTCCTTGAGATCCGCGTGCGCGCGCTTGAGGCGCGCGAGCATCTCGAGGTCGTTGTCGTCGGTGACGGGAATTGGTTGAGCGGCCACGCGGTCAGCGTTGAGGAGTCGCAATCGCAAAGCGCCAAGCGCCAAGCGCCAAGCGCAAAGCGCCAAGCGCCAAGCGTACAACAGGAGCGCAAAAGATAACGTCGGACCGCGCGGCCGGGTATGATTTTAGCCCAGCCCATGGTCCACTCCACCGACTCCTTCGACGCCAGGGCGCATTTCCTCACCGAGCTCGCGCGCCGGCTGCATATCGCGGGCGTGTCGGCGTCGCGGCTCGAGGGTGCGGTGGTATCCACGTCGCGCGCGCTCGGCATCACCTGCGAGATCTGGTCAGCGCCCACGGGCGTGCTCCTGTCGCTCGGCGACGCGGGTGATCCGCGGCTGCCACAGCGCACCCACGTGCTCCGCCTCGAGCCGGGAAATGTCGACCTCCAGGCGCTCGTCACCCTCAACGAGATCGCCGACGCGGTCATCGCGGGCACGCTCGCGCCGCGCGATGCGCTGCTCAGGCTGCAAACCGTCGATCGTCCGCGAACCGGCGGGCCCGCGCGTGTGGTCTTCGCGTTCGGTCTCGCCGCCGCGGCTGTCGCGGGCCTCTTCCGCACGGGGTGGGCCGACGTCGCGCTGGCGGGTGTGCTCGGGCTCATGATCGGCCTCATTGCCGTTCGCGCGCAGAAGGAGCCGAATCTCGGCGCGGCGATGGAAGCGCTGGCCGCGTTCGTTGCGACGGTGCTCGCGAGCGCGTTCGCGCATTTCGTCGCGCCTGTCTCCGCGCAGACGGTGGTCATCGCCGCGGTGATCGTGCTCATGCCGGGCCTCACGCTCACGACGGCCATGGCCGAGCTCGCGTCGCAACAGCTCGTCACCGGGACGACGCGATTCGCGGGCGCGATCGTGGTGCTCCTCAAGCTCACGTTCGGCAGCGTGGCCGGCACGCAGCTGGTGAACGCGCTCGGCTGGACGCCCATGCTGAACGCGCCCGCGCCGCTTCCGCCGGCCGTGGAGTTCGTGGCCGCGATCGCGGCGTCGTATTCGTTCGCGGTGCTCTTCGGCGCGGCGCGCCGCGACTACCTGCTCGTCATGGCGTCAGCGCTCCTGGGCTACGTGCTCACGCGCGTGGCCACGCACTGGCATTCACTGGGCGACGGCACCGCGTTCGCGGGCGCCGTGTTCTTTTCGAGCTTCGTCATGGCGGCGCTCTCGAACGCATACGCGCGCATCACCGCGCGCCCCGGCGCACTCGTGCGCCTGCCCGGCATCATGCTGATGGTGCCCGGAAGCATCGGCTTCCGCGGCCTCGCGTCGGTGATGCAGCACGATTATGTGGTGGGACTCGACACAGCGGTCGCCGTGATGAGTGCGTTGCTGGCACTGATGGCGGGGCTGTTGTTCGGAAGCCTGATCGTACCGCCCCGCCGCTTTTTGTAGCTCCCTGTCCCCCTGTTCCCCCGCCCCGATGCAATACACCCAGCTCGGCAAATCAGGACTCAGAGTTTCCCGCCTCGCCCTCGGCTGCATGACGTACGGCGATCCGCGCTGGCGCTCGTGGGTGCTCGACGAAGCCGCGTCGAAGCCGTTCTTCAGGAAGGCCGTCGAAGCGGGGATCAACTTCTTCGACACGTCCAACATCTATTCGCTCGGCGTGAGCGAGCAGATCACGGGGCGCGCGCTCAAGGAATACGCGAATCGCGACGAAGTGGTGATCGCGACGAAAGTGTTCTATCCGCTCTCTGAACGGCCGAACATGGGCGGACTCTCGCGCAAGCACATTCTGCAATCCTGCGAGGCAAGTCTCACGCGGCTCGGCATCGACGCGATCGATCTCTACTACATCCACCGCTGGGATCCCGCAGTCGCGATCGACGAAACGCTCGAGGCGCTGAACGATCTCGTGCG
>Ga0134121_10003360_pt1 | contig 13404 bp, 8 predicted proteins | sample KB301_FD_96463 | JGI IMG/M metagenome (GOLD analysis project Ga0134121, IMG submission 96463) | Terrestrial soil microbial communities without Nitrogen fertilizer from Kellogg Biological Station, Michigan, USA - KB3-0-1 | ecosystem: Environmental > Terrestrial > Soil > Unclassified ...
CCTCTCCGCTGGTTTGCCCTTCCTGGAGGTCCTCGAAATCGGCCAGGATCCCGGCCGCCCTGCCTGGGTCCATGTCTACACGCGCCTCGGCCCCGCCGCCCCGCCACCAGATCTCCTCATCAACCACCAAGGTACCCGCGCCCTCAACCTCACTGCAGCCTTGACCCTCGGCACGTAGAGGCTCCGCTACTCTCGGCAGCCAGCCTGGCCCGCACAAGAGCTGCCGCCCGGTCGTCGTGAGCCGCACATTGACGCGGCTGCGCAGAGTTGCGTAAGATGCCACGCATCAACAGCGACCTCAATCCGCGGAGGCGGCGATACAGAGGTATATGGGAAGCGAATCGAGGTTAGACATGTGAGAGCGCCAAACCATGTACCCCAATGCCCCTCCGAAATTCTCCACAATTCCTCATTTGAGTTGCGTCGCCAGCGTGATGTTAGGTTAACAGCTATGCGAAAAATGAGCTGGCTCGTGAGTGCCTCAATTGCTACCATTGCCGGGCTCTTCTCTCTGTTGAGTTGGGGAACCGATGAGCTTTCGTGGGTTTTTCATAGACGTGATGAAATCCTCGGCATCCTTGCGGCTGTCGGAGGTCTAGGCGCGGCCGTATCTTCCTTTGTTTTGGCTCGGAAACGGAAGTCGCGCGATGAATGACGGATTCACGCTGGCGGGTCTCGGTCTCGGTATTGGGGGTATCCTCGCCCTCTTCGTTGCTGCGGCCGTCGGGAGAAGACCTGCCCCGAACCTAGCAGAAGGAGCGGTCACCTTCCTCTCGGGATCTGCTATCTGTGCAGGGATCAAGATTTGTCTCCTCGCTGCGAACGACTCGAAACTAGGAGTGGAGCAGAGCGATCGGATCTACGTATTCCTGGGTGGGTTGGCAGTCGTTTGGGTTTCGATCGATACCATTCTTACTTCCCTTCGGGAGCGAGGAAATCGCGGCAGGTCCGAGAACCAGCCGCTTGAAGGGCCGGCTGAAGCCACTAAAAGCCAGGAAAGTGGCTGCGATTGAGAGGGCCGCCAGGTGAGCTCATGAGTGCCGAACTTGCGATTCTCGAAGTCGATCCGAGTGAGTTGGCTGGAGCAACAGAAATCAGTATGGGTGTGTTTCGGTTGAGGGTGTCTTTGGAAGGGCAGGAACACGAGGTATTCGCACTGCACGACGGGACTGCGATTCCCGTAGACTTCGTGGCTCACCTGTATTCGTGGGCGCATGGTCGAAAAGGTACGCCACCCCCAGTGGCACGCAAAAGAGCCGCAATACTCACAACACCGGCACCGCCTGCAAGCGGAGTGGCGCTTGTACTCAACGGAATTCCACTGTCGTCCACAGTCCCGCCGCCTGACGTGACCTTGTACCGGTACATCCAGGGGTCAAAGGACCACAAGTATCTACCCTCCACGGGCCAACTGCAAGCTGGCACCTATCTGACGACCGAACTGGACCGCGGCTACGCAAACTCTGGGTTGGCCTCCGTCGGTCGATATGCCCTCCCAATCGCTTTTCCACCCGACAACGTGCTCGCGTATGTGCTTGCCGGTGCGACTCTGGTCGATGTTGGCACTGTGCTTCCGAATTTCGGAGAAGCGGGCGGCGGTGTAGAAGTGAAATTGAAAGCACCGACATCAGTCATCGGGACACCAATACCTACACTGCTGCCCAAGTTTTAGCTCGCTCGGAGTAGGCGTGGAGTAGTATACGAGATGGCAAACGAAGCCCTTGGCAGACTCAACGCGACACTTTTTGACCTCGTGGATTCATTTCCGCGCGCCGCGTGGGAGCTTGCCGACTACCACTACAAGTCGGCATACGACGAGTACCTGAGCGCGCTGCAGCAACTCGCCGGCCGGCGCGTTGCAGTCTTTGCTAGGAGCATTGCCGAGTTGGAGAGGCTTTGCCGTCGCCTGCTGCTGGTGTCCGATACAATCGTCTTTAACGTCGCGACCTACTCTGAAGCCCCCGCAATTTCAATTTTTCCGATTCCAGATTCCACAGAGAGCCCTGTGCTAGGTGTCGCCCCCGTGATCGATCCTGAGACCGGTCAGTCTCGGTTCCCGAAACCGGTCGAAGTAGCATACATGCTTACGACGACTGCGGCACTGGCCGAGTCGCGAGGTCCCGATACCGTTCTTGGGTACGAATGGGGAAAGCAGTCAAGCGTTTGGCAGCGCTCCACCTTTACTCGAACTTCCGAACCATATAGAAACGACCGTCGCGAGCGCTGCCACATAGCGGTCGGCCTGGGCTATCCCTACGAGGAGGGAACCTATCGCTGGCTTTTGACGCACGGTCGCGAATTGCTGCTCTCAGGCTCCCTCGTTTTCACACCGTTCGTGAGGGTCACACAGGATACGGGCGAAGCGGACGAGGCACTGATGAAGTCTCACCTCGTCGGTGCGGCACTTGCGACACCCGACCCGAGAGTAGAGCTTGCCCGCGGTGATCTCCATCCTATAACTACCTTAAGCGTCCCATATATTGACAATATCCCGCTTCCTCTTCTCAGTAAGGTGCTCGCCGACGAAAAGGACTCGCTTCAAGCATTCCGCCGTGCAATGGACCATCTCATAGAGGATCTAGAGATTGCGGGTGATCCAGTGTCCGTACAAAGCGAACTTCGTCGCTTCAAGCGGGAGGTCTTGGAGGATGAGCTGGCGCGGCTGGAAGAGACCTGCCGTCGTATCACGCGGATGCGAGCCCTTTCCTCAGCAGGTGCCGTGGTCACGACAGGTGCTATCAGCTTGGCTGCGGCTTTCGGCATGGCTGTTCCCGAAGTCATCATGGGCGCAGCTGGCGGGCTGACGACTACACTCGCGGAGCTCTGGCAGACGTTCGAGGAGAAGCGTCAAGTTCGTGCAAGCCCAGTGCATTGGCTCTGGAAGCTCAGTCGGCGTCAAGACGACGGATAATCCCGGGCGGCCGGTTCCTCGGTGAAGGATAGGCCGCTCGAAATAGGAGGACTTGGGGAGCAATGGTCGCCAGCAATCCCGACTATGAGGATGCACAGCTCGATCTTCACCACTCTGCTGACGAGCCATCCTATACCGCTTGTCTCGGCTGGATGAAGGAGCTTTCCGATTCCCGTTCCGTTGCCCTCGATTTCTGGGCTCGGGGCAACTTTGTGAGGCGCCTCCTCTTCAACCGTGCGCGTAACGTTCGGCCTCTTCTCATCCCCGCTACCCACGTGAATCAGATGCGGTGGGCTTATCGCAGGCTGGCGCTGGCTGGTATCCCTGTTGACTTTGTCTACACGGGCCAGCTCTCTGCGCCGCGATGGGTCGACCATTGGCATCCTCTCGACATTCCTATTGACTCCGGTTGGGGCTACATCGCCTTCGCCGGTACGGTCGTAGAGAGCAAGAGCGAACGTCAGTGGTGGCCAATACTTGGGTTCGCCTCCTTGATGCCTGATTCAATTGCGCAGTGGCTTGTAGAGGAGGCTGGCAAAGCCTTCGCCGATGGACGGCTGTTTGTTGCTCCGGCTGAGTTGGTTGGCCTCAGCCCTCTCCCGCTTTCTCCGGGACTAGATGCCCTTGCGGAAGTAGCTGCGGGTTCGGTGGGCGCCGATCTCCCAGACCCCGCGATGGCCATCCTGGACCTCGAAATTCCTTGGATAGATGGTATGGCTCCGGTAGACTTTGACGCCCTTCTGGTCGATTACCGCGACGAGCTTGTGGAGTTCCAAGCGGCGTTCAAGGAGCTGATGAGTGGCTACTACTCTTCACTAGACCAAGCCGACGCCGCCCGCCTTCGCCTCCAAACAGCGGTGGCCGAGCTTCTTCGCTCTGCTCGGCACGCTCATCTTCGAGCCCTCATAGCTAAGTGCAAGGGCAGCCTGACGACCTATTCCTTCGCAATGGGAATTCTTGCTACTGCTGGTGCCATCTACAGCCGCGATCCGTTCGCTGGCGCTGCCGCCCTTGGTGGAGCAGCCAAGGCACTGAGAGACCTTTGGCAGCAAGCGAAGGCCGAGGCGCAAGCCCCACTGCGAAGTCCTCTGAAATTTCTTCTTCGCCTGGGTGCCGAAAGGGCCAGTTTTCGGACCAGCCCGCGAGGGCCGCATATCTCAAGAGTTCCTGCTGCTGCGCTTCGGAAGCCCGAGGAACTCGCGCCCTGTCACTGGTTGTGTCCACCCACGGGTGGCCTTCGATTTGCGATGCTCAAGGAAGGGGAGGAATAAGAGCCGATCCCATGAAGGCCTACAAGTTCAGAACCGTCGAGAATCTCGAGTTCGTGATCGATATTCTGATCAACAAGCGGCTCTTTTGTTGTGAAGCGAGATCTCTCAACGACATCCGAGAAGGCGATATAAGAGTAGGTAACGACCAGGGCAAGGCGCTCGCAGTGCTTGAGTTTGGCCAGGCGGTCACCGATGCTCTACGTTCCTATAGAGTGTGCTCCCTGAGCAAGATCTTCGATAATCATCTTCTCTGGGCCTACTACGCAGGCGGGTTTACTGGGTTGGCGATTGAAGTAGACGTGCCTGCCAGCGACCTAGTGGAGGTGAAATACGGCGACGACTTCCTCTATCTATCCAATTACCTAGAGGCCGCCGACATCGGCGCGACAGTGCGTGCAGTTCTGTCGAGGAAGAGCACGATCTGGAGCCACGAACAGGAAGTGCGCGTTATTGCGACTGATGCCTTCTACAAACTCTCGGAGCCGATAAGCCGGATCATCGTAGGCGCCCGGACGAGTCAAACCATGATTACCGCCCTAGATCTCATATCCTCACACTACGGGATCAAGGTCGACAGAACGGTCATCGCAGACTGGGGAATTTATACTACGGGGATTCAACGCTAGTGCTGGCATCCTCGACTCATCGGTGTAGGCACCCTCCGTGAGCGCCCACCCGGAGCACCTTGCCGTGGCTCGTCGCGGCGGCACGGCAAATCCCTGGATCTACCCCTGGAGTCTTGGAGTAGCGGCGAGTCGAAGATCTATGCGGGGTGGCTCGACGCCGATCACATCCAGGATCGCCAGCGGCAAGGCCGCCTTCTCCCATAAATTCCGATTATTCGGGCTGAATCTCAACCGAGAAGTCCCGTTCACTGCTCCTCAGTCCAGCATCGGAGACTCTGACAGTGAAGGAGAAAAAACCTCCAGAGAGAGGTTTGCCTGACACAATGCCACTATCTCGATCGAGCGCCAAGCCTGGCGGTAGGGAACCATTTGTGATGGTCCAGGCATAAGGAAGTTCCCCTCCGTTGGCAATGAGGCGAACCGAGAACGGTCGGCGCAGGCGCCCCTTGGGGAAGCGTTCCGTCGTAATCCTCGGCGGCTGCCCAAGACTGGCCAAGTTCGGGCTGATGTAGATACCGCTTCCAGTGGTCGCAGCATAGAGGACGCTGCCTTCTTGTCCGCTCGCCGCCAAATGGCCGTGCGTGATCCGCTGGATCTTTCGCTCCTCCAGTCCCCCGCTGAACGGCACCCATCGGCCACCCAGATTTCCGCCCCGATAGATGCCTCCCGTCCCCTCAGCGGCCAGGCTCACGAACGCCTCTCCACTCTGTGGATCGACCGTAATCGAGGTAACAGGCACTCCCGATGGGAGCCCGCTGGACATCTCGATCCAAGACAGGCCTGCATTGTTCGTATAGAACACTCCATCATCTGTCGTGATCCAAATTTTATGCGGTTTCCCTTCTTCGATCAGCAAGTCGTTCACATCGCGGCTTGCGAGACCCGGCCCTGCCGCCGACTTCCAGGTCAAGCCCAAATCGTCCGAGTAGGCCACTCCGTCCCCTCCCCGCGTAGTGACCCAGAGCCGCTTTCTCTCGCCATCGACCTCAAGATCGATACCTGTCAAGTCGAGGGATGCGAGCCCCTGGCTGGAGAAACGGAAGCTAGCTCCCTCGTTGCTGGTTAAGCCCACTCCTCGGCCAAGGCTGGTAAGCCATACCCTTCGAGGTCTCGCACCAGTATCGAGAACGAGGTCCGTGATCTTTCCGCTCGCTAGCGCCGTTGCCGACCAGGTGAGGCCTGAGTCAGACGACCTGTAAAGCCCTTGATCCGAAGCAGCGTACACCACCGCCGGGGTTTGCGGATCGAAGGCGATAGCATTGATGTTGAAGTTTCCAAGTCCTTCAACATGGGCCTCGAAGCTACGACCTCCATCCTTGGACTCCTGAACGCCAAAGCCCTCGGTACCCGCCAGCAACCGTTGTGGATCGGAAGGATCTTGGACAACAACTTTGATGTTATCGGCAACGCTGCTGTGTTGGTTTAGACGTCGCCAAGTAACTCCCCCATCGTCAGACAAAAAACAACCTTCTTCCCACGTACAGGCCACAACGATTCCGGAAACATGCGGGTCAGTGCTCAACCCTCCTACACTGAAGTTATCGAGCGGGCTATTAAGCCGTCTCCAAGTGCGACCACCGTTCTCGGTCTTGAATACGCCACCTCTGAACCCAGGGACTCCTGGATGCCCCTTTCCCGCAAATGCAACGTTCGGATTGTTTGGGTCCACAGCGAGACTAAGAAAATCATTTGACCCATTGATTCTCGCGTGGCTAATTTCATCCAATGGTAACGCGAAGGTCCTCCAACCGGCAGCAGGATTGTAGGACCAAATCTCTGTCATATGAGCGACGTAAACGTACTCCGAATTCGACGGCGCAGGTTCGACAACGGAATCGAAGAAAATATCGTCGGCCGAGTTGGTTGGGGCGTAGAGCCGCCAGGACATTCCTTTGTCGTCGGACCGGAAAAGTCCACCCTCTCCGATCGTGTAAACCCGCCCTTCGACATCACGCGCGAAGGCAAGGCCCGATTCTATATCGTGCATAAATGGCGCCCAAACATCCTTTACATCGCCGACCCGTGTCCAAGTCGAGCCGCGATCATCGGAGCGCCAGATCTCGGATGGCAACTCCGCACTGTCAGTCCACAAGACCATCCGTGCCAGCAGGATATTGGAATCAAAAGGATCCACATCCATATCTCCAATCACTCCATGATTCTCAGGCGCCATGGGAATCCTCTGCCACGAAACACCGCGATCCTCGGATCGAAAGAGATCCCGCTGGGATGCAATAAAAAAGAGTAACGGGTCGCGGGGAGAGATAAAAGCGAAGTAGTGGATATCCGTATAAAGGGGGTCCTCGAACGGGCGAGTCGGCACCACCCATCGTTTCCCTCCAGAGCGAGATACTAGGGGTCCATCACCGCTAGAAGCTGCGAGAAAATCGTCTGGATTGGCGCTACTGATTGCGATTCCAGAGAGAGAGGTGTGAGACAACCCGTAGCTCCTACGAGACCAAGTCCTTCCCCGATCACCGCTGTACCAGATACCATAACCCGGCGTCCCAACGAACAAGTTGTTTGAATCTGTTGGATCGATCGCCACGCTGGCCTCTGCGAGCGTTCGACGTCCGCAGAAGTCATCAGAGAATAAGGCCCCAGAAACTAACTTCCAAGTCAATCCTGCATCTTCACTAAGAAGAGCTCCCTGGTCAGTACCTGCAAGAAGAACAGAAGGATCAGACAAAGACCGATCGAGAAGACACACCTCTTTGACACCCGGCAGGTGGTATCGAACCCAGGTCCTTCCACCATCAACGCTCTTCTCGATATAATCAAAAGTTCCATCAGTATCCCGTGGCGGCGCCTTTACGATGTCCAATGGATTCTTCGCCGAGACAAGGATCCTTCCCGCCCATCGAGAGCTTCCTTGGATATCTAGCCAAGTGCTGCCGCGGTCGGTGCTGCCGAAGGTTCGGTCCAAATTTCGATTTAGGCTATGCTCGCCCAAAGTGGCATATATTGTTCGGGCGTCAGGAAAGGATACAGCCAGAGAACCAAATACCTGCCGAGGAATATCTGCGTTATACAGGGGTCCCATACCAGGCGGAAACTGCGAAAGCAAGCCCCAGGATTGACCACCGTCCATCGAGGCCAAAAACGCCAGATATTTATCGAGAGAGCTATCGTTGCAAGAGATATTGTAAGCCAAGACATACATATCTTCATAGCGGTCAAAAGCAAGATCGTTGATCCATATAAATGTACCATCCCCACAATAGGCCTGCGGTGATTTCCAAAGCTGAGAGGCCACATCATAGTGGAAAATGCCGGGAAATCCCCCTCCAGCCAACCAAATTGTTGAGGTGATCGGCCCGAATACTAAACGCACGCCACTACCATAGAAACCTTTGTTGTGCGAAATAGCATTCCAGTTTAGGCCACGATCGAACGACTCGACAATGAGCACCCCATTGAAACCGGTCGTCAAGGCAACTAGATGATCCGAATCGTTCGGGTCGATGGCAATGTCATAAACGGCAGGCGCAAGCTCTCCCAGCGGCGACCAAGCCTCCTCACCCCCAACCTGGACGTGCAGGGTGAAGCTTCGGAATGCTTCTCCTCCTGCGCTGTCGATTGCGCGCGCCGTAAATGAGAACCGCCCCACTTCTGCTGGAGTTCCCCGTAGAATCCCTCCCTGAAAGGTGATTCCCTGCGGCAGAAGTCCACCTGCGAGTTCCCATCTAACAGGCGGACGGCCACCCGCGACTTGGAGCGTAGCCTCGTAAGCCTCTCCGACTTTTGCGGGAGGAAAACTCGCAATTCGAATATCGAAGAGAGGCTCCGCCTGGACTTCCACGACGAGATCCCTCTGAGCCTCTTGCGTGATCGGTGATGCGTCTCGAACAGCTATCGAGAAACGGAAGACCCCTGGGCTCACCGGCACTCCTGTGATTCTCCCATCGGCCAGAATGAGGCCTGGCGGGAGTTGGCCAGAGGCCTGGCTCCAAGTATACGGCGGTTGCCCCCCAGACGCCTTCAAGATAATCCCCGTCGGCTGGCCCACAATCCCGAGGGGAAGTTCCTCTGTGTCAACTCGCAAGCTCGGTGGCAAGGAGCCTCCAACCGCTCCCAAGGTCAGGTCCACCTTCCCATATCCCCACTTGGGGTCGGGTGTGTCGCCTGTCGCAGCATCGTGCTGCACCGCTGCAAGAAGAACATTGCGCACCTGGATTGCATCCAGCGCCGGATCGATCCCCAGGATGCGGGCGGCGAGCCCCGTCACGACAGGAGCAGAAAACGAGGTGCCCTTCAGGAAGCCAAGGGCACGCTGATTACGTGCACTAACCAGCAGACTGTCGAGGCTGCCGAACGGCGTGAGGCGATAGACGGAGTGGGGCGACTTCGCTGGGAACGCGTCCCGGGACACCGCTCCGAGTACCCATTCCCCTGGAGCAGTCAGCTCTGGCTTCGTACGGCCGTCGCGCGTCGGCCCTGGGCTCGAGAAGTCCGAGATCTCGCCTGACCTCGCTGCCAAATCGACTCGGTCGATCCCACCGACATCCGTCCAAGAGGTCCGGAAACGCATCCCCGGGGCGTGCAGTCCATAGCTGCCCACGGTGATTGCATGGAGGGCAGTCCCGGGCTTACCGACCAGAAACTCGTTGTCGGCGGGCTCGGGCAGAAACGGCGGCACCTCCCCCACTTGTGAATTGTCGAGGAGCCAGCCGTCATAGATTCCCGTCGACCCAATCTCGGTTCCTTCAATCGTAATCGTCCAATCGCCAGCCGCGGGACTCACCCCCGAAGCATCATCCACCAGGATGAGTGCCTCGCTGTCTCCATTCGTGGAATTGATCGCCCCGAGATTGCTGATGAATACGTCTCCGAACGGAGTCGGAACATCGCGCAAGCTCCCCGGGGGAGCAGTCACTCGGGTCGAACCGTCCGGTGCAGTCAAAGAAATCGTGAGGCTATCCTCTCCTTGGCACCATAAGCTGACCAGGAAAAAGTCGTTCCCCTGCCCGGGTAACGGATGATTGTAGGCTGGCACTATCAGCCGGTGCTCCCGGGAGATTCCAGCGAGAGCTCTCGCGCGGAAGTGTCGGAAGCGAGCCACCCTATTGTCGGAGGCATTTCCTGCCGCGACGACAAACACGCGACCCGGAATCCCAGGCCCGGAGAGCGCATCGATCGCCTGTTCCTCAAGAGAGCGGCCGTCGTGAGATCCATATAAGCTCCCTAGCGACAGGTTGATGACACAAGGCCGCCGCAGCTGGGTACACTTCTCGTCGATGAACGCCATTGCATTTAAGAGATCGATCGACCAGAAGTCGAGCGAATCGGGTTCGCGCGTCGCCTTGACTACGATGAGGTTGGCGGCTGGAGCCATGCCAGGAGAGGTTCGGTCGTCCCCTACTGCGATCGAAGCCACGTGGGTCCCGTGCCCCGTGGTATCCTTTTGCGCGATTTTCTTCCCCGACCGAAGAATCTGGTTGAGCTGCGCCTCGGTATAGAGCGTACCCCCGAAGGGGCCGGTACCATTCAGAATGCCATTGCCATCCGGATCGCCCGGGCTGGAAAAATCGAGCAGGTACTTGATCCGAGTCGAGCCATCCCGGTTTCGGAAGTCCTCGTGCCAGATATCGATTCCGGTATCCACGATTCCGACCACAACGCCCGCCCCAGCGAGAGCCTGCTCGACTCCAAGTGCTGGCCCATCGCTTGTGTCGCCGGATAACTTCTGATTCCAGGCTGCGGTCGCCCGCAGCTTATAGCTGAGTTGAGCGGAACGCAGTCCTTGAAGCTGGGCCAAGTCACCGAGTCGAGCGACGTCAAGGGTTCCTGTCCAGATGGTTCCCAGACGCGCCTGCACACGGAAACCAACTTCGGTGAGAGATTTTTCTTCGCCCAAGAAGTCGATCAAGAGCGGCAGAACTTGGGGGCCGCCTTCGGCCTCCACTGAGACCGCGACTTGGCCCCCGAGTCGCCGGAGGATTTCGATCGGAGCTAACGTTACTATCTTCTCCTCAGCGGCCGTCTCCGAACTCGAGCGGGCGAGCACCTGGAGTGCGGCATCCAGAGGAGAAATCCGTTTCGGCGCGGCTGTCAGAGGGGAGGCCGCCAGAGAGGCCGATATTACTAAAAGCAAAAAGCGTCGGATCATGAGCATGGAGAACCTACCATGGGAGCATCTGTGGAGGGAAGCCGCAGGATCTCCTGCCACGCCGGCGACCCAGTCCCGAGAATCTCGTTCAAATCCGATTGCATCATGGACTCGCGCTCCATCTCCTTGCTCGCCCTATAGTAGCCCTTGGCACGCTGAAAGAGGTGGCGCGCCTGCTGGTTATCGCCCGATTCGGCACAGAGCCTCGCGAAGCGCAGGAGAACATCAGCCGAATCCGCGCTCTGACTCCCGAGTCTTTCGAGACCCCGACAGGCCTCCTCGTACTCTTTTCGAGCTCCGGAGTTCTCCCCCTGCACCTGGAGTACGTAAGCTACATCCCCGTGCGTCAGGAATGCTTTCTCTGCAGCTCCGATCCGTTCATAGCTGGAGAGTGCACTTCGATAGAGCGATAAGGCCTCGGAATAGTCGTGCTCATCCCAGAAGACAATCCCGGCAAGATTGACACCTATCTCAGCGAGCAACCTGTGATCATCGCGCTCGCCTGCAATCCTACGAGCTTCGAGGAGGATTTTCTTGGCCTGTTTCCAGGAACCACGTTCTCCGACGATATTAGCCAGATTGTTGAGCTGCTCGGCGATCCCACGCCCGTAGCCCGTCGTATCGAAAAGATCCCGGATTTTCTCGAACCCATGCATCGCAGCTTCGAGGTTGCCTTGGAGAGCGTTTGCGACAGAAATCACACTGTCAGCCTTGGCAGCAGTCAGGACGTCACCGACTCCTGCAAACTGTTGTCGGGCGTTCTCACAGAGAGGAATTCCTTCTTGATAACGCCTCAAGCCGACGAGAGCATCGCACTTGAAGAGATCTGCACGAGCGGCCAAAAGAGGCGCACGTAACTCCCGAGCTGTTCGAGCAGCCATCTCGGCTTGCTTCGTCTGCTCTTCGCGATCTCCGAGGCTACGTGCCACGGCGGCTTCGGCTAAAGCGACCTCCACTGTCTCAATCCGGGACAAGGGAATCTTGTGCAGCCAGGAGATAGTTTCCTCTGCGCCCTTCATCCGCTCTCCGCTGATCTGAGCACCGAGGAGCAACAACCCATAATCCTTCGCCTCCGGCCGCCCTGTATGCCGCGCGAATTCCCACAGCCCGCGATAGGCATTTATAGCCTCGTCCCACTCCCAGGCCGACTCGTGAGCACGCGCCCGAATGAGTTGGTACTCGCCAAGGGGATCTGCCGAGGAGCGAGTAGAGCTATGTCCACCAACTCCCGCCAGCAGATCCAGTGCCTTATGGGCACTCTTACGGGCCCTCTCATCGTAACCAAGAACGGACCAAGCCTCGGCAAGGCCGGCATGGGCTACAGCGTAACCGTGGTCAGCGACGAGAGCTCGCTCGAAGCTATCCCTGGCCAACAATGGATCGTAGCGCTGAAGGTAGAGAAGGCCCTCGTAATAGGCTTGCGTCGCTTCGGCGCTGGCTGAATGATGAGTCTCAGGAATAGAAACGTCGTTTCGGGATTCCGGACCGAGTCCGAGGCTGGACCGAAGGAATGCCACCACGTCAAAGACGACAGCCGACGCCTCTTCTGGGCGGGTACGCAGCGACTTTGTCGCCAGAGTCTGCGCGGTCCGAGTGTCCTGGATGCAGATGTCGAGTTGAAGCGAGGTGTCCGGCGCGTCTCCATAAACGAAGTAGGCGCCTGAGACAACAAAGTCAACTCCCAGGGATTCACGAACACGCCTCAAGACCCCTTCGCTCGGACACCCTCCCGACCTCGCAGACATTGCCTCGAGTTCCGATCCGGCCCTCATTGCGACGTGGATGCTACCCCCTCTGGCCAACTCCGTCTCCAGGCGTTCCGAAAGAAGGACGGAGATCCATCCGGCATTTTGATCTGAAAGATTTCGGAAACCCAAAACGGTTAACTCAAGCGGAGAGGCAGTCGAGTTCGTCGTGCCTTTCGAAGAGAAGTCGAGCCGGCGCATCATGCTCTCCCCGAGACGCAGGGGCCAGTTGAAGAAGATGCTCGTTAGAGACAGGATCAGCACGCCCATGAAAATGGGGAGCATGATGAGAGGCAAGGCCTTAGCAGGCCCGCGATTCACCTCGGTCATCTGGCGGACATAGCTGACGAAGATCACCAGAATGACTGCCAGCAGGAACATGACAGACGTCGCGACCAGCGCCAACAAGAAGTTATTGAAAAGCGCCAACATGATGGCCGCGGCCGCGGCAAAACCAACGACGCCGATCGCATAGCGAACCTGCGGCACATGCTCCCTGGCACTGTGGAGCAGCCGGTAGGCCGCAGAACGGGAGGTCTGATCGAGCCGCGAATCAGCGTCAGCCTTTTTTCCCATACTCATCCTCCAGAGCCGACTTTGATACCGACCGCGCCCTCAGCAAACGGAGGGAGGGTCCCCCTACTCACCAGGTCGCCCAGGGTCGCCCAGGACCATCTGCTGATACCAATCAACACTAAACCAGGGCAGGCCATTCTGAGCAGCAACCAGATCGAGCTGCGCA
>Ga0134121_10003362_pt1 | contig 13402 bp, 9 predicted proteins | sample KB301_FD_96463 | JGI IMG/M metagenome (GOLD analysis project Ga0134121, IMG submission 96463) | Terrestrial soil microbial communities without Nitrogen fertilizer from Kellogg Biological Station, Michigan, USA - KB3-0-1 | ecosystem: Environmental > Terrestrial > Soil > Unclassified ...
CACCGCCGCGCGATTCATCGCCCCGGAGATCTCCGGCAACCAGTCGTCGCCGGCGGCGATTCGATCGTCATCCCAGACGGTCAGCTCGCCTTCGATCTCCAGAACTTTCAGATGGCTGACGACACGGTCCTTCCAGACTTCATCCTGTTGGCTGTAGCTGATGAAGACCGTGGGACGGCCCCGAGACTCCCCCATTGCCGGCGGCATTCGATCATTATAGCTCTCAATTTTCCTCGATCGAGCAGGCCTCCAGGAACGACCGCGCCTCCCGCAGGTCGGGGCTTTCGCCGGTGAAGCCCTGTTGGGCCTGGGCGACGAGCGCACGGGCGACGTTCGTCCTGCCCTGGCTCTTCCAGAGCCTGCCCAGGCTCAGAGCGGCACGCAGCTCCAGGAATCTGGAGCCGTGGCTCCGGGCCTGCTCCAGGGCCACTTGAAACAGTCGCTCGGCTTCGGCCGGTCCGGCTTTCTCCTCAAGTCCTGGCTGGCTCTTGCCATCCAACAGGATCTCTCCCTGCCAACGGTAGATCTCTTCGGTCCAGTACGTGACTCCGCGCGCTTGGACCTCGCGCAGACCCTCGTCCAAGGCCCGCCAGGCATCCTCGGGGCGCTCTCGTATGCAGAGGATCTCGGCGTGCAGGCAGAAGTGATAGGCCATGCTGGTTCCGGCACTCTCTACGATTTTCCGTTGCACGCTGTCGAAATCGCCGATCGCGGGCGTGCCGCCCACCGGCGCGACCAGCTCCGACCAGACGAGTCTGAAGGAAGCCTGCCAGGACCAATAAGAGAAGCCGAGCTCCACGGCGAGGTCGTACACCTCTCGGGCCGTTCGCCGGACGGTCTCCGCGTCGCGCAGATAGTAAGCGAGCCCGGCGCTGAAGATGCCGGCGAAACACAGCGTGAACGGGGCTCCAAGCTGGCGGGCGAGAGCGACGGCCTGCTCGCTCCGCTGCCGTGCGCGGTCGAGTTGGCCCAGATGCCAGGCAGTAAAGGAGGCGAACGAGAGGGCCGCCACCCGCAGGTCGGTGCCGGTGTGGATGCGGTAGGCATCGTCGCCCAGCGGCGCGAGCTCGTACGCTCTCTCAACCTCGACCGCGGCCTTGGCGAAGTCGCTCGCGAAAAAATGGTAAACGCCGAGAGTGTACCAGGCGATGGCGAGGAGGGAGGGACGCTGCTCGATCTCGGCGATCCGCAGCAGACGCTCGGCCAGGCCCAGGGCCTGAGCCTGGTTGCCAAAGTTGACAGCATAAATATAGAGGCCAACCACGGCCCAAAAGCGCTCTTCGGCTGCCCCGAGACGTTCGGCCAGGACTTCCGCCCGGACGTAGGCCTGCTCGGCCTCCTTATACGCATACCCTCTGCCGGTGATGATCGAAGCCGCCCGGGCAGTCTGGATTCTCAGCTCCCGGCGGTCGCGTTCGGGACCGTCCGCGAGGCCCTGGAGCAGCCGGAGAGCCCGGTCCAGATGGCCGAGCGCCTCCGAGGCCGCCGACCGGCGGCTGGCCAGGTCGCCGGCGCGCACCCAGTAGTCGATGGCCGGCTCGGTCAGGCCGGCCTCGGTGTAGTGATGGGCGAGAATTTCGGGCGTGGTTTCCGCCGTCTCGACGAAACGGGTTGCCAGCGCCTCGGCGATCTGGCGGTGGATCCGCTGCCGCTCGCGCTTGAGCAGCGACTCGTAGGCCGCGTCCTGCACCAGGGCGTGTTTGAACAGGTATCTCGCCTGCCCGCCGAAACCCTTGCGATAGACGAGCTCCGCCTGCACCAAACGCTGGAGATCCTGCTGCAGCGCCGCCTCGTCGCAAGAGCAGACGGCCGCCAACAACTCGAAGGAAAAGCTGCGACCGATCACGGAAGCCATCTGGGCGACTTCCTTCGCCGCCCCCAGCCGATCGAGCCGGGCTGCCAGCGAATCGCGCAGCGTCGCCGGCAGCTCCTGCTCCTCGCCGGATTCGTGGGACTCCAGGACCGCCTTGGTCAGCTCCTCGAGAAACAAGGGGACGCCGTCCGTCCGGGCCGCGATTTGGCGCCGAACCGCGGCCGGCAGCGACTCCGCTCCGGCCACCCGATCGATGAGCCGCTCCGCCTCCGTACTGTTCAGCGGCGTCAGGATGATCTGGGACAAGTGGGCGCGCGGCTCCCAGAAGCCCTCCTCCATCGCCTGGAGGCGGATGGTCAGCAAGAGCAGAAGAGGGCCGCTCGCCGACTGATCGATCAGCCGGTTGAGACAGTCGAGGCTCGTGGGATCGAGCCAGTGGAGGTCTTCGATCAAAAGGATGAGAGGCTGCCGCTCCGCCATCGCCAACACCCAGGCCGCGAGCGCCTCCAGCGTCCTTTCCCTCTGCCGCTCAGGAGACAGAGGTGGAGCGGGGTGGCGTTCGTCGAGCGGCAGATCGAGGAGCGGGGCGAACAGCGGCAAGGCGTCCGTCAGCCCGACCTCCCCCAGCGCGGTAGCAAGCGTGTCCAGCGGCGAAGGCCCCTTCGGCCGCAGGAGTAAGGCCTGGCGGAGCAAACTGACGACCGGCTGGAGAGGAGAGCCCTGGGTGTAGGGAGTGCCGAAGCAGGTCCACCATTGCGCCGTGCTCTGCTCCAGGCGCTCTCGCAACGCGAGCACCAGGCGCGATTTTCCGATCCCGGCATCGCCGCTGATCAGGATCACCTGTCCATTTCCCTCGCGGGCCAGGCTCCAGCGGCTGAGCAGCAGCTCCAGCTCCTGCTCACGGCCCACCAATGGGATCAAGCCCGCAGAGCTGACCTCATGCGAGTCCAGAGGCTCCAGCGCCTGGTGGGGAATCAGCGGCGCGGCGAGCCCCGGAATCTGGACGGCAGGCAAAGCCGCGAGAGCGAAGCTCTTGCCGATCAGGGAAGAGGTTGCAGGGCTCACGATCACCTGGCCCGGCTCCGCCAGCGCCTGAAGATTCATCGCCAGATCGAGGGTCGACCCCAGAGTCGGCTCCTGGCCTTGCGGCGGCACGGCCACCACCGCCGAGCCGGTATGGATACCCACCCGCAGCGCCAGGAAGATCGGCTGTCCCTGGTCCGAGCCGGCGCTCATCTGCGCCACCTGATCCGCCAGGTCGAGAGCCGCGCGAACCGCCCGCCAGGCGTTGTCCTCATGAGCCTGGGGATAGCCGAAAACAATCAGCATTCGATGGCCGCCCAGAGCGCTTCCAACGTAACCTTCGTAGCGCTTCGTCACCACGTCCGACAAGGCGCGGAGCCGGGGGATGAGCTCTTGGAGAGCTTCGGGGTCGAGCTCCTGTTCAGGTCCTGAAGGCCTGTCCGTGCTCACCAGCTCGCAGCACACCACCGTCACCTGCCGGCGCTCGCTGGTCGGGTGGGAGGCCGGCTTGACGGTACTTCCGGACGCCAAACCAGATCCGGTTGAAACCGGACTCTGGCTGAGCAGGTCGCGGATCTCCAGGGCCAGTGCGGAAAGGTGCTTTTCAATCTGAGGCTTGCGGCTTTCCGAGAGCGTTCGGCCATTTCCGGGCCGGCCTTGGAGGCCAACGAGCCAATCGACGGCCTCCCAGGCGCAGGGTTGCACGAACAATGGAATGACCCGCAGGCCCTCGGTCCGCCGCCTTTCGAGCAGCCGCGGAACCTCGGTGCCGCGAATGAACGCCGAGTTGAGGAAATCCTTGGAGATCAGAAGCACCGCCACCGCCGCGCGGTTCATGGCCCCCTCGATCTCCGGCAGCCACGCCTCCCCGGCGTCGATACGCTCGTCGTCCCAGACCGCCAGGTCGCCCTCGGTCTCCAAGACTTTCAGATGGCTGACGACGCGGTCCTTCCAGCCCTCATCCTGACGGCTGTAGCTGATGAAGACCGTGGGACGGCCAGGAGAATCCTCAGTTGTCGGCATTCAAAAGCAGTATAGCCTTTTTCAAGAGAGCCCCATCGACCGCCGCGGTCAAGACCAGATCGAGTACTGTCCGGGCATGGATACCGAGGAGATGAAGTACACGCGTGTCGAGTACGAGCGCCGGTTCCTCGTTTCACCCAAAGCGGACTGGAGGAGCGTGGTCGAACCGTACTCGAAGACGTTCGAGGACAAGTACCTCCAGCCAGGAAGGCTTCGGCTGAGGATTCTGACCGACTCGGACACCGGCCGGCGGCTCATCAAGCTGACGAAGAAGTACGAGTCCGAGTCACCCTATTTCCAGACGATCGGCCGAATTCTCCTGTCTCCCGACGAATTCGCGCTCTTCGATGCGCTCCCAGGGTATCGGCTCCAGAAAACACGTTATTACCACCTCGATCGGGGGCGGGTATTTTCGATCGATGTCTTCGAAGACGAGCTGGACGGTCTGGTCCTCTGTGAGGCCGAAGCGGAGGGGTTCGAGGAGCTGATGTCGATCCAACCTCCCGCCTACGCGAGGCATGAGGTTACAGAAGATCCATTCTTCACCGGCGGCATCCTCTGCCAGGCGACGCGAGCCCAGCTTCTCCAAAAGCTTTCGATCAGCGAGACGTTTCCTGTCACCAATCCATGAATCACTCGCCTAGCTGACGCCGGGCTTGAGGTAACGGCGCATTTCCTGCAGCGTCATCGGACCCAACCGAACCCGAAGCGCCATGGGCTCTCCGACCGAGCTTTGGAGAAAGGTGATGAAGAGAGTGTCGCCGGTGCGTAGATCCGACAGCCGCAGCGGTTTTCCCTGCTCGTCCCGGTAGGCAGTCCGCCCGTTCACCTGCATCAGGAGGGTGACCTCGGTCGGGCGCTTGAGCACCATCCTGCCACGCGCTGAGTCCACCGAAGAAAGGATGAAGAACTCCTCGCGGTCACCGGCAGCCGCCGATGCCGCCGGCACCGACGTCGCGGTAAACAAGGCAAGAAGCGCGACGAGGAAGCGGAGCGCCGAGGTGCGGCCCATCATCTCGGCCTCCCGCCGCCAGCCTGACCCGGGGGTCTCGGCGATTTTGAACCGCCCTTCGCGGCGCCCGCGGCCATGGCTCCCGTCACCAGCAGGTCGCCTTGCTTGAGGTTGCCCTGAACGAGTTGCGTGTTGGCGTAGTCGGAAATCCCGACCTTGACCGCCACGGGTTCCAGCTTGTCGTCTTTCACCAGCTTCCAGACAACCTGCTGGCCGCCGATGTGTGAAGTCCGCGTCGCTTCCGGGATGGCAAACCGCCGGTAGAGAGGCTCCAACTCCGCCAATGGCACGTCGGGCGTGTACGTCAGCGCAGCGTTGGGGATCTCCAAAACGTTTTCGGCGTGGCCGGTCGGGATCGTGACGTACGCCGTCTCGCCCGGCAGGAGACGCTCGTCGGGATTTTCGAAATCGATCACCGTGTCGTAGGTGACGACGTTCTGCACGATGTAGGCGTTCAGGCGGATGGCGCTCACGCTGCCGTGGAACAACTCATTCGGAAAAGCGTCGACTTGAAAGGTGGCATCGCCGCCGACCTTGATGAAGCCGGTGTCCGACTCGTCCGTCTTGGCGTAGACCTGCATGCGCTTCAGGTCCTGGGCGATGGTGAACAGGTTGGGGGCTTGGAGGGAGGCCGCGACGGACTGGCCGACGGTAACGTTTTTGGCCACTACGGTGCCGTCGGTCGGAGAAACGATCGTCGTGTAGCGCAGGTTCGCCTCTGCCTCTTGGAGTGCGCCTCGCATCGCCGCGACCTGGGCCCGCGCCTGCTCGACCTGCGCCAATGCCTCCTTGTACTGGGACTTCGCCTGGTTCACCTGGGCCTTGGCCGCCCGGGTGGAGGCCTCGGATTGCTCCAGCGTCGATTGGCTCAGATCGCGCTGATCGATTGGAATCAGCCCCTGGCCGAAAAGCTTGGCGAGACGTTGGGCGTTGGCTCGCGCGTAGCCGGCGTCAGCCTGCACCTTGGCGACGTTGGCCTCGTCCGTTTCGATCTGCGCCAGGCCGGAGCCGAGGCTCGCTTGAAGGTGGCGCTCGTTCGCCTCGGCGCTCGCCAGATTACCGCGTGCCGTAGCCACCTGCGCCTCGTAGACGGCGGGATCGATTTGAGCCAGGACCTGCCCGGCGCGGACGCGCGTGTTGAAATCGGCGAAGACGAGCTTCACGGTCCCCGAAACGTAGGAGCCAACCGGGGCCGTGGTCAGCGGATTGATGGTCCCCGTGGCCTCCACGGTCGAGGTGAGGGAGCCGCGCTGAACCGGGGCCGAGAGGTATTGCGGCGGTTGCGACCTGCCCTCGATCCAGAAACCCAGGAGAAGAATCGCGGCAAGCGCCGCGGCGGCGAACAGAACGACTCGCCGCGGCAAGCGCGCCAGGCGGAAATTTTCGGCGCTGGACATGGGGGTATCATAACCAAACGATGGACCTCGGCACTCTCCTTCCCGAAGCCTTGGGCGCCATGGCGTCCAACAAGCTGCGCACGGCGCTGACGATGCTCGGCATCACCATCGGCATCGCCGCGGTCATCTGCACCGTCGCCATCGGCGAGGGCGGCTCGAACCGGGTGCGCGAGCAGTTCCAGGGCCTGGGCGACAACTTCATCTGGATCGAGGCGGGCAGCCGCAACTTCCAGGGCGTGCGCACGGGCTCCGGCAATACCAAGACCCTGAGCGTGCGGGACGCGCAGGCGATCCGCGATGCCATCCCGCTCATCAAGAACGTGGCGCCCAACGTCGACGCCCGGGTGCAGGCGGTCTACGGCAACCAGAACTGGTCCACCGGCTATCGCGGGGTCTCGCCGGAGTACCTGGCCATCCGCCGCTGGACGGTGGCGAAGGGCGCCTCCTTCACCCGTCAGGACGTGACGCTCTCGGCCAACGTCTGCCTGCTCGGCCGCACCACGGCCGAAGCGCTTTTCGGCGGCGCGGACCCGATCGGCAGGAAAATCCGGCTCGGCAATCAGCCCTTTCGCGTCATCGGAATCCTCGCACCCAAAGGGGAGACCGCCACGGGCCAGGATCAGGACGACACCATCCTCATGCCGGTCACCACGGCGCTGCACAAGCTCAAGGGGACCAGTTGGCTCGACGACATCGTGTGCTCGGCCATCTCGCCGGAGGCCATAATCCCGGCCAAGGAGCAGATCGTCCGCCTGCTGCGCCAGCGCCATCACCTGCGTGCCGGAGCGCCCGACGATTTCAATCTGCGCAGCCCCGAGGAGATCCTGCAGGCGCAGCAGGAGACGAGCCGTACGTTCACATTACTTCTCGCGAGCATCGCCTCCGTCTCGCTGCTGGTGGGGGGCATCGGGATCATGAACATCATGTTCGTCACCGTCACCGAGCGGACGCGGGAGATCGGCGTCCGTCGCGCCGTGGGCGCCACGCGGCGCAGCGTCCTGTCGCAGTTCCTGCTCGAGGCGGTGCTGCTCTGTGCGATGAGCGGCACGATCGGCGTCCTGCTGGGCGTCGTCGCTTCGACAATCTTTTCGAACGTCCTCGGCTGGACGATGATCATTCCGCCTCGCGCCATCGTCATCGCCGTCGTCTTCTCCTGCCTGATCGGCATCGGCTTTGGTTTCTACCCCGCCCGCAAGGCGGCGCTGCTCGATCCGATCGACGCCCTGCGCTACGAGTAGGCGCCTTCCAAGGTCCAGTGTTTCTAGGTAAATAGAAGTACAATGAAGCCGTGCTCCCATGGAATCGGTCCAGGGCTCGGCGCCTGGCAGCCGAGGCTGGGATCGCCCTGGCGTTCGCCGCGGCGGCCTGGCTTCTTTACTATCCGGTCCTCCGGCTCTGGTGGACGTACGACGATTTTTACCATCTGCATCATGTGCTCACCGGCAGGCCCTGGTGGTACCTGTTCGACGCAACAGAATTTCGGCGGCTGGCGGGCAAGGTCCTGACGCCGCTGCTCTATCTTTCTCTCGACTTTGACCGCCGTGTTTTTGGGCTCGACCCGCGCGCTTTCTATCTCCATCACCTGCTGGTCTTTTGCTGCTGTCCGGCGGTGCTCTATGGCGTCCTGCGGCTCTGGCTCCCCCGACTCTGGGCAGGAGTGGGGGCTTGGATTTTCCTGATCGGTCCGGTGATGGCCTCGCTCGTGACGCTGCTCATGGTTCGTCACTACGTCGAGGTCATTCTCTTTGCCGAGCTTGCCGTGGCCGCCTGGGCCAAGGCTTTGCAAAAGTCGCCGGGCGCGGCAGCTTGGAGATTGGCATGGCTTTCGGCCGCGCTCTATTTCGCTGCCGCCATGGCCAAGGAAAGCGCAGTGCCGCTTCCCGCTCTCCTTCTCCTGCTGCCCGACGCCGCGGGTAGCCCCGCCACGAAGCTTGCCGCGAGGCTGCGCCTGGTGCTGCCGCACAGCCTGGCTCTCGCCCTTTACGTGGTGCTTCGCTACGCGGTCCACGGCGTGCTGCTGGCGGGGTATGGGTTCGCCGTGACGCCCGCCAACCTGCCGGCTCTCGCCCTGACGCTGCCGGCCAAGACCGGCGTCGAGCTCGTGGCCGGTCAGCTCTCGACGGCGGCCATCGCGCTCGCCGTCGCTCTGGCCGCCGGGATCGTGTCCCTCCTCGTCCTGAACGGCCGCCGGGCGGCCCTCCCGCTCGGGTTCGCGCTATTGATGGCCTTGCTCCCGGTGCTGCCGGTCTCGACTCGCATGGAGCCGCGCTACGCGGTGCCGGCCTGGATTGCCTTGAGCATTGCCTTCGCCGCCGGCTGTTGGGAACTGGCGGCGGAAGGGAGCCGAGCGGGACGCCGGACCGCCATCGCGCTGGCGGCGGTGGCCTGCGTCGCGGGCCTGGCCTTGAACCGGCAGGATTGGGACCTCCGTTTCGCCCGGGTGCAGCGGATGAGCGCCGAGAATCGCTTCCTGCTGGCGATGAAGGACGGGGACCTGCTGCGCCAACCGCTCACGCTGGCCGCTTCGCTGTGGGAGCTGCGCTGGATGAAGGAGGCCGTCTTCCATCGCGCCGGCGGGGGGAATTGGTTTCAGGACGACCTGTACCTTTGCGTTCATCCGCAGCCCTTGGGGCGAGTCTGGGGTTACGACGCCGCCGCGCATCGCGTGGCGGACATCACGGCGCAGATCCCGGCTCAGCGAGCGCGGTATTGCTCCAGCATCCGGTCGCGGGCGCCGTTGAGCGCCAGCTCCAGCGTCTCCGGCGGCGCCCTCTTCTGGGAATTCGGCCCTTATCTCGAAGGAAAATACTGGCTCATCCTGAGCGACGGTGTCGTGGCGCTGGAGATGCCCCGTCACGCCGGGTTCGAGACCCGTGGCTTGACGGTCCTGCCGTTGCGAATCAAGTACGTGTCCCCGGCCGGATGGATCACGTATTCACCCGAGCTCCGGTTCAACCTTGCGGACGGCTCGCGTCTCGATTGGTCGCGCCCGGCAGAAGATCCAGCGGCGGAAGGCGACGAAGAGGCGTCCTTGAGGACCCGAAACGAGCAGCGTGGATTGCGTCAGGTCCCTTCCCGCTGAGGAAGGACGGGTCCAAGATTCAGGGCGCATCTGCCGCTCGGTCACTTGTCCCGCCTTCGAGGCCTGCGGGCACCTCTGTCTGTAGGCCCCAATCTCTCCGGTAGGACTTCGTTGGAAAGTCGAGGGAATCTCCTCGGCTGTCGGTCCGTCCGGCCAATGAGTCCCCAATCCGGTCAGGATGCGCAGCCGGTAAAGTTGATGGTCCAGCCCGGCGGCACGGCGCAAGGAGTGGAGAACTCGCGGCACTCGCCGGTGGCGGGATTGGTGCCGTAGCAAATCACGTCCATGCAGTCGGCAACCGCAGGCGTGGCCACTCCGCCCAGGGCGGCGAGACTGAGGATGATGAAGGCCAACCCGGCGAGGCGCAGTATCAGTTTTCTCATGTCGTTTCTCCTTATGGCTGCCGCCAACCCTATGGGCGGCTGCGGATGAAGTCAATGCTTGTTCTTGCTCTCTACGGCCGGCAGGGCGCCCCCTTGTCGTAGGCGGCCAGGGCGCGGTTGAGCTCGCCGAGACGGGCCGGGCTTTCGTTTCGAGCCCGATCGGCGGCGGTGCGTTGCCAGGTTGCAGCCTCGTCGCAACGGCCGAGCTCGGCGAAGGCCAGGGCCACGGTCTCGGCGTGGGCGGCAGAGGGCTGTGCCTGCCAGACGGCGAGGGCGAGCTTGAGGGCGCGCTCGCCGTCGCGCACGGCGCGCTCCGGGCAGGCCGCCAGCAGGCGGGCCTGAGCGTGAGCGAGGAGACCGCTGGCGGGCATCAGGCCGAGCGCTTCGTCCAGCCGGTTCCGAGCCTCGGCGTAGCGGCCCAGGCGCACCAGGGTTTCAGCCTCCCCCAGCCGGGCGACTTCGTCGCCGGGCGCCAGCTCGACCGCCCGGCGATATTGCGCCAGTGCCGCGGCAAGCTGGCCGCCATCGCGCAGCACTTTCGCCAGCAGGCGCCGGGCTTCGGCGTCGTCCGGCCGGCCGGCAATGGCGGCCTCGAGATGAGCGCGGGCCTCCTCCTGAGCGCCGCCGTCCGCCAGCAATGAGCCGAGGTTGAAATGGGCCGTGACATTTCCCGGCTCGAGACGGAGGGCCTCGCGGAGCTGCTCCGTCGCCCTGCTCCGGTCGCCCGCCAGGGCCAGCACCGAGCCGAGATTTACCCGCGCCTCCACACTCTCCGGCCGCACGGCGAGGGCACGGCGAAACTCCTCGGCGGCATCCTGGTAGCGGCCGGCCTGGGCGGCCACCCGGCCGCGCATCACCGCCACGCGCTCCCCCACCCGCAGGCTCGCGACCCCGTCGAGAAGTGGATCGGGAGCGCGCAGCCCCACCGCTCCGGCTTTCGCCAGATGCTCCTCGGCCTTCGCCCGGTCGCCCAGGCCGCGATACGCCATGGCCAGCGGGACGTGGAGCCGGCTCGCCTCGGGCACGGCGGCCAGTGCGGCCTCCAAATGCTCGGCGGCAGCGCGGAAATCCCGCCGGGCCAAAGACACCTGACCGAGCAGCGAATGCGCCGCGGCGGCCGTCGGCGGAAAGGCCCCGGCTTTGCGCAAGACCGCCTCCGCATCGTCGAGCCGCCCTTGAAGCAGCCGGATCTCTCCCAGGTGGACGTTCCCCGCCCCCGATGCCGGCACTGGCGACAGCGTCAGAGCTTTCTCGAACGCCGCCGCGGCGTCGTCGAGGCGGCCGGCTGCCTGATGCGCGGCGCCGAGAAGATAAAACCAACGGAAATTCTGGGGATCGAGCCGCGAAGCGTCCTGAAAGCAGTCCGCCGCCGCGTCGTTGAAGGCGTATGTGAGGTAGACCTGCCCGAGATCGCCATAGGAGCCGGCGACCTTGACCGGCGCGGTTCCGGAAGCTGCGAGCTGTTCGGCGAGCAGGCGCTGCATCTCCCCGAGTTGGGCCGCCACGGCGCTCTCCAGGCCCGAAAGATCCGGAAAGCGGACCGGGCCCGGCTCCGACGCCGCGAGGACGAGCGCCAGGAAAAGGCCTGCCCCCCTCATTTCGGCGCGCCCGGCGGCGGCAGCGCCTTGCCCGTGCCGCGCAAGAGCTTGGTGTAGGCGCGCAGCGGTGGCGGCGGGAAGGACTCGGCGGCGCCGTCCGGCCAAAAGACGCGAACCTCCGTTACTTCCGGCGCGTCACCCAGTCCAACCAGGACTCGGGGATCGCTCGCCGAGGCGTAGCTGCCGTCGGTGGCCGCCCGGCGCCAGAGGGGCGTGGCGCCCTTGCGCAGCACCTCGACGCGGGCGCCGAGGAGATCCCGTTCGCCCTTGGCGCCGACAGGCTTCCCCACCAGCCGCAGGCCGAGCCAGGGGCGCCTGCTCCCGGCCTCGTTGACCAGGAGGCGGACGGGCGAGTCTGTGTCCACCACCACGATGTCCGTGTCGCCGTCGTTGTCCACGTCGCCGAAGGCCGCCCCGCGGGAGACACGGGGCGTGCGAAAAGCCACTCCGGCCTCGGGCCCGACTTCCACGAAACGGCAGCCGCCCTGATTGCGAAACAGCTGGTCCGGCTGCGCATAAGGAAAGAGGTCGCCTTTCGCCCACTGGGCTCCATTCAGGTTCACGGCGCCGTTGAAGGCCGCAAGGTCGAGCCAGCCGTCGTTGTCGAAGTCGATCCAAGCGGTGCCGAAGCCGGTATAGGGAAGGCTCGGCGCACCCAGCCCGGAGCGGGCGGTGGCATCCTCGAAGACGCCGCCGCCCTGGTTGAGGTAGAGGGTGTTGGTCTCGCCCGTGAGATGAGTGATGAACAGGTCGTCGTCGCCGTCGCCGTCGCAATCGCCGGCGGCGATCCCCATTCCCGCTTCGGGCTTCCCCGCGGCATTCACGGCCACGCCGGCCAGCAGCCCGTCCTCTCTGAAAGTGAGATTCTTCTGGTTGAGCCAGAGAAAGCAGGGACTGCCGTCGTTGGCCACGAAAAGGTCCAGCCAGCCGTCGCCGTCGAGGTCGTCGGCCACCACGCCGAGCCCCGGGCCCGCTTTGCGGCCGATGCCGGACTTGATCGAGACGTCTTCGAACGTGCCGTTTCCCCGGTTGCGCAGCAGCCGGCTCGGCACGGGCGGGAACGCCTGCGGACCGCAGTAATCCCGGCGGCTGTTGGGGGCGTAACAAACGACGTTCTTTTGGACGGAAGAGTCGACGTAGTTGAGGACGAACAAATCGAGCCACCCGTCGCGATCCAGATCAGCGAAGGTGGCACCGGCGCTCCACCGCGGATCGTCGGCCCCTGCGGCAAACGTGACGTCGGTGAAGGTGCCGTCACCGTTGTTGTGCCAGAGCTGGTTCGAGCCGTAATTGGCAATATAAAGGTCCATCAAGCCGTCGTTGTCGTAGTCGCCGGTCGCCACGCCCATGCCAAACCCAGAGGCTCGAATGCCGCTCGCCTCCGTAACGTCCACGAATCGCGGCGTGGGGTTTCGCCCCTGCGGTGTGATGAGGTCGTTGCGAAACAGCCGGCCCCAGCTCTCCGGCCCCGATTTACCTCCGGCAGCGCCCGCCGCCAGGGAGTGCCCCTGGACGACGAAGACGTCGAGATCGCCATCGTTGTCATAGTCGAAAAGCGCCACTCCGCCGCCCATGATCTCTGGAAAGTAAAATTCGCCGGTGCGTCCACTGGCATAAGTGAAGACGAGGCCCCACTCCTTGGCGCGGTCGACGAAGAGATCGGACGGCGCGGCGTTGATCGTCGAGGGCGAAAAAAGCAAGGACATCAAGGACACCAGGGACACCAAGGACGAGAAATCCCTCGTGCCCTTGAAGTCGCTGGCGTCCTTTATGTCCTTGCTGTCCCGGTTTTCTGCCACGCAACCTCCGCAGCCGCCTTGAACCGGCGCACGATCTCTCCCGCCGGCTCGACCTTCTCGATTCCCGCCACGCTCTTGCCGGCCTGAAGATAGTCCCGGTAGGAAAAGGCGCGCGCCGACGAACGCTTCAGCTTCCAGATCGATTGGAGAGCGTAGATCGTCCGCATCCAGTGCTTGGTCTTGCGGCCCTGCAACATCCAGCGGGCGAGCGGGCCGGCCCTGGTCCCTGTTTTTTCTATGTAGGGAGTGCGGATCACCGACACGGGGACGCC
>Ga0134121_10003366_pt1 | contig 13398 bp, 9 predicted proteins | sample KB301_FD_96463 | JGI IMG/M metagenome (GOLD analysis project Ga0134121, IMG submission 96463) | Terrestrial soil microbial communities without Nitrogen fertilizer from Kellogg Biological Station, Michigan, USA - KB3-0-1 | ecosystem: Environmental > Terrestrial > Soil > Unclassified ...
GCCGACGCCCCGCGCGCGCCCGTAGGCGATACAAAAACCGCCACGGGGACCGTCGATGTCAAAATATGCTGGATAATTGCTTTCATCGAGTCACTCAGGCCGCCCGGCGTATCCATGGTAATCAGAACGAGCGCGGCGTGGCGGCTCGCGGCGTCGGCAATTCCCTCGTCAATGTACGTGGCCAGCACGGGCTCGACTTCGCGGTCAAGATCGAGCCGTAAGACGACTGGATTGGAGGAATTCTCGACAGCGGTGGCCGGTGGAAGGACAAAGAACGCCACGGCGCAGATCGCGCAAAGAAGCGCGAACGCTGAAGCACCAAAATCTCTTGAATGGCAATTTTGTTGAACCAGACGATAAGCGCTCATTTCGCGCCTCCCGAAGGCTTCACTTTCTGGAGACTTTCCAGCAATGCCTTGGCATCGGAATACTTGGGCGCAAGCTTCAAGGCGCGCTGCAATTCCGTGCGCGCTAGGTCCAGCTTCTTCTGCTCCAGATACACGCGCGCAAGCGTGGTACGCACCACTGCCGAGTCTCGGATTTGTAGCGATGCCTGCAGCTCCTTGGTGCAGTCGTCCAACTGGCCGCGACGCCGATAGACTTCAGCTAGCCCATCGTGCCCAGCTGCGCTGGATGCATCGGCGGCCAGTGCCGCGCGAAACTCGCTTTCACCCTTATCCACGCGGCCCGCAGAAAGCTCCTGCCGCCCGCGGCGTATGTGCGCCCTGGGGGTGTCCTCAGCCGCCGCTGCGGCGGGCGCGTTCGCGGAATCACCCGCCGACGCAATTTCCAACCGCAATGCCGTGGTATCCAGATCGGTGTGCACGCGCTCTAAATGCGAAATGGTATCTTTTTTAGCGTCCAAACGGAGCACGGGAAGACCATCGGGACCAAAGGTTTCCAATGCAGTCTCGCGTTCCTGGTCGGCTTCGGCTTTCTTGCCCGCCTGCTCGAGCGACAGAATCATCAGTGCCCGGTTTTCCGCGCTGTCTGGCTCTCGCCTTGCAGCGTCGCGAAAGTATTCCGTTGCCGCAGCGAAATCTTTCGAGCCAAGCGCCAGCAATCCCAGGTTGAACGGATAATCGTCCTCGTCGGGATCGAGCTCCGCCGCACGGCGAAGATCCGTCATGGCTGCGGCTGCCTTTCCCTGGCGCGCCCGGGAAAGTGCAAGATCATTCAGAATCTCGGGCAGGTCCGCGCCGGAAACCATGTTGCCCCGCAAGTCATTCTGCAAGGACGTAAAGACCTCTTCGGCTCGGTCCGGCTGATTCATCAGCAACCGGCAAGCGCCCGTGGCAAAAACGGCTTCAACATAGCGATCGTGTGATTTGGGAACTTTGGCAAACCACGGCAGCGCCGAGTCGCAGTCACGGCGGGAGTAGTAGGCATCGCCGATCGCGAAATCCGGATCGGGCCACTGTGGCTCGAGGCGCGCGGCCTCCCGAAGCTCCCGCAGCCGGGCATCATCTTCGTTCGCCAGCAAACCGCGGATGTAATGCTCGAACGCGTCAAGCCGCAGCGGCCGCTGCGCTTTCGAGAATTCCTCAAGGCTTCGCGGGTAAGCGTGATCGTTGGCGGCGAGCAATCGCCAGAGCATTTTCAGGTGCAGCTCCATCAGCGAAGTAAGAGAGCCTTTCTCATGAATCGCAGGAAGCAGCCGGATTGGGCTGGTCCGCAGAATCTGAGACTCGATCGTGAGTGATTGTCCATCGGACAGATATCTGCCAAAAACGACATAATCCGCGTCCATGTTCTGGGCGATGCGAAGCATCGAAGCGCGGCTCAGTTTTGCTGTGGGAGGAAGCCCGGAGCGATCCAGCTCTTCCGTTCGCCCCGCATGCGTATAGACTTGCTGCCCAGCCGCGGAAAGCCGCTGGATGGTCAGTTCCTCGATCCCTTCGCCAAGCCAATCGAGCCGGGAAGAAGCTCCCGCATTCTCAAATGGGAAGACGAGATAGATTCCGCTTGGGGAGGCCTCGGAGGACACACTTCGAGCGCTCGTGGATGCTCCCGTTGCCCTGGAAGCGGGCGCAATCAAATTAGATTGTTGCGCGAGCATGGGAGAAAGAACCACCACGCCTGATACGAAAATTATGCAGGAAATAGCTAACGAATGCGCGCTGAAAACAGGCCGCTTCATGCTCGTGTTATTGTAGCAGAGGCGCGCGGCGCCGTTGCCTCAGAAGCTTTACATTCGCGGTGATTTAGACACCACTCAATAACGCAAGGTTTGCGCTAATGGGCTAATGGGAAGTCCGGGCTGGCTTGGTGCGCCGTCGGGGCTATTCCTGTCTGCTGACTCTAAGCTCCATGTAATTACGCGGCGGCTGGGTGCCGATTGTAATTTCCGTCAGTTCGGTCCAATCTCCCTCTTCGTTAATGCGCAGCATGGAACTGGTTTTTATTTCTCCCAGCGCGAAGCCCCACATGATTCCCTGGCCATCCTCGGCCAGCTTCAATTCGGTCTCAAGGTAACGGCCGTCGTTGAACGCGCGCATGATGTATCTTCCGGAATAGTCGTCATAGGAAACGAAGCCCAGGGCTTGGAGTGCGGTCTTTCCATCGCCCTTACTGTATCCGATCCCCTCAATGGTCAGAACTAAACCATCCAGCTTGTACTGTGCTTCTTCCTGCTGGTTCAATTCAACAGTTTCGCCGGGACCACGCAGAATACGCGCCTCTCCAACCCATCTTCCAATCAGGAAGCTGAGTTGCTTCATTGCCGCGCGCTGCACTTCAACGTCCGGCATCCTGAGTGGCTGAGTCATGCGTCTCGAGGGGGAAACACAGATCCAACTTAATCCCTGTTTATGGGATCAGAACTCTGACGGGTGGATGATTTCGCGGGTCCCGCTGAAGCACTTCAACGGATTAAAGCTGCTCCGGCTCTGCCGGTCTCGGAACGAGCAGTTCCTGCACTACCGGGCTCTTCAGCGCCGCTGCAAATGCCGGGTCCTTTTTTATGTCCGCGAGGTCTTTGTAGCCCTCGTCCTTAGCCTTGCGAAGATAGTGAATGCAGCGGTCCAAATCGCCCGCCTGCGCGAAGGACTTCGCCAGCATGTAGTCGAATTTCCCATGGTCCTCCACCGAACGGTCTTGCAGGACAGACCCGTTGCGCGACCCGTTGTGCTCGAAAAGCAGGGGATCAAGTGTCAATGCCTGACGAAACGCGGAAATCGCTTCCTCGTATTTTCGCTCGCCGAAATACGCATACCCAAGATTGCTGTACAGCACGGCCATATCGTCGCGCATCTTGATCGCCTTTTCATAGGCTTTTATGGCCTTGCGGAATTTCTTACGCTGATACCAAATCGTCCCAACATTGTTTTCCGCGTCTGCATAACGCGGGTCCACCTTGACCGCTCGTTCATAATATTTCAGCGCCGGCCCCAGCGCCTCCTGCTGGTGCAGCGCGATTCCCAGCTTGTTCAAATAGACGGGATTTCGCGGATTATTGTCCGAGAGTTTCTTGAACTGCTCCGCGGCCTCGCGATATTGCTTGCGGACCATGTAAAGGTCGCCCATCTGCTCATCGCTGATTTCCGGGCGCACTACGATTACGGGATCTTGCGGCGAAGGCACTTGCGCCACGCCCGGCGCCATTACCATCGACCGTGTACTTTCGAGTGTTTGTCCTGATGCGGGAATTGACAGACTTAGAAGGAGAATACCTGCTGGAAACGCCACTCGTACATGAGTCATGGCGAGTCTCCCTTCTCCGGCTGAGGCTTATCCGTTTGTGGCTTGGCCTTGTCGGGGTCCTTCTTCTTGCCTCCAAAGATACCAAAAATCTTCTGCAATGGGTTCTTTTTCTTTTCGCCGGATTGGGCGTTAGGGTCCGAGGAGGGAGGAGCGCCTTGGCCCGTCGCGTCGGGCGGGCGGTTAGGATCGTAGGCGGTTATGGGCTTTCCCTGCGCATCCGTTTGCGGCGGTTTGGGTTGATCTCCGCCAAAAATATGGGACAGCCACGAGCCCGCGGCGGAAACGGCGCCGCTCCCCCCGTGCAACTCGCAAAATTGCGTAGGGGCTGACCCGGCAACATACACTTCCTCCCGCGTTGTGGGGCAGTTGGGGGTGGCGAGCTCCAGTGAATCTGGGTCGATCAGAACCGACTGCACACCCTCGGGCGCGCTGAAATCTCTCACGTCGCGGTAAGCGGGGAGCGACGTGGCGTGAATCATGAAGTCAGCCCAAATGGGGGCGGCCGTGGCGCCACCCGTCAGGCCCAGGTCGCGATTGTCGTCAAACCCGATCCAAACCACCGTTAAAAGATTCGAGGTGTATCCCGCGATCCACCCATCGCGCGAGGTCCCCGTTTTTCCCGCCGCTGGCAGCGTGAAGCCCCGCGCGCGAACTCCCGCGCCTGTGCCCTTATTCAATACGTCCTTGAGGACACTCGTCACCAGGAACGCCACGCGCGGATCGAGCACAAGGTGAGTTTGCGGCGTAAATTTCTCGAGTACGCTTCCATCAGCGCTCACCACGCTATGCAAAAATTGGGGCTCAGCGCGCGTTCCGCCGTTCGCAAACGCCGTGTAGCCCGCGGCCACGTCCACCGCCGTCATCTCGTAAGCACCCAGCGCAACCGCCGGCGTTGCCTGGATGTTGTTCCCAAGGCCCATCTGGCGCGCGATCTGCACCACGCGGCCGTAACCGATCAGCTCGGCGACCTTAACGGTGGCCACGTTCAACGAATTCGTCAGCGCGTCCCGCACCGTTACATGCCCCATGAATCTTTCGCCATAGTTGTTGGGCGTGTACTCCTTGCCGTCGAATTCAAATGTCGTGGGTTCGTCATCGACGGTCGTCGCTGGCGTAATCACCGGCTGCACACCATCCACGGCATTGTCGAACGCCGCCGCGTACACGAAGGGTTTGAATACAGAACCGGGCTGCCGGTGCGCCAGCGCATGATTGAGCTGGCTCTGGCCGTAATCGCGCCCTCCGACCACCGCCTTGATTTCGCCAGTCCTCGGATCCAGTACCACCATGGCGATTTGTACATGCGGTACGGGCTCCTCGCTTCCCTTCTTCGCCGCTTCGCGCCGCCATTTCTCATATCTCTTCGCCAGCAGCAAATCTACGTTCTTGCCTCCCGCGTCCACCGCCGCGGCCGCGGCCCGCTGCAGCGCCGGATCGAGCGTGGTATACACTCGGAAATTCTGGCTCAGAAGCTCGCTTTCAGAGAACTTGTCGAGTAGATGGTCCTTCACCATGTCCACGAAATACGCCGCTTCGCTTCCCGACCCCGCTGCATGCACGATCTTGAGCGGTGCGTGCTTCGCAGCCTCCAGTTCTTCCTCCTTGATGTACTTGTTCTCCAGCATTTGCGTCAGCACGCGGTCGCGGGCCTGCCCCCCTCGTTCCGGATGCCGGTCGGCCGAAGAATAATAGTTTGGCGCGCGAATGATTCCTGCCAGGTAGGCGCATTCGCCGAGTGAGAGCTGCCGCATGTCCTTCCCGAAGTACGCAACGCTCGCTTCCGAAAAACCGCGAATCCCAAAGCTCCCGCGGTTTCCGAGGTACACCTCGTTGGCATATAACTCGAAGATTTGCTGCTTATTGAAACGCTGTTCGAGCTCCGTCGAAACCATCGCCTCCGCCAGTTTGCGACGCCACGTCCGCTCATTCGAAAAGAAAAACGTGCGAGCTACCTGCATGGTGATTGTGCTCGCTCCCTGGTAGTGCGCCGAGCTATGCCGTAAGTCCGCCCACGCGGCGCCCGCAATTCGAATGAAGTCGAAGCCGCCGTGATCAAAAAAACGCTTGTCCTCAGCGGAAAGAATCGCGTGTACCAGCTCCGGGGGTAAATCCTCGTACCTCACCGGCCGCCGCTTTTCGCGCGCGCTGTCAAATAGATTCGTAATCAGCTCCGGCTCTATCTGCGCCGTCTCCAGATTTGCGCCGCCAGCGAGCGGCCGAATCGCCCGGATCGATTTCCCGCTGAATTGCACGGCCAGCGCGTTCGAACCGCCAAAGTACGAGAGCTGCGAGGGCCGGATGTCCACCGTATTCTTCTCCACGGTGAACTCCCCCAGGGAGTTCTCATCCACCTCGGGACGGTACCCGATGCGCGTCAAATACGTAGTCAGATCTTCCGCGCTCCACGCCTGTCCGACGTAGATATACTCCGGCGCTGAAAAAATCTGTGTCGTGTTTTGAAAGACCTTCCCGGAGAGACGCGCGTCGATCATGCGCGAATATTTGACGTAGTAATAAGCGAAAATCCCCCCGGAGATGAGGAATCCGGCGAAGACGATTCCCAGCAGCGTCAAGCCTGTTTTGGAGGTGAAAAATCCGCTTCGAATTCGAATGCGCAAACGGTAGCTCCCGGGGCTGAGATACTATTGTCTCGCAACACTTGCCACTAAGAAAGACGGACTTCTCAAGCCGGACGTTGCCCGAACACTTTCGGGAACCGCGGCGGTTGACTGCCTGAGCCCAGCCACCCGGCGCCAAAACCCTGAATCATTAGAAAAGCGATTTGTTCTCACTCGAAGGCGAAAAGTGGAGTTCGGTGCTATAGACGAGCAGATTGACTGGAACCGTGTATTCCAACGAAATCTTGACGACTTCCGTCGTGGCGGTCACTTTGATGTCCTCGCGCTTCGCCGGTATATCCAGGTCTTCAACCTCTTTGAATATATTTTCGCGAATTTGCTCGGGAGTATAGCGATTCACCACTGCAAAGCGCGCCACCTCTTGCATTTTGTCATGTAGCTGATATTCAGAAACGTAAGCAGGCACAATCTTAAATGCAGTGTAGATCGCCATCAGGAAGATGACGGTGAAAAGGATGGCTTTCCCCCTGCCTTCGCCGCGCTGCCCGTGGCGGCGCCTTATCGAAATGTTTACTGGTGTCCTGGCAAAGTACACGGAAGTCTTCTCCGGGTTGCGTCAACGCCGCAGCCAATGCGCGGCATCGCGCAGCGAGATTCAGCCGCTTTCTCTAAGGTAACGCTAGCATCGCCTGCGTGGGGTGTCGAGATGTTGCCTCAGTGTGTGTTCCCGGAATGCTACGGGCCGGCAGTACAGGCCTCAGCTCATTCCCGCCCAGGCGAGTCCGGCGGCCCGCCAGACCCTCAGTAAGCCCGTGCAAAAATAGCCCGCTCAGCCGCCGGTTTGCCGCAATACACGCACGTCCCGGAGCCGCTCGCCCGCGCATTTCCCTCGCCCAGGGTCTGATCCATCGGAATGTTGCGCATGGTGGCGCGGGTTTCCTCCTTAATCTTGGCTTCGCAGTCGGCGCCTCCACACCAGTGCGAATACGCGAAACCCATTTCCACGGCTTTCTTCAACTCATCATACGATTTCGCGTCGTGCGTGTTCGCTTTGCGAAACGCCAGCGCCTTGTCATGCAGCGCTTGCTGAATCTCCGCAAGAAGCCGCTCAATCGTTTGCGGCATTCCCGCGAGTGGTGCGCTGACCTTCCCTTCTCTGCCGGGACGATCGCGCCTCGCCAGCACGGCCGCCTGCTTAGCCACATCCTTCGGCCCCAGCTCGACGCGCACTGGCACGCCGCGCATCTCCCAATCATTAAATTTCCAGCCAGGACTCGTGCCCTCGCGCTCGTCCAGCGTCACTCGCACGTTCGCCGCAACCAGTTCCGCCTTCAACTTTCGCGCCGCGTCCATCACCGAACTCTTCTCTTCGTCGGTCTTGTAAATCGGCACGATCACCGCCTGATACGGGGCGAGCTTCGGCGGCAGCACCAGCCCCTGATCGTCGCCGTGCACCATGATGATCGCGCCAATCACGCGCGTCGATAGTCCCCACGACGTCGTCCAGCAATGTTGCAACTGTCCGCCCTGATCGAGGTACCTCACCTCGAACGCCTGCGAGAAATTTTGCCCCAGGAAATGCGAAGTCCCGGATTGCAGCGCTTTCCCATCGCCCATCATGCCCTCGATGGAATATGTCACGTCCGCGCCCGCGAATTTCTCTGCGTCCGATTTCTTCCCCGCAATCACTGGGATCGCAGCATCGTTCACGGCAAAATCCGTATAGATATCGAGCATCTGCCGCGTTTCGAATTCGGCTTCCTCGCGCGTGGCGTGCGCGGTATGTCCTTCCTGCCAGTAAAACTCCAGCGTGCGCAGAAAAAGCTTCGTCCGCAATTCCCAGCGCACCACGCTGTTCCACTGGTTCATCAACACCGGCAAGTCGCGGTACGACTGGATCCACTTCGACCACATGTGGCCAATGATCGTTTCCGACGTCGGCCGGATGACCAGCGGCTCCGCCAGCTTCTCGCCGCCGCCAATCGTCACCACCGCCAGCTCCGGCGAAAAACCTTCGACGTGGTGCTTCTCCTTGTCGATAAAGCTGCGCGGAATGAGCAGTGGAAACGCCACGTTTTGATGACCGGTTGCCTTGAACCGCCGGTCCAGCGCCTGCTGCATGTTTTCCCATAGCGCCCAGCCATACGGCCGCACGACCATGCAGCCCCGCACGGGTGCGTAGTCGGCAAGCTGCGCCTTCAAAACCAGCTGGTTGTACCACTCGGAAAAATCTTGTGCGCGTGTCGGTAGCTTTTCTTCAGCCATGCGGCAATGTCCGTTCCCCTCAGAGCAAGAATTTCGTCTGAGTAAACTAAAAAGCGTAACGGACGCGTTGCAGCGTGTCAACGAATGCGCTGGCAAACCTGGGTGATCCACTCTGCTCGCTGAACACCTATCCGTAATCGAACAGAGTCATGAAGCCGAAATCCATGTGCAGTTGCTGGTGGCAATGGAAGAGGGTCAGGCCAGGGTTGTCGGCAACGAAATCCACTTCGGCTTCCTGGTAGCCGCCAAGCATGAAGACATCTTTCATGATGCCTGACGTAGGTGTACCCGCGATGTTGGTCAACTCAAAACTGTGACGATGAAGATGGATGGGATGAATATCGTCGCTGGCGTTATGCATGCGGAGGCGGTAGCGCTTGCCCTGCTTCAGGTGATACGAGGCGGGGACAATCTCGCGAATCATGGGAAATGAAACGCCATTGATCGTCCAGCGGTTGAAGCCTTCCTCGGCCGCGTTTTCTTTTGCAAACGTCATGTCAAAGGTCTCGTCTGGAGTTGGAGTTGGAGCCGGCACACCTGGCTTCGCGAAGCGCAAATAGCTCCAGCGAAACGGCGGAGGGGCGACCCATTGCGCCCTCCCCGCCCGGCCGGCGTACTCGACGATGATACCCATTCCGTGCGGGCGATCATCGTTGTCAAGATCACCCAAAATCCACACACCAGGATGATTCATATCGACGATGGCGGAGATGCGTTCTGCCGTGCCCAGCCACAGAACAGGAACTTTTGCAGGATTTGGAACGGGATTTCCGTCGAGAGCGACCACCTCGAACAAATGACCGGGCAGTGCGAGACTGCGAATTTCCGTTGCGCTTGCGTTCAGAATATGAAAAAGGACTCGTTCGCCTTGCTTCACGCGAATGGGTTCTCCGTGACCGAGCGTGCGACCGTTGATGGTGAAGGAGCGATATCCGACTTCGTAGCCATGGGGCATACCCTTCGCGAGAGAGGCTTTCATGGCGGACTCGCCGGTTTGCTGTAGCGAATTGTTGGGAGCTGATGGAGAAAGAAAATCCTGGGCCATGTCCCCGCCGCGGCTAAAGGTGGGCTCGAACTCCTTCAAAACGAGAAAGACTTCGCGGTCGTACTTACCTGGTTCGTGGGGAGGCTCGATGTAAACTGGCCCCACCTGCCCGCTGTATTGTCCGGCGGAAAGATCGGCGCCGGCGCGATTGTGCGTGTGGTAAAAGCGAAAACCCGCGGGCCTTGGATTGAATGTTATTCGCTGTTTGCCGTGCGCTGGGATGAAGGGCGTGCCCTCTTCGGCGGCGCCGTCCACATCGACGGAAACTTGCTGGCCGTGCCAATGCAACTGCTCAGGAGTATCGGTGTCGTTGTAAACGTCAATGGTGACCTGCTGGCCTTCCTTGAAACGAAGAAGAGGACCGGGAAATTGGCCGTTGTAGGTGGTAGCAGAGATGATTCGCTTGGGAGCAATCTCAATCGGAGATGTTTTGATGTGCAAAGTGTAGTCCGCGTCGCCCGACTCATTTGGCGTATCGGCTGCCGCGCCGCATTCGGATGTGGTCTCCGCCTGAGCAGGGCTCCTCTTCGAGGAGAACAATAGGGCCGCTGCCGCAAGGGCTGAAGTTTTTAGAAATCGGCGGCGCGACTCCACAATGTTGCTCATGGAATTCCCTCCTGTTTGAATCGCCCAGGTGCACTAACCACGCGCGAGATTCGGCATAGCGTTACGGCAACGCAAATGTAAAGAGTGCCGACCCGGCAGCGACGGAGACGTATTGTTTCCCATCAACGGCGAAGGACATAGGCGATGAGTAAACGGAAGCGCCGCATTGGAAGTGCCAGAGAGCTTTTCCGGTTGCGGCATCGAGGGCGATGAAGTTGCCTTCTGCGTCGCCGGTGAATACCAGGCCGCCCGCGCTGGAGAGAACGCCAGACCATGTGGGCGACGGATGCTTCCATTCCCATTTTATTTTGCCGGTTTCGGGATCAATGGCGCGCAGCGCGCCCCAAAAAGGCTCGGTATCGTCGTTTGGAAAATAGGCGCTGCCGTAGTAAGCGTGGCCTTCTTCGAAAGGTTGCGGGGCGGTGCTGAAGATGTCGCATTGCTCGCGGGCGGTGACGTAAAAAAGTTTTGTTTGCGGATCGTATGTGGGTGACATCCAATTCGTTGCGCCGGCCGCGCCGGGACAAACTCGATTCCCTTCTAGCGTCGGCGAGGCGTCTTTGAGTGAAAGGGGACGTCCTTCTGCGTCTTTCGAATTGCTCCACGTGACCTTGGCATAGGGATTCGAGGAAATTAATTCACCCGTCGAACGATCGATCACGTAAAAAAAACCGTTGCGATTGGCCTGCGCAATGAGATGTTTTTCGCCTTGATCGATCATCACGGGAACTTGCGTGGCGTCCCAATCGTGTTCGTCGTGCCTGGTGAATTGGAAATACCATTTGAGTTTGCCGGTGTCTGGATCGAGGGCCAGCAAGGAGTCACTGTAGAGATTGTCACCGGCGCGGCCGATGCCGCGATTGCTTGGCGAAGGATTGCCGGTGGTCCAGAAAGTTGTGTTGGTCGCGGGATCGTAGGAGCCCGTGATCCAGGCGGGCGCGCCGCCAATTTTCCAGGAGTCCGCTTCCCATGTTTCGTGGCCTGGTTCGCCGGGGCCGGGAACGGTGTAGAAGCGCCATTTGCGTTCGCCGGTGCCGGCATCGTAGGCGTCGATGAAACCTCGGATGCCGTATTCGCCGCCGGAAACGCCCACGATCACGAGATTCTTGATCGCCAATGGCGCGAGGGTAATGCTGTAGCCTTTGCGATAGTCAAACGCCGTGGCATCCCAGAGGACATTGCCGGTTTTGGAATCGAGCGCGACGACGTGCGAATCGAGCGTGCCAAGGAAGACTTTGTCGCCGAGAATGGCGAGTCCGCGATTGACGCGGCCACAGCATGGACGAATGTCCGCGGGAAGCGCCCGCTGGTATTGCCAGATGGGACGGCCGGTACGGGCATCGAGAGCGTAGGCGCGGTCGTCTTGGCCGGTGCCATAGAGAATTCCGTCAACGACGAGAGGCGTGGTTTCAAATTTTCCGCCCGCCATGGTTTGGTACGCCCACTTGGGGACCATAGTGGCTGCGTTTGAAGTATTGATTTGATCGAGCGCACTGAAGCGGTGGCCGGAGTAGTCGCCGGAATACATGAGCCAATTTTGCGGCTCCTTTGCAGAATCGAGGAGACGTTGCGGGGTGACCTGGGATTGCGCGGATGAAGCGGCGAGGCCAGAAACAACGAGCAGCAAGAGCGAGGCGCAATGTGACTTCTTCATGAGTGGCTTGCTCATTGGGCACCTACGCTGAGCAGGAAGGCGAGGATGTCCTGCAGGTCTTTGTCGCTCAACATGTTTTTGTCGTACGCGGGCATGAGAGATTTGCGGCTTTTTTCGAAAGCGCGGAGTTTGTCTTTTTCGAAGAGATGGAGCTGCTCGCGGAGATCGAGCATCTGCACGGTGAAATGGTCTTCATTCAAGATTACGCCGCTAATTTTCTGGCCATCGGCGGTTTCGACGTTGACCGTTTCGTATTCCTGGGAAAATTCCTTCATGGCTTCGGAGAGGCCCTGGGCGAGGCGGCGGCTCGGGTTGCGCACAGAATCGATAAGGTAATCGGTGGAACGGGCTGAACCCGTGGTTGTCAGGTCGGGGCCGAGCCGGCCCCCCTTCCCTTCCACCATGTGGCAGGTGTAACAAACGGCCTCGCCGAAAAAGAGTGCTTTCCCGTGTGCGGCATCGCCAAGTGGTTGCGCGGACGATTTCACTTGGACGCTGCGGATGTAGGTGATGAGTTGCCAGATTTCTGCCTCGGTCATGCCAACGCCTTGCTGGGTGGCGCCATTTTGAGGCATGGCGGTGCCGGGAACGCCTTCGTTGATGGTGCGAAAAAGATCGGCGTCGGCATTGCCGTGACGTTTTTGCGCGCGCGTCAAATCGGGGCCGCGGCCGCCGCCGCGCGCGCCGAGTCCGTGGCAGAACGCGCAATTCGCGCGGAATTGAGATTCACCGAGCTTTGCGACTTTGGCGTCGCCGGCGAAGGGATTTTTGTCCTGCGCAAAAAGCTGCGGTGCCGCGAAGAAGAAAACGAAAGCTGCGACAGACGCTAACGAGCGGCCGCGATGAACAACCAGCCGCTGCATCCGAAGAAGGCATCCATTTTTGTTCGATTTGTTCGAGGCAGGCATAGTGACGGAACCTCCTGCGGTTCTGGAGAAATCGCGGCCACTATACCATCCTGGAGCGGGCATTCGGCTCGGAGAAAAATTGCGCCACGCGCGGCAGATTATATTCCGGTTAGCGCGCTTATCGTCCAAGTGACTGATTCGTGGAGCTCGATCCGGACTGACTGGACGTGCAAATCGCTGTCGTCTAGGCTTGCGATATGGAAACCCGATCGGCCAAGCTAGATGTTTTCGTGACCAATGGGAGGAAGGGTCTATTCGCAGTTGTATCGATCGCCAAGGACGAGATTTTGATTGACTTGAACGAGGAAGAAACTTTGTCGTCGCCTACCAGAAGGTCTTTGCAGATCGGTGAGGCAAAGCACGCATTGGGAAGTGAAGAGACCGTTGGTTACTTAAATCACAGCTGCGAGCCTAATGTCTTTCTGGATTTCAGCTGCCTGTGTGTAAGAGCTCTCAAGGACATTCGAGCAGGCGAAGAAGTCAAGATCAACTACGCCGCCACAGAGTATGAAATGCATGATAGTTTTCGCTGTGATTGCGGGTCGCCGGCATGTCTGCGAATGATAAGAGGCTTCAAGTTTCTTACCCGGAATGAGCAGCTAAAGCTGAAGCCCTATCTAGCTCCGTATCTCCTAAGAA
>Ga0134121_10003367_pt1 | contig 13394 bp, 15 predicted proteins | sample KB301_FD_96463 | JGI IMG/M metagenome (GOLD analysis project Ga0134121, IMG submission 96463) | Terrestrial soil microbial communities without Nitrogen fertilizer from Kellogg Biological Station, Michigan, USA - KB3-0-1 | ecosystem: Environmental > Terrestrial > Soil > Unclassified ...
CCCTGCGTCTCGGCGAGCAGGATGCCGTCGGTCATCAGCTTGACCGCGGTGCGCGCGCCGACCTGGTCGTGAAAGCGCACCTTGCAGCCGACGACGCCGCCGAGCTCGGTGCCGAGCTCCTCGGCGATGCGCGCCGCCACGGAGCGCGCCGCGATGCGCCGCGGCTGGGTATGGCCGATGCGCCCGGCCTTGTCGCGGCCCATCTCGAGCAGCATCTTCGGCAGCTGCGTCGTCTTGCCCGAGCCGGTCTCGCCGCAGACGATCACCACCGGATTTCGCGCCACGGCGGCGCAAATCTCCTCGCGCCGCGCATTGATCGGCAATGCGGCATCGAATCGGATGCGGCTCATGGCCGCGCATGCTACTTCTGGTTACAGCGCGGGTACGAACGATGACGTTCCACGTACTCCTTGAGCAGCTCGAGCGCGCGCTGCTTCGGATTCCGCGAGAGCTCCCAGCCGTAATGCGTGGCTTCCTGGGTGCAAAGGCCGCGCTCCCCCTTAAGATGCGCCACGAGGTCGGCCTTGATGCTCTGGCCCGTGTCCGGCGCCGAGCCGATGAAGAGAATGGTTTCGCCGCGCCACAGGACGTAGACGCCGCCCCACTCGTCCGGCGAGTACTCGACCGCGGCCGGCGTGAACGGCCACTTCGGGCTCCGCAACGGCATGACGGCCGCGGCGATGCAACCGTCGTGCCGTAGCGTCGACGCCATCCGGCGCCACGGCACCGTGTAAGTTCGGGCCCGGCGAGTAAGGATTACGATGCCATCCGCCAACCCGGGATGAATCGCACATGGACCTGCCGAAGCTTGGCCCGCTAGCGCTGGACAAGCTCCTGAATTTCACTTCACGCGTCTATTGGAGCGTGCGCGACCCCGCGCGATTCCAGTCGCTGATGGATGAAGCGATGAAGCTCGTGAAGCCGGGCTACTACTTCGGCGACAACCTCTTCACCTGGGGCCGCAACAACTCACCGCTCGAGGACGAGGCGTTCAGGCGGGCATGGGCCGGCAACGCGCTCGACACGTCGGACCAGGCGATCGGCTGGCGCCGCTACATCCTCGCCTGCGCCGGATATCACTGCGTGCAGCTGCCGGGCGATTTCGTCGAGTGCGGCGTGCTTGCCGGCACCGGGATCAAGACGGTGATGGACTATCTTGGCGGGCCGTCGTTTCCCAAGGCCTTCTGGGGCTACGACACCTTCGAATCGCATCCCGTGAAGACCCTGCAGGAGCGCTTCGCCGCCTATCCGCAGGTGAGGCTCGTCCGCGGCCTGATCCCGGTCTCGTTCGCCCAGGGCATCCCGCAGAGCGTGGCCTATCTGCACATCGACCTTAACAACGCCGAGGGCGAGATCGCTGCCCTGGAGCATCTGTTCGACCGCGTGGTGAGCGGCGGCATCGTCGTCCTGGATGACTACGAATGGGGCGACTTCTATCGCAGGCAGAAGCAGGCCGAGGATCCGTGGTTCGAGCAACGCGGCTATCGCGTCTTTCCCCTGCCGACGGGCCAGGGCCTGGTTCTCAAGCGCTAGATGCCAAAGAAAGTCCTGAACGTCGGCGGCGGCAACAAGGCGATCGGTCTGCCTCGACAGTACGCCGGCTTTCAGCATGTCCTGCTCGACATCGATCCCCGCGGCGTGCCCGACATCGTCGGCGATGCCCGGGACCTCGTTGCGCGCGAGGGCGGCGATTTCGACGCGATCTACTGCTCGCACAACCTCGAGCACTACTACCGGCACGACGTGCCGAAAGTGCTCGCCGGCTTCCGCCACGTGCTCAAAGAGGGGGGGTTCGCCCACATCCTGGTGCCCGATATCGCCGAGCTGATGCGCACCACGCTCGAGCGCGGGCTCGATATCGACGACGTCCTCTACCAGTCGGCGGAAGGGCCCGTGCGGGTGCTCGACGTCTTGTATGGCTTCGGCCCCGAGATCGAGAGAAGCGGGCAGGACTTCTACGCCCACAAGACCGGCTTTACCCGCAAGTCGCTGGTCACCATCCTGCTGCAGTCGGGCTTCACCCATGTGTTCAGCGGCGCCGGGAACCTCGAGGTCATGGCGATCGCGTTCAAGGGCTCGCCCGACCCGGCCGCACTCTCGCTCTTCGACCTCGACGCAAGCGCAGCGCAGAGGTGGAAGGGTCTGTAGGAGCCGCCCCGTGCACTCTGCGCATGCCATCGCGCTCGGCGTTGAGCATCACAAGGCCGGGCGCCTTGCCGAAGCGGAACGGATCTACCGGCAGGTGCTCAAGGCCGAGCCGCGCAATGCCGATGCGCTTTACTTGCTCGGCGTAATCGCGCACCGGGTGGGCGAGCCTCAAAGCGCAGCGCGACTGATCGAAGAGGCGATACGGCTCATCCCCGGCGCGCCGCATTTCCACAACGACCTCGGCGAGGCCTATCGCGCGCTCGGCCGGCCGGCAGAAGCGCTCGCGAGCTATGACAAGGCGGTGGCGATAAACCCGGCGTATGCCACCGCGCTCGATAACCGCGGCCTTGCCCTGCAGGAGCTCAAGCGGTTCGAGGAGGCGCTCGCGAGCCATGACCAGGCGCTCGCGATCGAGCCCGGCTTCGCCGAAGCGCTGGATAACCGCGGCAACGTCCTGCAGGAGCTCGGGCGCGCTGAGGACGCGCTCGCGAGCTACGACAAGGCGCTGGCGGCAAGGCCGGACTTCGCCAGGGCGGCCAACAACCGCGGCGTCGCGCTCGAGGAGCTCAGGCGCCACGCGGAAGCGCTCGCAAGCTATGACCGGGCCCTCGCCCTCAAGCCCGACTACGCCGAGGCGCTGGACAATCGCGGCCTCGCGCTTTTCGAGCTCAAGCGCTATGAGGAGGCGCTCGCCTGCTACGAGCAGGCGCTCGCCATCGCACCCCGGCTTCACCAGGCGCTATGGCACCGCGGCAACGCGCTGCACGAGCTCAAGCGGCACGAGGAGGCGCTCGCCAGCTACGACAAGGCGCTGGCACTCAAACCTGACTTCGGCGAGGCGCAGGCGAGCCGGGTGCACCTGCGCCAGCAGCTGTGCGACTGGACGGGGCTCGAACGCGAGTTCCAGGCGCTGCGCGAGCGGCTGGATATCGCGCCCTTCGCCCTTCTCGGCATTCCGGGTATCAAGCCCGCCGAGCAGCTGCAGTGCGCTCGCCGGTTTTCCGAGGAGGTCTATGGCGGATTGCTGTCGCAGCCGCCGCTTTTTGCCAGCATCCAGTGGCCCGCGGCGGGTGCGAAGCTTCGCGTCGGCTATCTCTCCGCCGACTTCCGCGAGCACCCGGTCAGCATGCTCCTCGCCGAGGTCATCGAGCTGCACGACCGGGAGCGCTTCGAGGTGTTTGCCTACTCGTACGGCGCGGACGACCAAAGTCCGCTTCGACGCCGGCTCGAAGCCGCTTTCGATATGTTTCGCGACGTGGCGACGCTATCGGACGCCGCCGCCGCGCGTACGGTGCTCGAAGACCGGATCCAGATCCTGGTGGACTTGACGGGGCACACGCGGAACGGCCGACTGGCCATCACGGCCTTGCGGCCCGCGCCGGTGCAGGTCAGCTGGCTCGGCTACCCCGCAACGCTGGGGCATCCGGGGCTCGCCGACTACATGATCGGCGATGCCATCGTCAGCCCTCCGGCAGAGAGCGCCCACTTCAGCGAGTCGCTCGCCCTGATGCCGAACTCCTTCCAACCGAACGACCGGCGGCGCGCGATCGGCGAGCGGCCGACGCGCGAGGCCGCCGGCTTGCCGCCCCGGGGTTTCGTCTTCTGTTGCTTCAACCAGAGCTACAAGCTCAATTCACAGATCTTCGATGTCTGGTGCCGCCTGCTTGCCGCGGTGCCGGGCAGCGTGCTGTGGCTGCTGGGGGAAAACCAGATCGTGCAGCGCAAACTTCGAGAGGAAGCGGACCGGCGTGGCGTCGACAGCGAGCGCCTCGTCTTCGCCCCGCGCATCGGGCCGGCGCAGAACCTCGCGCGGCTCCAGGCCGCCGATCTCTTTCTCGATACGCTGCCCTTCAACGCCGGCGCCACCGGAAGCGATGCGCTTTGGGCGGGAGTACCGCTCCTGACCTGCCTCGGCGAGACGTTCGTTGGGCGCTACGCCGCGAGCCTGCTGCAGGCCGCGGGCATGCCGGAGCTCATTACCTCGTCCCTGGCGGATTACGAGGCCCTGGCGCTGGCCCTGGCCACGGACGCGACGCGCCTCGCCGGGCTCCGGGCGAAGCTCGCTCTAAATCGGGCAAGCTGCGCGCTCTTCGACAGCCCTCGGTTCACCCGCGAGCTCGAACGATTGTTGCAGGCGACGTGGGCGGAGCACGCTCAGCGCCTGAGCAGGCTTTCGACGTAGCGGGCGACGAGATCGACTTCGAGGTTGACGCGCGTGCCGGCAGCGAGGCGGCCGAGGGTCGTCACCTCGAGCGTGTGCGGGATGAGCTGGGCCTCGAACGCGTCCCCCTCTACCCGGTTCACCGTGAGGCTCACGCCGTCGATGCAGATCGAGCCCTTGCGGGCGATGTAGCGCGCAAGCTCGTGCGGTACGCGCACGCGCAGCACGCCATCCTTGAGCGAAAGCACTTCGCCCACGCCGTCGACATGGCCGGCGACCAGGTGGCCGCCCAGCTTGTCGCCGAGCGCAAGCGACTTCTCCAGGTTCACGGCGCCGCCCGCGTGGTCGAGGCCGGTCGTGACCCGGCGCGTCTCGGCCGAGACGTCGGCGGTGAACCCCGTGCGCGTCAGCGTCGTGACCGTCAGGCAGGTGCCTTGCACGGCGATCGAATCCCCGACCGCGATGTCCGAGAGGTCGAGGCCTGCGCAATCGATTTCGAGGGGGTCGAGGCGCACAATGCGGCCCACGGCCTGCACGATGCCGGTAAACATGCCGCGGAGGGTAGCGTAAAAGCGCGGTCTAACTACTTAATGCCCGGCGTTGAGCCTATGCCACAGCCTGCCCAGACCGCGATCGAGCTCGAGCGCCCAAGCCGAGAGGAACGCGATGCACAAGCCGACGCCCATCGCGTTGAGGGCGGCCGCGTGCTGGCCGCTGAATCCCAGCACGAACGGCGCGACGACGAGCCACAGACCGCCACCGAGGTCCAGCCATTCGCAGCTCATGTGCTCGCAGGTGCCGCCGAAGTGCGCGATGACGGCGAGGGCAAGGCCGCAGACCGCCGCATTGGCGGTCGCGAGGTCGTGCGCCGCATAGTCGGCGAGCCACGGCGATACCGCGAGCCACAGTGCCAGCGCGTAGTTCGCCCAGTCGGGCCAGTGCCGTGTCCGGTTTGTCGGCATGCGTCCGTTCGACAAGCCAGAATAGGGCCATGTTCGAAGCGGCGGTGTAGCCGCGCCCGGATGGTGGCGTAGACATGCAACGACAGATCGAGCTGATCGGCGCCGCATGGGGGCTCGGCGGTCCCGAGCCGGGCTGTGCGGAAGCGCCCGCGGCGCTGATGCCGATGATCGCCGGGGAATTCCAGCGCTGCGGCGTGGCGGTCGAAGCGGGCCCGATCCTTTCACCGTCGCGTACCGAGCGGCGCAAGCAGCTCGCCGTGAGCAAGCTCTGTGGCCTGCTCGCCTCCGCGGTCGCCGACTCGATGCAGCGCGGCCACTTGCCGTGCGTGCTCGGCGGCGACCACAGCTGCGCGGGCGGTACGTGGACCGGCGTCGCGCGAGCGACAAAGGGAGATCTAGGACTCGTCTGGATCGATGCGCACATGGACGCGCACACGCCGCGCACCAGCCACACCGGACGCCTGCACGGCATGCCGCTCGCCTGGCTCCTCGGCGAGGACGACGATCCGCTGTACGGCCTCACCACCGGCGTGATCGAGCCGAGGCACGTCGCGCTCATCGGCGTGCGCAGCTTCGAGCCGGAGGAAAAAGTGCGGCTCGACCACCTCGGGGTGCGGGTGGTCTACATGGAAGAAGTCGGCCGGCGCGGCATTGGTTCGGTGCTGGACGAAGCCCTCGCCATCGCCACGCGCGGCACCAAGGCCTTCGGCGTCAGCATCGATCTCGATGTCGTCACGCCGGACGAAGCACCGGCCGTGGGCACGCCGGTGCCGGACGGCGTATCGGGCACCGAGCTCGCACGTGCGCTCCAGGGCATCGGAGAGCGCAGCAACCTCGCCGCCATAGAGCTCGTCGAATACACCCCGCGCCTGGATCCGACCGGGCGCACGGCCCGGGTCGCCGTGGAGCTGCTGGTGTCCGCGCTATGTCGGTCGCGCGAGCAGCCTAAGGTCGTCGCCTAACCGATCGAGCGAGACGACGCGGAGCTTGAGGCGCGCGTCGAGGGAAGCGGGCGCGGGCAAATCGAGCATGCCCTGCGCCGCGTCGCCGAGAAAGCCGGGATTCAAGTACAGCAGGAACTCGTCGACGCATCCCTCGCGCACGAGCGAGCCGTTCAGCCGGAAGCCCGCCTCGACGTGAAGCTCGTTCACGCCGCGATCGGCGAGCGCTTCGAGCATGCGCGGCAGGTCGACCTTGCCGCCCGCGTTCGGCAAGGCGACCACTTCGGCGTTTACCAGCGTCCCCGCCTTGCCCGCAAAGACGAGCGCCGGCAGCACGCGCGCGTCCGGCGGCATCTCGAGCCGGCTGTCGACGACCACGCGCAGCGGCTGGCGCGGCGTGTCGACCTCGCGCACCGTGAGCTGCGGATCGTCGGCGCGCACGGTGCCGATGCCGGTGAGGATCGCACAGGCGCGCGCACGCCAGCGATGGCCGTCGCGCCGCGCTTCGGCGCCGGTGATCCATTGCGAGCGACCATCCCCGAGCGCCGTGCGGCCGTCGAGCGTGGCGGCGATTTTCATGCGCACCCAAGGGCGCCGGCGCGTGACGCGCGAGAGGAAACCGAGGTTGAGCTCGCGTGCCCCCTCTTCCAGCACGCCGTGCTCGAAGCGCACGCCGCCGGCCGCGAGGCGCTCGCCACCGCCCTGGGCGTCGGGGCTCGGATCGCGCATGGCCGCGATGACCCGGGCTAGCTTCGCCTTCAGCAAGGCATCCACGCATGGCGGCGTGCGCCCATGGTGGTTGCAAGGCTCGAGCGTCACATAGGCTGTGGCGCCGGCAGCATCGACGCCTTCCAGCGCGCGCACCTCGGCGTGCGGGCCACCAGCTTTCTCGTGCCAGCCCTCGCCGATGATTCTTCCGTCGCGCGCGACGACGCAGCCGACGCGCGGGTTCGGCGTAGTGGTGTACATGCCCCTCGCGGCAAGCTCGAGAGCGCGCCGCATCATGGCGCGATCGAGTTCGGTGAATTTCATTTACGCCGCTTGCGCGGCGCGGCCCTGACTTCCTGCACGGCGTCGCGGAAATCGTCCAGCGTCTCGAACTGGCGATAGACCGACGCGAAGCGGATGTAGGCGATCTTGTCGAGCCGGGCGAGCTCGCGCATGACGAAGTCGCCGACGCGGTGGGTCGACACCTCGCGCTCGCCGAGCGAGCGCAGCTTCTCGATCACGTGGTCGAGCGCGGTCTCGACCTGGTCGGTGGCGACGGGGCGCTTCCGCAGCGCGAGCATCATGCTGCCCATCAGCTTGTCGCGATCGAAGTCGGTGCGGCTGCCGTCCTTCTTGACGAGGCGCGGCATCTTGAGGTCCACGCGCTCATAGGTCGTGAACCGCTTCTCGCAGGCCGCGCACTTGCGCCGCCGGCGGGTGGTGTTGGCCTCGAGGTTCGCCCGGGTGTCGATCACCTGGGTTTCCTCGGAGCCGCAGAAGGGGCATTTCATGACAGGGCCGGGAGTATAGGCGCATACTATGAGCGGAGGCCAACCATGAGCCGATCACTAGCAATAGCCCTTTTGCTCCTGGGCAGCGCTTGCTCGACGGCGCCGATCGACAGCGGCAGCGACCAGGCGCGCATGTCCGCGGTCGAGCGCACCGCGGCCGATCGCGGCGTGAAGATCTACTGGGTGAATCCCCCGCGCAAGGACGAGGCGAAGTCCGGCAGCTAGCCGCCCCGCGCGGCGACATCGAAACTCTCGGGAGCGCGGGCGGAAGCGAATCTGTCCCACATCTCATCGTAGGCGGCCTCGATGTGGGCGCGAAATACATCGGTGTTGAACAGCGGAGCGCTCATCTTCTTCTCGAGTGCCTTGCGGCGCAGGCCGGCATGGCGCGGCGGCGAGCCCGCCAAGTCGACCGCCAAGTCCTCGTACTGAGCCAGGGTCTGCACGACGAGCTCCGGCATTCCGAAGGCGCCCACAATGCTCGTGCCGACCCTGGATGCAAAGCTGCTCCCCGGGCGCGTAATCAACGGCACACCAGCCCAGAGCGCGTCGCTGGCGGTCGTATGCGCACCGCACGGCCATGTATCGAGCATGGCATCGGCCTGCGGCAAGCGCGCCATGTGCGTCGCCTGATCGACGAGCGGGGCAAAGACCAACCGGGCGGGATCGATGCCCCGCCGACTCGCTTCGCCGCGCAAATTCGGAGCGAGGTAGCGGTCCTCTGCAAGCCACAGCACGCTAGCAGGCACCCTGGCGAGGATGCGCATCCATGCATCGAAGACCGCTGGCGAGAGCTTGTGCTGGTGGCACATGCCGGAGAATACGAATCCCTTGGCCGGCAGGCCGACAGCCTCGCGAGGCGGTCGCTCCCGAGCCGCCAGGCGTTCGCTGTTGACCTGATAGCTGTGGGGCAGGCGCACGATTGCGCAGTCATACAGCGCATCTTGCTCGCGCGGCAGCACGATAGCGTCGGCGATGAAGTAGTCGAACCACGGCGCGCCGAGCGGTCCGGGATGTCCGAGAAAATGCACCACAATCGGCGCCGGGCGGCGCGCAAGCACGCCGGCGCGGCTCGAGTCTTGAAAGCCGCTGAGGTCCACCAGGATGTCGACCTGATGCCTGGCGATCGCCTGAGCGGCCTGCGCGTCGGCCGCATTGGAGATCTCTACCCAGGCATCGAACGCCGTAGCGAGGCGGCGCCGCATAGCCGAGCCGTCGTCGGGTGTGGTGGCGAATGCATACACGTCAAAGCGCGATCGATCGTGCAGTTCGATCAGACGGGAGATCAGCCATGAAGTCGCATGATTGCGGAATTCGCCGCAGAGATAGGCGATGCGCAGGCGATCGGGGCGCTGGCGCCGAACAGCCTGGCCGGCGCTTGCACGCGCAATTTCCGCGAGTTGCGGGCTCCAGTATCGTCGCGCGCACAGGGCGTGCACTCGAGCGTCGTCCGTGACGACCAAGGACAAAGGCGGCCTGAGCGCCGCGCGCCCGGAGACCACGCGCTCCAGCATCCGCGCCTCCAGCGCGGTGAGTCCGTCCCAAGCGCACATCGTGCGACGGCAAGAGATGACCATGCCGAGCGCGTAGTCCAGGCCCTCTGCTGCGCGCGGCCAAATATCCAGGTTGGCGTCGAGAATGGCGATGAGGCGCTCGTACCGCGCCACCGCTGGCTCGAGGTCGCCAGCCATGTGCAGAGCGGTAGCGGAGTTCTGCAGCGCCACCGGATTGTCCGGATCGAGCGCTAGTACGCGATCCAGGTCCTTGAGCCCGTCAGCGAGGCGGCCCGACCGGCAGAATGACTCCGCGCGCGCGATGAGTGCATCGATTTGAGCGGGAGCGACTGGGTCGTTGGGACTTGCCACGGCTGCCGCCCCCAGCTAACCGCCCTGGTGGAAGAGCGTCTCGCCCTGGTTGTATTGGTGCACGCCCGCGATGAGAGCGGCGACGAGCTCGCGCTCCGGCGCGCTCAGGTAGCAGTTCCACACGTCGAAGATGAGCACCACACGCGGCGCATCGCTGTCGTTGATCGCTTCATGCTCGAACGTGTCATCGAACACCCATGCGCGCCCTTCCTTCCACGGACGGCGCTCGGCGCCGACGCGATACATGCAGCCCGGCGGCACCACGAGCGGCAGATGCACGATGAAGCGTGCGTTGGTGACCCCAGTGTGCGGCGGGATCGTCGTGCGCGGCGCGAGCACCGAGAAGAACGCCGTCGGCGCATGCGCGGGTATGTCACAAAGCGGCGCCGCTTCGAGGAGCGCCGCGGTTCGCGGCGCGCGCGCGAGCGCGTCTTCGATGCGCCGGCCGTTCCTCATAAGGAAGAACGTGCTCCAGCGCTTGGAGTTGTTCAGCTCGCGCCACTGATCGACCGGCATACCTTCCGGCTTGGAGATGTAGGGCACGAAATCGTCCGCCGCCTGTGATAGCGCGGCGAGCGCCTCGGCGCGGATCGCGTCAGTGGCGGCGTCAAACGCATCGAGCCATGGGTAAAACTCGCGGTCGGCGAACTCGACTGCCGGCAGGCGCGGATAGAGGAGCAACGTCGCCTGCTGCGCGAAGGCGGCGCGTTTGCCGACCACTGTTTCCAAGCACGCGTCGAAGCGTTCGAGCTTCTCGTCGGCGTAACGGCCGCGCAAATCGGCGAGCCGCGGCATGAGGAAGGCTTCGAGCGCGCGATCGTTCTTGCGCATGACGTCCTTCGCGTGCTCTATCGCTGAAACCACGGGCGCCGCCTGCTCCCCCGGCGGCACGCAGCAGAGAAATGCGTAATACAGGGTCGCCGCCTGCTGCAGGTTGCCCTGCAGCTCGAGCAGCCGCGCCTTGTGCAGGAGGGCGGGATAGAAACGCGGATCGGCGATGAGCGCACGCTCGATCGCCGCACGTTCTCCGGCGGTGTCGCCGCTGTCGCGGCGCGCGAACGCAAGGTTCAGCCAGAGCATCGGGGTCTGCGGCTGGCGCTCCGCGGCTTGCTCAAGAAGCGGTATCGCTCCGCGGACATCGCCGCGGCGCAGCGCCCGCATCCCCGCCAGATTGAGGACGCCCGCATGGTCGGGCGCGAGCTCCCTGACGCGTGCGAGCGCTCGCTCGGCGCCTGCCGCATCCCCCGCCTGGTCGGCGCGATCGATGGCGTCGACGAGGCTGCGGATTTCCTGCTCGGACACGGGAATAGCGGACATCAAGGGCTTGTTCTAGAACGTGATGGGCGTAGGATTCTACGGGTTAGGAGGCATCATGAACCGCACATCGCTCGCCGCTCTCCTTTTCATCGGCCTCGGGGCGGGATGCGCCACGCCGCAGCCGGAAACCCCGCAGGCGCCGCAAGCCGGCGCCGATGGCCTCGTCGCCGTGCGTTCGGGCAGGGTCGACCAGCTGTTTCTGCGGCCCGGCAACGAGCTCGCCGGCTATCGCAAGGTGCTGCTCGATCCGGTAGCCGTCGAGCTCGACCGCGACTGGGTAAGCCAGCGGCATGGCAACAACTACAGGATTCAGCCTAGCTATCCGCGCTACAAGGGCCCGGAAGAGGTCACGCAGGAGACGGCGGCCGCGGTTTCGTCGAGCCTCGCCAAGGCCTTCCGCGCCTCGGGATTCGAGATCGTCGAAGCACCCGGTGCCGACGTGATGCGCGTCTCGGCGAAGGTGTCGGACCTTTTCATCAATGCGCCCGACATCGTCTCGCCCGGCTACGCGAAGAACCTCACGCGCGACGCGGGCGACGCCTATCTCGCGCTCGATGCGCGCGATTCAGTCAGCGGGAGAGCGCTCGCGCGGGTGCAGCATCATGCGATCGCGCGCGAGACGCCGCGCGGCAACTACGCCAACGACCCGGCGAACGCGCTCTGGATGGAGACGCTCTTCCAGCGCTGGGCGGACAACTGCGCGGCCGAGCTCGCGCAGCGCGATGCGCACGCGAGCCTGAAGTAATCAGCTAGGCGCGCCGTAGGCGTCGATCGATTCGAAGAGACCGCGCACCTGCGCGCGCTCTCTCTCGGAGAGCTCGGGCTTCCACACCTCGAAAAGCAGTATCACGCGGGTGCGATCGGAGCCGTTCCACGCCTCGTGCTCGATCGTGTCGTCGAAGGCCCACGCGCTTCCTTCGGCCACCGGGCGCGTCTCATTGCCGACGCGCAGGTGGCACTTGTCCGGCACGACGAGCGGCAGGTGGCAGACGAGGCGCGTATTGACTTCGCCGGTGTGGGGCGGAATGTGCGCGCCCGGCAGCAGGAGCGAAAAAATCACCGACGGCGAGCGGCCTTTGACGTCGGCGAGCGGCACCTCGCGTAGCGCCGCCACCGTCCTGGGACAGCGCGCCGCGTTCTGGGCGACGAGCTCGCCGTGCTTCCACAGGTAGAACGCGCTCCACGCCGGGTTCTCGAACAGGCCGTGCGCCTCGGTGTGCGGCAGGCGCGCATTCCTCTGCAAGTAGGGCTGGAACGCCGCGTCCTCTCGCATGAGCTCGACGAGCTCGGCCTTGATGTCTGCCGTCGCAGCCTCGAGCGCATCGAGCCAGGGCAGAAGGTTGCGCGGGTAGAACTGGAGCTGCGGCAGGCCGGGATAGAAGTAGTGGCGCGGCTCCTGGAAGTAGATCTGCTTTCGCCCCGAAAGGATCTCGAGCGATTCGCTGAAGCGCGAGCCGGGCTCATCCAGTCCCTTTGAGCCGAGCCGCTCGCGCAGGTCCGTTTCAAACGCCTCGGCGTAGCGCGCGCACAACGCCGAGGCGCGCGCGACGTCGTCGCGCAGGTCCGCGGGCATCTCCTGCGGGGCTGGCGCGGCGCCGACCGCGGCACGGTAAAAGGAAGCCGCCGAGCGTGAGTCACCCAGCGCGGAGAGCTGGTCGGCCTTGACGATGAGCGCACGCAGGTTGCGCGGCTGGAGCGCAAGCACCTGGTCGGCTGCGGCGAGTGCGGCGCCATGGTCGCCGAGTTTCGCGCACGCGGTGGCGAGTCCCAAATAAGCCGTGGCGTCGCCCTGGCCGGCCGCGAGCAGGCGCTCGAAGAACTGCCGCGACTCCGCGGCGGCCTGCGTCATTCGATGCGCCGGACCTTGATCAGGCCATTGCGACCCTCGATCAGCATGTTGAAGCTGTCGAGCATGCCGCGCTGGATGGTGGCCTTGGCGCCGGCGACCGAATCGCGCACGGCGGAGTCATCGGCGTCGATCTGGCGCCAGACCTGCCCGTTGTCGAGGATGAAGATCGCTTGTCCGCGCAGAGTCCTTGACAACTCCCTGACATGGGCGACGAGCTGCGCCACTTCGCGAGGCGGCGGGTTCGGTCTGCCGAAATCCGCCGCCTTGGGCGCCTGCGCCTCCTTCGCCACCGGCGCGGCGCGATCGAAGCACTTCAACCGCTCCGCCGGGTCGGCCACGGCGGAGCACCGGGAGACCAACTCCAGCGCATCGGTCGCGGCATCGGCGTGCGCGACACCGGCGCCGATCGTCCACAGCAAAACAATTAATGCGAGAGGCCTGAACATCTGCGGATTGTAAGTCGACATTGCGCTGCACAAAGATGGGGCTGTAACACGGCTCCCGAGGCAATCACGCAACGCTTTTCATGACCTCAAGAACGCTATCGCGTTTCTGCTTGACGCCGTGGGATTACATATTGTTACATCGCGCCTGCTAACAGAAAAACAACAAGAATGGGAAGGACGAGACAGAGTCGGTTACCAGCCCCTCG
>Ga0134121_10003368_pt1 | contig 13388 bp, 8 predicted proteins | sample KB301_FD_96463 | JGI IMG/M metagenome (GOLD analysis project Ga0134121, IMG submission 96463) | Terrestrial soil microbial communities without Nitrogen fertilizer from Kellogg Biological Station, Michigan, USA - KB3-0-1 | ecosystem: Environmental > Terrestrial > Soil > Unclassified ...
CCGACGCGCCGCTGGCGCGGCTGACGACGATCGGAACGGGCGGCCCGGCGCGCTTCCTGGCGCGACCGACCACTGCGCCGGAGTTGACGGCGATTCTCGCCTGGGCCGAGAGCGAGGCGCTGCTCGTGGCCGTGATCGGCCTGGGCTCCAACCTGCTCGTCGCCGACGAGGGCTACGACGGCGTCGCAGTGCGACTCGAAGGTGAGCTGGCCGCGATCGAGATCGACGGCACCGACGTGCGCTGCGGGGGCGGCGCATCGCTCGCGGCCGTCGTGCGCCGCTGCACGGAGGCCGCGCTTTCCGGCATCGAATTCGGCTGCGCCATCCCGGGCACCGTGGGCGGCGCGGTGCGCATGAATGCGGGCGCCTACGGCAACGAGATCCGCGACGTCCTGGCCTCCGCCGACGTCGTCTCGGCGGACGGCGTGCGCCACGGCGGCCCGCGCGAGCTCGAGCTGAGCTACCGGCACTCAAACGTGCGCTCGTCGGAGGTCGTCGCCGCGGCCGTGCTGCACCTCGCGCACGGAGCCCGCGACGAGATACGGGCGCGCGTGCGAGACATGCAGCGCCGCCGCAGCGAGAGCCAGCCGCGCAAGGCGCGCACCTTCGGCTCGGTCTTCAAGAACCCGGACGAGGGACCCGGCGCCGGCGCGCTGATCGAGGCCTGCGGCCTGAAGGGCCACGTGATCGGCGGCGCCTGCATCTCCGGCGTGCACGCCAACTTCATCGAGAACGGCGGCAGTGCCACCTCGGCCGACGTCGCGGCCCTGGTCTCGCTCGCCCGGCGCTGCGTGCGGGAGCGCTTCGAGGTCGATCTGGAGCACGAAGTGGAGCTGCTCGGGCCCATCACCCTGGCCTGAGCCCACCCATTTGGGTGGCAGGAGGCGCAGCGGGGGCGCCGAAACGGGGCGCGTGCAGCATGTATTCCTACGCCGTCGCGCCGCCGCACTGATTGCTGCCGCGGTGGTCTGTGCCGCCGCAGCCGGCGTCGTCGAGCTCAGCTACCTGTGGCTCAAGGGCTCGAGCATGTTCCAGTTGCGCTCCGTGGCCGTGCGCGGCGGAACGGAGAGCGAGCGCGTGGCCGTGCGCGATGCGGTTGCGCGCGCTGCCGCGGGTCGCTCGCTGCTCACGATCTCGCCGACGAGGGTCGCCGGCGACATCCAGCAGGTGCCGACGATCCGTCTCGCCAGCGTCGATCGCGACTTCCCGCACACGCTGAGGATCCACATCGTCCCCGAACGGGCCGTGGCGCTCGCTCAGGGCGCAGGCCACTATCGCAGCCTGGTTGCCGCCAGTGGCCGCGTGTTGCGCGTCTTCGAGCCCCAGGACGTCGTGCCGGCGCTTCCGCGCATCTGGACGAACCGCGAGCGCCCGATCCCGGGAGGCGCGATCCGGGCCACCCCGGCGCTGGCCGCGCTCGACGCCCTGGCTGCGCGCCCGCCCGATTTCAGCGCCCACGTTGCGAACGTCAAGATGGATCCCGATCGCGGAATCGTGATGAGACTGCGCGGCGGCCTCGACATCGTGCTCGGCCCGCCGCTGCAGCTGCAGCAGAAGCTCCTGGCCGCCGCCTGGGTGCTCCACCGCTACCCGACGAGCGCCGACCGGGCCCAGCTGGTGTACGCCGACGTCTCGGCCCCGGCGCGGCCCGCGGTCATGCCGCGTGGCGGATATGCGGCCACGGCCGGGCTCGGCGTGCACGAGAAACCCGGCAACAGTGGCTCCCAAACCGCTCAGAATGGCGCATGATGTCCTGTATCGTGAACAACGGACTCGTCGCCCTCGACGCGGCGTCGCCGTCTGAGTTGTCCGAGAGAGGGTGAATCGGTGTCGATGAAGGAGACCGGCGGGTCGTATCTCGCGGTCATCAAAGTTGTCGGAGTCGGCGGTGGTGGTACCAACGCCGTCAACCGCATGGTCGACAGCGGTCTGCGCGGCGTGGAGTTCATCGCCGTCAATACCGACGCCCAGGCGCTCCTGATGACGGACGCCGACGTCAAGATCGCGGTCGGGCAGAAGGTCACGCGCGGTCTCGGAGCGGGCGCCAACCCCGAGGTGGGACGCGAGGCCGCGATCGAGAGCCGTGACCAGCTCAAGGAAGCGCTCAAGGGCGCGGACATGGTGTTCGTCACGGCGGGCGAGGGCGGCGGCACCGGCACCGGCGCCGCTCCCGTGATTGCGGAGCTCGCCCGTGAGCTCGGCGCGCTGACGGTCGGCGTCGTCACACGGCCGTTCGGATTCGAGGGCAAGAAGCGCCAGGAGCAGGCCGAGCTGGGCATCGAGGAGCTGTCGGCCAAGGTCGACACGCTGCTCGTGATCCCGAACGACCGCCTGCTGCAGGTCGTGAGCCCGTCGACGCCGATCATGGAGGCGTTCCGCGTCGCCGACGACGTGCTGCGCCAGGGCGTACAGGGCATCACGGACCTGATCACGGTGCCCGGCCTGATCAATCTCGACTTCGCCGACGTGCGCACCGTCATGCGCAATACCGGCACGGCCCTGATGGGCATCGGTGCCGCGGCGGGCGAGAACCGGGCCGCCGAGGCCGCCCGCGCAGCGATCTCCTCGCCGCTACTCGAATCGAGCGTCGAGGGCGCGAAGGGCATGCTCCTCAACATCACCGGTCCCAGCGATCTCGGACTGTTCGAGGTCGACGAGGCGGCCAAGATCGTGCAGGGCGCGGCCGACCAGAACGCCAACATCATCTTCGGCGCCGTCGTGGACGACGCGATGGGCGAGCACGTGCGTGTGACGGTGATCGCGACCGGCTTCGAGCGCGGTGCGCCTACCGTGACGCGGCGAGAGCGCCCGAGTGAGCGCGAGGAAGCCGGATCTCAGCTGTTCGACGTCCCGTCGGACATCCTCGACGTGCCGTCCTTCCTGCGCGAGGACTGATTCCTAGTCCTCGCGGCCGCGCCAGTTGGGCGTGCGCTTGCCGAGGAACGCGTCGATGCCCTCGCGTCCGTCAGGGGCCACGACGTTGGCCGCCATGACCTCGGTCGTGTGGTCGTAGGCCTCGGCCAGCCCGAGGTGGATCTGCGCATAGAAGGCCGTCTTGCCGACCGCGAGCGCGTGCGAGCTCGCCGTGGCGATGCGCGTGGCCAGGTCGATCGTCTCCTCCGCGAGGCGCTCACGCGGCACGACGCGGTTGACGAGGCCCCAGTCTGCCGCGGTCTGCGCGTCGATCATGTCGCCGGTCAGCAACATCTCGAGCGCCCGCTTGCGACCGACGGCCCGTGACACCTCGACCATCGGCGTGGAGCAGAAGAGGCCGTAGCGCACGCCGGAGGTCGCGAAGCGCGCATCCTCGCTCGCGATCGCGAGATCGCAGGCCGCGACGAGCTGGCAGCCGGCCGCGGTTGCGATGCCGTGCACCTGTGCGATCACGGGCTGCGGCAGCCGGTGGATCGCCATCATCATCTCACTGCACGTCTCGAAGAGGCTGCGCGCGCTCGGCAGGGAGCAGCCCGCCATCTCGGAGAGATCGTGTCCGGCGCAGAAGCCCGGACCCTCGCCGCGCAGGATGACCGCGTGGACGGACGTATCGGCCGCGGTCTCGGCGAGAGCGGCGATGAGATCGTTGAGGAGCGCGTGCGAGAGCGCATTGCGACGCTCCGGGCGGTTGAGCACGAGCGTGCGCAGACCGGCTGCGTCCTCGATCAGGAGCGGGGAAGCGGAGACGGTGGCCATGTCCCGAGGATACCGCCTTACACGGCTTCTTCGGCTTGGGGTGTCGGGTCGAAGCGGTAGCCGACCGCGTACTGGGTCTGGATGTAGGAGTAGGCGGAGCGGCGGTCGAGCTTCTCGCGCAGCTTGCGCACGCAGACGTCGACCGAGCGGTCGCGGGAGCGGTAGGGGACGTTCCACACCCTCTGTTGAAGCTCGTCGCGGTCGAGCACCCGGCCTGGCTGGCGAGCGAGCGTGAGCAGCAGGCGGAACTCGGTAGGTGTGAGCTCGGCGTCGAGCTTGCTTCCGTCCTCATGCAGCAGGAAGGCCCGGCGCCCGGCCGGGTCGATCAGCAGCCCGGGGGCGCGGATCTCGTCGAGCGACTCGCCCTGCTCGGGCGTGCGCGCCCGTCGCAGCAGCGCCTGCACGCGGGCGACGAGCTCGCGCATGCCGAACGGCTTGGCCAGGTAGTCGTCGGCGCCGATCTCGAGCGCGTGCACCTTGTCGTGCTCGGAGCTGCGCGCCGAGACGATCAGGATGGGCGTGGCGATGCCCTCGCGCCGTGCCTCCTGCGTCAGTGCCCAGCCGTCCAGCCCCGGCAGCATGAGGTCGACGACGGCGACGTCGTGCTGCTCGTAGCGCAGCTTGCGAAGGCCCTTGTCGCCATCCTCCGCGACCACGACGTCGAGGCCGGCGTGCCGCAGATGCGCCGCGATGGCACGTGCGATCACGCCGTCGTCCTCGACCACGAGCACGCTCGGCATGCTCGAAGCGTGCCACGCTGGCCGGTCGGCGGGCGCGGCCCGTGCGGGCCGTCAACTACACTGGTTCGAGTCGGGGCCTTGCGACGCGGCCCGCGACACGTGGTGAGAGTAGCTCAGTCGGTTAGAGCCCCCGGTTGTGGTCCGGGAGGTCGCGGGTTCGAATCCCGTCTCTCACCCTTGGGGGCAAGCGTCCCCTGGTGCACATGGAGCGGCCCGCGGTTCTCGACACGGGTAAGCGGAGTGATGGCTGGTCCAGGGTCTAGCTGTCGGTGATCGCCGGAAACGTCAATGTGCGGTCGAGCACTTCGGCGCGGGGGCGGTAGAGGCGGATCGTGTAGTTCCAGCCTTCCGTGATCGGCAGGCAGTTGGGGCGTTCGTCCCCGCAGCCGCCGAAGTTGACCGTGATGGAACCGTCGTCGTTCGGGGTGGCGGTGATGTTGTTGACGCTGTAGGCGTTGCGGTCGTTGGCCTCGAAGTACCCGTCGGCGTTGTAGACCGAGATCGACCAGAAGCCGTCAACGGGAACGTCTCGGACCGTGAGGGAGTATTGGCCTACGGACTTGCCCGGGGCGACACCGATGTACGAGGCCTCTTCGTCGGGGAGGCCTCCCCACCCTGCGGCAGTGCCGAGCAAATGGCGCACGGGATCGACAGCGTCCTTGGCTCCGAAGGCGTGGTCGAACGCCGGGCCGAGGCTCGCGAGTTCGAGCAGCGCCTTGCGGGTCGCGTCGAGGCTGGCCGCGTCGTAGTCGGCCGGCGCGAACGGCTTTGCAGACGTTGCTGCAATCGCGAACTGATCCTGGAGCGCGTTGGCTTCGGCGACATCCCTCGGATCGGCAGGGTCGACGAGCGTCCTGACCGCCACGGTCACCCACGGCGTGTCGAATTCCTCAACGCTCAGCGCGTGCTCGCCGGGCTGGTGGAAGACGCGATTGATGTAGTGGTCTTGGTTGACGATCATCACCGACACGTAGCGATCCCCGGCGTCCGGGATCAGGAGTGTGGCGCCCTCGGAGATGTCCACGACCGCGAAGCTGTAGAGCGTGTCGCGATTCATGCGGATCACCGGCTGCTGGTCGATCGCGGTAGGTACGCGGCTGTGACTCAGGCGATTCACGCCACCGGCGTTGGTCTGCAGCGACGCCATCATCCGTTCCGTCTCCGCCCGCGCGAAGTTGTCGGTGTTCACTCGTACGGCCATTCTCTGCTCCACGCTCGGGGACGACGATCACTGCGCGCAAAGTCGCCGCTGGGCGACCAGCAGACTTCACCCGGGGTGGGTGAACTCGTTTCCGAGAACCGGCGTTGCGGTTCTCAGACACCGTGATGCGAGCGAACACGGAGCACGTCGATGACTGCACCGAGTGAGATCGCGCCGCGGCACCGTCGGCACGGCCGGTTGTGGTCCGGGAGGTCGCGGGTTCGAATCCCGTCTCTCACCCTTTACCCATGCGGAACGGCGAGGCTCTTCCGCTGACTGGTACCGCCATCGCCGCGTTGAAAGCGGGCAGTCTCGACAACGATCCGGCCTTTGTAGCTCGCGAGCGCCTCTGGCGCATCAGCGAGATGACATCGCGACCCGCTCGAGCGACTGCGCCCCGGCCCAGTCGCGCGGCCGGGGCGCTGGCGACGATCGTCTTGCAGGCGTGACGTCAGCGGACGACCTTGAGTCTTCGCGTGATGACGAGCGACTGCAGGCCCTGTGGGTCGCGGGCGCTGATGCGCAGGGTGTAGGTGCGCCTCGCGAGGTGTTTGAGGGACAGGAGCGCGGTGAATGTCCCCGCCTTGTGGCGGTTGATAGTCAGGCCGCGCACGGCCTTCAGCTTCTTGCCGGCGAGCAGGCGAATGGTGACAGTGGCCGGCTCCGAGAGCTTGAGCTGCAGTTTGAGCAGGCGTTTCTTGCCGAGGTGGCGCAAGGACACCTGGTGCGGGATCCTGAGCACGGTCAGTTTCGGCCGCACGTTGGGCGGCGGCGGCGGACTCGTCGTCGTGAAGGTCTGGTCGGCGCCGGTGATCGGGGCGAAGTCGCTCGAGGCGACGGCGCGGTAGTGGACTGTGGTGCCCGCGGGCAGGCCCGTCAGGGCTGCGCTGAACGCGGTCGACGCGGTACCGACCGGGATCACCTGATCCGGAGTGCTCGAGCCGTAGGCTGTCGTGGGTCCGAAATCGAAATGCACCTTGATGCGGGCGCCACCCGGGTTCACTGCGCCGGCGACCGTCGCGCTGCTCGCATTCACAGCCGAGGCCGCGCCGGTAGCGACGTCACTGGGTGCGTACGCGTCGGCAAATAGGTGCTGCGCGCCGATTGCGCCGTCGGCGAAGAGGAAGAACGGCGTGCCGAGTGCGGCAGCCTGACAGGTGCTGCCGTCGGCGTTCGTCGGGTTGGTCGTGCAGGTCGACGAGACCGGCGGGCGCAGGTCGACGGTGCCCGCGCGGGCGATGCCCGTTGGCGTGTCGAGCTTGAAGACGGGAGCGGCCGCGCCGCCCTCGAAATGACCGCTGAAGGTGCGGAATTGGCCGGCGAGGTTCTCCTGCCAGGTGATGTACGGCGTGTTGCCGGAGAACGCGATGTCGGGGCGCGTCGCATCGTTCAGCGTGTTCGAGATCGGCTGGCCCTGGTTGAACAGCTCGAAGTGGTCGCCGCCGACCAGGCGCGAGACGAAGATCCCGTGACGTCCGGCGCCGATCGTCTCTGACCAGGCCACCCAGGGCACCGTGGTGCCACCGGGCGTGAGCGTGCCGGCGGCGACGCGCGGATCCTCGGCGTCGACGGTCGCGTCCTTGTTGAGCGAGCATGCGCGCTCCTGGGCGGCACTGGCGGCGCAGGAGCCGAACAGGTTGGCGCCCGTGGTGTCGAGCACGTTGGTCTGCCCGGCCGTGCCGTTGCCGACCGCGACCCAGTGGAAGCCGCCGTCGGCGACTGCATCGGGCACGGCCTTGGCAGCGAAGACCAGCTCGTTGGTGATGCCGTTGAGACCGGCGTTCTGCTCGTACCAGACGACCCACGGTACGGTGTCCGAGGGACCCGTGAAGGCGTCATCGGGCTCGATCGCGTCGCGTGTCGGGTCGACACTCAGCGTCGGATCGCCGGCTGCCGAGGATGCGCCGGTCAAGGGGTTCAGGCGGTCGAGGCCGACCTGCAGCCAGCAGAAACCGTTGATGTTGAGGTTCGTTCCCGTCGTGGGCTTGCCGACGCACGCCGTCCCCGCAGCCGGCTGCTTGACGGCACGTGAGACGAAGATCTGGTTCTTGCCGGCAGCGGCGCCATCGAGCTCCTGCCAGGCCACCCAGGGAACCGGATCGTTGCCGGCGACGGCGGCTCCGCCCGTGACGGCCGGATTCTCTGCGTCGCGCGTGGTATTGATGTTGAGCGACGGCAGGGCGTGGCCGGGCGCGCGCTCCTGGCCCGAAGGCAGCCAGACGTTCGCGGCAGCCGAGAAGCGGCTCGCGAAGATCTGCTTCTTGTTGCCGAGATTTGCGTTGGGCTCATACCACGCCACCCACGGCACCGTGCGACCGGCGCCGGCGAAGTCGATCGACGGAGCCTCGGCCACGACCGTCGGGTCGAGGTTGAGCGAGGCCGGGAACCCCTGCGTCACCCACGCTCCGCCTTTGAAGGCGCGCACGAAGATTTGCTTCGACGAACCGCTCTTCTGCTCGAACACAGCCCACGGCACCTGCAAGTTGCCGGCGACCACGGTGCCGCCCTGAACGTCGGAGACGCCGGCATCCTGGTTGGGGTCGATGCCGTTTGCGGGATCGTTGTTGACCTGCGAGCCGTCGGCGGGCAGGCCGACCAGCGCTGCGGCAGCCGTCCCGGCCAAGACGAGCGTTGCCACCGTCGCGACCGCTGCAAGGCGGCCGTGCCGTCTGATGCTCATGGTGCCTCCCTGTATGGCGTCTGGTGCAACCCACAGGCCCGCCCTCTCGCGCTCATGGGAATGCACCGCTAAGTCAGGGAAGTGCACAACGAGGCGCGTCCAAACCTGCAGATCTCGAGGCGTGCGATTGTACGAGCTGCATGAGTGCAATTACAACCTGACGCGGCGTGAGGGCTGAGATCACCGAGATCGTGGACCTCGGAGACGCCCTTCGACCCACATCTGCGTTCGGCGCCCTCCCAACATGACCGTCGACGGCCTCGATGACAGCGAGCGCGGAGTGCCGCGTGCAGCCTTGAAGGCATCAACACTTCGACGACGCGCGTGCTGAGAGCTTCGCCGACACCGTCAACACCGAGCTGACGCGCGACGGCGTGTGGCATACCCAGACCCAGCTCGAGCTCGAGCTCGAGCTCGCGATCTTCGCCTACGTGGACCGGTGCAACCACGACCACATGTACGAAGTGCTCGGCGACCTGCCCCCCAACCGAGTACGAAACGCGCGCCCACCGATGCCCTGCGAGACCCCGAAGGCAGACCAAGCCCTACAAACCACGCCTCCGTAGAAACCAGTAGAACTCCGAGTCACTCGGCGCCAGGTTACGCCTCGTTGCGCATCCAGTCGGCCACGTGCTCGCCGATCATGATGCAGGTAAGATTGATATTCGCTCGCGGGATTGTCGGCATGATCGACGCATCGACCACGCGCAGGTTCCGAATTGCGCTCACGCGACAGTGCTGGTCGGTCACCGCCATCGCGTCGTCGGCTGGTCCCATGCGTGCCGTGCCGCAGGGATGAAACTGCGTGGTCACCGTCGCGCTGACATAGGTCTCAAGCGCCTCGTCCGAACTCATCGTCTCCTCGGTCAGCAGTGCCACTCGTTCTGCGTGACGCGCGATCTCCGGCTCGTGCGCGATCTGCCAGGCGAGGCGGACGCCTTCGACGAGTCGGCGTCGGTCTTCGGGGGCGGCGGCGAAGTTGAGTTCGACCAGCGGTCGTACATGCGGGTCGCTGCTGGCAAGCGACACTCGGCCCCGGGAGCGGGGGCGCTCGAGCGCGACCGGGAGTCCTATCAGGAGCGGCGCGCCCACCGCTCGTACCGCTTGCTCGCCGCCGATGCGCGCTAGGTCGACGTGGCTGAACATGACCTGCTGCATGTCGTTGAACTCGTCCGAGCCGGGCGCGGTGTAGCGCAGGACGAGCTGCGCGAGCGGGGTCTCGAGGTCGCAACTGCCGGGCTTGGGCACGAGCAGCAGGCGGGTAACCGGGTGGTCGATGAGGTTCGCGCCCACGCCGGGGAGATCCAGCACGGGTTCGATGCCGAGTTCAAGCAGGGCGTCTTTCGGGCCGATGCCCGAGCGCATGAGGATCGCTGGAGTGCCGATCGCGCCCGCCGCGATCGTGATTCGTCGCCCGTAGACCGGTTGGGGTTCGCCATCGGCGTCGAGCTCCACGCCGAGCGCCCGGTCGTCTGCGACGAGCACGCGGTTGACGAGACAGTGCGGCCTGATGACGAGGTTGCGCCGTTTGCGGGCGGGCAGCAGGTAGGCGATCGCGGTCGAGAGGCGGAGACGGCCGCGGCGGTTCTGTGGGAAGGAGCCGACTCCGGTGGCCTCGGGATGGTTTTGGTCGGCGACCTCGTTGAAGCCGAGGCGCCGGCAGACCTCGAGGAAGGCGAGTTGGGTTGGAATCAGCTCATTTCGGCGCCAGCGGCTGATCGCGATGGGGCCGCGGCGCCCGTGCAGCTCTTCGGCCCCATCTGGGTCGTCTTCCAGGCGACGAAAGGACGGCAGCACCTTCGCCCAGCTCCAGGCGTCGTTGCCCAGCGTGGCCCACTCGTCGTAGTCGGCAGGCACGCCCCGCAGAGCAATCGTGGCATTGACAGCAGAAGAGCCGCCGATCACTCGGCCGCGCGGAAAGGGAATTGCCCGGCCGGGCACGGCCTCCGCGCTCAGCCCCCAGTCGTGCGCCTCGAGCGACATCCGCCAGGCATCCCGAAGGTCGTTCGGGGTGCGCTTGAGCGTCGCATAATCCGGGCCGGCCTCGAGCAACAGGATGCGGCGGGACGGTTCCTCCGACAGCCGAGCAGCGAGCACAGCACCCGCAGAACCGCCTCCCACGATGATGTCGTCGTACTCCATCGTTTCTCGGCTCCCCGCCGTCACGTCCCCGAATCGCCGCGGCACAGCCCGGCGAGCTCGAGCGCGCCCTTCACCGCGTCGCACCCGAGCCGCGACGACACGAGCGCATACAACGAGCCCTGGTCGCCGACGTCCGCGATCCGGCGGATTGGCAGCTCCTCCGTGCGCAGGCGCGGGTCGGACGCGGCCTCGCGCGCGCCTGCTCCGCCCGGCGCCAGCAGGGCACCGGCGAGGATGGCGGCGTCCCAGGTGCCGGCGCGCACTCGCGCGACGGCCTCCTCGTCCGCGATCCCCTCGCGGAACGCGATCGCATCCAGCCGCGCGGGCCGCGGGCCCTGGTAGTTCGGATTGCGCTTCAGAATCAGGTATTCGCCGTTGAAGGCATCGGTGACGTAGTACGGCCCGGCGCTCGGAGGCGCGTTCACGGTCAGACCTCCGCGCACGATCGGCGTCGTCGTCGGCAGTGCGCAGAAGTACGGCAGGGCGAGCCGCGCGAGGAAGTCGCGGGACGGCTTCGCGAGCGTGAATGAGATCGTGTCGCCGCGCACCCGGATGCCGCGGATGTGCCGCGATTCGCTACGGCGGTAGGCGCCCACGCCGACCACGTCGCCGAGGAAGCGCAGCGCGGGCACGCTGGAGCCGAGGCGGGGTGACAGGGCACGCTCGACCGAGTAGCGGATCGCCTCGGCCGTCACCTCGCCGTTCGACGGCGGCGCGAAGCGCACGCCACGGCGCAGCTCGAACGTGTACGTACGCCCGTCGCCCGACACGGCGGGCATCTGCCGGGCGAGGTCGGGCACCGTGCCCGTCTCGCCCGGCCGCGTGGCGACGAGGCCCGCACAGGTCGCACGCGCGACCATGTACCACCACGGGCTCTCGCCCAGCGCCGGGTCCGGCGGGTCGAAGACGTATCCCGGCACGATCACGCGCGCGACATCGCCTTTCAGGGAGTCGATGCGATCCTCGTAGGTGGCGCCCTCGTTGAGGATCACCAGGAGCCTCGAGCCGATCGCCGCCGCGCTCTGGACGGGATGCCGGAACGCGTATGTCCGCTGCTCGCCGGTCGCCGCGTCGATGCTCGTCACGGTGCCCGCATCGCCGTTGGCGACCCACACCCGGCCGCCCGCATACGTCAGCTGGCGCGCGCCGTCTCCCGTGCGGTAGGTCGCGACGACGTCCCCGTAGCGGCCGACCTTGTAGACCGTGCCGTTCGTCTCGTTCGAAGTCCACGCGTACCCGCCGCCCACGAGCACCGTCACGTTCGGGAACGGGACGCGGGCCGTCGCGGCGATGCGGTTCGTGCGGGGATCGATCCGCTGGATGCCGACACCGCCTGAGGAGACCCAAATGGCATCGCCGGCGCACGCGAGCGCCCACGGATACCGCACGTGGATGCGCGCTCGCACGGCGGCCGTGGCCGCATCGAGTCGCAGGACCGTCTGCCCCTCGTTGTCGGCGACCCAGAGGGACCCGAGGCAGCGTTCGATCGAGGTGAGCCCGAAGCGCTCTCCGGTGCCGGCCAAGCGGTGGCGCTCGACGGCGCGGCTCTCGACCACGTTCACACGCACGAGGTCTCCTCCCTGCCCGAACCAGATGTCCGAGCCGTCCGGGAACATCGTCCCGGGCTCGCCCGGGAAGACCGACCCCAGACGCCGCACGATCGCTCCCGTGCGCGGGTCGATTTCCACCGTTGACGGCGGGTCGAGGCTCGCGACCCACAGCTTGCCGCTGCCGGGGGCGACCTCGACGGGCTGGGAGACCTCGCTGGTCGGCACCTGCGCGACAAGTGAGCGGTCGGCGGTCGAGAGCACCGCGATCCCGGGCGGGAGCGACGAGAGCGAAGCCGCATCCCCGCGCGTGAAGGCGAAGGTCCCCGCGGCGATCGCGACGGCGCAGAGGAGGGTGCCGGCGGCAACGGCGGCGAGCCGAGCGCGCGGGCGCCCGCGCATCCGAAGCGCAGCGGTCCGCGGGGCGCGGACGTCCAGCGCGGGATCGTGCGCCAGGATCGCCGCCTCGAGCTCGCGCAACGGCCGGCCCGGCTCGAGCCCGAGTTCCTCGCGCAGCCCGGCGGCTCCGCGGCGGTAGGCCGCGAGCGCATGCGCCTGCCGTCCCGAGCGGTAGAGCGCGAGCATGAGCAGCTCGAGCAGCCGTTCCCGATACGGGTGCTCGGCGACGAGCCGCTCGAGCTCGGGCACGAGCTGCGCGGGGCGTCCGAGCGCCAGCTCGGCCTCGGCGGCGGCCTCGCGCGCCACCAGGACGCGCTCCTCGATCCGTTCGATCTCCGGCGCCGCCCACGCCTCCAGCTCGAGGCCCTCGAGCGGACGCCCCCGGACGAGCGCGAGCGCCTCGCGCAGGCGCGGCAGCGCGACCTCGGGCGGGGCGTCGGCCGCGCTGCGCGCCAGTTCCTCGAAGCGGTCGAGGTCGAGCTCGCCCGGTGCCACCACCAGCTCGTAGCCGCGCGGGCGCGTGACGATGCGCTCGTCCCCGAGCGCCTTGCGAAGCCCGGAGATATAGACCTGGACGATCTTCTGGGCCGTCGACGGTGCCGATCCGATCCAGAGCGACTCGATCAAGGTGTCCGAGGAGACCGGGCGGCCACGCGCGAGCAGCAGCAGTGCGAGCAGGGTGCGTTGCTTCGCGCCGCCGAGCGCGACCGGTTCGCCGCCGGAGGTGACCTCGAGGTCCCCGAGCAGGGAGAACGCCAGCAATCGGCTGCTTTCGGCCACGGCGCGGCAATCGTACGCCGCGCCCGGGCGCGTTTCTACCGGCGCTTAGGCGTTTTCGGACTGCTCCTTTACCGCCGCTCGCCACTCTCGGACGCATCACGCCGCGTCCGCACCGGACGTGGCCTCCACCGAAGGGAGAGTCAACGTGACCATCGCAAGGAAGCCCCGCGGATATCACGCGGCCGCGCTCGTCGTCGCCCTGGCGGCCG
>Ga0134121_10003369_pt1 | contig 13385 bp, 20 predicted proteins | sample KB301_FD_96463 | JGI IMG/M metagenome (GOLD analysis project Ga0134121, IMG submission 96463) | Terrestrial soil microbial communities without Nitrogen fertilizer from Kellogg Biological Station, Michigan, USA - KB3-0-1 | ecosystem: Environmental > Terrestrial > Soil > Unclassified ...
TAATGATAAGTCCATACTAAAGATTTTGAAACAGAGCGGTTTGTTTGTAAGAGATTGTAAAGCATTTTTGGATAGTCACAATGGTAAAGGAAAGAATAAATTTTGGACCGCTCGTGACTTCATCATTAATTACAGCACCAACTTCGATAAATATCTTACGGAAATTGGATACGAAGCTTTATATATTCCCCGTGAAACAGAGTCAGAAATGGTTGTATACAATATCGACAAATTGAACACATTGCCAAGAAAAATGACATGATAAAATTCAAAGTATTGCAAGAACGTGTTGCTTCTCTTTATCCACCAATTTTTAAGTATATGGCTGCGGAAGCTCGTAAATGTAAAACATGGGAAGAGTATAAGTACGAGTATGAGAAGCAGAAGAAAACCGGCATCTATTATCATCTTACAAAAGAACCAAATTTCAAAATTGATTCTGAGAGAGGCGCAAAGGATTGGAGTGACCCATTTGGTGATGTAATAGAGGATGTTCCGGGAACAATGTATGTTACAGGAGACCCCGCTTGTTGGTCTGCAACATTTTCAGACCCACAAACAGATGAACCATTAAGAAAGTATGTTGCGCTTCTTGACTTAAGTGCTGTTCCAATGCAAGACTATAAACGAAGTATTATAGCAGATTGCAACGAATATGTTGTTCACAATTCCAAAAACATCAAGTTGATAAAACTGATGAACCTTAAACAGGCATTGAAATTTAATGAGAAGTACGAAGATGCACTTGTTCAACTCATTCAAGATGAGAACGACCTTAAGAAGTTTTATGATTTTGCTATGAGTCATCCGGAGTTTTGAATTTGAGAGATAGTGATATGATTGTTAATGTTTTTGATTGAGTACATAATTAATGTGAAGAGCGATTGGTCACTGTGATAGTATCAAGCTTATTCAAACGCTGTATTGAAGTTAAAGCTTCATCACATTAAGAAGCGATATAGACGTATATTTAAGAAAAGGCGATTGGTTTCATCCAATTATTTTATCAAACATAAATCAACAACAACCATATTTTTATGGCTCACAAACAAATGTATTTTGGCGAGGATGCTCGTCGTAAAATTCAAAATGGGGTTAACTGTCTTGCGGATGCAGTTGAAGTTACTTTAGGTCCGGCTGGTAGAAATTGTGCCATCAAAAAGGCGCTACAAGAACCTTTTGTTACAAAAGACGGAGTAACAGTTGCAAAAGAAGTTCATCTGGAGGAGAAGAGTGAAAATATTGGAGCGGAGATAGCTCGACAGGCTGCAGTACGAACAGGACAACAAGCGGGAGATGGAACTACGACATCCATTGTGCTTACACGAAGCATTTACAATGAAGGATTGAGACTTGTTGCTTCTGGTGCGAATCCTGTTGATATTAACAAAGGCATGTTGATTGCAAAGGAGACTGTCAACAATTATATTGGCAACACTTCTAAACAAGTTCTTACCAAAGACGATATCCAAAAGGTTGCTACTGTTTCTGGAAACAATGACAGAGAGATTGGAATGCTCATTGCAGATGCGATGGAGCAGGTTGGAAAAGATGGTGTCATTACCATTGATGAATCTAAAACGTTCAAGACCACAGTATCCATTACAACAGGAATGCAATATGATACTGGATATATTTCTCCGTTTTTCGTTAATGAGAAAACAACGATGAAGTTCGAGGCTGACAATCCTTGTATCATTATGATTGAACGTCGGCTCAGTAAATTTCAAGAGGTCTATAACATGTTGGAAGCGTGTGCCAGAGATGGACGTGCGCTTATTATTATAGCGGACGACATTGAAGGAGAAGTATTGGCGGCACTTGTTGTCAATGCTGTTCGTAAAACACTTAAGGTATGTGCGGTAAAGGCTCCAAGTTATGGTGAGAAGAAGTCAAAGATACTGGAAGACATTGCGATTGCGACTGGAGGGACAGTTTTGACCGAAGCTCTTTTGGCAACCATCAAAATTGAAAGTGTTGGAACAGGACAGACAACTAAGGACGGTACTAAGAACGAATACGACTTTAAGACCTATGCAGGTCAAGCCGCCAAAGTTATTATCGACAAAGACAGCATGACCATTCTGGAAGGTGCTGGAACGAAAGAGACAGTTGATGAGCGTGTTACACTTATTCGCGAACAGATTTTGCAAACGGAAGGCGAATATGAAAAGAAAGTATTGGAAGAGCGATTGGCAAAGTTGAGTGGTGGTGTTGCTGTAATCAAGGTTGGCGCTCCAACAGAAGTAGAACTGAAAGAGAAGAAGGATAGAGTAGAAGATGCCATCTGTGCAACTCGTGCTGCGGTCAGCGAAGGTATTGTTGTTGGAGGAGGAGTTGCATTGCTTCGCGCATCTGATTATCTTAAAGAGCAAACTTCAAATCTTAAATTTCGTAATGCGGATGAAGAGTCGGGGTATCATCTTGTTGGAAAATCATTGTCAGCACCATTCAAGACCATTCTAAAAAATGCCGGTGTTTCACCAGATGGAATGATGATGAAGGTGTTGGATAATCCGGAAATAGGATATGGATACAATGCTGCATCAGAAGCTTTCGAGAACCTTCTCGAAACAGGAGTTATAGACCCTGCACGAGTTGAACGATGTGCATTGGAAAATGCAATCAGTGCTGCGTCGATGCTTCTTACAACAGATTGTATTTTGTTGGAAGAACTTTCACAGAAAGAGTTAGAGAATAGAGTGGATGCAACAATGATGGGAGGAATGTAAGATGAATGTGAAAGCAAAGATGAGAGTATCAAGTGTTACACAATACCAAGGATATGAAATGCTTAAATTTGAATGCGTTGCTGATGATGGTACGCTTGAAGGCAATATATTTTCAAACCAGACTCCCAATGGTAATGCCAGCTTATCGTTAACGAATCCTAATTTGATTGGGACGTTTAAACCCGGACAAGCATTCTATGTTTATTTCGAATTGGCAGGAGATGAAGATGAAAATTGAGCGATATCAAATTGGTATATTTGAAAGACAATTGAAACAGTTAGCAATTTATGAAGCTACAACACCTGACGCTGCATATCATAGAAATCCAAATCTTACTATTGAAGAACGCCTGATGTTGTTTGATGCCGTCACATGGCAAAAACAGAGGTTAATAGAAGATTTTATGCTTATCAGTCGGACTGTAAAAACTTCAAAACCAGAACAATATAAAAGACTGAAATACATTGAGACTAAATATAAAAGTGCTGTTGAAATAGAAAAGTTGTCTAGCGCCGAAAGAGCGGAGCAGTTTGATAATCTTTTTCAATACGTAGGAAAGCTGATTGAGGCTGGAAATTTTAGTGAAGATGTGAAAACTGTTGATAAGTAAGTCCTATGTTCAACTGGATAAAGAGATTCATTCTGGAAATTAAGATGCAAACAGAGTTGACCAATGAGGTTCAACGTTATATTAGAATGCGTGGAATTCCAAGCACTGAAATTGGTCAATCACAAGCATGGGACCAATGTGTAGAGATTGTACGTAAGAAGTTTAACTGCCCAACTTTTGAAAGTGAGGAGAATCATGGCTTCTTTTCATTTTGATACTTCGACGTTACGTCTTTCACAAGATGATATTCTTGTTGTTCATACAAATAGTGACGTTCCAATAACTCAAGAGATTGCGAAAGCTTGGATGGAGTTGTTGAAACTTTCATTTAAACAGGGTGGTCGAGACATAGAAAAAGAAGGTGTTGTCATGGTCTTTCTAAAACAAGGACAAACGATTGAGAGTGTCAGCAAACAATATGCTGAACGAGTATTGAGTGCAATAACAAACTAACAAAAGCGAAATGGAAATTTTAGAACCGTTATACGATAGAATTGTGGTCAAGGTAAAAGAGGTCGATTCGATTAGTGAGGGAGGATTGATTCTTCCAGATAATGCGAAGGAAAAGCCTCAACAAGGTGTCGTGATGGCTGTTGGTCGTGGAAGAATTTCTGATGATGGACAGGTCCATAGTCTTATTGTCCAAAGAGGAGACATAGTGCTCTTCGGCAAACATACCGGCACACCATTCAACTACAATAGCAACACCTATCTAATGATGAAGGAAGCAGAACTGTTTGCGGTTGTCAGACAGAAAGTTGAAGATGTTGGAGAATGGGACGTTTCCCACGTTATGATTACACCCTAATTTCTCTATTAGAGGCTGATTGCTTTGCGTTTAAGAGGCTCTGACCTATTAACCTTACTTCCGGACACTCCCAACCAAATCCGCAATAAACATTATCTTTAAGAAAACTATGCGATACATTAGTACACTACCGTCCAGAATACCACCTACAAATCAGAACTTGCTCAAGAAAGAGATGTTCACGCCTGACGCCCAAGCAAAGTATATTGGTGCAATGCTTGGACAAATGCCTCCAAAAACTCCACCACCTTCCGTTTGCGCTCCGCTTATTAAAGAGCAACCAGAACCGGACCCGGAGATTTATCCATTGACAGTGTTCAAGTCTTCTCTTGCAAAGAGTCAACTTGGCTATTGGTGGATTGCCTTCAATGAGCACATCAAAAATCTCCCGAGTGAAATATTCTCCGAACATGATTCCTTGCTCTATTTTACGACACATGAGAATTCGTTTGGTATTGGAGATACTGCTGATAAAGCGGTCGAAAACTTCAAGTTGAAGCTTGACAGTGTTCTTTTGAAATCTATTGCACCACGAGAACAGAGAGTTCACAAGATTGAGATTGGCGAAATGTTGAGCAAACGTATTAAACATGGGAGACAGGAAGTTGAGCGTACATCAATTGTGGACCCAACAACTGGTGATGTAGATTCGAGCTATAAGCCTTTGAACCTTGATGTGGATTTGAACTACACGAATATTAATGGAGACCTTTACCCTCATTCCATTACACGAGAACAGTATGCTAAGGCAAAAAAAGATGCCGAGAAAATAATCAGTGCTTTTGAAAAAGCAAAAATTATAGAGCCGCAAGAAACGACGATTGACAGATTTGGAGGAGATAAGGAAGTTGAAAGGCTTCTTAGTTTCTATGAGTCTAAAAAAGAATCCGACTTGTTCAAAGATACTTTAGAAAGTATCAGGACAAAACTTGCGGAGGAAAATAATATACCGAAATATGAAGTGCCTTCATGGTCTGGATACTCGTACTGGCACTATTCTTCTCCTAGTATTTCATCTTCACAATATTCATTGAAGTCAACATTGGAAGACTATGTGGTTCCACAAAGAGGAACAATACATGGAAATGAATTCAAAACTCCTTCGATTGCTAAAGAGCTTGAAGTCCAACGGAATAAGGACAATTTTTCCAGTTTGTTTTTAGAACCTTGGAAGAACAGCGAATCAAAAAAGAACGAGTTGGAATGGAATGCGAAAATATTAATAGAGGAAACCAAGTCTTATACCGGAAGATGCGAAGTAGACCCAATTTACTTCATTGAGAATTTCATCAAGATAGTAAAACCTGAAGGCAATACAACCTCATTAATTCCCTTCAAACTTTATGAGTTCCAAGCAGACATTATCAACAATGACTTTGAGAGTAAAGGTAATTCGTTCGTCTATACTGCTCGACAAATGGGCATAACAAATCTTGATGCGGCTTATGCATTATGGTTGGCGTTGTTCAAAAACAAGAACGTACTATTTGTTGTCAATAGTAAGAACGTCGTACAGCATACGGCAAAGAAGATAAATCAGATGTTGGAAGAATTGCCTATTTGGATGAAGGACCATTTCAAGTTAGGTCTAATTGTAGAGACAAATGAAAACATTCTGTTGAATGGAGCAGGTCAAATTCAGATTGTGTCTGCTAGCGAATCTATTAAAAGCAAATCGGCCAATTATGTTATCATTGATAATGCGGGAAGTATTCCAAAAATCAAGGAAGCAATCAAATCGTTGACGCCTTATGTTCTTCCTGATGGGAAAATTATAGTCACGACAACTGGCGGATTGAAGAATGATGAAACTGGTTTGTATCTTTCGGAGCTTAGAGAGAGCAAGGATTGGACTCATAGTATCTATGGTTGGGAGCGCCATCCTTTGAGAAATATGGAGTGGTCTTTGAAGAAAATCGAGGAACACGGAACACAATTCTTTGAGCTAGAAAATTGCTGTAGATATCCAACTGTCAAACGAGCCAAGGTAACAAAGCGTCGAGCATCTCCAAAAAAATAAGAATGGATTAAAGGTCTGAATCGCTGTAATTATAACATGAGATTCAGACCTTTACTTTTAGCGTGCCTTTTTTCGTTGCTCTTTGGTATTCCAAAAGAATCCAAAGAGTGTGTCACATATTATAAATCAGCTTCTCTTGTTAAAAAACCGGTTAATATAAATCAGTACGATTCCAATATTTGGAACACGGCTCTGATATGGCATGGTAAAATATCAGTCAGAGACTTTGCTGTAATGTTGAAAGGGCAGTGTATGCAAGAAAGCGAAATGAATGCTTTGGCAATGCGAAATGAGTTGGGATATTTGAGCGGCAAATATGCCAAGACGGTCAACAAGACTGCAAGAGCACTTCAGAAGTTCATACAAATAGAATATGGTGAATATTTTAGCGTCTATACACTTTCAACAGATTTATCTCGTTCTTTTGGTCTTCTTCAAATCATGGGGCAACGTGCTTATGAATTGGGGTGGAGAGGCGATTCGTTCTATGATATGGAAACTGGATTATTCAATGTAAATATTGGACTTTTTTATGGAGCAAAACTTGCATATCAGAATTTAGAGCGTTACAATTATGATTTCACAAAAGCAATCAGTGCATACAATGCCGGTTCATATACTGCGAGAAATTCTGATTATGTATCCAATGTGTTCAAGTACATGAAACGGTTTGAACACGATTTTGACAAGTTTCATTAGAATTTTCAAACCAAAAAAGACTCTAACAACCATGTACCAATTACAACCGCAATCGAAGATTCGAATCGAAGTTTCCAATGATGTTCAGCGTGACATCTTGAATTCTATCAAGGCTGTTCTCATTGAGAACAATGGTAAGCCAATCGTAACGTCCGTATTCAAGGATGAAGGTAAGGTTGTGTTTGAGGCCGAATTTTTGAAGGAAGGTGATGCTATCTCTGCTTCTTATTTTATTCGTGCAAGAATGCCGTATGCTACATGTGAGAGAATCAAGATTGATGAGTCCTTTGCCAATCCTCAAAGTCAACTAGAAAAAGTTGCCGCTAATTTCTTGGGTTATCAGGCAAAGGATTCAAAAACGTTTCTTGGAGAGAAAGACAAAGAAGTGACCGGTCATGAGGAAGAAGAACGAGTTATGAAGGACCGGAAAGAAGGCGAAGGCGACAAGCCGCTTCCTGCTGATGAAGAACCGATTGAAGAAGGGGTTATTGATTTTAACCCAGATAGCGAAGACTATAGTGAGAATTGTGGATTGAATGAAGGTATTGGCGATTGGTTTCAAAAGCACAAGAGAAGGTTTTTTGATGCTGAATACCGTGAGAATGAATTTGACGAAAATCGTTTTAAATTTGAATTTGTGATTAGCCATATCACGGGTGATGATATGTTGAAGATAGAAGAAGAATATGCATTTTTCCTTGCTAAACATGCTTATGAAAATGGTAAAACGTTTTCAGGCCGTAGTGTCTATGATAAGAAGACTTGTGAAGTAACGCTATTGTTTGATAATGAAGAGAGTGCAAGACTTGCAATAACAAGATTGCATAAAATTTATCCCTATGCCAAATTTGGAAACATAGTTGATATTCAATTAAAACGTAAAGCAATACAAGATGAGTATGAGAAAAATCATCCAAATTCGAAATCCTCTTCTAATTCTTCAAAGAGAAAGAGTGATGATGAATACAAAAATCCTTCAAATGAATATGGAACAAGTATGACTGGATTACCGGGAACATCTTTTGGTGGTGGATTTTTTGGTGGTGGAGGTATGACAGGTGGTGGTGGAGCCGGAGGAAGTTGGTAGTTAAGAGGCCGCTTTAAGCGGTCTTTTTTTTTGCGTATAATTAGTGCAGAGAAAGTTACAACCACAGAAACAACATATCCCATGTACACACGACGCGAAGAGATAATGGCCAAGCTACTCTATTATGGATTATGCTTATTGGCCGGTTTTGTTCAAGCAATGTTAATCATCAACATCAACAATATTAAGTAACACACGCAACTCAATGACCAGAGAAGAAGTAATTGAACTTAGCAATTCGTATAAGACGAACGAAGAATACAACAAACTCAAAGAGTATTTCAGTCAAATAGAGCACACAGCATCCAATAAACACACCATCGTATTTTCAACACCGAGTTGGACCGGCACATCATATTTTCGATTGATGGAGCCGTTACTTGCAATGTATCGAGCAACCGATGAATTCAACTTGATATTTTGTGAATTGCAAGTCAATCAAGGACGACAAGTGAGTGGAATGGCTCCCGTTCATGCAGATTTAGCGGACCTTGTTGTCCTTCATCGAGCGCACGAACTTCACGATTTGTTTCATTCTGCCTACAATGCATGGCCCTTATCTAAGGTCAAGCCATTCTTGATTCACAATGTTGATGACATCGAGTATAAATTGCCCTCATCACATCCATTGTATGCTATGTGGGTTGAAGGTGGTCGCAGAGAACAAAGCATGAGAAGCCTAAGAACTTGCGATGCTGTAGAAATCACAACCCATAAGATGAAACAGACGATGCAACCACACAACAACAATGTGGTCATCACTCGCAATCGGTTTAATTGGAGATTGCCGCAATGGAATCTTCCAAAGCATCAATCCATAACGGCTTTTATCAAGAACAAAGAAGAAGCGGAAAAGTGGGAAATACCAGAGGATTGGAATGGTACCGATAAAATCGTTATTGGATGGGCAGGACTCACGTCTCATTTTGAGGACATTGTAAAGATGAAGCCAATACTCAAGGCTATCTACAATAAGTATCCAAACACCTGTTTCGTTCTTGCTGGTATGAGTCTTGGTGATACTGTGTATGATATGAAGAGAGACCCAAAGACTGGCAAAAGCTCTGTTGAAGAAAAGAAAATAACGGACCCCGAACAAATGTATCGTGCAAGAGTAGGCCGATTGTTTTCAGATTTTGCTCCGGACAGGCTCAGAATCTTTGACGCGCTTCCAATCGAACAATATGGTTGGTTCAACAGTCAGTTCGACATTGCGTTAGCTTTTATGGAACACAATATGTTCTCTGAAAAGAAATCTGAAATCAAGATTGTCGAGGCAATGAGATATGCGTCTATTCCTGTGTTTAGTTCTTATGGTGGTTATCAAGATGTTGTGGATGATTGGAAGAAGAGCAAGTTGTTTAGTACGGAAGAAATTTCGCGCATGGCTTGTCGAGGAGAATTTACAACGAATGAATGGGTTGAGAATCTATCTTATTGGATAGATAGATATGGAACAGAGGAACATCAATCGGTCGCAACCAGACTCAAAGAGTATGCCGATACAAAGTATGACATCGACCTGAATATCCATGAGCAGTTGCACATGTATAAGCAGAACATCGAAAACAACATTTCTAACAAAGAAGAAGCAATCTTAAACTTGAAAATGCAATATGACTGATAGTGTGGTAAAACAAGAAAAAGAAGATAGAAGACTAGTAGAGTTAAAATGTTGGGATAATAATTTTTTGCCAGTTGATTCTTCGTCTGATTATTTTTTAGACAATGAGACATTATTGGAAATCGAAAAGTTTGTACGTGCAAATGTAATTGTATCTGATTCGCCTTCGATTGAAATATCACAGGGCAAAAATGTTTCCAAAAAATTGTATTGTGTTAGCGAGCGGTACGGTTTGGATTTGAATTATTTTGGCAGTTTGGTAAAGTATATTCTACTTTCATACAGGTACATCTACAAAATCACTTTTGGTTGCATGTTGAATTCAGATGGAAGTTTTCCTAATTTTCGACAAATAACAGTGCGCGGAATAAAGCATGATAGTTCTCAACTTCATGGAAATAGAAATACAATGGAAACTAAAAGAAATTCTCCGCTTCTTCAAGATGCCTATGACGTTTTTCTTAGGTGGAAAAAACAGGAACAGAAAGCAATTCAAAAAACTCTTGACGATAGTGACATTGAGATAGTGCCTTCGGATAGTTATGGTGGTTTGACTGCGAGTGAATACAATGTGTTGCTTTCTCTTGTTGATGCTTGGAATTTTGTTAAGTTAGAAACAATGCATCCAAGTGATAAAGAAGAGTTTATGACATCCATTCACAACTGCCAGAAAATATTGGGAATGCGAATATTACGCAGAGAACATCCGAATCTTTGGCCAACTTATTCATCTGTTGATGGTAACTCTATTCTAAAAGATGAGTGAAGCTGGTTACAAATCAGAGTCATACAAGGAATGTCATTGTGGTGCTGATTGTCGTATTTTAGAGTTCAATGATAAAGAAGAACCTTGTTGGGGCGAAGTTCATGCAGTCGATGAAGAAACGTTTGGTGATGATTGGTCATGGATTCACGGTTGCGAAGGACACAGTCTATACAATGAACCATATACACAAGAATGTCAACCAATCGAGTGAACGATATGAGTTTTGTCGATAAAGAATTGATGAATGGAAGTAAGGAACCGCTTATGATTTACGATGAAAACGAAAAGCTCGTTTGTGTTGAGTTGTGGAACGAAACTCCAAAGGAACGAAGAAGAAGATATCTGCGAAATGTTCTCACGTTTCCTTTTCGCTGTTTCTTCGTGGCAGCAAATTGGTTGATATGGAATTGTTGGGATAAATACAAATTCAAGGATTGATATGGGATTACTGTTTGGCAATAAACCATCATGTTTTGAATGTTTCGATACTCCTTGTTCATGTCAAACAGAGGAAGAAAAAATGGCCGCACCACATATTGATATTTTGGTGAAGTGTTTCCCAGATGGTCTTGCATTTAGATTGGAGACTCAAAGCTATACGTCGATTCGAAATATGATGTCCAATTGGGCGATTCCAACAATATCAATAGGATACGATAAAGCAGTCGAACTTGATGATGTCTCAGATTATATCCTAGATAGGATTGTCAAAATGTTGACTGGTTTTGAAGTGTTGCGTTTACCCGTTATATTTAGAGATAATGACACATGGGATGTAGTAAGAACAATGAAGTAAAAAAAAGAACAACTATGATGAATTATGAAAAAAACTATGAAATAGGAATAAAGTACCTTGTAAAGGCATTGAACCTTCAACAAATGGAGCCTATTGGACATCAAGTAAACGGTGCAAATGGCGTTTGGATTTTTTATTATAAGGTTTATCAAATTTGTTTTGATGTCAGAAGAGCAATAGGTGAAGAAATAGGAATGCGCGTGAAAATACGCTTTGGCCCTGAAACAATATTTGAAATGATTTTTAAAGAAAACCAGTCTGTTTCATTTGTCGAAGATACAATAAAAAGAATCATATATGATGGTGATGGATTGCCAGAAATAGAAGACCCGGATGATGATTCCGATATTGAAGACATTGAAGGAATTAAAGACGAATATGTTCCGCCAAAGAAACTAAGACTTTACAAGAATATGGTCAACGATGAACTGTTGATTGTTTCCGGTGATGATTTCGAATGTATCACTCCAATTGGAACCATCAATGAAAATTTCGCAAAGGAATTGGTAAGACGCTACAATACATGGTCATGGAATCTAGGGCAATCCTATCGTGGTAGCAAACCAAAGTTTGATTTGGGGGAATGATGACGATATTTAATCCAGAGACATTCGAAGCGATAGACGAAACAGGAAGAGTATTAAATAGAATAGAGTCAGACGGTACTTTTGTTCTCGTTCCGTTACCAGAAATAAAAGTCGGTGACACTGTATTGATTGATAGTTACCGCCCGTTTTGTACTGGAGGAGAAGCTGTTGTGACAGAAGTAACATCATCTGAAATTCGATGCGGTAGGTCGAGATACGACAGATTCAATGGTTGCAGCATTCCAGAAAGCGTTTATTACATTTCACATAAGATATGAACTATCAAGGTAGAGAGATAACAACGGTCCTTTGTGCAATAGCATATCCGATTCATCCAGAGACCAAAAGAAGAATAGAACGAGAAACTAAAAAGAGAGTGGTAGATTTTTGGGTCTCAGAAGAGTATAAGGAGTTGATGGTAAGAAAGCCGGACCTGAAATTCAAATTTAGTGAAAGGACGCGCTGATGTGCATGTTACATTTAACGGATGAAGAAAGAGCTATATGTACTGAATACGAGAAACAACATTTGATAAAATTGAATGAACAGTTTCAAGAGGAAGAGATGCAGTATCTCTACAATCACTCCTCAGCAAAACAATTTGGTTTTACGTATGAGGATTTCAAAGGTCTATCGGATGAAGGCAGAGAGTTAGTGGACGAACTGCTTGATGCACCTAGTGTTCCCACTTTTACTTACAATAAATTTCAACTTCATCATTTCTATATTAAAAATAACCCATGTTAGTAATAGTGACTCGCTATGGTATAGCGTACTATGATGCCTTATTAACCTATTACGTCGATTGGAACTTTATTGCAAATTCCATAAACACGGAAACTTATGTGGTCGCAATGTGGTTGTTCAAAAACCTCGATAAGATGTTCAAACGGAGTCTCGTAGTCCGTTCTGAAAAAGGCCCACTTCGTAATAGAAAACAGGTCAAAGCACTTATCAAGAAGTTGGAAACAGAGTTGGAAGTCACATTCTCGGAAGATAACAAAGAAGAGATACTGAAAGCTGCTGATGCTGTTATAGCAAACAACGACCATTTTTCAGATGATGACCGTAAATCCCTAGAAGAAGGTATCGTTCGGGCAGTCCCTATTGGTCTTGATTGTGAATAATCTCAAACTGTACATATCGTTGTTTGTGATAGGGTTCATCTATGATTTCCAGTTTTTGTTGTTCTTGCATTTGGCTCAAAACAGAGACTTAATCGGTGTGTTCGTTTTGGTGTTCTCCTTTTGGAGCGTATACGATATTATCTGGATAAAGTTGTTGAAGTCAGAGTTCAATGTCTTCTCTGTGATTGCTCATTCATTGGGTTACGCTTGCGGCAGCATATTGAGTTTGATGCTGTTTCCTCTCAAATAAAAGTTACTGATGAAAATACCGGAAGGATATGAATTGGGAAACGTAACGCCAAAAGGCGCATTGTCAATGCTTCTCGATAAACTGGATTTTCTTAATGAGAACAAGATACCAATAGAAATTCAAGAGGATGAGGAAACGGTTTATCTGTTTGAAGACAAGATGGAACAGCCGTTCGCTGGTATGCCAAGAGAAGTCTGGATTAAGTTTCTTTCAACGTTGAAAAAATGACATTAGAAGAAGGACTGAAAAGATTGGAGCGTCATTTTGACATTCTTGAA
>Ga0134121_10003371_pt1 | contig 13384 bp, 7 predicted proteins | sample KB301_FD_96463 | JGI IMG/M metagenome (GOLD analysis project Ga0134121, IMG submission 96463) | Terrestrial soil microbial communities without Nitrogen fertilizer from Kellogg Biological Station, Michigan, USA - KB3-0-1 | ecosystem: Environmental > Terrestrial > Soil > Unclassified ...
AATGAAGCCTCCGAAATATCACAAAGGAGATGGGTTCGAGTTGGGATTGAAGGACCTGACGACTTGCGTCAACGCTCATCAGCATTTCTGGCGCTATGCACCCGACTGTGGCACCATGACTGCCAAACCGGAACTGGACGAGATCTGGCGTTCGCGCGTCCTGTTCCTACTCGCGCTTTCCGTTTTCATTAACTATTTGGACCGCGGCAATCTCTCGATTGCAGCGCCGCTGCTCAAGAATGAGTTCCAGCTTTCGGCGACGCAGCTCGGAGTTCTGCTGTCGTCCTTCTTTTGGACCTACTCATTCTTTCTGCCTCTTTCCGGCTGGCTGGTTGATCGCCTCGATGTGAAATGGGTGATCGCCGGCGGTTTTATCCTGTGGTCCGCAGCCACTGCGGCTACCGGGGCGGTGCATGCCTTCGGCACGTTGCTCCTCGCGCGATTGGCGCTGGGCGCAGGAGAATCGGTTTCTTATCCAGCGTGCTCGACCGTTTTGTCGCGGTATTTCCCCGAACACAAACGTGGCTTCGCGAATGCGAGCATAGTTGCCGGTATGGCTCTGGGGCCGGCAGCCGGTACGCTCGCTGGCGGAATTCTGATGAACCGATTTGGGTGGCGCCCGGTCTTTCTTGTGGTGGGCCTGGCTAGCCTGTTCTGGCTACTGCCATGGCTTCGCTGGATGCCAAAAGGCCATAGGGATTCGCCGTCGCAATCGGGACTCTCCGCACCCAGCATATTGCAGATCTTGGAGCAGCGGTCAGCTTGGGGAACATGTCTGGGTCTCTTCTGTATGAACTACTTGATGTACTTTCTCCTGACTTGGCTCCCGTTCTACCTCGTGCACGAACGTCATTTCTCCTTGGCCGCGATGGCGAAGATCGCGGGGTTGGCTTATTTCCTGATGGCTGTTGCAGCCACGTGCGCAGGATGGGCCTCCGATCGCTATATTGCCTCAGGAAAGACCCCCAGCTCGGTTCGCAAGACATGTATGGTCATCGGGCAAGTGGGGGCTGGGATCTCGCTCGCTGGCTGCGTCGTCGTCGGGCCAGTGCTCTCGGTAGTATGTCTGCTGTTGGCGGCGGCGTTCTGGGGAATCAGCGCTTCCAATACTTGGGCAATCACTCAAACGCTTGCCGGACCGCAAGCGGCTGGCAAGTGGACTGGGCTGCAAAACTTCTTAGGGAATCTGGCTGGGTGGATCGCGCCCGTGGTGACGGGTTTTGTCGTGGACAAGACGGGACGGTTCTTTTGGGCTTTCATGATCGCTGCGGTCATCGCCTTGCTGGGCTCGCTGTCCTGGATATTTATTGTCGGCGCCCTTCGCCAGGTGGATTGGTCAATTCGCCCGGCTTATGCAGATTCGCGCTGATTCATAAGCACACTGCAAAGGCCGTCGGAGCGAGCTCGATGCAGCAATGAAGCCTCGGAGAGGAAACATGAACACATTTCCAGTACGCTGCGGTTTTCACCGCACCATGACGTCTGCGATACACCGACTCTTTCTCTTGATCGTGACTGTCATAGCTTTCACGGCGTCCGCATGGGCGCAGGACGTTCAGAAGCTCGACCCAGCTCTCGAGCAGTTGGTTGGGCCTGGTTCCAAGCTGGAGCGCATAGCCACAGGCTTCAACAAGTGGACTGAGGGCCCAGTTTGGACGCAGGATGGAACTCTCCTGTTTGCGGAGATCCCTGCAAACAACATCGACTTGTGGATCCCGGGTAAGGGCGCTAGCGTTTTCATGCACCCCAGCGGGTATGCAGGTACAGAGCCATTCAAAGGGCCGGAGCCAGGCTCCAACGGAATGATCCTGGATCCTGATGGTCGAGTGAGCGTGGCGGGACACGCCAGACGCAACGTGTGGCGCATGGAGTTCCTCGACACGAAAACCCAAATCACGATTCTGGCCGACTCCTATCAAGGAAAGAGGCTCAATAGCCCCAATGATCTGGTGTACAAATCTGATGGCTCGCTGTACTTCACTGATCCTCCTTACGGTCTGCCCACCCAGGAGGACAGCGATCCGCAAAAGGAGTTGCAGGTCAACGGTGTCTATCGCATTCCTGGAGCACGGCGCCAGAAGCCTGGGACAGAACCGGCGCAGGACCAACTCCAACTTGTAATTAAGGACCTTCCGCGGCCGAACGGCATCTGTTTTTCGCCGGACGAGAAGTACTTGTACATCGCGGATTCCGGCAAGAAGATCTGGATGCGCTATCGGGTGCAGCCTGACGGATCGGTTATGGACGGCGCATTGTTTCTCGATGCCTCCCACGAGAGTGCGCCTGGGGTGCCAGACGGCATCCGTGTAGACAAAAAAGGAAACCTCTACGGCGCCGGCCCCGGCGGGGTGTGGATTATTTCTCCCGAAGGGAAACACCTCGGCACAATCAAAGTCCCCGAGACCGTGAGCAACGTGGCCTGGGGCGGCAAAGATGCCAAGACGCTCTACATTACGGCCAGCACCAGCGTGTACCGCATCAAGTTGAGAGTTCCGGGAGTGAAGCCCTGAGTCGGACTAAGGCTGACCCAAGCGATCCGAGTTTGCTCCGGAGTGAAAAAGGAGGTTCTCGAACTAAGATCTGACGATATTTGGAGGGACATATAATAAGGTGGCAGTCTCCACCTCCAGAAGACCGTCCCCCACGCGATTGAGCGCTCAAATATGAGATAAATGGCATATTCAAGTTATCAATTCGGTTGGCAAGCGCTTACACTTTGCAATTTATGCTGTGGATGTTGCCAGATACATCCCGCTAGCGCCCAATCGCGAAATAATCTGCGCAACGCGTACAAAATAGATCCCACGGGAGCCAGCTATGAAGAGTCGATCGATTCCAGCCTTTACCTTGTCCGCGACGTTTAGTCGAACTATTCTGATCGCGGTGCTTTGTCTTCTCCCTTTTTCAGCTGCCCATGCTGAAACGCCGCCACACTACGAGCCGACGCTTGAATCGCTGAACCAGCACCCTCTGCCTCAGTGGTATGCCGACGCAAAGCTGGGAATATTTGTTCATTGGGGCCTTTACTCGGTTCCGGGCTGGGCTCCGCTGGTCCATCCCGAGCACGATTTCACCGCACCCGACTACATCAAGAACAATCCCTATGCTGAGTGGTATCTGAATGTGATGAGGATCGACGGCTCCCCAACCCAGGCTTACCATCGCGAGCACTACGGAGCCGACTATGACTACTACAATTTCGCTCCCACCTTTGATCAGGAGATCAAGAAATGGAGTCCGGACGCCTGGGCCAAGACCTTCCGTGATGCCGGCGCGAAATATGTGGTTCTGACCACCAAGCATCACGACGGGTTCACACTTTGGCCCAGCTCTACACCGAATCCGAAGTTGCCTCCGGACCGGCAACACGCCACCCGCGATATCGTTGGCGAGCTGACCGCCGCCGTCAACCAGCAGGGCTTGCGCATGGGTCTTTATTATTCCGGCGGTTATGATTGGACCTTCGTGCCTGGTCCGATTCGAACTGCGGCTGACTATCAGTCGGTCAAACCTCAAAGCGAAGCCTACGGCAAGTACGCCGATGCCCACTTCCGCGAACTGATCCAACGTTACCGTCCTGCCGTCCTATGGAACGACATTGACTACCCCAAATCTGGCCATCCTCTCGAGGTGATGGCGGAGTATTACAACGCTGTACCCGATGGCGTCATAGATGACCGCTTCGGGGTCAAGCATTCTGACTTCAAATCTCCGGAATATCAGGTGCTGGACAAGATCAGTCCAACGAAATGGGAAGAGTGTCGCGGCCTGGGACGCTCATTTGGATACAATCGAGCGGAAGGGGAAGCCGAAACGATCGCCCCCGATGAGCTTATCTATTTATTGGTGGACATCGTGAGCAAGAACGGCAACCTTCTGCTTGACGTGGGACCGGAAGCCGATGGCACGATTCCTCCCGTCCAGTTGATGCGTTTGCAGGCCCTTGGAACCTGGCTCGGCCAGAATGGAGAAGCCATCTATGGCACCCGCCCGTGGAAAACTGCGGAGGGAACAACATCCGAAGGCATCCGTCTGCGTTTCACTCAAACCGATTCTGCAGTGTACGCCACGATGCTGGGCAAACCAAAGACGGACAGCATTACTCTCCAATCGCTGGCGCCCAAGGCGGGTACGCTGATCTATCTCCTGGGTGAGGCCAAGGCGCTGGCCTGGTCACAACAGGGCGCCGACACAAAAATCATGCTGCCTCGGACTCTTCCGGGACAATATGCTTATGTGTTGAAGATCGCCGGGCCGTTGTCCATGGCCCTGAGCGACTCAGCCAGCTCAGAAACGAGGCAGAGGTAGTGTAGTCTTCATCTCTTTTCCGCCATGAAGCGGAGCCACGGTCCGGTGGTGCCGTGTGCCCACTTGTCCGTCGGAATAGTGAAATCCCCTGGAAGGTGCGCCGCTTCCACAGCGAAATGTCTGGAGCGGTCAATCGTTTTCCGTCGTCGGTTGCGTTCAGCAGCGTAGTTGTTCCGCAAAGATATTCATCACACACGAGGTGACGAATGCCGCCACGTAAAGAACCATCGAGACGTGACTATCTGAAACTCATGGCTGCAAGTGCGGGTATGGCCGCCACAGCACGGGCGAGCTGGGCTCAGGAAGCTGTGAAGAAGACGATGACGGCGGACCCGCAGGCGCCTCCGCCCGATCATGACCGACGGATTCAGTGGTGGCAGGAAGCCAAGTTTGGAATGTTCATTCATTGGGGGCTTTACAGCCTGATTGGCCGCCACGAGTGGGCGATGGAAATGGAGGGCATTCCCATCCCGCAATACGAAGTGCTGGCCAAACATTTCAATCCCAAGCCCAACGCTGCGCGCGAGTGGGCAAAGCTGGCCCGGCAAGCAGGGCAGAAATACATGGTCATGACCACCAAGCACCATGAGGGCTTCTGTAATTTTGACACCAAGCTGACTGACTATTGCGCACCCAAGCAAGCCGCAGGTCGGGACCTTGTCCGCGAGTTTGTGGAAGCCGCGCGCGGGGAAGGACTACGAGTCGGCTTTTATTATTCGCTGATGGATTGGCACCACCCTGACGGCGCCTTGTGCGCCACCGACGAAGCCGCACGAAAACGCGTCGTGGCTTACACCCACGGCCTGATTCGTGAGTTGATGAGTAATTACGGCAAGATCGACATTCTCTGGTACGACGTCGATTGGCCGCTCTCGGCGGAACAGTGGGAGTCGGAAAAGATGAACCAGATGGTATTCGAACTCCAACCCGACATCATCGTCAACAATCGCAATGGCCTGCCCGGAGACTTCTCCACGCCTGAGCAACATATCCAGGCTGCGGCGAAGGGACGTGCGTGGGAGGCCTGCATGACCCTGAATGACAGTTGGGGATATCACAAGGCCGACGACAACTGGAAAACCCCCAAGACCGTAGTCAACAACCTGATCACCTGCGCCCACGGTGGCGGCAACTATCTTTTGAATATCGGTCCCAAGCCCGATGGCTCCATACCTGAGGAGTCGGTTGAGATTTTGCAGGCAGTAGGCAAATGGACTGGCCCTAACGCAACCGCCATCTACGGCACCGAACGCAGCAACTTTAATCAGCACGTGTATGCCAACTTCACACAGCGCGGACACACGGTGTACGCCCACATTGACAATTGGCCAGGAGACACGCCGGCGGAACAATGGCTGTCGTTCTACCAGCCGCCCAGCGTGATTTCCTTTGCTGGCTTTCGGACGAAAGTAAAATCGGTTCAGCTGCTGGCAGGCGGCAAATCAGTGGCCTTCATCCAGGACGATCTGTCTCTGCGGCTTACAGGACTACCGGCGGTTGCTCCCGATCAACCGGCCACCGTGATCGTAATCGAGTGTGAAGGGGAGCCCGTGATGGATCGCGACTACGTGAGAAACAATCGTCCGCGCTTCAAGACCGGAGTAAGTTGAAGCTCAGTCTTGCGATTACTTCTGTGCTCTGTTCACGAAGCGAATGGCCTGGTCGATTTCCGGGTCCTGCGGCGTGAGCTTCTTGGCTTCGAGGAGTTCGGCAAGTCCGTTCTTCAGGTCTCCAGAACGGCAGTAGGTAAGGCCGAGATTCTTGTGCAGGAGGGCCAGCGCGCTGCACTGCCCGCAAACCTGCAGACCTTCTTTCAGTTGCGCAATCGCTTGCGGCCAATCGTGGGCGGCCGCGGCCGACAGGCCAAAATTCCCGAGAGTTTGGGCGCGATCCATGATGCGCCTTTGCGACTGCAAGGTGTCAAAGCGCTGCTGAAATTGTTGTGCCTCCTGGGGATCGGACCTGGCTAGCTGGCGGGAAAGATTGTAGAGAGCCTCGGCATGATCGGGTTTGATCGCGATGACTTTTCGCCATTGAGCGATGGCTCCATCACGATCACCGCTACGCAGCAACTCCTGTCCCAGCACAAATAGGGTATCGGGGTTCGTGGGGTTGAGCGTCGCTGCCTTTTGCAACATCTGAACTGATGCCGGGGCGTTGCCGGCCGATTTTTCGATCAGGCCGAGCAAGTACCACGACTCGGCAGATCTGGGGTCCAGGCGCGTGGCGGCCTCGAGTTCGGGCTTGGCATCGCTGTCGCGCCGCAGGTCGAGCAGGACGCGGCCCTTGTTGTAGTGGGCGGCGGCGTCATTCGGATCGAGACGTATGGCTTCCGAAAATTCTTCAAGAGCGCCCTCCAGATTGAACTGATCAGCCAGCGTTATCCCCAGGTTTATATGTGATCCTGGAACCTTTGGATCAAGCGCGATGACCTTGCGAAAGTAGGTAACGGCCTCGGCTTGCCGACCCGTGCGGGCGAGTACCATGGCAAGCACACTGAGTGCCTGGGAATTGTCTTCCCCGATCTTCAGCGCGCTCCGCAGCGCCTGCTCTGCCTCCGGGAAACGCGATTGGGCTGCCAGGACCAAACCCAGATTTACGAATGCCTGCGCATAATGCGGATTATTTTCCGCCGCCTGCCGGAGCAATTGCTCAGCCTGGCTGGTTTTTCCTTGCTGGCCATAAAGCACACCCAGATTGGCCTGCGCCTCCGCATATTGGGGATCCAGTGCAATCGCCACTTTCAACTCCTCCTCAGCCTCGGTGTCCTGCCCGGCTTGCAGACTCAAGAGGCCAAGCTGGTTGTGAGCAGCAGCCAGCGAGGGATCGAGCCGGATGGCCTGGTGCAAAACTTCGCGCTCCTCAGCAATGGCGCCCAAACGGTCGAGGGCCAGAGCCAGGTTGTAACGGGTACGCGCGTTCTTTGGATCCTCGACGATCGCCTGACGATAAATATCGACAGCGTGTTGGGCGTCTCCCGACTGAAGGTATTCGTTGGCCTGGTTCACTTTGGTGCCGGCAATATCTTCCTTCACCGTCGCCTGCTTCTTTTCATCAAACGCCTTCAATTCTTGTCGGGCTTGATCTTCCTGCCCCAGGCTTCGCAGTACCGCAGCCAATTGAAAGCTGGCCTCACTGGATGATGGTTTGAGTTGCACTGCCTTCTCCAGTTGTTGACGAGCTTCCTGCTTCTTCCCTAACTTTGCCAGCGCGAAGCCCAGGTTGTACCGAACCTCGTAGCTATTCCCGTTCAGAGCGACCGCCTGCCTAAGCATGGTTTCCGCTTCCGCATAGTTTCCCAGGCCACGATCAACAATGCCCATCAGATAAAGCGCTTCGAAATCGTGGGGCTTTCGCTTGTAATAATCGGTGATCAGGGGCAACGCAATGTTGAACTCCGCCAGAACAACTAGAGCCTTCACATACGAGAGGCGAATCGTGTCGTCGTTTGGGGCGAGGCGATGCGCCTCTTTGAACTCCTCGACCGCTTGCCGAAATTGATTTTGCTGCGTGTAGGCGATCGCCAGGTTGGAGTGCGCCTCCGCCGACGACGGATCTTGCTTCACAATATTCGTAAGCACCTGCAACGCTTCGCCCACATTCCCATTTTTCGAGTAGGCGATCGCAAGATCGTTCTGCAACATAGCAACGCGAGGTGCGTCCTTGAGATAGGCGATGGCCGCCGAATATCTCTTTTGTGCGATAAAAGATTTCGCCAGCCCGTCAAGCGCCGGAACCGATTTGGAATCTTTGCTCAGCGCGATCTTGAACTCATCGATGGCCGCGTCGTCATGGTTCAACTGGCTGAGTGCTACCCCTAACGCGATATGGCCCAGCGGATTTTCGGGTTGCGAGTGGATCGCGAGTCGAAGCTCGCGAGCGGCCCGCGTGGGTTGGTTGCTTTGCAGCAGAGCGAGAGCTAAGTTGAAGCGGGCTTCCCAGGAATTGGGGTCCAAATGCACGGCCGATTCAAAGGCAGAAATCGCGCACGATATCTTTTGCCTTTGCCCAAAATACGCACCCAGAGCATCGTAGGCGCCCGCCGACGGATGCGCCTTTATGGCCTTTTCAAGTTCCGCAGGGCCCTTGCATGTGGTGACATCCTGCGCCACCAGGTTCAGACAATATCCGGAGAGAACAAAGGTAGAAAGCGCAAGCAACGCGTGTCCAAGCGCGAAATTCCGTCGCACCATTCACAACTCCCAGAATTGATCGAACGGTTGAGATCGTAGCAGAACAGAAGTTCATCCTTCCATCAAGTGAAGCCTCTTGACTCGGAGCGTGGCGGGTTTTTAAGCAACTAACCCGCTACCCTTGCCCTGTCCACGTACGAGGATCTAAATAAAAAATTGGGTTATGATCGGAGGTCGATGATGAATCAGCGGACTGGGCAATCAGGACTCACAATTCATGCCACCATCCTCATTCTTGCCCTGATCCTTCCAGGGGAGGGTAAGCTTGCGTGCGGTCAGGGAGTGGCAACCGGCGGTACCGCGGTCCCGGCTCGTCCCCTCCCTCCTGGCATGAAGGCACCTACGGTGACCTACGAGGATGTCGCGGTCAAGGCCGGCCTCACGGGTGTTGAAGTCTCGGGCGCAGACCACGGAAAACAATACATCGTTGAGTCCACCGGAACAGGTGTGGCAATTTTCGACTATGACAATGATGGCCTTCCCGACATCCTTCTGGTGAATGGCGGACGCCTAGGGGACGGCGCGCAACCAAAACCTTTCCTCTATCACAACTTGGGCGGACTGAAGTTCGAAGACGTCACCGAGAAGGCGGGAATCAGGAGTACAGGGTGGGGTCAGGGCATCTGTGCGGGTGACATCGACAATGACGGCAACACCGACGTGTTCGTCACCCAATGGGGGCAGAATATCCTGTACCGGAATCAGGGGCATGGCACGTTTCGCGACGAGACCAAGGAGCGTGGTCTGCTCGCGCCCAAGCGCTGGAGCACAGGTTGCGCCTTCATGGACTATAACCGCGACGGATATCTCGACCTGGTAGTCGTTCACTATATCGACTTCGATCTGGCCCATACCCCGCGACCGGGAGACAAATCGCAATGTCAGTGGAAGGGATTGTCTGTCCTGTGCGGCCCACGAGGTCTGCCTCCCGAAACTGTTTCCTTATATGAAAACGACGGACATGGGCATTTCGCCGATGTTTCGGACCGGGTTCATATCACCGGCCCCAAGGACTATTACGGATTTACCGCGCTCACTGGCGACTTCGATAATGATGGGTGGCCCGACATTTACATCGCCTGCGATTCCACCGCCAGTTTGTACTATCACAACCTCGGCGGCAAAACCTTCGAAGAGATCGGCGTTCGTTCCGGTCTTGCTTTCAACGAAGATGGACGGGAGCAGGCCGGGATGGGAGTCAGCGCAGCTAACGTCACCGGCAGCGGACTGCTGGACATCTTCAAGACAAATTTTGCCGACGACACACACACCTTCTATCGCAATCGGGGCAAAAATGATTTTGAGGACGATACCATCGGGGCCGGTCTCGCAGTCAATACCAAGTACCTGGGATGGGGTACGGCCTTTTTCGACTTCGACAATGATGGTTGGAAGGATTTGATCGTCGCCAATGGGCATGTGTATCCCGAGGTAGACCAGGCCCACACTGCCGAACATTTCAAACAGCCCCGCCTTCTCTATTGGAATCGCGGCGACGGCCAATTTTTTGATCTTTCCTCTCAGGGGGGACCCGGCGTCAGCACCCCCCACTCTTCGCGGGGTCTTGCGATCGGAGATCTCGACAATGACGGCGAACTGGAAATTGTCATCGTCAATATGGGCGAAGGACCATCCCTTTTGAAAAATGTTGCTCCCCACAGCGGGAATTCGCTGCTGGTTCGAGCGCTGACTTCGGGGAGGGATGCGATCGGGGCGCAGATCACGCTAACCGCCGGGGGTCACAAGCAGATTGACGAGATCCGCAGCGGTGGTTCCTTCATCTCGCAAAGCGACTTTCGCGCGCACTTCGGTCTAGGCAAAGCGGCCGCCGCCGACATATCGCTGCGCTGGCCCGATGGCAAGAGCGACACTTTCACTGCGGTTGCCGGAGGCCAGATTGTGACCATCGAAGAGGGCAAGGGCATTACTCGCAACCAGCAATTTACCTCTCCGAGAAAATAGCCGGCGCGGGTTCGCGGCGCGTTGGAGGGATTGGCGGCTCGGCTCGTTGTCGAACAGAAACTTCCACTAGATGTCGTTTGAACTGCCCCCCCATCGAAGACAGCCCCGTAGGACAGTTATTACCATCAAAAACGACGCTGGGATAACTCTCGGTCGCAGACGTGTGCGTGCCGCCCGGCCATAGCGCCAAGCTCGGTCTAAAATATGTCCACCCCAGCGTTTGCCATTTCCCCAAGTTTCATTTATAAAACTTTACATGTGCCCACGAAATAGAAGGGGAACCGTACGCCAGCTTTTATGCTTTTGTCAAGAAATTCTCAAATTGCTATACCATTTCAACGATCGGGCGGGCGCCGCAACGGAACCAATGCTTTAGGAGGATTCGTTGCTACCATCAGCAATCGCTGACATTTGCTTTCACCTAGCACGGTGGTTGGCTTCGACAATCTATGAAGACAAAGACGCCTAAAGCTTCCAGTCGGTACCCGACTCCAGCTCTTGAAAAAGGCCTGGATATCCTGGAGTTGTTCGCGAGCGAGCCGTCGGGACTCACAAAAAGCGACGTGGCACGCAAGCTAGGCCGTACGATTTCAGAGATCTTTCGGATGCTGTTATGCCTTGAAGAACGTGGCTACATTGCGCAGAGTCCGGACAGCGACAACTACCATCTTACCCTACACCTGTTCAGACTCGCGCAAGAGCATCCGCCAATCAAACGCATGACTATGCAAGCCTTGCCGATTATGCAGCAAGTTGCTCATGAAATTAATCAGTCCTGTCATTTGGGTGTGCTCAACGACGGGAAGGTCGTGATTATCGCGCAGGTGGATGCCCCCGTGAGCCCGGGTTTCTATGTCAAGGCTGGTGCAGTTGTGGACCTCATGCACGCTGCTACAGGTCACGTCATCCTAGCGCACCAAACGCAAGAGGCCCGAGCACGCGCCATACAGACTTGGTGCAAACTCAACAGAGCTGAGGCTCCCCGTGATCTGAATTCGCACCTTGCCGCCATTAAGGAACGAGGCTATGAAGAGAAGGAAAGTTACGAGGTGGAGGGAGTCATAAACGTTACTTATCCCGTCTTGGACGAGCATGGGTATGCGGTTGCCGCGTTGACCGTTCCCTACCTCCGCCGAATTGGCGACACCACCACCACGACTATCGTGCGCCACTCCTTGAAACGAGCCAGTTCTCAGCTCTCCCAAGGGATCGGGGGAGTCTCGCGAGAGCGAGCGAAATCAGACACCTAAGTCCGTTGAATCGCACTGGCTGTGGCCGGTCGCAACTGTTCGCGGTGCCACTATGATCTATTTTTATTGACAAATATTGTGTTTCAGGAATAGAAAGTATAATTCTGGGCTGGGGGGCTTGGATGGCATCACCTCGTGGGCCTGGCCTTGACTTGAAGACTCGAAGGAGAGTCGATCCGTTTGAACGACCCTAAAATCACGAATGTTCGCGTCCTCGATCTGCGATTCCCGACCTCGCGCTCCCAGATTGGCTCGGACGCCGTCAACCTAGATCCCGACTACTCCGCGGCATATTGCATTTTGGAAACGGATGTGGGGGTCGAAGGATATGGCCTTGCCTTCACACTGGGCCACGGAACCGAACTATGCGTGCTTGCGCTTCAGTATCTTGCGCAATTTCTCCAGGGCCGCAAATTATCCTCTGTGACAGAAGACACAGTGGCCTTTTCCAGGCAGCTTACCGAAGACAGTCAATTCCGGTGGCTCGGGCCGGAAAAAGGTGTCATCCACTTGGCGGCCGCAGCCCTGATCAATGCGGTCTGGGACCTTTATGCACGAACCGAAGGCAAGCCTCTCTGGAAGCTTTTGGCGGACTTTGAACCCGAGCGGATTGTTCGTTCGATTGACTTTAAATACATCGAAGATGCGATTACTCCAGATGAAGCCCTTGATCTATTAAGGACGCGCAACGCATCTCAAGCGGAACGTTTAGAGAAGCTTGAGCAGCATGGCTATCCCGCATACACGACATCCGCAGGGTGGTTCGGCTTCAGTGACGACAAGATCCGGCGCCTGTGCCGTGAGTCTCTCAGCCAGGGATGGACACATTTCAAGTTGAAGGTCGGTGGCAACCCGGCAGATGATCTTCGCCGTGCGCGGTTGATGCGCGCAGAGATCGGTCCGCACAACAAGCTGATGATGGATGCAAATCAGAAGTGGGGGGTCATCGAGGCAATTCAACACACACGAGAGCTGGCGGAAGTGGATCCCTGGTGGATGGAGGAACCCACCAGCCCCGACGACATTTTGGGCCATGCTCGCATTCGCCGAGAGGCTTCTCCCGTTCGCATCGCGACGGGTGAGCATTGCCACAATCGAGTCATGTTCAAGCAATTCATGCAGGCTGGCGCAATCGATGTCTGTCAAATTGACAGTTGCAGGGTTGCGGGCGTGAACGAGAATCTTGCCGTGCTGTTGATGGCCGCTAAATTCAACATTCCGGTTTGTCCTCACGCGGGCGGAGTCGGCTTGTGCGAATGCGTGCAGCACCTGGCGATCTTTGACTATCTGCGTGTATCAGCGTCGCTCGAAAACCGCGTCACGGAATTTGTAGATCATCTGCATGAGCATTTTGCTGATCCAGCGCGAATCGCAAACGGCCACTACTTGCTGCCTGACAAACCCGGGTACAGCACCGAGATACTTCCGGAGACGTTGCTCGCATACCAGTACCCGGATGGTCCAGTGTGGAATGATCACCGGGTTTCAGTTGTAACTTAGGAACTAAGTCTCTTTTCGGACAAAGTAACTTTTCCTTCTCGGGAAATTCTTCGTAACCCGCAAGACAATCTGTTGTTAACAACCCATTGTTCTGTGCTTCCGTCGCCCGCTTCATCGCGGACCCTCGTGCAGCAAACCATGGGGTGCATGCTCCTCTTTGCGCGGCGGCAA
>Ga0134121_10003372_pt1 | contig 13377 bp, 10 predicted proteins | sample KB301_FD_96463 | JGI IMG/M metagenome (GOLD analysis project Ga0134121, IMG submission 96463) | Terrestrial soil microbial communities without Nitrogen fertilizer from Kellogg Biological Station, Michigan, USA - KB3-0-1 | ecosystem: Environmental > Terrestrial > Soil > Unclassified ...
GCGCCGAGCGCGACGATCACGTCGGGTTTGATGAGTGCGATCTCGGCCTGAAGCCACGGACGGCAGGCCGCGATCTCGAGCGAGTTTGGTTTCTTGTGGATACGGCGTTTGCCGCGCGGTTCCCATTTGAAGTGTTTGACAACATTGGTGACGTAAGTCTGTTTGCGCTCGATGCCTGCGGTTTCGAGTGCGTCGTCGAACAAGCGCCCGGCTGGGCCAACGAAAGGTCTGCCTGAAAGATCTTCTTCGTTGCCGGGCTGTTCGCCGATAAACATGACTTTCACACGTCTGGCCCCCTCGCCAAAGACGGTCTGCGTCCCGGTTTTCCAGAGGTCGCAGGCCTGGCAATCGGCGGCGGCGGTTTTGAGTGACGAGAGCGTTGGTCGCGGCGGAATTAAGTCTTCCGCGGCGCTTTTGAAAGGTTTTTTGGGCATAAGTCCATAGGTCCTATAGGACTTCTATGGCAATTAAATTTCACTTTAATCATGAAAGCAGCATTCTCAAAAGCAGAGCTCCAGGCCGAGATCGCCACACGTTTTGGCGACGCCTTCCGGATTCACGAAAAGACTGTTGTCGAAACGCTGTCCACCGGTGTCGCTGAGATCGACGCTTTGACAGGTGGGCTGCCGCGCGGAGCAATCAGCGAGCTGTTTGGGCCGGCGTCGTCGGGACGAACCAGCCTGATGTATTCGCTGCTCACGTATGCGACGACGCATCAAGAGACGTGCGCTCTGATCGATTTGCACGATGTGTTTGCACCGGCGGCCGCAGTTTCAGCGGGCATGAATTTCGATCGTTTGCTGTGGGTTCGTTGTGCCGGCAATCTCGAACACGCTTTCAAGGCCACCGACCTGTTGTTACATGCGGGCGGCTTTGGTTTGGTGGTGCTCGACCTGGGCGACGTGCCGGGAAAAGAAGCGCGGCGAATCATCTCGTCGTGGTGGTACCGGTTCCGGCGTACGGTGGAAGACAGGCCGACAGTCCTGACGGTGATTTCAGAAGAAGCGTGTACGCGATCGTGCGCCGCGTTGGCGCTGGAGCTGAACGGAGCGGCGGAATGGTCGCGGGTGAGTCTCAAGCGAGGGATTGGGAGTCTGTTGCGCCACAATTCGATCCGTGTAAATCGCCAGCGTCCTATCACTCCGTGGATCGGCGAGGGTCAATACCGAGCGACAGCTTTATCCGTGTAATCCGATCTTGATTTTCGGCAAATTTTCGCTAATGTTCGAATTTTTATGTTTGCTAGTATTCACGTTTGGAAGCCGGTCGCTCTTTCTTTAACCGACTTTGCTTATAGCTTCTCACCGGTCGTCGAGGAAGTGAGGAGTGGGACTGTTGTCATTGACGTCGATGGGTGTGAGTTGCTGTTTGGCTCTGCTTACCAGCTCGCCAACGAAATAGCCCGGCGCGCTCAAAAGTTGGAGACCACAGTCAGCGTGGCCGTAGCGGCGAATCCGGATGCAGCAATCCATGCCGCGACCCACTTGAAAGGGATCACGTTTGTTTCAGCAGGCGAGGAGTTGACTTGCCTGGGAGGTTTTCCAATCGAGCGTCTGGATCATTCACTCGTGAGCGTTGAGAAGGAAGTTGCGGCAGAGATTTTTGAAACGCTGAGACTGTGGGGCGTTCGCACGTTTGCTGACTTCGCTGCACTTCCTGTCGCGGGCGTCTCCGAACGTCTCGGACAAACGGGACTCAAGCTTCAACAACTCGCTGCCGGCAAAACTGAACGACACCTGCACGTCAAACAACCCGCCCCTGTGTTTTCAAACTCGCTCGAGCTCGAACACCCCATCAGCGAGCTCGAGCCTCTCTCCTTTATCTTCGGGCGACTGCTGCACCAGCTCTGCGCCGCTCTCAACGCGTATGCACTCGCGACGAACGAGTTGTGCGTGATGATGCAACTCGAAAATCAGACAACACACGAGCGCAAGCTTTCTCTGCCTCATCCGATGCGCGATCACAAAGTGTTTCTGAAGCTGTTGTTGCTCGACGCGGAGATGCATCCGCCGCAGGCGGCAGTGACGTCAGTGTCAATCACGTGTGAGCCAGTGAAACCGCGCGTGTTGCAGAGTGGATTGTTTGTGCCGCTCGCGCCTGCGCCGGACAAACTCGAGTTGACGCTCGCGCGACTCGCAAAACTCGTGGGCGAGGAAAACATCGGTTCGCCAGCATTGCTCGACACTCATCGTCCGGATGCGTTCAGTATAAAGCGGTTCACGCTGCAAACCGATTCCGATCGCCGGCGGCGTCGAAAGAAGCAGCCGCAACAGACGATTCAACCGCGGCAATGTTTAGGCTTTCGCAGGTTTCGTCCGCCGCTGAGAGCGATCGTTGAAGTGAAGCAAGGTTGGCCCACGCAGATCAGCGCGTGGGGTAAGCAGCGGAGTGTTTATGGGAAAGTTGTTGACCTGGCTGGGCCATGGAGAACTACGGGTGACTGGTGGCGCGATGATGGCTGGGCGCGCGATGAATGGGACGTCACGCTCGAGCGCCTTGGACAGCAGACGCTCTATCGCGTCTACCGCGAGCTCAAAACCGAGAACTGGTTTGTGGAAGGAAACTACGATTAATTTCTCCCGCAGCGGCGCAACGGCGCAAAGTCAAATCAACTTCTTCGTTGCGCCGTTGCGCCGTTGCGCCGCTGCGGGAGAAATCTTTTAAATGTCCAGCTACGTTGAACTACATGCGCGGTCGGCGTTCAGCTTTCTCGAAGGCGCGTCCGTGCCTGAAGAGTTGATCTCGGCTGGTCTCGCGCTGGATATGCCGGCGATGGCCCTGCTCGATCGCGACGGAGTTTATGGCGCGCCGCGTTTTCACCTCTGCGGTAAGAAGAACGGCATCAAGGCGCATATCGGCGCCGAGATAAGCGTTCACAAGCCGGGGCAGCAAGGCATCTGCTCGGTCCCTGTCCTGGTGCGCAACCGCACCGGTTACCAGAATCTCTGCCGTCTAATCACTCTCATGAAATTGCGTGTGCCGAAACACGCAAAGCCTGGCGAATGTGTGGCCACGGCTGACGATCTCGCCGCGCACGCGAAGGGCTTGATCTGTTTGACGGGCAGCTTTGATGGTCCAATCGCCACTGCGCTTCGTCCCGGAGCTCCAGACAACCCCGCCAAAGCACAGAGCACCACCGAATGGCTCATCGATCTCTTCGGCAAAAAGAACGTCTACGCAGAACTACAGCGCCATCTCGATCGCGAAGAAGAAGCTCGCAACCATCTCGTGATCGAAATCGCGCGTCGCAATCGTCTGCCATTGCTCGCGACTAACGGCGTGTGTCACGCGACACCCACGCAGCGCGAAGTGACTGACGTCTTCACTTGCATTCGCAATCACGTGCGACTCGAAACCGCCGGCCGCCTCCTCGCGCAAAACTCCGAACGATATCTCAAGTCAGCCGCGACGATGGAGAAGCTGTTTGCAGATCTACCGGAAGCTGTTGCAAACACTTCTGAGCTCTCGTCGCGGCTGGAGTTCACGCTCGAAGATCTTGGCTACGAGTTTCCAAAGTATCCGGTGCCGCGCGGCGAAACGATGACGTCGTTCCTGCGCAAACGCACGGAAGAAGGCGCGCGCCTGCGTTACACGGGCACGTATGGCATGCCGACCTACGAGCGTGCACGTCCGCAGCTCGAGCGCGAGTTGACGTTGATCGAAAAGCTGGGGCTCGAAGGTTATTTCCTGATCGTCTGGGACATCGTCCAGTTTTGTAACAGGCAAGGAATCCTGGTCCAGGGACGCGGCTCAGCGGCAAACAGCGCCGTCTGTTATTCACTCGGAATCACCGCTGTCGATCCGGTCGGCATGGATCTGTTGTTTGAGCGGTTTCTTTCTGAAGAGCGCGGCGAATGGCCGGACATCGATCTCGACTTGCCGAGCGGAGACCAGCGCGAGCAGGCAATTCAATACGTTTACGAGCGCTACGGAAAACTCGGCGCCGCGATGACCGCGAACGTCATCACTTATCGCGGGCGCTCGGCCGCGCGCGAGGTCGGAAAGGTGCTCGACTTCGACGACGAAACGCTTGCACGTCTCTCAGCGCTGGTCCACACGTTTGAATGGAAGGATCCGAACGATTCCGGCGAGCGACAGTTTCGCGATGCGGGTCTGGATCTGCGCCAGCCACGAATCAAAAAGTTCTTTCAGCTCTATCAGCAGGTTCAGGATCTGCCACGCCACCTTGGCCAGCATTCAGGCGGCATGGTGATTTGTCAGGGACAGCTCGACGCGATCGTGCCGCTCGAGCCCGCCGCCATGCCCGGGCGCGTAGTGGTCCAATGGGACAAGGAAGACTGCGCGGACCTCGGACTGATCAAGGTTGACCTGCTGGGACTCGGAATGATGTCGGTGCTGAAAGATTCGATCGAGTTGATCCATGACGCGTATGGCGAAGACGTGGATCTCGCGCACCTGCCGCAAAATGATCCCGCAGTTTACGAAGCGCTGCAACGCGCCGACACGATCGGAATGTTTCAGGTCGAAAGCCGTGCACAGATGTCGTGCCTGCCGCGACTGCGTCCGGCGAGCTTCTACGACATCGTGGTCCAAGTCGCGATCATTCGGCCCGGGCCAATTGTCGGCAACATGGTTCATCCATATCTCAAACGCCGGCAGGGCAGGGAACCCATAATTTATGCGCACCCATTGCTGGAGCCGGTCTTGAAACGCACACTCGGAGTACCGTTGTTTCAGGAGCAACTGTTGCGCATGGCCATGATCTGTGCCGGCTTTTCCGGTGGCGAAGCGGAAGAGCTGCGACGCGCGTTTGGGTTCAAGCGCTCGGAAGCGCGTATGAAAATCATCGAGGGGAAACTGCGCGAAGGCCTGAGGAAAAACGGAATCACGGGCGAAAAACAGGACGAGATCGTGCTGTCGATCAGCTCGTTTGCGCTTTACGGTTTTCCGGAGTCGCATGCAGCAAGCTTTGCTCTCATTGCTTATGCGAGCGCGTATCTGAAATGTAATTATCTGGCGGCGTTCACGGCCGCGATTCTCAACAACCAGCCGATGGGTTTTTATCAACCCTTCACGCTCATTAAAGATGCGCAACGACATGGGCTGAAAGTTTTGCCGATCAATATCACGTGTTCTGACTGGTTGTGCACGATCGAGAAACAGGCCGACGAGACGCTCGCAGTGCGGCTTGGTTTGATGTACGTCAAAGGTCTGAGCCGGCAGTCAGGCGAGGCGATTGTGCGCGAGCGAGCGGCGGGTGAGTTTGTGGGTATCGACGACCTGCGCAATCGTGTGCCGGCGTTGCGCAAGGATGAATTGCGAAAACTCGCTGCGGTGGGAGCGTTGAATTTTATCCAGTCGTCTACACGTCGCGATGCGCTGTGGCAGGTTGAACGTGTAACGCGCGACGCGGGCGAGCTGTACGAGGGCCTGCTCGAAAGCGACGGCAATTCACCGTTAGAGCAAATGACGTTGACGGAGCGAGTGGACGCGGATTTTCGTGGCACCGGATTGATGATCGGGAAACATCCGGTTGCTTATCATCGCGTTGAGTTGAACAAACTGAAGGCGCTCAGAGCGATCGATATTCGGAAACTGCGCAATGGGACGTTTGTGCGCGTGGCCGGCTGGGTGATCGTGCGGCAGCGACCCGGCACCGCGAAGGGATTCATGTTCCTGAGCCTCGAAGACGAGACGGGCGTCAGCAACATCATCGTCACGCCACAACTCTTTGATAAGTACAGGTACGAGTTGGTGGGTCACCCGTTTTTGTTAATCGAGGGCGCACTGCAAAATCAGGACAACGTGATCTCAGTAAAAGCGAGCCACGTGCAGCCACTAAAATTCGCCGTCGCCGCCACACCCTCCCACGATTTTCATTAGCCACGAAAAGGCACAAAAAACACAAAATGATTTTGTTTGAGAGCACTCAAAGGAATTTGAGCGCCTACCTCGTTCAGTTCTTTTTGTGTCTTTTGTGCCTTTTTGTGGCTATGCGGGGCGGGCGGCCTGGCGTGGCGGGGATTCGATCAGACCCTGAACGACCTGTGCGACTTGTGATAGCGGCTTCGGCTTTCTGAGAAATGCATCAGCGCCGCAACGTCTTGCTTCATCTTCGATTTCAGCCGAGCCATAAGCTGTCAAAACAACGATTCGCGTTTGTGGGTTTTGAGCTCTAATCAACCTGATGATATCGAGGCCATCATGATTGTTGGTCATGGTGAGGCGCAGATCCTGAATGACGACTTTGTAGGTTGTGGCGCCGAGGAGTTTTTCAGCCTCTTCCACTTCCGAAGCCGTATCGACTTTATAACCCTGCAAAGAGAAATACTCACTCATCGAGAAACAGATCGACTCTTCGTCGTCGACTACCAACAGGCGCGGCATTGGCGTTTCTCTCAAAGATCTTTCGTCCCTGCCGAGCCACATTTGTTTTAGTCTACCCGAGACTTTTTTGAGGGTTCCAAATCGACTCTGCTTCACGGGGCACACCAATACAGAACACAATTCAACCATTAAATTTTAGCGAGGGTTGTAACCAGGGGCACTCTGCGCTGCCGAGGCTTAGCTTTTCGACTCCCGTGGTGCTCATCGTTACTACCTCCGCACCGATCAACGATGAGGTTGACGCGACAGTTCCTGTTTACCTGTGATGACGAAGCTATATCGCAATCGCAGCCCGCACGTTTGGGCGCTGCGAGGCTGGGCCATTTCTACCTGAAATACTTTGCGAGGCTGGTTTGGTAATTATGTAGAGCAGAACTTCGCATACCTCGCGCGTGCCGGTCCCAATCGTGTTCCCCTTCTCATCCTGTATGGCGTAGATTCGCCCATTTGTATCGAGGGGAAGAATCATTGGTTCAGCGTACATTAATAAAGTCTCCCTTAATCAGCCGGGCTCAAATTAAACATTCGCCCTTTGTAATAATGTTCTCAAAATTCGATTGGACGACCGGCACCCTCAACGGAGGGTGCCAAACCATCCATTGTCATCGTGACTTGAAGCGTTTTCTTACCGCTCCAGCCACACCGAGCAGACCCGTGCCCAGCAAGAACATGCTGGTTGGTTCTGGAACCGCGGGGTTGCTGGTGATTTGTCCCTGTACCGTGGTTATTCCATTGTTTGAAGCGGGAGGAACCAGGTTCAGTGGATTGTTAGTGATTGCGTAAGTAACGCCACCGATGGTGACCGAACTGACCGTGAAATTCACGACGCCAGTACCGGAGTTACTTGCGCTGAAGGTTCCGCTGAAAGTTGCCGAAAAGCTGTCGCTGCCGGCGACCGGGACGGTTTGCGTGATCGTAAGCGTAAACGTGCCGGAAATATTGATGGCTCCGGTGCCGCTCACGAATGTTTGGAAATTACCGAAGCTGGAACCCGTGGGAGTATTCAGACTGGTCGATCCCAGTCCTGTGAAGGTGATCATGACTGCGTTGCCCATGCCACCCAGAAAGGTTACGGAGTTAGTGCCGCTACCGCTGCATCCCCCACAGGTAAAAGTGCCTGAAGTGGTGAATGTTACCGGGTCGGCTTTGGCCTCCGTCATTCCGAGAGACACGACTGCCAGAAGCAATGCACTCATGATGGTTGCTTTGAAAACACCTGTCATGGTTTGTGCTCCCCTACTGTTTCGCCTCGACCTACGTCCGCACCTACCCTTTTGAGAGGGAACGTTAATCGGTAGGCTAATAGCACCCGGTTACAGGCCAATGTAGTCACAGTCGCGGGGCAAGCGCGACTGCGCCAACATGTCTAGTGTTACAAACTCTCTTCAGCGCTTGCGTTACTTCTTCGCGAAGCGACGGCGGAAACCAGCGGCAACGCCAACCAGTCCGGATCCCAGAAGCAGCATGCTTGCCGGCTCTGGTACCTGTTGGACTTCGGGCGGAGTCGCGGTAGTGCCAAACTGGATTACAACATTGCTAAATGTTGAATTAACCGTTACTCCCGGAACTACGAGAGTAAGCGTCAGGGTGCCGGCCAAAAACGGATTATGCGGGTCGTTTCCAGCGATACTGCCGTTGGCATTCGCATAGGCTCCACTTCCCGTACCACCGATTAGTGTTTGATCCGGACCAGCAGGCGAGACAATACCGAACGCGCAGATCACGCAGGCCGTAATCGTCGAGCCGCTGTGACCGCCAGCCCAGCCAGTTGGATTGACCGCACCAGCAAGCACGGCGTTACCAGAACCGTCGATATTGGTCGACTGTGTGCTGTTACTCGAGGAAAGCGAAACGGCGCCGCCGTTGTAGCCGCTCACCTGGAAGTAAACGCCACTGACGTTTTGAATAACGCTGACAACTTGTGCGTTAGTCAGGTTGTTGTTAAGGGTGATGGTTACTGTGCCATTGCCGGCGACAATGGTTCCAGTAACGTTAGTCGTACTGCATCCGGGTCCAGTGCATACTGAGATCGGATCAGCCTTCGCAGTTCCGTGGGCTATAGCAACAATCCCAAAGACCACAAGGGCAAGCAGTGAGCTTTTGAGGTTCGAAAACCTGGGCATTTCACGTCTCCTTGGGGTAAACAATTCCTTGATTATCCAGTCCGCAGTACTGGACATAAACCGATGTTTGAGGCGTGTATAGGCAAGCGATGCGGGGCAAGTGCGCGCTTAACAATACCAGCCAGACGAGCCTCCCGGTCGGGTCGAGAGGGGTAACGACACATTGGCACGTGCCCGGTGCCTTGCAAAACATGGGCCAAGTGCCTGTATTTGTTATATATGCGGAAAGGCAGCGTATTTCCACCAGTCGGTGAGGCTGGTCCAAGGTGATGGGCCGAGGGTTGTCCAGTATCCAGACTAAAGTCTAGACTTTGGACATTGAGATCTGGTGCTTCTTGATCTTCTGATAAAGCGAGCTTCGCGGAATACCCAGACGCCTCGCGGCCTTCTCCACGCGACCGCGTTCCTCCTGTAGCACGCGTTCGATGTGCTGCTTTTCGAGCTCGAGCAGTGTGAGATTCGTGTCGAGAAAAGTTGCGCCGACCTGTGTGTGGCCGTCGAAGTGAAGATCATTCAACGTGATGTGTTTCTGTTCACTCAGTAGGACCGCACGTTCGATAACGTTGCGCAGCTCTCTAATATTTCCGGGCCACGAGTAAGCCTGCAGAGCTTGAATGCAGCCCTGGTCCAAACTCAGCTCGCCACGGCCCAGGTCCGCCGCGATCTTGTCGAGAAGGTATTGGGCCAACGTCGGAATGTCTTCGATTCTGTCGCGCAGAGACGGGAACGACAAAGGGATCGTGCTGATGCGGAAGTAAAGATCGTCGCGAAACCGCTTCTCGCGCACGAGCTGTCCGATGTCCTGGTGAGTGGCCCCAATCAGTCTGACGTCGACTTGCCGGTCGCGAACGTCGCCTAATCGTCTGAAGCGCTTCTCCTCGAGAACTTTCAACAGCTTGGGTTGAATCTGAAGATCAACGTCGCCGACTTCATCGAGGAAGATGGAGCCGCGATGGGCCACTTCAAATAGACCTTGTTTCGAGGCCGTGGCGCTCGTAAACGCGCCCTTCTCGTGACCAAACAGTTCCGTCTCGAGAAGCTCTCTGGTTAGACCAGCACAGTTGAGATCGACAAATGCTTCGTCGGCTCTCGGGCTGTTCTCGTGTAGCCAGCGCGCCAGCACGCCTTTTCCCGTCCCGGTTTCACCAAGGATCAGCACCGGGCTTTCGGTCGAGAGGAGCTTGCGTGCCTGATCCCTGAGCGCACGAATCGCGGCGCTCGTGCCGATGAATGGATCGATCGCCTGGCGAGACTGTCGCGACTTGCTGGCGAGTTGCTTGTGATAGTTGCGTTGTTTTTGAAGTAGTCGTTGCAAGATGACGAGGAGCGTTGGCAATTCAAGGGGTTTGGTCAGAAACTGTTCCGCGCCCTCTTTGATCGCCCTGACCGCAAGATCAATAGAGCCGTGTGCTGTTAGAACCAGAAGTGGAATGCCCGCGTCAATCTCGCGCAGTCGGGGGAGAAGATCGAGCGCCGTGCCGTCCGGGAGCATGTAGTCAGCAATGACGATATCGGGCCGGGAACTGCGAAACAGGTGCTGCGCGTCCTGACAGCTCTCCGCCTCTTCGATTTCGTATCCGTGCTGTTCGAGGAAATCACGGATACCAAATCTCACTCCCGACTCATCGTCGACGACCAACACCTTGTTCCTGGACATCAAGAATCTCCCTCGGAGGGTATTGGAAACCGCGCTATCATACAGGCTCCGCCTTCAGGATTGTTGCCCGCGATCAATTTTCCACCGTGTTCCTGCATGATTCGTTGAGCAATTGCTAAACCGAGTCCGGTGCCGCCGCGTCGCTTTGAGAAAAACGGTTCGAAGATTTTCGACAGATCCTCAGGCGGAATTCCGTTGCCCGAATCCTTGATCGCACACTGGACCCACTCGTTATTTCCGTCGTTGATTCTTCGTGCTTCGATGGTGACCGAACTCTTTTGCGGTGAATGTTGAATCGCGTTCTCGATCAGATTTACAAATACTTTTGATAGCCTGCGACGGTCAATCCTGAGCTTTGGCAGCGAGTCTTCAACGTCGTTTTGGAGATTGACCTGCGCTACTTCCGCCGACGGCAAACAGGCGCGTATCGACCGCGCGATCATCTCTTCCATCGAGACAAGATACAACTCACCTCGGAACGGCTTGCCGTACTCTAGCAGTTCTTCCATGAGAATGGTGAGGCGTCCGATCTCATCGCGCAAGACGTTTGTATAGCGCAGGTATTCCGTGCGGTCGCTGAATCGTGTCTCAAACGCGTCGATTATCGATGAAATTCCGAACAGCGGGTTTCTGACTTCGTGCGCAACACCGGCCACGAGCGAGCCGAGCAACGACATCATCTCGCTTTGACGCAGCGACGCTTCGAGCTCGGCCCTCTTCGTGATGTCCTGCGCGATCAGGATGGCGCGCTCACCAAACGAGCCGAATTCGTTGATGTGGTAAAGCGTGATGGCCCAGGTCTTACCAGTGGCTTCGTCTTTGATTTCTTCAGTTTTGGGAGCGGGATAGTCACGCAAATTCTCGAGCATCTCCTCGGCCTTTTTCCACGGCTCGTGTTCGCCGAGCTCGCCTACCTTTTTGCCGAGTATCTTTTCCGCTTCGATGCCGACGATCTGCTCGGCGGCCTGGTTTGAACGTTTGATATCCCCAGCCAGATCGATGATCAAAACCGGAAAATCGATAGCGTTGAACGTCTGGCGCCATTCCATCGCCGACTGTTGTAGCGACGCGTGCAGTCGTTGCTGTTTCTCGTCGAGAAGTTTACGTTCGGTGACGTCGTTGACGATTACGAGCTTGCTGTGCTTGCCATCAAAAACGACCGGGTGCGAGCTTACTTCGACGTAGATTGTTTTTCCGTCCTTCGTTTTGTGACGCCAGGGGCTAGAGATCACGAGGTCGTTCGGGTCGTTTTTGATCATCAGGGTGGGAATGTCTTCACGCGCCCGGATGTCGTCGATGGTTATTGTCGAGAGAAACTCCTCGCGCGTGTAGCCGTAGGTGCGAGTTGCGGCTTCGTTGACGGCGAGGAAGTGGAGTGTTTCTTCGTTGTAGACCCAGATCGGCTGCGGCGTCGATTCGAAGAGAAGGCGGTAGCGTTCTTCGGAGTCGCGCAGTGCTTCTTCGAAACGTTTTCGCTCGGTGACGTCGCGGGCGAGTCCACGAAAACCGACAGTTATGTCGAGCTTGTCTTTGATTGGCGAGACGATCAGATCGAGCCAGCGATCCTCCCCGGTCGCGGAACGGGCGACAAACTGGTGGCGAAACTCGTGTGTTTCCTGCGGGTGTCCAAGACTGGCGGCGAACCCGTTGCTTTCGGGAATGATGCCGAACACGTTGAAAAAGGAGTTGCCGATGATCTCGTCTGATTTACGACCGAGGAACTTTTGTCCCGCGAGGTTCATGCTGGTGACGCGACCCGCCAGATCCTGCGTGAAAATCATGTCGCTGGCCTGCTCGACGAGATCGCGGTAACTCGCTTCCACACGCGAGCGTTCCAACAGTCGCGATACTTTGGCGATTAGACGAGGCGCGTCGAAAGGAATCTCGAGATAGTCGTCGGCACCGGCTTTCATTCCAGCGACGGCGCTTTCAGTATCTTTCTGGTGCGCAGTGATGAGCAGGATCGGGACGGTTGCAAGTTCCGAGTCAGCGCGGATCTCGCGACAAAACTCGAGACCATTCATCCGCGGCATTGAAACGTCGCTGATTACAAGGTCGGGTCGCTCGCGTCTGGCAAGCGTCAGGCCGTCGATCCCGTCTTCTGCGGTTAAAACGGAGTAACCCGCCTTTCGTAACAGACCGCCCATCAGGATGAGTTGATCGGGCTCGTCGTTAACGATCAGAACGGAATTGTCCTCGTGGCCGTTGGTCTCTATCCCATGCACCAGAGCTATACCTCAAATAAAATGTATTTTTCGTTGGAATATAACCGTCGGGCGAACAGATCAGAATTACTAACTTGCGGCAGATACCATAGAACAACGGGATTTACGGGTTTTGAACGGCGCGGAGTATAGCATAAAGCGGCACTTTTTTCCCGTTGGCACGTGTCGGTAAACGGAACGGGAGTCGTTTGAATCATAAGTCCGTACTCATTGTATTCACATGGAGATTTTCGAATGAAAGACAAGACTATTTATAGAGGAACAATTTCCCGACGAAACATAATTCCAAGTCTGCTTCTCGTGGTTTTTTCGTTTGCCTCTGCTAATGCTCAGAGCATCCAGACTTCGTACGCAGACCTTGTGAGCAGGGTCTCGCCTGCCGTTGTGACCATCAGATCGACGGAGCGAGCCCGAAACGCACAGCAGTTTCCCTTCATGGACGACCCCTCGTTCCGCGAGTTTTTCGGCGATCGCATGCCACAGCAACAGCGGCCAGAGCGTGTACAGGGCGTCGGCTCCGGAGTCATCGTCAACTCGGAAGGTTACATTTTGACTAACCACCACGTCGTCGATGGCGCACTCGAGATCAAAGTCGAACTAACTGACAACCGCACCTTTACGGCCAGGCTGGTCGGGTCCGATCCGCCAAGTGACCTCGCCGTGTTGAAGATCGATGCGCGTGACTTGCCGACACTTCAGTTAGGCGACTCGGACAAGGTACGCGTCGGCGACTTCGTGCTGGCAGTCGGTAACCCGCTCGGCATCGGCCAGACGGTGACTTCCGGTATCGTGAGTGCGAAAAGTCGCTCCACCGGCCTGAGCGACGGCAGTTTCGAAGACTTCCTTCAGACCGACGCCGCCATCAACCGAGGCAATTCCGGCGGCGCTCTCGTCAACACGAACGGTGAGCTAATCGGTATCAACTCGCAGATCCTTTCGCCGTCCGGCGGCAGCATCGGCATCGGCTTCGCGATTCCTTCGAACATGGCGCGCACCGTCATGGATCAGTTGATGAAGACTGGAC
>Ga0134121_10003373_pt1 | contig 13372 bp, 12 predicted proteins | sample KB301_FD_96463 | JGI IMG/M metagenome (GOLD analysis project Ga0134121, IMG submission 96463) | Terrestrial soil microbial communities without Nitrogen fertilizer from Kellogg Biological Station, Michigan, USA - KB3-0-1 | ecosystem: Environmental > Terrestrial > Soil > Unclassified ...
CGAACAGGTTCGGCGCGATGCCGTGCGAGTTCACGTGGCCCATGATCAGCGTGTAGCCGTCGGGCGCGCTCTTGGCGACGGCGTCGGCGCCGATGGTGCCGGTGGCGCCGGGACGGTTCTCGACCAGCACGGCCTGCCCGTACCACTCCTGCAGCTTCGCGCTGATCACGCGCGCGACGACGTCGGTGCCGCCGCCGGGCGGGAAGCCGACGATCATGCGCACCGGCTTGTTCGGATAGCCCTGGGCAACGGCGGACGCGGCCGCCATGGCGAATGCGGCGGCCACGGTCCATCGCAGTAGCTTCATTGAAGTCTCCGGTTAAGCGACTTTGCGCGCCGGCGCAGAAGCGGCGGTCGCGAGGTACTCCATGGCAGCCTGCACGCCTTCCTTCTTCGCCGGTACGCCGGCGAGGCCAAGACCCATTTCCACTCCCGCCAGCGTTCCCATCAGCGTGAGATCGTTGAAGTCGCCGAGGTGGCCGATGCGGAACACCTTGCCGCCGAGCTTGGTGAGGCCGGTGCCGAGCGACATGTCGAAGGCTTCGAGGATCATCTTGCGCAGCCGATCGGCGTCATGGCCGGCCGGCATCAGCACCGCGGTGAGCGACGCCGAGTATTCGCGCGGATCGAGCGCGAAGATCTCCAGCCCCCACGCGCGCACCGCGCGCCGCGTCGCTTCCGCGTGCCGTTGGTGGCGCGCGAACACTGCGTCCAGGCCTTCCTCGTCGAGCAGCATCTTCAGCGCTTCGCGCAGGCCGTAGAGCAGATTGGTGGCCGGCGTGTAGGGGAAGTAGCCGCCCTTGCCGTTGGCGATCATCTCGTCCCACGCCCAGTAGCTGCGGGGCAATCTGGCCGTGCTGGAGGCTTTGAGCGCACGGCCGGAGATACAGTTGAAGGAAAGGCCCGGCGGCAGCATCAGGCCCTTCTGCGAGCCGGCGACCGTCACGTCGACGCCCCATTCGTCATGCCGGTAGTCGATCGAAGCGAGCGACGAGATGGTGTCCACCATGTAGAGCGCCGGGTGCTTGGCCGCGTCGATCGCTTTTCTGACGTCCGGAATTCTCGACGTGACGCCAGTCGAAGTCTCGTTGTGCACCACGCACACCGCCTTGATGCGCTTGTCGGTGTCGGCGCGCAGCTTTTTCTCGATCGCCTCCGGATCGGCGCCGCGGCGCCAGTCGCTCGGCATGAATTCGACCTCGAGCCCGAGCTTCGCCGCCATCTTCTGCCACAGCGTGGCGAAGTGGCCGGTCTCGTACATCAGCACGCGGTCGCCCGGCGACAGGGTGTTGGCGAGCGCCGCTTCCCACGCGCCGGTTCCCGAAGCGGGGTAGATCACGACCTCGCCCTGCGTGCTCTTGAACACCCGCTTCATGCCGGCAAGGCATTCCTTGCCGATGGTCGCGAAGTCGGGCCCGCGATGATCCATGGTCGGGAAATCGATCGCGCGCAGCACGCGATCGGGGACGTTGGTCGGTCCCGGGATCTGCAGGAAGTGGCGGCCGGCGCGTCTGCTCATTGGGGTATTCTAACCACGCCCCCTATGAACGCCCCCTTGACGCCGGTCAGGTTTGCGCGGGCAGGCCGCTCCTCGCTGGAGACCCGGCTGCGCAGGGAATTGGACGCGGAGGTCATGTTCGACGCCGCGAGCCTCGGGCGCTACTCGACCGACGCCTCGATCTACCAGGTCCAGCCGATCGGCGTCGTTGTGCCCCGCAGCGAAGAAGCCGCCCGGGCGGCGATCGCCATCGCGGTCGAGGAAGGCATTCCCATCCTGCCGCGCGGCGCCGGCAGCTCGCAGTGCGGCCAGGCCGTGGGCGAGGCGCTGGTCATCGACCATACCAAGTATCTGAATCGGGCGCTGCAGGTCGACCCGGAAATCCTGCGCGCCATCGTGCAACCGGGCATCGTGCTCGATGCGCTGAACGCCCAGCTTCGCAAGCATGGCCTCTGGTTCCCGGTGGATGTTTCGACCAGCGCGCAGGCCACGATCGGCGGGATGACCGGCAACAACTCGTGCGGCTCGCGCTCGATCGCGTACGGCAACATGGTGCACAACGTGCTCGCCGTCGACGCGTTCACGACCGGTGGCGAGCGCTGGCATTTCGGGCCGATGGACCAGAACCTTTCGGGCTCGTATGGCGAGTTCATCGCCCGGCTGAAGGCCTTATACGAGCGCGAAAAAGAGGAAATCGAAGCGCGCTTCCCGAAAGTGCTGCGCAAGGTCGCCGGTTACAACCTGGACCATCTCGGCCCGCCACACGCCAATGCCGCGCACCTGCTGGTTGGGTCCGAGGGCACGCTTGCGTATTCCGAGCGCGTTCACCTGAAGCTGGCGCGTCTGCCCGAGAAGCGCTCGCTCGGCGTGTGCCACTTCCCGAAGTTCTACACCGCGATGGAGCTTACCCAGCACATCGTCAAGCTCGGGCCGTCGGCGGTAGAGCTGGTCGATCGCACGATGATCGGCCTCGCGCGCGAGATCCCGGCGTTCGAGAAAACGGTAAACGCATTCATCAAGGGCGACCCGGACGCCATTCTGCTGGTGGAGTTCGCCGACGAGCGCGCCGGCCGGCTGAAGGACCTGGTGCAGCTGATGGCCGACCTCGGCCTCCCCGGCAGCGTAGTCGAAGTCCCGGATGAAAAACTTCAAAAACAAATCTGGGACGTGCGCAAGGCAGGCCTGAACATCATGATGTCGATGAAGGGCGATGGCAAGCCGGTGTCCTTCATCGAAGATTGCGCGGTGCCGCTCGAGCACCTGGCCGAATACACCGACCGCCTGACGCGCGTGTTCGAGAAAAACGGCACGCGCGGCACCTGGTACGCGCACGCCTCGGTCGGCACGCTGCACGTGCGGCCGATCCTCGACATGCGGCGCGACGGCGCCGAGAAGATGCGCGCCATCGCAGAAGAAGCGTGCGCAATGGTGAAGGAATACAAGGGCGCCTATTCGGGCGAGCACGGCGACGGCCTGGTGCGCTCGGAATGGATCGCGCCGTTCTTCGGGCCACGCCTTACCGCCGCGCTCGGCGAAATCAAGTCCTGGCTCGACCCGAAGGGCCTGATGAATCCCGGCAAGATCGTCAACCCCTCGCGCATGGACGATCGCACCCTGTTCCGCTTCAAGCCGGGATACCAGGCGACGCTGCCGGCGAGCGCGCTCGACTGGAGCGAATGGGGCGGCTACGACAAGGCCGTCGAGATGTGCAACAACAACGGCCACTGCCGCAAGTTCGACGCCGGCACCATGTGCCCTTCGTATCGCGCCACGCTCGACGAGAAGCACCTGACGCGCGGCCGTGCCAACACGCTGCGCCTGGCACTCTCGAATCAGCTCGGCACCGAGGGCGAGGAGGCAGTGAAAGCCGCCCTCGATCTGTGCGTGTCCTGCAAGGGTTGCAAGCGCGAGTGCCCGACCGGCGTCGACATGGCGCGCATGAAGGTCGAGTTCCTCGCGCAGTACAAGTCGAAGCACGGCCTCACGGTCCGCGACCGGGCGATCGGCTACCTGCCGCGGTATGCGCCGTGGGCCGCGCGCGTTGCCCCGCTTGCGAACCTGCTGTCTTCCATCCTGAAATCTTCTCTCGGCTTTTCGCCGAAGCGCGAGCTGCCCAAGTGGCGCGCGGATTTCTTCAATGAAACGGGCAGAAGCGACGGCGACGTCGTTCTCCTCGTCGATACATTCAACCGCTATTTCGAGCCAGAGAACGCGCGCGCGGCGCTAAGGGTTCTCGAAGCCGCCGGCTACCGCGTGCACGCGCCGCGCGGCCTGTGCTGTGGTCGAACGTTCCTCTCCGCCGGGTTGGTGGACGAAGCGAAGAAGGAAGCGCGCAAGATGGTCGAGGCGCTTGCCCCTTACGTCGCGAAGGGCGTGCCGATTGTGGGGTTGGAGCCTTCGTGCCTGTTCTCTCTGCGCGACGAGTTCCCTGTCATGGGCGTTGGCAACCAGCTGAAGGGTGCGCTGCTGTTCGAGGAATTCCTCGCGCACAAGCCCGGCAAGCTCAAGTTCAAGCCGACCGGGCAGCAGGTCCTGCTACACGGCCACTGCCACCAGAAGGCCTTCGACGTCATGCCGGCGGTCGAGAAAGTGCTCGGCATGGTCCCCGGATTGAAGGTTTCGACGGTGCAGACGAGCTGCTGCGGCATGGCCGGCAGCTTCGGGTACGAGGCTGAGCACTACGACGTCTCGTTGAAGATGGCGGAACTGTCGCTGTTGCCTTCGATCAGGAGCTCCTCCAAGGACACTCTGCTGGTTGCGGACGGCACAAGCTGCCGGCACCAGATTGCCGACGGCACCGGCCGCAAGGCCGTCCACGTCGCCCGTCTCCTCGCCGACGCGCTCTAGCGTCGACTCCATGCGAACAACGCAGCGCCGCCCGCGATCATCGCGAGGCACAGCCACTGACCCATGGTAAAGCCGAGCGCAAGGAAGCCGATGAAGGCATCGGGCTCGCGAAAGAATTCGGTCAAGAAGCGCAGGCTGCCGTAACCGAGCAGGAACATCGCCGAGACCTGCCCGGTCGGGCGCGGCCTCGAAGAGAACCACCAGAGGAACGCAAGCAGCACCAGGCCTTCGAGCCCGAACTGATAGAGCTGTGACGGGTGGCGCGGCTCGTCGCCCGCACCAGGAAATACCATGCCCCAGGGGACGTCGGTGACGCGGCCCGGCAGCTCGCCGTTGATGAAGTTGCCCATGCGCCCGGCGGCGATGCCCGGCGGAATGAGCGGCGCGACGTAGTCCATCAAGCGTAGCCACGGGATGCCGTGCTTGCGGGCGGCGAAGGTCATGGCAAGCATCACGCCGAGCAGGCCGCCGTGGAACGACATGCCGCCCTGCCAGATGTAGAAGATCTCGATCGGGTGCGACAGGTAGTGGCCCGGCTTGTAGAACAGCACGTAGCCCAGCCGTCCGCCGAGGATCACGCCGAGCACCACCAGGAACAGCAGGTCGTCGAGCTGCTGGCGGGTGACGGGCGCGACGCCTTGCTTGATGCGCCGGACGCCGAGCCACCAGCCGGCAACGAAGCCGAGCAGGTACATGAGCCCGTACCAGCGCACCGCGAGCGGGCCGATCGAGAACGCGATCGGGTCGATGTTGGGGTGATGGAGCATCGCGGGCTAGCGCGCGCGCTGGCGGGCAAGCGCGAGGAAGTCGCGCGCCGCGGTGCCCAGACCCGCCGTGCCGCCCCCCGTTCGCGGCCAGGCGAGCCACAGGTCGAGCTTCGGATGGCTGTCGGCGAGCTCGCGATACACCACGCCGCGCCGGCCGAGGTTGGCGATCGAGCCGGGCACGATCGCCACACCGAGCCCGCTCGATACGAGACTGACTACTGTCTGCATCTGGATCGCCTCCTGGGCGACGTTGAAGGAAATGCCGGCGCGTGCCGCGAGTCCGGTGACGATATCGTACAAGCCGGGGGCGATGTCGCGCGGCACCATGACGAACGGCTCGCCGGCGAGCGCGCTGACCGCGAGCCTGCCCCTGGCGCTGGCCAGGCGATGGCGCGCCGGCAGCGCGGCGACGAAGCGCTCGCGCTGCACCACGAGGTGCTCGAGGTCCTCGGCACCCGACACCGGCGGCAGCAGGAAGCCGAAATCCAGCTCGCCGGTGGCGAGCGCCGCCGCCTGTTCCGGAGACAGCATTTCACGCAGCGCGAGGGCGACGCGCGGTCGGCCGGCCTTGAAGGTCTTGAGGAGTTGAGGGAGAACCCCGAAGTCCGCAAGCGAGACGAAGCCGATGCGCAGGCGGCCCTCCTCGCCGCGCGCCATGCCGCGCACTTCCTGCACGCTCCGCTCGAGTTGGCCGATCAGCCGCCGCGCCTCGCCGAGCAGTCGCGCGCCCTCGGCAGTCAGCTCGACGCGCCGGCGGCTGCGTGCGAACAGCTGGACCCCGAGACGCCCCTCCAGCGCGCGGATCGCACGTGACAGCGGCGGCTGGGAGATGTGCAGCGCGGCGGCCGCTCGGCCGAAATGCAGGTGGTCGGCCACGGCCATGAAATACCGCAATTGCCATAAATCCGGCAGATCCATACCTGCAGAGTATTACAGCCGCATCGCAATTGCATTGGATCGGCGAGCGCCGGCGGCGCGACAATCGCGCCTCAAGGAGGATTTCATGGCCGCCACCCCCGCCAACCGCCGTTCCCGCCTCATCACCAACGGCGTCGCGCGCTCGCCCAACCGCGCCATGCTGCGCGCCGTCGGCTTCGGCGACGGCGACTTCGACAAGCCGATCGTCGGCGTGGCCAACGGCCACTCCACCATGAACCCGTGCAATGCCGGCATCCAGCCGCTCATCGACCGCGCCATGGCCGCGCTCGAGCAGGCCGGCGCCAAGCCGCAGGTGTTCGGCGTGCCCACCGTCACCGACGGCATCGGCATGGGCACCGAGGCCATGAAGTACTCGCTGGTATCGCGCGAGGTGATCGCCGATGCGATCGAGACCAGCGTCAACGGCCAGGCGATGGACGGCGTGCTGGTGGTCGGCGGCTGCGACAAGAACATGCCGGGCGGCGTAATGGCGATGGCGCGCATGAACGTGCCGGCGATCTACGTCTATGGCGGCACCATCAAGCCCGGCAAGTGGAAGGGCAAGGACCTCACCATCGTCTCGGCGTTCGAGGCCGTCGGCTCGTTCAGCGCGGGCAAGATGAGCGAGGAGGACTTCCAGGGGATCGAGAAGAACGCCTGTCCGAGCGTCGGCGCCTGCGGAGGCATGTACACCGCCAACACGATGAGCTCGTCGTTCGAGGCGCTGGGCGTGAGCCTGCTCGGCTCGTCGCAGATGGCGGCGCCGGACGGCGAGAAGGCCGATTCGGCTGCCGAATCAGCCCAGGTGTTAGTGAATGCAGTGAAAAACAATCTGTGTCCGCGCGACATCATCACGCGCAAGTCGATCGAGAACGCCATCGCCCTCGTGATGGCGACCGGCGGCTCGACCAACGCGGTGCTGCACTACCTGGCGATCGCTTCCGCCGCCGGCGTGAAATGGACCATCGACGATTTCGAGCGCGTGCGCCGCAAGGTGCCGGTGCTGTGCGACCTGAAGCCCTCCGGGCGCTACGTGGCGGTGGACTTCCACCGCGCCGGCGGCGTGCCGCAGGTGCTGAAGATCCTGCTCGAGAACGGCGTGCTGCACGGCGAGTGCATGACGATCCACGGCAAGACCATTGCCGCGATGCTGAAGGATGTGCCCGCCGAGCCGCGCCAGGACCAGGACGTGATCCGCCCTTGGTCCAAGCCGATGTACAAAGACGGCCACCTCGCGATCCTGAGAGGCAACCTCGCCACCGAAGGCTGCGTGGCCAAGATCACCGGCCTCAAAAACCCGTCGATCACCGGCCCGGCCCGCGTGTTCGACTCCGAGAATGACTGCATGAAGGCGATCATGGCGAAGAAGATCAAGGCGGGCGACGTGATCGTGATTCGCTACGAGGGGCCGAAGGGCGGTCCGGGCATGCAGGAAATGCTGGCGCCGACTTCGGCGCTGATCGGCCAGGGTCTGGGGGAATCGGTCGGCCTGCTCACCGACGGCCGCTTCTCCGGCGGCACCTGGGGAATGGTCGTCGGCCACGTCGCCCCCGAGGCGTACGTCGGCGGCACCATCGCGCTGGTCAAGGAAGGCGACTCGATCACCATCGACGCGAAGAAGCGGCTGCTGCAGCTCAACGTGCCGTCGAAAGAGCTCGCCGCGCGGCGCAAGAAGTGGAAGGCGCCGAAGCCGCGCCACACGCACGGCCTGCTCGCCAAGTACCGCCGCCTGGTCTCGACCGCGTCGCTCGGCGCGATTACCGACCTAGAAGCCTGAGCCGGGCTGTTTGAGGAACTCGATCTCTTCAGGCGTGCTCTCGCGCCCGAGGATCGCGTTGCGGTGAGGAAAGCGCCCGAAGCGCTCGATGATCGCCTTGTGGCGCAGCGCGTAGTCGTACTGCTCATCGCCGAGCGGTCGCATCAGCTCGCAGGCGCGCTCCTGGTCGGCGAGCGATTCGCTATGCTCGAACGGCAAGTAGGCGAAGATCTTCTCCACCCGCAGCCAGTCGCGGTCGTAGCCGCGCTCGATGGCATGGCGCGCCGCGGAGAGGGCCAGGCTGTCGGTCGCGAATGCGCGCGGCGTGCCGCGGAACATGTTGCGCGGGAACTGGTCGAGCACGATGATGCGCGCGAGGCACTCGGCCGGTGCGTCAAGCCATTCCCGGTTGCGGCTCAGCGCTTCGTGTATCGCCGAGAAGCGGGTTCTTACCTCCGCATCGAACGCCGGGTTTTTTTCGAACCAGCGTTTTTGCGGAACGCCATGATCGGCGCCGCTACCGAACCAGAAAGCCAGCACCTGCGGTGCTAAGATTTTCATGAAGGAGCCCGCATGATCACCCAGTTCCGCCGCCTCGTTGCCGCCCTGCTCATCCTGACCCTGGTACTGCCGCTTCCGGTGCGCGCCGGCCTGGTGGCCACCGACGCCGCGCTCGACCACCAGCGCGTCGCCAACCTGCTTGCGCGTTCAGACGTGCAGGAGCAGTTGCGTGCCCGCGGCGTCGATCCGGCCGAAGCCCGCGCGCGTGCCGCGGCGCTGACCGACGCGGAAGCGGCGCAACTCGTTTCAAACATCGATGAGCTGCCCGCGGGCGGCGTCGGCATTATCGGCGCGATCCTGATCGTGTTCCTGGTCCTGCTGCTGACCGACATCCTCGGCTACACCAAGGTGTTCCCGTTCACCAAGCCGATGCGCTGATAAACTCGGCGCTCTTTTCAGGAGAAAGCATGAAGCCCCTCGTAGTGACTCTCGGATTGCTGGCGGTATTTCCGGTCCTGGCAAGCGAAGAGCTGGCGAAGAAGCACGCCTGCTTCGCCTGCCATGCGGTGGACAAGAAGATGGTGGGCCCGGCCTACAAGGACGTCGCGGCGAAGTACCGCGCCGACAAGGACGCGCCGAAGAAGCTCGCGGCCAAGGTGAAAAACGGCAGCCAGGGCGTCTGGGGCACGGTCCCCATGCCCCCGAATAGCGCAGTGCCCGACGCCGACATCAACACCCTGGTGAAGTGGATCCTTTCGCAGAAGTGAGCTTGCTTTTCGCACGCGCGGGCGCGGTATGATATTCGCCCTCGGAAGCACCTGACCCGAACCCCCTGGGAGACCCCATGAAGAACGTCAAATTCGGCATTTCCGCCATTGCAGCCGCGCTCGCGCTGGCCGGCTGCGGCCAAGGCGGCGGCGGCGGCACTGAAGTGAAAATCGGCCACGTCGGCCCGCTCACCGGCGGCATTGCGCACCTCGGCAAGGACAACGAGAACGGCGCGCGCCTCGCGATCGACGAAGCCAACGCGGCCCACACCAAGATCGACGGCAAGGAAGTGAAGTTCGTCCTGGTCGCCGAGGATGACCAGGCCGATCCGAAGGTCGGCACCACGGTTGCGCAGAAGCTGGTCGATGCCAAAGTCTCCGGCGTGGTCGGCCATCTGAACTCCGGCACCTCGATCCCGGCCTCGCCGATCTACAACGGCGCCGGCATCCCGGTGATCTCGGGCTCGGCCACCAACCCCAAGCTCACCGAGCAGGGTTTCAAGACCCAGTTCCGCGTGGTCGGCCGTGACGACCAGCAGGGCCCGGCCATCGCCAGCTATCTCGCCACCAACAACAAGCCGCACACCGTTGCGGTGATCGACGACGCCACCGCCTACGGCGAGGGCATCGCCAACGAGGTGGAGAAGACGCTCAAGGCGGCGAAGATCAACGTGCTGCCGCGTGAGAAGGGCACGGACAAGACCACCGACTGGAAAGCGGTGCTCACCAAGCTGCGCGGCCGCAACCCGGACGCGGTGTTCTACGGCGGCATGGACGCCACCGGCGGGCCGCTGCTCAAGCAAGGGCGCGAGCTCGGCATCAAGGCCGTGTTCTCGTTCGGCGACGGCGCGTGCACCGACAAGATGAAGGAGCTCGCGGGCGACGCGGCCGAAGGCCTGCTGTGCTCGCAGGCCGGCATCCCGGTCGAGGCGGCGGACAAGAAGTTCCTCGACGCCTACAAGAAGAAATTCAACGCCGAGCCGATCCTCTATTCGCCGTTCACCTACGACGCGGCGAACATGCTGATCCAGGCGATGCAGAAGGCGAACTCGAGCGATCCGAAGAAGTACCTGCCGGAGCTGCAGAAGCTCGACTTCAAGGGCGCCACCGGCAAGATCGCGTTCGACAGCAAGGGCGACCGCAAGGACGCCGAGATGACCATCTTCACCATGAAGGGCGGCAAGCTGCTGCCGGTGGCGGTGATCACCGGCGGCAAGTCGCAGAGCTTCGAGGACTTCGTGAAGGGCTCGAAATAGTCCTGCGCCCGCTGCGCACGGCAAACGGCACCTTCGGGTGCCGTTTTCGTTTCTGCTAGGCTTGCGCCCAGCATGGACACGTTCCTGCAGCAGCTGGTCAACGGGTTGACCGCAGGTAGCGTGTACGCCGTGGTGGCGCTGGGCTACACCATGGTCTACGGCATCATCCAGCTCATCAACTTCGCGCACGGCGAAGTGGTGATGATCGGCGCGATGGTGGCGTTCACCGTCATCAACCTGCTCGTTCCTACCGGACTGCCGCCGCTCGCCATCGTCCTGATCGGCGCGGGCTGCGCGGTGCCGGTGTGCATGCTGGTGGGCTACGGCATGGAGCGTCTCGCTTACCGGCCGCTGCGCCACGCGCCGCGCCTCGCGCCGCTCATTACCGCGATCGGCGTTTCGATCATCCTGCAGCACGTCGCGCTGATGATCTGGAGCCGCAATATCCTCGCTTTCCCGCAGATCATCCCCTCGCGCACCTACTTCATCGGCGGCGCGGCGATCACCACGGTGCAGATCGCGATCCTCGCCATCTGTCTGGGCCTGATGGCGAGCCTCGCGATCCTGGTCTACCGCACACCGCTCGGCACCGCGATGCGCGCTACGGCGCAGAACCCGCAGGTGGCGGGATTGATGGGTATCGACGTCAACCGCATCATCGCGGTTACTTTCATCATCGGCGCCGGGCTCGGCGCCGTGGCCGGCGTGCTCTTCGGCACCTACTACGGCCTCGCGCAGTACACGATGGGCTCGGTGCTCGGACTGAAGGCGTTCTCCGCCGCCGTGCTCGGCGGCATCGGCAATATCCCGGGTGCGATGCTCGGCGGCGTGCTGCTCGGCCTGGTCGAGGCGCTGGGCGCCGGTTATATCGGCGACTTCACCGATCTGTGCGAGTGGGGCTTGCCGCTCGCCGCCTGTGAGGGCGGCGGCAACTTCATCCTCGCGGGCTCCAACTACCAGGACGTGTTCGCATTCATCGTGCTGATCCTGGTGCTCGTGCTCCGGCCGCAGGGATTGCTCGGCGAGCGAGTGGGAGACCGCGCCTGATGCACCCCTATTTCGACACCAAGGCAAGACCCTGGCTGGTCTGGGCGGGATTCGCGCTGATCGGCTTCGCGCTCGCCGTGTTGCCGTTCGCGCTCACGCAGGTCGGCACCACCTGGGTGCGCATCACCAACTACGCCATCCTCTACATCCTGCTCGCGCTCGGCCTGAACATCGTGGTCGGCTTCGCCGGCCTGCTCGACCTCGGCTACATCGCCTTTTACGCCATCGGCGCTTACGTCTATGCGCTGCTCGCCAGCCCGCAGTTCGGCCTGCATCTGCCGTTCTGGGTGATCCTGCCGATCGGCGCCGCAGTCGCCGCGCTGTTCGGCGCGATCCTCGGCGCGCCCACCCTCAAGCTGCGCGGCGATTACCTCGCCATCGTCACGCTCGGCTTCGGCGAGATCATCCGCATCTTCCTCAACAACCTGTCGCGCCCGGTAAACATTACCAACGGCCCGCAAGGCATCGCCGGAATCGATCCCTTCGCGTTGCCGGGCTTCCGCTTCGACAGCCCGATCAAGTACTACTACCTGCTGCTGGCGGTCGTGCTGGTCGTCATCGTCATCAACTTGCGGCTGCAGAATTCGCGCATCGGCCGCGCGTGGGAAGCCATCCGCGAGGACGAGATCGCGGCGCGCGCGATGGGCATCAATACGCGCAATCTCAAGCTGCTCGCGTTCGCGATGGGCGCGAGCTTCGGCGGCATCGCCGGCGGCATGTTCTCGGCGATCCAGGCCTTCATCTCGCCGGAAAGCTTCATCCTGGTCGAGTCGATCATGGTGGTGTCGATGGTGGTACTCGGCGGCATGGGCAACATCTGGGGCGTGATCCTCGGCGCGCTGCTGCTGTCCTTCATCCCCGAGATCCTGCGCTGGACCGTGACGCCGCTGCAGGAGGCGCTGTTCGGCCGCATGGTGATCGAGCCCGAAGTGATCCGCATGCTGCTATTCGGTCTGGCGCTGGTGCTGGTGATGCTGTTCCGTCCCGCCGGGCTGCTGCCATCCGCCGTGCGCAAGCGTGAACTGGAGGAGCGCGCGGCTTGAATTTGCTGGTTGCCAAACAAATTGCAAAGCGGTTCGGCGGCGTGCAGGCGCTGAACGATGTCGCGTTCACCATCGGCAATGGCGAGATCTACGGTCTGATCGGCCCGAACGGCGCCGGCAAGACCACGCTGTTCAACGTTCTCACCGGCATCTACACGCCTGACGGCGGCGACTTCAGGTTCGATGACCGCAGTCTCGCCGGCCTGAAGGCGCACCAGGTCGCGGCCGCCGGCATCGGCCGCACCTTCCAGAACATCCGCCTGTTCGTGAACCTTTCCGCGCTCGAAAACGTCATGATCGGCCGCCACGCGCGAACGCGAGCCGGCGTGTTCGGCGCGATCCTGCGGAACAAACGGACCTTGGCGGAGGAGAGGCAGATCGAGCGGCGGGCGCTGGAGTTGCTCGATTACGTGGGCATCCGCAGCAAAGCGAACGATCCTGCCGGCAGTCTCGCTTACGGCGACCAGCGCCGGCTCGAGATCGCGCGCGCCCTCGCCATCGAGCCCAAGCTGCTCGCGCTCGACGAGCCCGCGGCCGGCATGAATCCGGCTGAGCGCATCGCGCTCGGCAAGCTGATCCGCCGCATTCGCGACGATGGCATGACGGTGCTGCTCATCGAGCACGACGTGCGGCTGGTGATGAACGTCTGCGACCGCGTGATGGTGCTCGACTACGGCGAGAAGATCGCCGAGGGCACGCCGGCGCAGGTGCAGAAGGACCCGAAGGTGATCGAGGCTTACCTGGGAGCGCCGCATAAAGCTGCTTGAGGTCAAAGGGCTGGAGGTGCACTACGGCGGCATCCGCGCCGTGAAGGGCGTCGACCTCGAAGTGGCCGAGGGCGAGCTGGTCACGCTGATCGGCGCCAACGGCGCCGGCAAGACTTCAGCGCTCAAGGCGATCTGCAGGCTCGTCCCTTCCAGCGCAGGCAAGCTCGAGTATTCCGGAACCGACCTCAGAACATCGCGGGTGCAC
>Ga0134121_10003374_pt1 | contig 13370 bp, 8 predicted proteins | sample KB301_FD_96463 | JGI IMG/M metagenome (GOLD analysis project Ga0134121, IMG submission 96463) | Terrestrial soil microbial communities without Nitrogen fertilizer from Kellogg Biological Station, Michigan, USA - KB3-0-1 | ecosystem: Environmental > Terrestrial > Soil > Unclassified ...
CGAGTGACCGCAAACGGGGAAAGTTGCACCAGGTATTTGAGCCATCCTTTGATGGCAGGCGCATGTATAGTGAGGACATGCTGATACAAAAGATCAACTACATTCATCATAATTGTGTGAGCGGCAAATGGAACCTGGTGGATGACTTTGTCTTATATCCGCATTCGAGTGCTGCATTTTATGAACTTGGCAAACAGGGATTGTTTGAGGTAACACACTATGCAAAAATTTTGTACGGAGAAGATGCGAGTATATGAGAGATTACCGCACGATTCCGCCGTGTCCCCAAGCTGCGCAAGGGAGACACGGCGAGGGTATAAGACAGTACCTTGCATCAGTGGGGGCTCGTCTATCGCAATTTGGAAGGGAACACCAATAACGGCAGAAATCTAGAATATCTATTAATAAGGATTTGGGAATAAATTAAGAATGAAGATGATTGCTGTTACACAAAAGGACAATTTTACAGTGATTGACTTTTCCACGCTTGAAGATTGGAACTCATTTGATAAAATTTTGTCTCTTCTCAAAGAACACTTTGATGCGAAAATAGTTGAACAAATAGAGGGCCCTGAGTCTAGGGTATGTTTTATTAATATTCACGATCACATCTTTTCATTACATAATAATCCTTATGGAAATTATTTGAAACCCCGGAATAGCGCAAGTAATAAACTAATACAAGAACTATTACCTAAATTCAAGGAAATATTTTGATCTAATAGGAAACTTTCACGATTCCACCGTGTCCCCAAGCTGTACAAGGGATACCACGGCGGGGGAGTAATGGGGGCATTGGGTATCCTTCGTTAAATCAAACCTACGATAAATATCTGAGAGATATAAATTCTTAAATCCATCGAGAGTTTAATTTCTCTACCTCCACAGCCAGACTCGCACCAGCGGGGTTTACACGAGATTAAAGACCGATTAAGGCTCCCTCCAAGTCTGTTGTAATTCATCAGGAAGGTAAGAACTAATAAAGTAGATAATTTGAGGATTGCTATTATATAGATCAGTTTTATAAGTGATTCTCTTTAATCCATCGAGCCCAATTTTTTTAATCTCTCCATTTTCGTAATGTAGAATACAAACAAGTCTTATATCAGGAGAATCCAAACTAATAAAATTGATAGGGCTAAGTGCAATAGTTAATAGTGAATCAAAAACCTGTAGATCTTTTATTTCCTTTACTTCAGCGTAATAATAATAATAAACACTGTCTCTATTACCGCGAGCAAAGAATCCATATCCATTTTTTACTTTTCTAGATCTCTTTAGGATTGGAAAAGTATTTAGATTTAATGAAACAACAGTGGCAACTAAATCAGTTCTTGGATACGCATAAATTTCCATTAAACTCAAGTGGGAATTAGTTTTGACGACGCCAAGCAAAAAAAAATAAATAATTATGCAAAAGGAGGCTATACCAATTTTTAGCATTTTATAAGGCTTTTAATTTTTTGGAGGTGACGCAGTATCTATGATAGGAGGTGACGTAGGTTCGTAATTGAGATTGTCTTGTATCCTCGCCATGTCTCCGCCGCAAGGGTTGAGCGCAGGTGCGGGACACGGCGAAGAATTCGTAGTAAACTCCCCAAACTGGCGCTCATCCGCAACCCAGCTCTTGAAGTGTAGGGAACGAGTGCCGCGCGATTAAATTGACTTCCCTTGATTTTTGATTCTCGATTTCTTTAGTCATCTTCGTTGAATCAAACCTACGATAAATGTTTGAGAAATATAAATTCTTAAAGCTAACGGGTGTTTATTTCGCTACCTCCACAATCGTAAATTGGATTGATCTTTTACCAGTAAGGAATATGCGGAAATTGCTGCTGTTGGTCTTTGACAAAACTTAAGCAAAGTCAGATCAACAACCGCGCCCTCCCAATTCAAACAAATGGTGCCAAAACTTTCAACGCTTTTTTCTCTTTTTTCAGCCTTCTTACACCTTTGCCAACTCCCTCGTCAGCGGCATCTGATTTCACTCTTTACCGTTACATCTCCTTTCTGAAAATATCTTATGAATTATCCAAAACAACCTGTAGATTTGTCAAAAGAAAGTTGATCACCCCGGTTTTGTTGCACCAGGAAACAAGTTGATTCCTTTCATTTGATTTATTAACCAGTCCCCTGATTCTCCCATGAAAATTGCCATCCATAGCTGTACTCTCATTCATAAACCAACCCGATCAATATGAAACTACAATTACTCACCCTCACCCAACCCGTCTCCTTCAAAAGTGACACACGCTTTTTCCAAACGTGGATCAGAGAAAAACTTTCAGCATCTCTCGCGGCGCTGCTGATTTTGCTCTTAATTTTTTCTGCTGAGCAAAGCAAAGCACAAGGTGCCTGGACACCGGTGGCCACGGTTGCACCTCATCCCAATGGAGGCGTAATGCTCTTGCTCTCCGATGGCACGGTGATGGCAAAAACCGGATCCGGCGGAGGAAGTATTGGAAACCTCTGGGACAGACTTACACCCAACGCTTCCGGCAGCTATGCCAACGGCACATGGACAACGCTGCCTGCGATGATTGATACACGCCTCTATTTTTCATCACAAGTCCTTAAGGACGGGCGCGTGTTTGTAGCGGGAGGTGAGTACGGTACGGGAGGAGCAAAGGGTGAAACTTATAATCCGCTTACGAACTCCTGGACTGCTGCACCTGCATCCGGGCATTACTTCAGTGATGCAAACTCGGAGATTCTGCCCGATGGTCGCGTGCTTGAAGCATTGGTGGAGGGAAGCTTAACGGGCACACTAATTTATAACCCGGTGACAAATACCTGGAGCAACGGACCAACCTGCCTTGGTATTCACAATGAATCAGTGTGGGTAAAACTCCCGGATAACAGCATCCTGTTTGTGAACCGGAATACCACCAGTTCCGAACGATATATACCTGCTTCAAACCAATGGGTGAATGATGGCACTGTGCCCGTTGCGCTCTATGATCCGTATGGCTTAGAGACAGGTTCAGCATTTCTGTTGCCTGATGGGCGCGCCTGGTTCATCGGCTCTCCCGGCACCACAGCATACTACACACCTTCGGGCACCACCAGTCCCGGAACCTGGGCTGCAGGACCCACCATTCCGGGAGGACAGGGTTGTCCCGATGCAGCGGCTGCTATGATGGTGAACGGCAAAATCCTCTGTGCTGTTTCTCCTGCTCCTTCCAGTTTCGGTGTCTTCCAATCGCCTACTGCCTACTACGAATTTAATTACCTCACCAACACCTTTACACAGATCCATGCGCCGAGTGGTGGCTATACGGTAAACCAACCCTGTTACTATACCGGCATGCTCGATCTGCCGGACGGAACTGTACTCTATGCTGATCAATATTCATCACAGTATTATGTCTACACGCCTGATGGCACCCCCCTCGCAGCGGGCAAGCCGACGATCAGCAACATCACCCAAAACAGTTGCACTTCATTTACAATAACCGGCACTCAGTTCAATGGCATTTCAGAAGGCGCATCGTATGGCGACGACTGGCAGATGAATACTAACTACCCGATCATCAGGCTGACCAACGGATCGAATGTGTATTATGCCCGCACCCTGAACTGGAACAGTACAGGAGTGAGGAGAGGAAATCTGGCCGATACAACCCAATTCACACTGCCTTCGGGATTACCCCTTGCAACTTATTCACTCGTGGTAACTGCCAACGGTATCGCTTCTGACCCTGTCTCATTTTTTCCCGCACCCACTTTAAGCAGCACCCTGACGCCGCCACCGGTATGCAGCAACACTACATTTACCTATACACCAACAAGTACTTTAAATGGTGCCACCTTTACCTGGACCCGGGCTGCAGTAACAGGCATCAGCAATGCAGCAATCACGACACCCCAATCTACCAACCCGAATGAAGTCCTGGTGAATACCACATCAAACCCTGTAAGTGTAATATATGCTTATACAATAAATGCCGGTGGCTGCGGCAATACCCAGAATGTAACGGTGGTGGTAAATCCCACACCGGTATTAAGCAGCACACTAACGCCGGCGCCTATATGCAACAATAGCGCATTTACCTATACACCTACGAGTGCGACAGGTGGCGCAACTTATACCTGGACACGTGCTGCGGTGGCAGGTATAAGCAATGCAGCAGTAACCACCCCTCAATCAACCAATCCTAATGAAGTCCTCGTAAATACTACCACAAATCCTGTAAGCGTAATATATGCCTATACAATAACTGCCAATAACTGTAGCAACAACCAGCAGGTAACTGTTGTTGTAAATCCTCCGCTGACATTAAGCAGTACTCTGACGCCGGCACCTATATGCAGCAATACAGCCTTCACCTATACTCCCACATGTGCTATAGGTGGTGCGACCTTTACATGGACAAGGGCAGCAGTAGCAGGTATCAGCAATGCAGCAATAACAACACCTCAATCCACCGATCCAAATGAAGTCCTCGTAAATACTACAACAAATCCTGTAAGTGTAATTTATAGTTATACAATTGCTGCCAATGGATGCAGCAATACCGTACAAGTGACTGTGGTTGTAAATCCCATCCCGGTATTGAGCAGCACCTTAACGCCGCCAGCTATATGCGGCAATGGCGTATTCACATATACACCAACAAGTGCTACAGGTGGTGCAACTTTCACCTGGACCCGGGCAGCAGTAGCTGGCATCAGCAATGCAGCAGTAACTACTCCTCAGTCCACCAACCCTAATGAAGCCCTGATAAACACCACGACAAGTCCTGTCAGTGTAGTATATGCTTATACTATAACTGCCAATGGATGCAGCAACAACCAGCAGGTAACGGTGGTGGTAAACCCTCCAATAACTTTAAGCAGCACGCTAACGCCGGGACCTGTATGCAGCGGTAACACATTTACCTATACTCCAACATGTACTATAGGAAGTGCCGTATTTACCTGGACAAGGGCAGCAGTAGCAGGCATCAGCAACGCTGCAATAACAACACCCCAATCCACCAATCCAAATGAAGCCCTGGTAAATACTACGACAGATCCTATAAGTGTAATATATGCTTATACCATCTCTGCCAATGGCTGCACCAATAACCAGGATGTAACTGTAATAGTTAACCCTTTACCAACTCCAACGATCAGCGGAGTGTCAACTATTTGCAAGGGAGCAAGTACCCTGTTAACTGCCAATGGCGGAGCGGGGATTATTTATCAATGGATAAAAGGAAACGGAGTTATTGCAGGCGCAACGGATCAAACATACACAGCAACAAAAGCAGGTTCCTATAAAGTGAAGGAGACAAATTCATTCAGTTGTTATTCCTTTTCTGCAGTCATTACCGTAACAGTCCTTACGTCTCCGGCGGCCACAGTTACAGCATTAGGCGATCTCGACATTTGTGCGGCAGGCTCTGTAGTGCTGCAGGCAAACAGCGGAGCCGGCTATACTTATCAATGGCAGAAGGGGCTTAACAATCTTTCGGGTGAAACCAATCAAACTTATACTGCTACCACTAAGGGGACCTACAAAGTTATTGTAACAGCAAGCAATGGCTGCAGCAAAGTTTCCACAGGGACTAAGGTTACTAAATCATGCAAACAAAATGATGCAGCAATTGCAGTGACTCATGCAGGGTTAAAAATCTTTCCAAACCCTGCTGAAGACCAAACCACCATTCACTTTACCATTGCGGGCTCATCACATGTGTGTATAAAGGTGTATGATGTGAGTGGAAAAGAAATGGGAACCGTGCTGAATAGCGACGTTGAGGAGGGGGATTATTCACTTCAGCTCAGCACCAATCATTTTTCAAAAGGAATTTACTTAGTGAAAATGATTACTGATTCAGGGATTGAAAATGAGAAGTTGATTGTAGAATAAAACTTATAAAGCAAACAGGATTCCTTTGTACCCAGGGGTTGTCTCAAAGCCACGAGTCCGGAGAAACATTCCGCCCCGCACTATTGCGGGAGCGGGATCCGCTGGGTTTCGGCAGATGATGAAACAAGTTCCCGAAGAAAAAATCGGGATAGGTCAGCATGAGGAACGTTTACAGACATCCTAAAAAAAACCTCTTTTGCAGGCTTAAAAAGTGTGATCGTATGGAGCGGCACAGATTAATAAATAAACAAAATAAAATAACAAAATATGAAACTACAACTACTAAACTCGGCCTCTGAATCCTTTAGCAAATCTTCAGTGCAGGACAACGAAAAAAGTTATCTCATATTCAAATCTCAACACTCCGGGCCATCTCGCAGTTCCGGAAAGCTTTCACTGTCCATCGCGGTCCTGCTAATCATGATGTTTACTTGTTCTTTTGAGCAAAGTATGGCACAAGGCACCTGGATACCCGTGGCAACTCCAGCACCTCATTTGAATGCAGGAGTCTCGTTATTGCTCTCCGATGGTAGGGTGATTGCAGCCGGCGCAACGGGCAGCTATGATGCAGCTCTTTTTGACATACTTACGCCCGATGCTAACGGCAGTTATATTAACGGTACATGGTCAAGTACATCTCTGATGAATGGAAGCCGTCTTTATTTTTCATCAGAAGTTCTTCAGGATGGACGAGTGTACGTTGCCGGCGGTGAGTATGGCACAGGATCCTATGATGCAGAAGTATATGACCCTCTTACTGACGTTTGGACCTTAACCCCGCCTTTCGGACAATACATAAGCGACGCTAACTCCGAGATGCTGCCCGACGGTCGCGTTCTTAATGCTGTAGTAACTGGAAATTTAAGACCTGTCATCATTTACGACCCGGTGGCAAATACCTGGTCAACTGTCTTCTATTGCTTAGGGATTCATAATGAAAGTACCTGGCTGAAAATGCCTGACAACAGTATTCTGATGGTTGACAGAAACACCACAAGTTCTGAACGATATATACCCTCGCTAAATGAATGGATTCTTGATGGTACAGTTCCTGTTTCGCTATATGATCCTTATGGGTTTGAGACCGGGCCGGCATTATTATTACCTGATGGGCGGTCTTTTTGGTTCGGCTCCCCCGGCACCACTGCATATTATACACCATCCGGCGATACCAGCCAGGGAACCTGGACAGCAGGACCAAACATGCCCAGTGGGCTGGGAACTCCGGATGTGGCGGCAGCGATGATGGTCAATGGCAAAATTCTCTTTGCCGTCTCCAATGCTCCCAGTCCCTTCAATGAATTCCCATCGCCTACTTATTACTATGAGTTTGATTACCTTCTTGACACCTTTATACAAGTCAATGCTCCGGCGGGTGGTCTTTCAGCCGATGAGCCGGCTTATTTTTCCGGCATGCTCGATTTGCCGGACGGCACCGTACTCTACTCCGATCAATATTCAGCGCAGTACTATGTCTATAGACCCGGCGGCACTCCCCTCGAAGCAGGGAAGCCTACCATCAGCAACATCGTGAAAAACGGGTGTGATTCATTTACAATCACAGGCACGTTGTTCAATGGTATTTCAGAAGGGGCCTCATTTGGTGACGATTGGCAGATGAATACCAACTACCCGATTGTGAGGCTCACTTCGGAAACGAATGTATATTATGCGCGTACCTTTAACTGGAACAGCACAGGGGTGCAGAGAGGAAACCTGGCGGATACTACACAATTCACATTACCCGCAGGACTGCCTGCCGGAACATACTCGCTGGTAGTAACAGCCAACGGCATCGCTTCAGATACCATTACGTTTATACCCTTCGCCATGCTAACCAGTTCCTTAAACCCGGCAGCAATATGCAGCAACACGCCATTTACTTATACCCCGACGAGCAATGATACCAGTGCAACCTTTACATGGACAAGGGGGGCAGTTGTTGGAATCAGCAATGCTGAAATCACTACACCTCAAGTCACTGATCCAAATGAAGTATTGATGGATACCACTTCAGGCCCCGTAAGCGTAGTATATACTTATACCATTACTTCCGGTGGCTGCAGCAGTACCCAGGAGGTTACGGTGTTGGTTTATCCTTCACCGGATGTAACTATAAGCGGAACAGCAAGTATTTGCGAAGGAGACAGCACAACATTGACTGCTACGGGCGGAACGAGTTACGTCTGGAGTATCAGCGATACCACTGCCTCTATAACAATAAGCCCGGCCACATCAACCGCCTATTCCGTTACCGGAACAAATTCATACGGATGCACGGGAGTGGATTCACAATTAGTCACGGTGGAACCTTTACCTGCAGTTAATTTTACGGGTCTGCCGGATACTGTTTGTATTTATATTGAAAACATTGCTCTTACCGGAAATCCGGCCGGAGGAATATTTAATGGAGATGGGGTAACGGGAGATGTTTTCAATCCATCTAGCGTTGGAGAAGGAAATGACACCATTGTATATTTCTATACGGCTCCATCCGGGTGCGAAAATTCATCAACTCAATTTGTGTATGTTAGTCTTTGCACGGGGATTGCAGAACCAGAGTCCTTAAACTATAATACAATGTTCGTTTATCCGAATCCTGCTGATGAACATGTTGTAGTTGCGTTTAGAGTAAAAGAAGGAGGAAGCTATGTCATCGGGTTGAAGGATATGTTGGGAAGAACCATTAGAGAAGAATCCAACATAGCAGTTTCAGGCGATAATTCTCATTTGATAGACCTAAAGGGAATCGCTGGAGGAGTCTATATGATTATTCTCCGAAAAGGAGATACTCTCTTTAAATCAAGGATTGTAATAGAGTAGAACTTATCTGGTAATTGTCGAAAGTCAATAAGCTTCTTTATTCCGGGGATTTCAAAAAGTTAAGCGTTAATGAAAAAACTCTTTATCGCATTTATTTTAGTGTGCTCTGCGTGTTCTTCATTTGCACAATCCTCCACCAATTCCGATGATTCTTCGCAGAAAAATCTTTCAAAGATTCTTTCAAAGACTTCAATAGGGGGTTATGGAAATGCGCTGTATCAGCGCGATTTTAATAGTAAAAAATCCACCATCAACCTCGAACGGTTTGTGCTTTTTGTGGGACATAACTTCAACAATAAGATTTCATTAATTACAGAAATTGAAATTGAAGATGCAAAAGTGGCGGGTGGTGAAGCAGAAGGTGAGATTGCTATAGAACAGGCATATTTAAAATTTAATTTCAATCCGAATAATTATCTAGTGGCAGGATTGTATTTACCACGCATCGGAATTTTAAATGAAAATCATTTGCCCACAAATTTTTATGGGAACGAACGCAACAGGGTGGAAACTTTTATTTTGCCTACAACATGGCGTGAGTTAGGTATTGGTTTTTATGGAGCACTGAATAATTTCCCACTGTCGTATTCTGCAGGCATAGTGAATGGCTTAAACAGCGCTGCATTTGAACATGGCAGCGGCATCCGCGAGGGACGCTTTGAAGGAAGAGATGCAACGGCAAACAATCTCGCAGTCACGGGTTCTTTACAACTTAATAAAAATAATTTCAAAGCACAGGTGAGTGGTTATTACGGAGGAAGTGTCGGGCTTGCACCCAATCAGGCAGACAGTTTGAAACTCACTTCCGGAATTTTAGGAACACCCGTAATTATCGGAGAAGCGGATGTGCAGTATGCAGCAAAAGGTTTCAGCGCAACAATTCTTGCGACAACAATTTCAATTCCCGATGCATCTGATATTAACCGTGCGTATGCAAACAATACACCTGAGAATGAATTTGGGGGATATGCTGAAGTTGCCTACAACATTTTTCAATCCATGAATAAGAAATGGCAGCAAGAGTTGAGCTTATTTGTGCGGTACGAAATGCTGAACATGAACTCTTCCATTCCTTCAAACGGGATTATTGATGAAACATTGAATCAGCAACACCTTGTTGCAGGTTTAAATTATTTTCCCATAAGGAATGTCGTAGTAAAAGCCGATGTGCGATTGATGCATACCGGTGAAGAAAATCCTGATTTGATTATTAATCCAAATCCTGCTGCTCCTCCTTATCAGCAACAAAATACAATTCTGAATGTGGGGATTGGATTTTCTTTCTGATCTCATTACTTTTCCTGATGTAGGTGTAAGACAAATAAAAAATTATGGAACGCAGAGCATTTATTAAAACAAGTTGTTCGCTGTGTGTCGCTTTGAGTGCCGGTTTGGCGATAAGCACATTTTCTTCATGTGCTCCTTCATTAATTTTCAACGCAATTATTTCTGAAAATAAAATTGCTGTTCCTCTCTCGTTATTTGCAAAGAGTGAATTGAAAATTGTTCGAGTCAAAAACTATGATTATGACATTGCAGTAAGAAAAGAACCCGGTGAAAAATTTTTGGCCTTGCTCATGCGTTGCACACATGCCGACAATCAATTGACGAACACAGGGAATGGGTTTAGTTGCAGTCTTCATGGAAGCGTTTTTGAAAAAGACGGCACTGTAAAAAAGGGTCCTGCAGAAAAGCCGCTGAAAAAATTCTTTACCGAAAAAATTGCTGACCAGTTGATCATTCATCTCAGTTGATAATGATTTGATCCGCTTTATTCTGAAAAATTTAAGAAATTAATTTAGCTTTGGCAGTAAACCTGAACTTCTGACAAATATAGAATAATGAAAAAAATCATAGCGTTCATATTTTTTTTCATTAATTGGATTGGAGCCAATTCCCAAATCCCGGAATTAATAAAAGATATTTATCCGGGGGGTGCAGGTATTGATATTTATAACCCCGCATTGGTTGAGTATAACAACAGGGCTTATTTTGGCGGGATGGATTATGCCAATGGTACTGAATTGTGGGCAACAGATGGAACGGAGGGTGGTACGGTGATGATAAAGGATATATGGACAGGTTCGGGAAGCAGTTTCCCAAGGCATATCACTGTTTTTAACGGAGCATTATATTTTTCGGCTTATGATCTTAATCATGGTGAAGAACTCTGGGTAAGTGATGGAACTGATGCCGGAACAAATCTGGTTAAAGATATTAATCCCGGTGTGGCGGGTGCCTCGCCAACAGGGTTTACTGCTTACAATAACAAACTATATTTCAGTGCCACTGACGGATCGCATGGTTATGAAGTGTGGGTAACAGATGGAACAACAGCGGGTACCATGATGCTAAAGGATATTAACCCCGGAACAAGTTTTAGTTTTCCTGCAGGGTATATTGTTTTCAACGGCATGCTGTATTTTTCTGCAACTGAAAGCACAGACGGATATGAACTTTGGATAACCGATGGTACGACTGCAGGCACTCAAATGTTGAAGGATATTAATCCCGGAGCAGGCGATGGATATCCTTATATGCAGGACAGGACAATATATAACGGTAAACTTTACATTTCTGCATCAGATGGTGTTAATGGTTTTGAATTCTGGTCAACGGATGGCACGGCTGCAGGTACGCAAATGGTGAAGGATATTTATACAGGCACCGGCGGAAGTTACCCGGCTCACCTTATTGTGTATAATAACGAGCTGTATTTTACGGCTTTCGACAGCACACATGGTAATGAGTTATGGACGAGTGATGGCACATCCGGAGGCACTCAATTGGTAAAAGACATCAGAGAGGGGGTGCAGGGGGGCTGTTCTGCTTATATGACCGTCCATGATAGTAAATTATTTTTTGCGGCTAATGATGGGCTAAATGGTTTAGAGCTTTGGTCATCGGATGGCACTGCTACAGGGACGCAAATGGCTGAGGATTTGTTACCGGGCTCGGGCAGTAGTAATCCTGTGAAGTTAGCTGTAAGCAATAACAAATTATATTTTGTCGGACAGCAAAATTATACTGATGGATACCAGCTTTTTCGATATGATGATGCGACAGGAACAGAGTTGCAAATAGCCCCCCCAACCCATTTAGGCAATGCATGCGCTGATAACGCCCTGGATGACTGGTCAGTACTTAGTACCACTTTAGGCATGCTGATTTACCCGGCATTTTATGATTCAGCAGGAATGGAGTTATATAAATTAATCACTTTTACCGGAGGAATATCAGAGGCGGGAATCAATTTCAATCTTTCAATATTTCCAAACCCTGCCTCTGAATCAACCAACATAGTCTTGCCCTATTCAGTGGAAGGAACGCTAACAGTTTTTAGTATAGCAGGCAGAGAAATAATAAGTGAAAATTTTGAAGAAAAAAATAGCCTGGTGCTTGATGTTTCCACTTTTTCTGATGGGGTGTACATAGTGCAGCTAACTACTGCAAAAGGAAGTTTCATAAAAAAGTTTATTAAAGAGTAAAAAAATAATCTTGAAGTATTTGAATAATTAAAAGAGGAAGTGTAATCGGCGTAATCTTTTTAAATCACTGTAATCTCAAAGATAAAATGATGAAGAACCTATTTCTTATCTCATCGTGTTTTGCACTGCTGTTAGTTAGCGGATGCAAAAAAAATGATACCACCCCTCCGGTTGACACTCCTGTCAGTGAATTAGATGTGCTCACCGATTTTGCAAATGTGCTCGTGAATCCTAACTACCAGGATTTACAGGCAAAAGCCGGTGCACTAAATCTTGCAGCGCAAACTTTAAGTACATCCCCTACAGCGGCAAACCTGGTGATTGCCCAGGATGCGTGGCGGGCGGTAAGAGTCCCATGGGAGCTGTCAGAAGGATTTTTGTTCGGTCCTGTCGAAGATTTTTATTATGATCCTGCAACAGATACCTGGCCGGTTAATACGGTTGAGTTGGATTCATTACTTGCAAGCAGCGATCCGCTTACCCTTGCCGATATTGACTCACTCCCGTACTCTCTTAAAGGATACCATCCTGCTGAATATTTATTATTTGGAGTAGGGGGTACGAAAACTGTTTCGCAGTTTACAGCAAGACAATTTCAGTATTTAATTTCTCTCACACAAAATTTATATAACAGCGTAACCGGGCTGCGCAATAGTTGGGATGTAAACCAACCCGGCAATTTCTCTGAACAACTTATTACAGCTGGAGCGGGAAGCACTCGTTTCGCAACACGAAAAGATGCTTTTATAGCTATTGTGGCAGCCATGATAAAAATCTGCAATGAAGTTTCCAATGGTAAAATGCAGGTACCGTTAGCTGCGCATGATTCAACTTTAGTAGAATCACAATATGCTCACAATGCCACAACGGATTTTAGAAATAACATTACCGGCATTCAGAATGTTTACATGTGTAACTATTTTTCTACCGGAAAAAGTCTGCATGATCTTGTTGTATTAAAGGATATCTCATTGGATAATACCATTCAATCGCAAATCAGTACAGCCATTAGTTCATTCAATAGCATTGATCCCGATTATGGAAAAGCAATATTCACTCAAGTCGGACAGATACAAACTACGCAAAATGCAATCAATACATTGCAGGGCACGCTTAATCTTTTAAACAATTTTGTTCAGGCAAATATTAACGATTAAATTTTTGCAGCGATGAAAAAAACACTTATCATTTTTTCTGTCTCA